>ERZ1026852.122-NODE-122-length-54451-cov-17.041124_pt1 | contig 54451 bp, 60 predicted proteins | sample MGYA00380156_ERZ1026852 | MGnify/ENA primary metagenome ERZ1026852 (study PRJEB33269, sample SAMEA4719792) | human gut metagenome | biome: human-associated habitat; feature: organic feature; material: feces | place: Cameroon | collected 2013-10 ...
CCCCGTCCTGACATCCACAACAGCCACCGACGAGCAGCAGCAGCACCACCGCGGACCACCTCGCCCCCGTCCGGGACAGTACGCGGGCATAAAGTAAAGACAAAACTAAACGACTTAAAACCAACGGGTTACAGTGCGGTGGTAGCTCTTTTGCGTCCGAGGTTTGCTCAAAAACGCAACTTGCTCTAAGCGTTAGAATTTTACCCCACATTTAGGGCATTATCCTACGGCCTGTCGCTTTCGGAAAAAAAAGAATTTTGGACCATTTATTTGGAGCAGAAAAACATTAAAACGCTCATTTTTAGCCAATTAAACAACCAACAACTATACTAAAAACAAGACTTTCATAGGCTAAACTTACAGCAAATTGACAGAATATGTGCAATGTCCTGTACATAAAAACAAAAAAACTTAACTTTGCGTTATAAAACAACACAAAACACAATATATATATATGGTAGACATTGAGATAAAGAAGGACGGACACAAGGTTGTCCAGCCTTACGTTCCCGTTACGGAGCTGAGAATATTAGAGACCATCCATCGCAAGGGATTTACCACCGTGCAAGTGGCAGAACGACTGGGCGTGACTAAAGCAGCCGTGTCGCAAATGATTACGGGCAACCCTACGCTGTCCACCATCTACAAGATAGCATGGGCAATAGACGTTGACCCTCGCGACTTCTTCTATCGCATGGCTCCCGATGACACCATCATAGAAGAGCCGAAGGTGAGCTTCGAGAAGCTGAAGGAGTATGCCGAGCGCGAACGCTTAGGTCCGCTGTTCGCACAAGAGCCGCAGAATGCACGGCAAGTATTGGTGTGCCCCAACTGCGCCACGGCATTTCTCGTAACCAATATTCCGAAGTATGCAGAGGAGAAGGGCGAAGCAAAATAGGCTTCGCTTGCTCCTGCTTTGCATTTATGAGAAAATCAATCTTACGCTATGCCTTGTTCGGCAAGGAAAATGTCTACGTTTGAACGATATGTATATGGCACTTCTATCAGCCGGACATTATGGTCGGCTGCATAGCGGCGCAAATGATTGTCGCGCTTCTTCTGACTTTGCCATTTTCTGCTGCCATGCGTGATGGCTTTGTTCGCTATTTTGTAATGCTGCTCTCCTTGAAACTCTATCATTGTATTAAGGTCGGGTAGGTAGAAATCTACTCTGGCAAATGTATCGAAGTATTTTTTGTCTTCAATCCGATATTCTTGCTCAAACTTGATGCCCTTGCTTTGCAGATAACGCCGCACATTACGTTCTCCTACGCTTTCTCCGCCACCATCACATTCGGGGCAGCAGTTACCACTATATATTCGATGCAACGACATGTAAAACTCACCATGCAGCGGACAAATACATTTAAAACGCTTATTAGAGCGCTCAATCTTCTGCATTGGCACATATATGGGATTTTCGATATTCTCCTCCAAACGCCTTACAAGAAAATGGATTTTCTCTTTGTCAGTAGTACCTTGATAATATCGCTGCGCAATGCCATAGTCGGCATCGTGTCGAAGATGATCATAGGGGCGAACCTTCACAACAGCTCCATCTGCAATGCGAATCAACGTAACCGGTGTGTCCTTGTTTACATAATGGCATTGTGAATAATCAAAAAAGCCTTCTCCATGCCAAGCTTTCGACTCGGCAATAAAACGCTCCGTAGTCCAACGCTCCGAACGGCGCGACGGATCGTAGGTCTTCTCAACGACATTTGCCCATGTCTTGCCCTGCTCTTTATTGCAAGCAGGACACCCCCAGCCTTTTAGTAAGTTTTGTAGAATACGAGATAAAACCACATCATGTTTCTTGCAACGCAGAGTAATTGGCGTTCTATTGTTTTTATAATCCACTTGCGTATAGTCATAATCGTCGCCATACAGCTCGCGCAAACGCTCCACAACTTCCTCGTTGGTGTAAGGCTTGTTTCTCACCTTAAAATCGAAACGGCGTTCATGCGTTTGTTTATAAGGTTTAAGACTTTCAAAATAATCCTTGGCATCCTTACGCTGCTGCACCACCAACGACTCCACAAAGTCACGATATTGCTTTCTGCTAACATCTAATTCTTCTCTCAATCCGTCCATCTGCTTAGTGTAATTTTGTTCAAGAAGTTTGTTTATCTGTCTGTATATGTTAGAGAGCGACAAGACGGGAATATTCTCAAAGCTCAGATTTTCCCCATCAGCAGCCATACTCTGAATGATAGAATAAAACTTAGAAACCCCACTGCGTACCTTATCCCTGCGTTTTGGGCCCATAAGATATTCAGTCATCGTTTCAAGTTCTTCTATGCCAAGAAGTTTGTTAGGGTCTGCAAGGAAAGCAGTGGCTGCAATTATCAAATAGCTGCGCTCATGGGAGGTCAGGCAACTATTCTTTATCGTAATCTTGCCACGAAAGATATTTTTCGTGGCAGAGAGTTTACGAGGTGGCATCATAAATTTTTCCATATTTAAGACCCTTTTCTATTTCTTTCCGCACTCGTCGCCCTTAAACGTAGACTCCAACACATCAAACAGCACCTGCACACCCATATAGTATGCGGTGTCACATTCCTCGGCAGTAGGAGGATTGAGTGTAAGCTGTTTGATTACTCCGGTGGTGGCAAGCTGCAAATCTTCCTTGCCCAACTCAATGGTTACTTTTATTTCTTGCATAGTTTCGTTTTACTTTAATGTTTGTTACTATTTTAGTTTATGCACACCGCTTTTATTCGGTTTGCGCTGCAAAGGTATTAAAATAATATGATACTACAAAATAAAAGTATCAAAATGTTCGTATTGAGGTTATTTTTCTCCAAAATGGTTTGGAAATATTCATATAATTATATAACTTTGCATCAAACTTTTAATACTGTTACAGAACAGAAACATCAAAGAACATTATTATGGAACGAAAGAGAAACAATCTCCGCATAGCAGAAATCATGCAGGAGAAGGGTCTTACATTGACCGACCTCGCCAACAAGATAGTCCGCACCGACAAGGACAACAATCAACGCACAATTACGAAAGCAACAATGAGTTCGCGTATCAACGGCAATCCGTCATTGAGCAATCTCTATGAGATAGCCGACGCATTGGGTGTGAAGATAACCGAGTTGTTCCCAGAAGAAGACCAATGGCAAGAGTGTGATAAGACTCAAAAGGCACCATCAGAATTTAAGATACAGACAGTCTGCCCCTCGTGTGGCGCAAAAATCAGCGCAAGCATTAAGGCAGAGTGACAAGACGATATGTTTCATAATCATTAATGATTATGTTACTATTTTGGTTTTTAAGCACTGCCGTCCGCGAGGATAGCAGTGCTTTTTTGCTTTCCGTTCTACGGACATAGCAAGCGAAAAAATCCCACGGCAAGCCGTGTGCCTACCGTGGGAAATGATAGCCTTAGCGAGGCGACGGACTATGCGTCCACCTCGCCACCGGGCTTCTGACCGCCGCCATCAGTGGTGGAGCCACCAGGCTTCACGCCACCCGTGATGTCGTTGCCGGCAAGGAGGACCTTGAGGTCGTCGGTGACGAGAGAGCGCATGAAGCTGTAGGGGTTGCCAATCTTGTGCTGCGCCTTGTACGCCTTCATCACGGCGAGGTAAGCCTCCGTGCCCTTGGCGGACTTGTCGGGCGGACGGTTCTGCTTCCACAAAGAAGACGCAAACTGCGCCTTCTTCTTGAAGACATAAAAAAGCACTACAAAGGCGCAGTTCTCCCAGGTAGGCCCAAGAAGGCACAAACTCCCTCCGCAGCCAAACAAAAAAATACAAACCTACGAAAGTATCAACGTATTAAAATATCAAAGTATGAAGAAAATCTTTAGAATGATGATGCTGTTGGCGATGATGCTCGTTGCCCATACAGCAAAAGCACAAGTGGTGTTCTCAACCTTCAAGTTGAAACCTACCATCCTCTACACATCCAAGGCGCTAAACGTCGGGTTTACATGCGACGGAGAGAAGAAGGTGAAGTATGTCAAGGTGGAGTGGTGTGCCGTGAACGAGGTGGGCGACGTGTCAGTAGGCATGACACCCAACCTTCAGTTGCGCAAGGTGTCGGCAACCGGACCTTTCGACACGAATAAGAAGTATAAGCGTGTGGCTAACGCTGCCTTCATCGGAGTGGAGAAGGTACATGCCTTGCCCGTGAGCGTCTGCATAGAGTATATGGACGGCACCGACTGGGAGCAGGACATCACCAAGGACAACTACCTGCAGTACTTCCCCAACTTGAAGTGGATAGACTTCACTGTGCCTGGAGAGTAAATTAATAACTACGTATTAAGCGAATTACACGAAGACGTTATTCGTGAAATATGTGGAATTTGTAGTGAGAAGAAAGAATTTTATTGTACCTTTGCAGACAAGAATATGGCTCTTAGTCATAATCTGTAAAGTATTAAAAGTTGGGCCGCTTCTGTCTGTGAGGATGGAAGCGGCTTTTTTAGTGTCCGGACATTGCCGACGTTAGATGTCCTTGTATTCCTTCATGGCGTTGAAACAGGGACAGCTCTTCAGCCATTTTGACGGCGTGTCCTCGCCCCAGATGCTGCGGTGCCCCATTATCCTTGCGGCAGGGTATTTCTGACGGAGGATGCCGAGGAGATTGCGCAGGGACGCTTTCTGCTCGGGGGTGCGGTTGTCCACTGCCACTATCTTCTTGCCTTGACGGCTGATGCCGCCGATGTAGGCGATGTTGATGGCGGTGGAGTTATATCCTTTCACGCCGTTGCTCACTTCCTCTACGGCGAGCATCTGATGGATGGCTCCGTCCGTGGTGATGACGTAATGATAGCCGGGCTGCTTCCATCCCTTTGCCTTAAACTCAGCCCAAAGCTCTTTCACGCCCCAGGTCTGGTTGCTTGCCGTGCAATGCACGAAAATACGTTGAATACTTCTCATAATTATTATTTATTAGTTATTATTTATTAGTTATTATTTATTAGTTATTATTTGTTGGGTTATGCCCAGTTGTTGTCGTAGCGTGATACGATGAATATATCGTGTCCGGCTCCGCTTTGCGTGGGCGAGGCGAGACCTTGCGGCGCTTTCCAGAGCTGTAATGCCACGCCGCCGTTAAGCTCGGTTTTCACTCCGCAGGCACATACGAATATCTTCGTCGTCGGCGAGACGTTGGTATGCAGGACCGTTATCTTCTGCGTGTCGTACATGGCGAAGCTGTAAACGAGATTCGCCTGTCCGTTGCCTTCAAAGACAAACGTGTCTATAGGAGCACCGTTGCCGAAGTCGTCCTTGAGAAAGAATCCTCCGTGTATTTTGTCTACGTAGCAGGGCACGGAATAGATGGTTTCTCCGCTTTCGGCGAAGGTCTCCAAACTCTTTTCAGCGAACATTTTTTCTTCATTACCTGCATAGTAATAGACGCTCAGCAGACCGTTCACAATACGGGCGTAGACACGGTGAAGCGCACCGAAACTGCCCTGCGACCATATTCCTAAAGAACGGACCACGTCTACGTTCATGTCGCCGTCAACGACAAGATTGCCCATTATGCGCATTGGTCCGTCATTTGTGGTGAAGCCTTTCAGGAGCAAGCCACCATTTGACTGACGAAAAGATATGTAGGCATCGGCATTCGAGACGTGAGAAAGCTTGTCAAACGTGCCCGACACACCAACCAATGAGCCTGCAAACGTGCCGTCAACGGTATTGAACTTGCCATCGTAGCTGATGGTGGTCTTGGCTGCGCTTGCCGTCTCGCCACCGAACCATGCCATTGGCTTTGTCGGGTCATCCACTCCCGTGAGGCATCCCTGTATCTTCTTGCCCGTGGTGTCCATGATAAGGAGGCGGTTGGTCTGACCGAAGCGGAGAACGGCGTTGTCGGCGATGATAAGCGGGGTGTAGATGGGCGTGGTGAACTTGTTGACGGATTCCCACAGCTCGGATGTGGCTGCGGAGGGCGCGTTGGCGGAGGTGGCGGTGTGCGTCTTGCGGCACTGATAAACGTCGTAATTGCCGTCCTGGGCGGTGACGGTCACTACGTCAAGATAGCGCAGCGTGGCGTTCAGATCCTCGTCGTTATGATAAGCCACTCCCGACTGCCATTCCGATGTGCGGACTATCATTCCCGGTATGCCGTCGGTGCCGTCAGATACGGTGGCGAAGGATATGTTGTACTGATACTTGCGCTGCGTGGTTCTCTCGATGATGAAGAAGGGTATGTCCACCGTCACGGCAGCTCCGGCGGCAAGCGCAAAGAGATACTGGAAGTCGTAACCATCGTCAGACACCTTGAAGCCCCATGCCAGTCCGGGCGCTATTTCCTTACCATTGTCGGTGAGAGTGGAGCAGGAGAAATCGTCTTTATACTTCATCGGCATATTGCCTCGTGAGCCTCTGACGTAGACGGAGAATATCTGCTTCTCGGCTGACGGCCGCGCCACGATGGCTGTCTGCGACACGGAGAAGCTGACGGCATCGTCGCCGTCCTTGCCGGGCGTGCCGTCCTGCCCGTCCTCGCCTTCACGGTTCTGGGCGATGGTGGCAGTGGCGGTGGCAGAGCCGTATTCGGTCAGCGCCGTGAACGTGAGGAATGCGTCTTCAGGCGTAACGCCGTCTACGCTGACTCCTACGAAGCCTTTCAGATGAATGTGGAAATAGATAGTCTTGCCGTCTTCGGACAGCGTGGGGAGGTATTCCATCGTGACGCTGCCCGACGCATTCTTGCCATACTCAACCGTGCCGTCCTCTATCACAACGGGTGTCACTCCGGAGAGCATCTGCGCCGACACGTCAAACTCGATGTCGTCAGGATTGCTCGTGTCGTACCAGTCGGATATAGCCACACTGATGATGTTCTTGTCGAGCACGAGCGTGAACGCCGTGGGGTCTGAAGTCAGGAATGTCACTTCTCCGGCTGTGTACGTGCCGTCGCTGTACGCATAGAGCCACTGCTGCCATACGAAGCGGTCAGTAGAGGAGGGCGTGATGGGGTCTTTCTGCCATCCGCCAAGCGAGGGCTTGGTGTGGGTGGCGTCCACGGTGATGCCGTCGGGCTTCTCGGCAAGCGAGGGCGAGGAACGGAAATAGAGCTGCTGTGACACGAGCGACGGCACGCGGTCGAACTGGTCTATCTTGCCCCACATGTAGATGTTGCCCGTAGCGATACCTTCGCCATGCAACTCCTTCGTGGCTTCCACAAACTCCTTCTTGTCCTTGTCCCAAATACGCTGGAGGAAAGAGAATCCGTCGAGCCATCCGATGATAAGCATGATGTTGTCCTGCGTGTAGGTCCACCCCGTCATTCCGGCAAGATTAAGCTGGTAAGTGGTGGTGGTAAGGCGTGACGACTGACGGTCAGCATCGGTGGCGTTGGCGTAAGCGGCAAAGTTCATCGTGGGCTGCGGATGCGACGTGTCGGTCCATCGGTTGCGGTCTTCGGCAGGGAGGTCCGCACACGTAGCTGCACGCAGCTCGTAACGGAAATACTGGTTCGTGCTGACGGTCTCGCCGTCGGCAAGCTGTGCCTTTATGGATGCGGGCAGGGTCTTGGCAGTGTAGATCTCCTTGACGAGGAAATACACGGTGGTGAATCCGGCAAAGTGGAAATTGCCGTCTTTCGAGTCAGCCGTGGAAGGGTCGTTCTTCTTCCCGAGGAAATGGAATACGCCCTGACATTTGTCGTTAAGGGCGATGGCTCCCACCTCGCCGTCCTCCAGCTTGAGCTTCGCCACGCCTTCGAGGGAGGTAAGCGACAACTCGGCTTTAAGGTCGGCGTTGTCGGTATTGTCGCCGGGCCATACCTTCTCAATGATGCCAGCTCCCTTAGTCTGCCACTTATTGCCTACGGTTATGGTGGTGCGGTTATAGCGCAGTTCGGGCACTTCAAGGAACGAACGTCCCACGATGCTCTCAAACTCGGCATTGCCGTAGAAGTCGATATGCGCTCCTTCCACGCCTTTGTTATACACGCCTACGGTGATGGCGTGGTGCGCAGTGAGATTGCCGAACACGTCAACGGTGCCGTTGGCACGAAGATTCTTCAGTTCGATGTCGAAGTCGGTCTTGTCGTTATGGCTTTTCGAGAGAGCCTTGTCGTCCATATACTTCGGCGTGACAATATCCGCTTCCGACTCAAGGGGCGTGTCGGCGTTGGCGATGCCCGACACCGAACCTGCCTTGCCCTCGAACGTGATATATCCTCCCGATACGACGGTAACGGCTTTTGCGAACAGCTCGCGGAACTTCGTGCCGGCTTTCATCGTGAGGTCCTTGAGGAATGTCACTATCTCGTCCACCGTGCTGTACTGGAACCATTCGGCTTCGCCGGGTCCGGCGTTGATGGCTTCGTCGGAGGAGAGATATCCCGTAAGGACGGTATGGCCCTCAAGCCAGTCGCGCGGCACCGTGCCGTTGTCGCCCGAAGAAGAGAGCACGCCTTGCAGGAAGATGTAGTAATACTTCTCCGAGCCCACCTGTTGCTGCTGCTCGTTCTTGCCGTAGATGTCGAGAATTTCCGAGGGGAAAACGACAATGGCTGTGGACAGCGTGGAGTCACGCGGCACAGCCACATATACATATTTTTCGGTATGAGTGTTGAACACTGTGGGCGAAGCCTGCAACGGCCAACGGCGGTAGTTGTGTCCCGCGTCGTAGCCGATAACGCCCTTGATATAGACGAGGATCTGTGCTCCGCTTACGCATGAGGCCTGAATGTAGTCGGGATTGCCCATAGCGTTTCGCTCGATGTGGAGCGCATTAGGCGAAAGCCAGTAGTCTCTGGGTGTCGCCACGGTCATGTTAGGATTGGGGTCGGTCATATTTCGTGTTATTTAATGATTAGGCTTGCGAGTGGCGCAAGGAGCCGGTACAGCCACGCCACGCGGTTGGGATAGTTAAGGTCTACGTCGGCTGTGTGCGAGCGTAGGATATGCAGACGATAGCAAGCGTTGTGAACCATCCATTCCGCACGCAGTGAGCGCATGCTGCGTCGCCAGATGTCGGAATGGGGATAACTGGCTTTAATAAGACGAAGAGAAGGAATCGTGTCTTTCTTGCCGTAACGGTAAGACTCGCGGATTTGAAGGGATTTATCGGTGATTATATATGTCATCATAAGAAGGGATTGTTATTCGTTTGTGTTGATTGTGTTGTCTGGGGCATCTGTGCCGTCGAAGCATTGCGCTGCAAGACTCTTGCATTGCTCCACGTAGGCATTAAGCTCCGTCAACGGCTGTAGGTCGCCCAATATCGCCTTACGGTGGCAGGAGAGTTCTTCGGGGTAGGTGTATTTGCCACTGACGAGGATTGCGGCAAGCGTGTCGTAGTCGGGTATGGCGAAAAGGGCGACAAGACGCTTGAGGAACGTAGCGTCAATATGAGCGAACATCCCCTTTTTCGCAACGGCTTTAATCAGGTCGGCTGCCGACATCCTTCCTTCGTGCGATAAGGACAGCGTGACACACTGATATTCGTCGTTGCCGGTCTTTTCTACGTTAAGATTTACGGTTATGATTTCCTTCTGCCCTGCGTAGGAGCGGACAATGGGGATAGGCTCGGAGGACATAGCCTCGTTCTTCATTTCTCTTATGTTCATGCTGCTAAGTATTGAGGTTTTGCTTTGGGTTTGATTTTCACTCTTTCGTAATGTCCGTCAATGTAAAGATATTGATAGAACGTATGTCCGAACGCCAGAAGCAACTTCCGGCGACGAGCGTATGTGCGCTTGCTCTTGCAGAAGCCGAGGTATGAATTTATCACTTGCTCTATGCGGCGTATGTCGGCGTAAGTGATGGTCTGCTTGTTTTCGAGCATGGCGTTAAAGCCATGTACGCGCTCTTGGAATCGGGCGAAGGTGCGATTGGAGAGATACATGCGATAGTTCTTCAGATATGCTCCTACGAATATCATTCCGTGGGATGCCGGCTGAAAATGGAACTTGTCGGCATGAAGCCGTATCTGAAGTTCGGCTTGCAGATAGCGACGGAAGTCTTTCACCGTCTGCTTGAGTAGTGTCCTGTCTCGGCATACAATGACGAAATCGTCAACAAAGCGAACGTAATATGCGGGTTGTCCGTGCGACTGCATCCATGCGATGACGTAATCGTCAAAGTAAGACAGCAGAAAGTTGGCGAATATCTGCGTCGTGAGATTGCCGATAGGCATACCGTGATAATCATCGTTGCCGAACAGCGACTTATGGCTCTCCACGTGCTTCGCCCATTCCGCCGTGTCGGTGTTGAACACGCATAGTTTCTCGGGACAATGAAACACTACGATGCGCGTAATGTTCAGCAATATGTCCATATACTTGCCCTTGTAAGTCTCACGGATGAACGGCTCCATCTTCGCCCAAAGTATGCGCTTGTCAATGGACATGAAGAACGATACAAGGTCGCCTCGGTATACCCAAGCCTTCACGCGATAGTTGTCAGTAGCTCGACGGATGGCATCGGATGCTGCCCGTTGTGCTGCAAGCGTGCCGAATCCCTTACGGCAATTAAACGACACGTTGCCCTGTGCCACAAAGCGGGCTTCAAACAGCGGATTGAGCAACAGATAAAGGAAGTGATGGACTATACGGTCACGGAAACAAGCGGCAAACACCTCTCTGTATTTCGGATATTTCACCAGAAAACACGTACTGACACCAGGCTCGTATGTGCCGGAATAAAGTTCGTAAGCCAGAACAGGAAGGTCTTCGGCTGCTATCTCACAATAGTCGATGCAAGCCTTGCTTGTGCGCTTATGCCGACAGCAATCCTCAAAAGCCGCAAACACAAGAGAGAGAAAATCATCAGGAATGTCATAAGCGACGACAGGACGGACCCTCATGCTATTATACTTGTTGTTGTTGTTGAAGTTGCCATCGTTGGCGTTGCAATTCCAACTGTTGTTGGAGTTGTTCTCGGTGGCCGTCCAACGATTAGTCTGAGCGTCGAATTGAGTCTTTGCATCTTCGTAACCAACAATGGTTTCCATGCCATAGCTGGTAAGACTCCCTTTTAACATCTCCTCTGATACACTATCACAATTCATAATCTACGCATTATGAAGATTACTACCTTGTGACAACCCGATCAACGAAGAAGCCCTCCATGCCATAACCTGCTGCATGCAGGACATGGCAAGCGACTTGGCTTTCTTGTAGTCATCCTTACTAACACTGCCCAGCGAACGGAGAATGCCTAATACGGTTCTGATGGCATCAATGTGTGAGGAAGCGATAGTAAGTTGCGCAACTCTGGCTTTCTTCTCAGCGTATGCGAGCGAAAGACACACTAAGAGGTGATTGCATTCAGCATACACCGAGTCAAGCACAGCACGAAACTTGACTGGGCAAGTCTTGTGCATCTGTGCCAAGACGAAATACAGATTCTGCGCTGCCCGATATACTTGCTGCTGATGTATGGTACGGGCGACTTTCTCTCTCTTGAGTTTTTGGCTTGCTGAGCTTTGTTGTGCTGTTATGTTTACGTTGTTTGTTATGTTTGTCATTTTGTGTTTTTGTTGTGAAATTCTCTTGTTGCAAAGTTAGTGATTTCTGTTTTAACGGACCGGACATACTCTTTCGCTGGAAAACGCCTTCCGTGACAGTCGCCACGGAAGGCGGATATCACCATTGCTTGCTTGCGTGTTACGACGCGCTAAAAAGCGCGTCGAGTGTAAAAGGTTAAAGCGCAAAGGGAAAAGCGACGACAGGACGGACCCTCATGCTATAACACTTGCTGCTGTAGGTGAAGTAGCCATCGTTGGCGTTGCAATGCCAACTGTTGTAGGAGTAGTTCTCGGTGGCCGACCAACGATTAGTCTGAGCGGGATTGCTCACGGGGCAGTTCAGCTTTGCGTCCTTCGCACGCTTCTGTAGGTTGGCGTAGGTAGGACGGCGGGCATCCGACGGCTCCAGTGGGCGCAGGGCATTGTCCTCGTCTGAAAACTCGGCTGTCGGCGTGCCGGTGTCGGACGGAGTGAGGGCACGGCTGTTGCGGAAGAAGATATACAATCTGTACATATCGCCGCTACCTTGCAGATACCACTGTCCCTGTCCGTACCATTCTGACAACCCGCTTATAGGCTTGTTGTCCTTTTGTGGCTCATACAGCGTGCAAGCGTATGCAGCCGGATAAGCAAACTGCCTGAAACGGTTATTGCCACCAACATTACCCAAGGCAACACAAAGGTCAGCCAGCTCCGCTGAAGTTTCGGGTATGACATGATCAGTGCCGGCGGGCAGATAGTCGAAGATGGTATGTCCGTCACCATCCGTCAGCAGTCCTTCTGCTACATATTTCTGAAGAATGTTGTCAGCGTGTTCTACTATACTTGCTGTGTCCTTCTTGCCATCCCATCTATTTGGCATTACGTTACCCGTCCAAACCTTAAAACCGTCAGGCTGCGTATCATCATAGGCGTTATTGTCACGAACATACGGTGTGTCTTTGCCTTCCGTATTAGTAAGCCCTCGGTTGATGCAATTATTCAAGGTCGGCAAATCAAATATCGCGTTTGTGGTTGTTCCAAGAACGTCCGCCAACGGCTTTATCTCAGTGGTTGAAAATCCGTTATTGGCAGAGTCGTCGGGGAATAAACCCCACGCAAACAAACTGATGGAATTAGCCCCATCGCTGGATGTGATAGTCAGGTCCTCAGTGTTCTCCACAAGCACCTCATACATCGTTTTTCCTGCGTCATACTGCTTCGCAATGCGTTCGTCTTTTAGGTATTCCTGCAACAGCGATACGGGCAGATCAGCGTAATTTGTGACCTTATACACCCATCCCACCACCTTCTTGCCGGGATAGAGCACCGAATCGAACTCTCCGTTATAGTATGCCCAGTCGCCCAACTTGGGCAAGCGGTTGAAGAGTTTCAGCGTTATGGTAGACGAAAAGGTCTTGCCCGTGACAAGACTCAACGTTACCGTCAGGTCAGCCGTCGGATTGTTGCTCTCCTCGCCCACAACGGGGACGTGCAAGACGCCAGTCTTCGGATCTACCGTCACGCCGAGATTGTTCTCCGTCAACGACCATTCAACGCCACTGAAGTTGTTGGCTGTAGACGGAAGAATATCCAGTTCGTAAGGATAGTCACCTTTTTCGGAAATTACGAAACGCTGTGTGATAATATTTACTGCCGTGACAGAACGGAACTGATACGACACATAAAGCGGATTACTCTCGTCGTCTACGTTGCCGAACTTGTTCAGCAGTGCCATTTTCAACAATGCCGACACATTCTGACCGTCAGTGATACGAACGGTTCCGTACAGACTGCAATCCGCCACAGCCGTCAGATAGTCCAACGTCGTCGGGGCGAAATTATCCCACGAAATGCCGTCTATAGAGCACGATGTTAGCGAGGCTTTGTTGTCAGCGCAGCCCTGCACCAATGTCTTTGTGTCACACAAAGGACATCTGCGTACAGACAACGATGTCATCTTCTTATATCCGTCCAGAGTGAGCGTTTTCAGTTCGGGCATGTCGCTGACGGCAAGCGAACTCATTTCGCCACCGAAGCGTGCCACGGTGAGCTGCGGCGAAGATGGCATACGCACCTGTCCGTACTTCGTGCCTCGAAGATCCAGAGTTTCCAGTCGGTTTGCCTTCGTGAGGTTCAGCGTTCCTGACGTTGCCGCCACTCCGTTGAGCGACAACTTCTGAAGGTTGGTGGCTTCCACATCTATCTGCTTCGGGGCAAACGCGCTGCTGCCAGCAGACGGTTCGGCTACGAACTCCGTCATGCGCCTACCTTGCACCGTGAAGTTGTTGTTGCCCACTACCATGTTGCCTACGTTACCGATGGAACGATAGTAGTTGGTGGCGGCAAGACCTACTGACGAGTCGCCGGGGATAGGCGTTGACGCAGGGTTGACGGTGAAGGCGTAATGCTGACCCGGTGTCATGCGGAAGTGAGGATTGATAAGCGCACGGTCGCGCACGCCGCAGGGATAGAGGAACTGATGTGGCACGAGGTCGAACGTATATTCACCTCCTGTGCGTCCCGAACCAGGCGTGAACTGAAGTCCTGCGCTGGCATCCACAAGACCCGTCGAGCCTGTGTTTACGCCACTGGAGAAGTCGCCCCATGCCGCATACGAGCAGACGAGAGCCAGACGACGCGTCATATACTGAATCTCACTTTCGAGCTGGTCGCCGATGCCCTGTGTCACGGCCAGCACGCCACGCGCCTGGTTGCCGTAACTCTCATAACCCCATGATGCGGGCCAATCATAGCGGATGCGCTGCTGCTCTGCCCACGCCACTTCAGCAAAGTATTTCTGCGTAGCAAAAAAGTACTTATGCAGACAGCCGTAAGGAGTCTGGCGCTGTGTGGTGGTAAGCCCGTCAAGCTCCTCGTTGGCTCCGACCAGCGTACACATCGCCGTCAACACCTCACGCATATTGGCAGACAGGGCGGTGGAGTCAAGCGTCTCCCACGCTGCTTCCATTACATTAAACAGAGCCGAAGCTGTACCCTCATAGTCCTTTTGCTTCTTCAGTCCAGCCTCGGTGTCCTGTACGTCGAAGTAACGCGAGAGGAAATACACCTTCGTCTGCCTACCGTTGTTGTCGGTCTTGAAAATGGTGTCAAGGTCGTCCTGATAGAGCCAGCACAGCCCTGTGGTAATATCAATAGTATAATAAGTATTCTTCGAGCAGTTGTCAGTACCGGCAAAAAGATAGTTCACGAGGTTATAGTGCACCTGATGGTTCTTCTTGTTGAGATACTTGCCGCAATGCTCATTGAACGATGACGCAATAGCCATCTGGAATCGGAGATTCAGCTTGGCGTAGTCGCCTACGTCCTCACTCTGCTTCCACTCCTCGTATGTGGCTTTCGTTATCGGGTCGGTGGCAAGACTGCGCACGCCCGCCTTATATCCGTCGGCATCCGTCCATGTACCTGCGTCCACGAACTTGCCCGTGACATAGTTGAATCGGAGCAGATGGAAGGCTTCTTCACCATCACGCAGCCAATATTTCGTAGTCTGCATTTCGTCAAGCAGCTTTGTGTCGGCATCCGCCGCTCCCACAGCTGTGGCGCGGTCGTAGACGTTGGCGTAGTGAGCGTCAAACGCAGCACGGTCGCCACGGAAATACTGCATACGCACGTCATGTGCATAGATGAAGTTGCAGTAACGACGGAACATGGCATCGTTTTTTGCTACAGGCGTTCCGTCGTCGTTGGTCTTGCCTAACGAATACTCAAACGACTTGATACCGTTATACACCCACGATTCGTCGCCCGTGTCGTAAGTCACGTCCTCGTCAGCCGGCACACGGAAGTCGCACAGCGGAAGGTTGTTGTTAAGACCCTCGAAAGCGAACATCTTGCTCTTGTCATATCCCCACGTAGCCTTGTCACACTTGCCCGAACCGAACGTACCGAAACCGACAAACACCGGCTCTTTCTCGCCTTCAGGCTGATTGAAGAAGTAATAGCTGTCCTCGTACACGGCAAAACGTGCTTCTGCATGGGCCGCAAACCAGCTGGGTAGCTCGTCCTTGCAGACAGCCTTCATCACGTCATTGTAAAGGCGCGTGGCACCCATCTTGTGCGACTGCATCGGCGAGGCGTAGTTTATCTTGTTTACGAGTTTCGTAGCCTTCGGACCACCGATGACAGGCGTATAGAACTGTCCGTGGTACATGCCGTTACCGTCAATCCAGCCGTCCACCACTTCAATCTCTAACTTCTCCTTCTGTGCCTCGGAGAGCGTAGCCACGTCAGCACCCTGTATCTGCTCACTGTTGAGATAGAGTGGGAACGAGGCTGCCATCGTTTCGGTGAAGTCCGACTTCTCCGGCTTCCATCCGAAATCCTTGTGAAGAGTAAGGAAGGGGATGCGGATAAGATATGTAATCTTATCCACCTTCGTCTGCTCGTTGTTCCACCAATATGTGTTAGCCGTATTTCCCTGCGCCGTATTCATCAGACACTTCTTGCCGTCAAGCGTACCCGCCACATAAGCCTGATAAGCAGCCTTGCCTATTGTGCCCGAAAGCTCGGGCACGTAATTGCCGTTATTGTCATAGTAGTCGATGTTCCAGTAGCAGGCATAACCCACCTTCTTGTCCTGATTCATCTTATAGTTGTCCGTACCAACAAGAGTCAGACATCGCTTGCCTTTCGCCTTTACTTTACGATAAGAGATACGTCCGTTGCCGTCAAGAATGTCGTTACGCTGACGGATAGCATTCTTCGTCTCGGCATCAGGACGAGTGGCGGTGAAGTTCTGAAGCACGTTCTGCGCCGACAGCGTAACGCCACGGTAACAGCGGATGGTGTAGATGTCGAGGTCGCATGACGGATGTCCAAGACGGATTCCGCCGTGTCCTTCGCCCTGAATCCACACGCCGTTGGTATCAACGCTGTACTGAACGGCACGCTGGGGCTTACCATTGATATATACCTTCACGGTGGGACGGTTGGAAGGAGTCTTGTTCGGAGTCTGCCACTTAAATTCGTCGCTGCCTTTTGCCACAAGAGCCGGAGTGAGCGTCACGACAAGATGCACACGCTTGTCTTCCTCGAAGCCGAAGTCCTGGTCGTCCTCGTTCTGCTTTTCCTGTGCCCATACAGCACCGGAGAGCGGCTTGATGATGATGCCGAGTTTTTCCAGTGTGCTCTCAATGGTCTGCGACACGCTGATTACGGGGTCGTCCTCGGCCGTAATGTTACGCACGGCAAACTCCACCTCCAGCGACATTGCCGCCGACGGATTGGTCTTGAATGCCTCGAACGGCTCGTAGCCGATGGTGAGCGTGCGTCCGCTCGGGATGCGCAACACTTTCACGCCATCATCGTCCTGTACCCAAGCGTCTCCCGTACCGGAGAATCCGTTCCATACGGATGGTATTTCTTCCTGCGTCTGCTTGTTGATGATGGTCTGGTAATGCGTCTCGGTGTTGTTACGAACTTTCGGGTCAAGATAGAAGTGGGCACCCGCCACGGGAGAATAATCGTTCTTATTGTCCACCGTGAACACCACAAAGCGGTTGCCTTGGCTCTCACGGAGGAAGTTCACCACCTCGTCGCCGTTGTATCGGAACACACGCAAATAAGCCTGATAAGAAGCGGGACTTTCGCCGGAGGACGAGTTTTCAATCTCTATGGTGGTGTCAATAGGATAGCGTTCGCCCACTACGGCTTTCTGCTCCGACACGAAGTAGGAAGCTGTGTAGTCCAAGTCGCCGTCGCCGGCATTCGTGATGCGAATGCTCACGGGCAGTGGTTCGGTAGCGGGCAGCGTAGGCGTGTCTGCGCTCTTCGGCACCCATACCGCAAAGTTAGAGATAACCGTGCGCACATAGTTCTCCACCACGCTCTGCACGCCCTGAAGCATAAGGTAAGGCTGTGCCAGTTGGGAAGGAGAAGCAGTCGTTTCGTTCACCACCATGAAGCGGTTGACCTGTACTTCCGACGACAACTCGCCGCCCATACCGTCCTCACACGTCACCCATGCCGTGACCGTATGCACACCATGCGACAAGAGTCCGTAAGCCGAAATCTCCTGCTGCGTCCACGAGTAAGGATTTGCTTCGGGACGCTGCTCGTCGGCAAGAAACGTCTTCGGTTCCATCGTCCACGTGCCCGTAGCACCGGTCATCGTGACATGCAGCTTCTTGTCTACAGCTCCCATCACGGAGAACGAGAAGGGAAATCCGCCGTCGGAAGCGAGAACACGCTTCGACCAGTCGGTAAGATTCTTCACGGTGAGGTTTACGGCGTTGACCGAATAGATAAGGTCGCCGAAGAACTCACGCTTCACGCCGTTCTCGTCCTCGTATGACGACGTTACTCTGATGCGCACATCCTGACGGCCTTCCGTCAGATACTTGCCTATCTCTACGCTGACGGGATAAGAAGCGGAGTTCTCTGCGTCATAATTTTCGTCCTGCGAAACGATGTTGGTCTGAACGTAATGGTTCTGCCATGTATCAGACCCTTCCTTCTTGATATCCACACGCAGCGTGCCGGGCACGTCACGATAATTGACACGGTCGCCAAGCTGCGTAATCTTCAACGCCATGTAGCGCACGTTAGCGGTCAGCGAGTCGCCCACCTTTATGTTGCGGTCGCCATTAAGGTCGGATGCCAGTCGGATGGCATAGCTGTCACTCTCCACCATCTGATTGAACGTCACCATGCCGTTATCGTCCGGCTCATACGTGATGTTGTTGAACTTGACTGACTTCACGTTCTTCTTAGCATCAGACTGTAGCTCCTGAATAGGCGTGACAATCTGACTGACGAACTCGTCGGCAGAAAGATATTCGTTCTGCGGCACACCGGAAGACTCAATCTCCTCGCGTGCTTCCTCATTGTCCTTCTTTCGCAGAAGGTCGTTGATGTCTGTGAATTTGTTTGCCATAATTGATTATTGTGAATGTAGATATTGTCATTAAGCAAAGCGGAACGGAAAGCGCATAGGGAATTTCGGCATGGTGAGTTTGCCGCTGCTTTCAAACTCGCCGATAAGCTGATTACGCAAATAGATGCGCCAACATTTCATCTTCGCCTTGTCGGTAGCATCACGCGCCACGTAGTAAGTCTGAAACTTCTTGGGCGATATGGCACGATATTCGTCCATCGTGATAAGCACTCCCGCCAGTCCGTCCACACGCAGACCAAGCGCGGCAATGGCTTGCTGCTGGCTCTCCAGAACCGTCTGAAGAATCTCGTCGGCTTGCGCTCGTGCTTTCGTTTCCACTTGCAGATGTTCTCTGAGAGTCTGGGTTTCGGTTGTCAGCCGCCCGGTCTCACTGCGCAACAGATTGTCTGCCGCCACTCGCTCGGCACGCTCCGTCGCAAGGTCGTTGTCGGGGCTACGGTCAACGTCGTTGAGCCAAAACTGATTGCAACGCCACATTTGGTTGGTTTCGCGAATAAGGATTTCGGAATAATAAGGAATGTCGGGTTCGCCGGTCTTTATCTCCGCATCCTCGGCAAACGACCCCAAGCGATACGTAGTGTTCTTAGGGTCGGCGCCTATCTTGAAAACCAGTGCGTCAGCAAGAGTGTTGAAAATAAAGGTTTTCTTGTTTATCATGCTGTTGTCTTCTTGTGATTATACGTCAAAGATAGCCCTAAATAACGACTCAGAGCGGACATACGCAAACGACCCCAAGAGCTCATGCGTCTCTTGAGATCGTAAGAAATAGAAGGAATAAAATAATTAAAGAAAATTTGGTGTTGTTATTTCAATGTAATTCGTAATTCCTAATTCAAATGATTGTGCTTCCGCAGAAGTCGAGTTTCGCCGTGAACGACACGCTGTGCATTTCCTGTTTTGTATCGTCGCAGAAAGTGATTTCCTCTTCGGCTGTGATGGTGCAAGGCAGGAACTTGCCGTTGATGTTTATCCATGTGCGTTTCGACATCAGGAACTCATGCAGATACCATGCGAGCCATGCTTCATCGAGTGGGTCGGTCTGGAAGTTCCATTCCTCCTGATTGTTCTGCTTGCGTGTGACGGAGCGAGAGAACGAGCGTAGCGTTTCTTTTCGTGTCACGGTGTAGTTGTTGGTGGTAATGTTGAGTTTCTTGCTATATACTCTTGGCACACTAATGCTCTCCAATACTCCGAACGAATTGATGAAGCGGAACTCCGTGCGACGCTTGACTTCGGTCTGCGGCATGGCATAAACACTGATGTCGCCTATGGTTTGCAGTCCTTCGTTGGTTATAGTGAAGGCTTTCGCTTCGGGTGCATCCCATGTGGCGGTGGTGAAGTCGATGGCAGGGGAGTATGGCTCTACGTATATAATGGTTTCGCCTACACATGCCAACTGCGGTATGGTGGTGGGCTTGCGTGTCATGCGGCTAACAGGCATTGTGTCTTTTGTGGCGATAAGGCGGTCGTAGTCAGAAAAACCTCCGAACAAGGTCTGCTTCACGTCCTCGCCAGCGAGATAATACACTGGCTCCGATTTTTTCACTTCGCCGTCAGTCATATACTCGTCGTATGCCGATACATTGAACTTCACCATAGGCATTACGCCCGGATTGGGAGAATACTCGTAGGAGTCGCGGAATGAGCGTAGGGCAGACGAAATATCTACAGTTATTGGATTGCCTTTTTCGTTGTTTATAGGCTCGGACATCTTTATCGTCTCGTAATTGCCGCCAATCATGCCACTCATGCCACACTTCACCTCGAATATCATACGATGAAACGAAGGAGTTTCTTTAAGTGCAATAGGCCAGACGATAAAGACAATAGGATTGCCATTAAATACCGAACCTGAATGTAATCTAAGTAAACTTGCCATTGCTTCAGTTATTATATAGTATTTATTATTTATTATTTAAATGCTGTAGATTTCAAGCTCCACTTCTCCCATTCCTTCCTTTGCCGATACGTCAGCATTTACCTTATTGATTAGGCATTTCTTGCCGTCGATGTTCCACCACTCTTTCCAGTGATTCTGAATGTCGGCTATCTGAGCTACGGAGGCGAGGCATTTGACATAATACTTCTTGCGGTGTAGGAGGAAGTAGATGTAATCGACGAGGAACACGTCTACGTAGCCACGGTTCTTTACTGAAGGAGTGTTTACTACGAGGGGAGCGTTCGCCCATTCGGGCTGCACCCAAGCACGAGGCTTCAGAGAGAAACGCTCCTCATTGCCGTTGCCCGGCTCAATGCCGTTGTAGTCGTATTCTACGCCGTAGGGGTCGATGGAGTCGGTAGTCAGGGCATACTCGCCCGCCTTGGTGCGCCACTTGGAGTTTCCGAAACCGTCGTAGTTATAGTCGTAGGATTCGTGTGTTGCGTCTATGCCACCACCTCGCATGATAGCCACCGACAATCCCCAATCGTATGACTGAAGGGGAGAATTGCCGTCGTCGGTAGAAGAAGGGTCGTAGCTCTCACGCAGCGAGAGTTCTTCGGTAACATAGAAGTCGGCTACCATAGACGACATGGTGTTCTTGATGTATTGCTTCACAAACTCATGCTCCATATCCTCGTCGATGAGAGCTGCCATCTGGGTCTTGGCGTAAGATCCGTTTATCTCGCTAAACTCATATCCGCTGTATTGCTTACCCACCTCGGCAGGCTGTTTTGCGTTGTCAGTGGCACATTTGCTGCCCGAACTTGAAGCGAGAGCCTTGCGATAGTTGGCATCCACCATGCCTACGGGAACGAACGACGATTTAAACTCAATGATGTAGTCTTCGTTAAGCGTAGAACAATCGCCTTCCTCCACTCCCTTCATTGCTGCAACCTCAAACAATCGCGGCTCCATGTCGCCGGCATTGGTGAAATCCTTGTCAATCTTCACACGATATTTATTGCCAGTTTGCAGATCGACAAACACGTTCATCTGGCCGTTATATACATTATGTATAATATCCTTGTACGTAAGGCTTGTTACGGTACGGTCTTTCGGATATTCGATGTAGTCGTAGTCGGTGTTGAAATCCTTTACGGCATACTTCACGTTGTCTTTCTGCTCTTTGGCATCGCTCTCGGCTGCATATCCGGCACGTACACCGGTTATCTTCTCCGTCATTGGCACCATAGACAGCACTTCGGCATGGAAAGTGCGAGGGTCAGGATTCTGCTTGCGGAAAACATCACGGATAAGATAAGCCGTGACCTTCTTCTGCTCGTAGTCGTAATGAAACTTTATGCCGAACTGCTGCTCAAGCGAGTCGATAACGTCTGATACCGACTCGGCAGGGAAGTTCTGCTCATTAGCATACATACGGAAAATGCTTGCGCTCATTTGAGCCGACTCGATGGTGCTCTTACAAGTGATACTTGCCACCTTGTCGGTGCCTACAGTGACGGTGGTCCAACTATCATCTTCCACTGTCACAACCTCGGTGTCCTTAAACACGCCCTGATTGTAGAAACTTCCCTCATACTTCTTTTCTACCATCTTATACGTCACCTTGCGATATTTCACCTCCTGTACGCTCTTGTCCTTCGGGTTTTCGAGTTTGAGTTTGCCGCCACAACCGCGCGAACTGAGCCATTTGTTTACATCATCGAATAGGTTTTCAACCTCCTTTTCGCTGTTGGCTTGTTTCTGGAAAAAGCCAACCTTTACGTCGCCTTTTTTCTTTAATCCAGCTATTACCTCTTCATCATTCTCCCCGTAGACCTCCTGGGCGTACAACGGCTCGATGTCGTAGGAGCATTTTGTGGTGAAGAAACAAAGGCGGTTCAGGTCGCCGATGGCTGTAAGAGCCGAATTGTCGAACTGTACGCCAATATGCTCAAAGAGACAGTCGAGGAAGAACAGCACGTAGAAGCAGATGCCCGACTGCGGACGGTCGGCATCCAATACCCATATAGGGCCACGGTCTTCGTACATTTCCTGCTCCTTGGTGCTCAAGCTGTCTTCGTTGCTGCGACCATGAATGCTTTTCACAACGCTGTCGGACGTAGAACCATCCTCGGCAAGGTCGTAATGCTTGTAGCAGACACGGGCATTGCAGTATGGCTTCAGAGGGTAGGGGTCGCTTACGTTGATGTATGATTTCAGTACTTCGGGAATCTTCACCTCATTGCCGTTAGGATAAGTGTACGTCTTATTCAGTTTGGCTTCGTGATTGTTGCCTTCCTCTACGCATTGTGCCGGATAAGAGAAACCGAGAGCCTGCGGAGAAAAAGACGCTTCGGTCTTGTCTTCACCCACCGAACCATATTTTTTGTTGCCTTTCTTGCCCTCGTATTTTATGACAACGCTCGTGTTGTAGGTCACGCTCACGTCCACCTTATCAATCTTCTCGCCTATCAAGAGTTGGTCGTGATATTTCTGCGGTATAGGCACCTCGTTGCACTTGAGGTCGCTTATAAGGTCGGAGAATGATTGTGTGCTTGCGTCGATATTGAGGGATAGGGAGTCTTCCAGACGCTCGTCTTCCTGGATGATGGCTGTGCCAGAGGCAAAGGGCACTCCGTCGGCGATGATCTGCATGGGCGTATGCTCGTAGCTGACGGGGCGAATGTCGGAGCTGACATCATCCACGTTCTTGAGAAAATGACGGTTGCCTTCCAAGGGCAGCTCTACGGGATAGGAGAACATCTCAACATCGTTGAACAAAGGATTGCTCAACTCAATGCTGATGGATGCGTCCTCGTTTAGGGCGAGGGGCTTGCCGTCGGCAAGGATTATAAGTTTGCTATTCATGTTGGTTATTTTTTACTGAGCCTTTCTAAGCCTTACTGGGCCTTTCTAAGCCTTTAAGTATTATACTATTATGTGGGCGTTGCCGAAGAGTGTGATGTTGCGTTCTGATGTGGCATATACTTTTGTGTCGCCGTAGGCTTCGAGCTTGCGGTAGGAGAGAGCCTTTACGGTGCCTCCGTGTGCTTCGCACGTCACGCTGCCTTTGAGCACGGCATCGGCGGTGGTCCATAGGCGGGAGGCTGTGTCGGCTTGCACCCAGCCTTTGCCCACATGGCCATAGGTATGGTCGTGGATTTCGATTAGGGCTTGGTCGCAGCGGTCGCTATACACCTGGCTATGATCCCACGCGCGGACGGTGGCTTTGCCCAAGACGTAGCAGCGGGCATAGTCGTTGATGTCAACGATGAAGTCGTAATCGGTAACGATGACAAACACAAATTCGGGTGCAGTCTTCGGACATTCGTTGACGTAGATGCCGGCGGCGTTCATTTCTGATTTTAGGGTAGGGTCGAGGTAGAGGGCAGGGAGCTGGTCGTTGATGATGTCGGCGTATTTGCTCTCTACGAGGTCTTCCCAATTCGCACGCCAAACAGCCATGAGCTGACTGATGTTTTTTGTGGCGAGCATGGCACGATAGCCTTCGGCGCAAGCGTGACGGTCATGGCAGGCATGGGTGCAGATTTGTTTGAGTTGAACGAATGAGGTCATGGGTCTTGTTTTTAGCCTTACTAAGCCTTTTTAGGTCTTTCTAAGCCTTTGGTGAAACTTCACTTTTGGTTTTCTCTAAGATAGCCTCGTAGCCTTTCAGTTCGTCCTCGGTCACGATGTCGGCGTAGTCTTTGCGGAGTTGAGCGATACGGTCGGTAAGGCCCTTTACGCGGGCTTTTGTCGATGGCTTGTCCTTGCGCATGATGTACTTGATGAGAGCGTCGGCTTCGGCTTTATGCTTGGCTGCTGCATCGCGGGCGGCTTTCACCTCGGGGCGGTCGCTGGCTATCTTGTCGGCTACCGACTGGGCGAAGAGAGGGTCACGGGCGAGCGCCTTGTCATAAAAAGGACGAAACTGGGCGCGTAGGTTCTGCGGTGGGACGTTGCACGCCTTCTCTATTCGGGCGATGTATTCGGGGTCGCCGGTGCGTGGGGAGAGGCGAAGGTATGCCTCGCCTATCTCACGGTCAACGTTGATGTAGATGCGCGGAAGAATGTCGCTCTCTATCTTTACGGCTCGTGTGGCGAGCTGGGCAATCTCCTCTTCGGTGTAGATTGGTCTGCCTGCCTTCTCATTGGCTTCTGCCATGGTCTTGGCTTGCTCTGCCTTTGCTGCCATCTCGTTACGCAGGGAGCGCACGGAGTTGACTTGTTCTTGCAGTCGCTCGGATAGGAACGGTCGAATCTGCATGAGGTTGGGCATGGTGGACGCAATGGTCTCGCCATTGGGGTTGGCTACGATGCCGCCGTAGGTGAGGGGCTGCAAGGTGAGGTCGGGCTGGAGGTCGGGGAAGAGCGAGCGACGCGCTTCCTCAAGAGCCTTCTCTTTCTGCTGCTCGGCATAGAGGGCCTGTTCCTCCTTAGTGGGGCGACCGACGTGACGCTTTATCTCCGTGCAAGAGGTCTGCATGGTTTGCAGATAGGTGAGGAGCTGACGCACACGACGATGATAGTCGCGAAAACGGCGGCTCTCCTTTATGAACGACATTGCCCGTGGATTCTGCTCAAGAAGAGTAAGACCACGCTCGAAGGCTTCACGCTGGTCGGAGGTGAGCATACGGGCGGAGAGGGCAGGGGTTAGAATGCGGATTATTTCTTCCATAGTGTTACATCGAATTGGATTTTTATTTTTAACATCGGATTTACGGATTTTACGGATTTTGATTACTCTCGCTGCTTGAAGCATTCTACATCCGTTGAATCCGTCAAATCCGATGTGAAACTTATCACACAGCTAATTGTTTATTTATCAACATCGGATTTTACGGATTCAACGGATTTGAAGTTTGTTTCATTTGTTTCATTCGATGACAAAAGAAAGTCCGTTTTGTCCGTTTAATCCGATGTTAATATCAATACAGCAGTGGCGACACGAATATCTTGCTGTCTGGTTGGTTGTTCTCGTAGCCTTTGCTTGTTGAGTCGGTGGTGTTGGTTGAGGACTTGTCTGGGGTGTTGTTGGCGGCATCCACTGCCTTGCGCATTTCCATGAGCCGGAGCACCGAAGATCGTATGGCGATGGCTTCGTTGTGGGCAGCGGCTCGGCGTGCCTTGTCAATAGTGAGAATTGTTGTGCGCTCTTCGAGGTGAGCAACCATCAGGCGACGTACCTTGCGAAGGAGTGGCTTGTCGGCAGGGTCGTCGGTGTGGAGCAGACGCTGCACCGTGTCCTCGCCAATAGCCTCGCTGATGTATTCGTCCTGGATGAAGTGAAGGTCGGGCAGAAGACGGATGAACTTCTCACGGCTTTCGTAGATGTCGAGATAGTGCTGAAGGTCGGCACATGTAGCAATGAGGAGGTCGTGGTGGAGATAGTAGTACTGGCTCTCCTGCCACAATAGGCTTATCTCCTCAATGGTCTTGTGCTCCTCGTCCTTTGGCTCGGTGGTCGGTGGATCGGTGGAGTCGGCATCGGCGATGGGTGCGGGTGTAGTCATCTTACGCGCCCAACCTTCGAGCATCACAAGCATTTGGTTAAGCGACACCATTGCCTCGCGCTTGTAGCCTTGCACGCCTTTGTCGAGGAGGTCTTTGGATGCTGCGCCGTAGTCCTCGCTCGAAGCCACGTTGATGCCTGTGCCGTTGATGGAGAGGGCTTGTGTGTAGGCGAAGCGCGACATGGCATCGTATGTCACCATGCGCTGTGCCAGTACGAGGAGTTGCATCCAGGGCTGGTGGGTGTGCTCGCCGTTGGTGACTGCCATGTAGAAGTCGTCGGGCGAAACGGACTGATAATACTCGCACAGTTGGCGGTAGAGAGAGTCGCCCAACTTGTCGCGCAGAAAATCTTTCTCGCTGTTGTCGAGTATGCCTTGAAGAGAACCTATCTCGTCAATGGCGTTGCTGGGAATGTGGAGCCGTAGCTCCTTGGTGGTTGAAATGATCATAACTACGAGTTTTGAATTTTGAGTTTTGAATTGTCGGCAAGCCGATTAGGAATTACTCAATTTTGAATTATCAGAACAGCATGAGCTGTGCTTGCTCCAACTTGATGCGCTTGCAAGCCTTGTCGTAATACTCCTTGTTGAGCTCAAAGCCGATGAAGTTGCGCTTCTCGCGGATGGCTGCAATGGCGGTTGTGCCGCTGCCCATGCAGTTGTCTAATATAGTGTCGCCCTCGTTGGAGTAGGTGCGGATGAGATACTGAATAAGAGCGACGGGCTTTTGAGTGGGGTGGATTTTTTCCTTATCTCGAATAAACTCAAGTATATTTGTAGGGAAACGAGAGACATCGCTTACGGTTACGGTACCACCGTTTTGTGCTTGACATTTTCCTCGTACCATTGCTGTATCTTTTTTCTGAGCACCGCTCTTGCAAACGTATGGTGTTTGTCCCTTTAGCATTTGAGGATAATATGCCACATATATGTTCTTCTTGCTTTCAGTTGTCGCAGCCATTCCGAAGATACATATATCCTCAGTAATCTTCAGTGGTTGATGATGAGAGTTCAAGAAGTTAGTACCACTCTCCTTTTTCCATATCCAATTATACTTATACATATCTATGTTCGACATAATGAGTGCAGAAGTAAACGGCTGCTGGCTAAACAAGACTATGGCACCCGTCATCTTTATTATTCTCTTGTATTGCTTCCACAACTTATCAAACGGAATTACGCTATCCCAGGCACAAGCAGTCGTGCCATACGGCAAATCGCACACAATGCAATCCACGCTTCCGTCGGGAATCCTTTTCATTCCTTCGAGGCAGTCTTCATTATATATCTTATTCAGTTCTATCATTGTCTATAAATCCTTTTATTGTTTTCACATCGGATTTTACAGATTTCACGGATTTTGTTTTGTCCGTTTGCTTGTGATAGCATTATCCGTTAAATCCGTTAAATCCGATGTTTACAAATCCGTCATTCCTGCTTCGCCACCCCTGTCTTCGAGTTATCCAGCGTGGTGAGCACTTCGCGGTCTATCTGCCACACCAGGTGTGAGTCCCATTTGTTCACACGGGTTATCACTTCCAGTGGTCGGAGCATGAGCTGCTGCATTGGGGCGAACTGAATTTGCTTGACGAGGAAACGTTCGCGCAGGTCGGTGCCTCCCGATGATGTTGCGTCGCCTGGGGTGTTGCCTATGAGCTTTGAGTCAAGTCCCATTGCGAAGAAGATGATGGAGGATATTTCCTGTAGTTCGGTCTTCTCTGCCTGAGCCTGTGAGTTGGCTTTGCTCTCAATCTCCACAATCTCCCATGCCTTGTGCTCCTTGCCGTCCAAGCCGGTGAACACAGCCGAGATGAGAGCCTGACCTGCGTTGTCGGGATTGGAGAGCCATGTGTTGATGTCGCTGAACACCTCCTGCTGTATTTGCGCCGTAGTCTTGTTCTTGTCCTCGCCCTGCTGAGTGTATAGCTGCTTAAGGTATTCCTGATGAATGTAGATTACGCGACCGATGATGTTGCTGTTGCGCTTGCGAGTAAGGCGGTCGTCAACGATGGTGAAGGCATACTCGAAGATGCTTCCGACAAAGATAGAGTGCCAGAGAGCATCGGCATAGTATGGGCCACCGAAGTCGCGTGGCGACATGATGAAGCGTGTGGGTCGGTTCTTGCGGCTCACACGCTGCTGACGAGCCTCACGCACACGGCGGTCGAGATCCTTCACGGCTGTGTCGGCTGCGAGATAGGGCACGGCGGCTATGCGGATGTCTTCCGGCTTGAGCGAGGTCTGCACCTGCGACGAGTCAAGCCACTGGTTAGAGGTATAGGCATAGTTGATGCGATATTGGTCGTCCATGCGCTCCAGTCGGGTGGTGAAGACGCTGCGGTGCTTTAGGCGGATAACCTTCGGGTCCCATTGTGAAGTAGGCACAGGGTGTCCGTTAGCGTCGAGCTGACGCTGGTTGAGTTGCAGTTCGCAGAAGCATTGCGACATGAGCGACATATCGCCTGCCATATCGAGATAGGTCTGATGAAGGTCGTTATTGTCGATAAACTCCTGAAGCTCCTTGTTTGTGCGCTCCCATTCTGCCAAAGCGTCCTTGAGGGACTTCATTCCCTCCGAGTCGGTGTCTTCGGATTTCGATTGCGAGAGTTGATTAACTGATTGTGAAAATTGATTATTCGACTCTGACGATTGATTCCCCGAAGGTGACATTTGGTTTTCCGATTCTGACATTTGCTTTTCCTTAGCCTTGAGGTCGGCTATCTGTCCTCGGAGCAGTGTGCCGGCAGACGGAAATGGGATGTACTTCTCGGTGATGTTGCCGCCGACGTACTGCGTGTAGTGGTATTTGGCGCATGGTCCGCGGCCCACGAGTATCTTCTTCACGAAATCGACTCCTGCGGCTGTGAAGGGCGACATCTTGGAGAGCAGATACACGAGGTTGGGCAGTCGGTTGCCCAAGCCCCACTCCATGAAGCCGAGGTCGGGTGTGCCGACGTTCTGCGGCTTGGCTTTGTTCTCGCCGCCGCTTGAGCCGAACACGGCAGAGATTTCGCGTCGGGCATTGGTGCTGCCAGCCGAGCCTTGCGCCGAGGACGTGAGCATGGAATGGGCATACTCGCCCCAAGAGAATGTGCGGCTGCCATCGGAGTTGGGTCCGACGAAAGCGGCAGGGCGCACAGCCTCGTAGCCTTGCGCCTTGAGCTCCTCACTTCGCTGTTGGAGCTGGTCGATAGAAGATACTGTTGTCATCCTTAGTGTTTGTTTGTTAGTGTTGGTTGAGGGCTGCGAGATACCGCGAGAGACCTCGAATGTTTACAGGGCAAAGATAGAGGATTTTTGTTTGGTGGAGCGGACATTGATCATCGGATAGTTCTAACAACGAATGACACGAAGGACACGAATTTTTTTTTGCATGTTCGTGAAATTCGTTGTTTTTCTTTTTACAACGAATGACACGAATAGCACGAATGAAGTTGAGAGTGGAATAGAATGACAAATTCGTGATATTCGTGATATTCGTTGTTTGAAAACAAAAAAAGACTGCGGGTTCGCTGCCTTCCCTTTGCCCACACCCATAAAGATTGGAAAGTTCGGAGTGTCGGGCTGTTCGGGGGAAAGGCCATGCGAGCCGCGCAGTCTGGGACCATATTTCACGGAAAGTCCTTTGTTGTTATGTGCTGTATTACGCCACAGCGAGCGTTTTATAGAAAGTCGAAGTCCGTCATTTCGTTGGCGGCTTGCAGGTCATAGCTGTTCACATCGTCAATCACCATATCCTCGCCGTTGAACAGTTTTACGGTCAGTCGGTGGTTCTTCTCGTCGGGATGAATGGAGCGGATGTTGTTATGCGAAATCCACATAGGCATGCTCTGCGCGTCGGTGAACACCACAAGATACCACGGACCTGTCTTGTACTGTTCCATCACCAAAGCTATCTTGGATGTAGCAACTGACGAAAACTTGTCGATAGCCTTCTCGATGGTCTTGCCGATAAACTCCTCCTTATGCTTCGCGCCGAACTTGTCTATCCATGCCGCAAAGATGGTGAACAGCAGGATAAGCAGGATGATGATTAACGCTGAAATAATTGATACCATAATTGTTGTTGTTTGTTAATGTTAATAATATTATTTGTTTTACTTCGCCTTAAAATTATATATCGGTTTGATGCGCTTCACCACATCCACAGTGTCGCCTATCAGTTCTTCTATCTCCTCTGCCGACTTATACGCCATTGGCGCTTCGTCGATGGTGGCCTCGCATACTGATGTGGAGTAGATGTCGTGCATCTGCTGGCGGTATTCGTCCATGCTGAGCTGCTTCTTGGCCTCCGAGCGCGACATCAGTCTGCCTGCGCCATGCGGTGCCGACTGAAGCCAGTCGTCGTTGCCCTTGCCAGTACACAGAAGCGAACCGTCGCGCATGTTCAGAGGGATAATCAACGGCTCGCCCTTCTTTGCGCTCACAGCTCCCTTGCGGATGATGCCGCCGAAGGTGTCGATGTAGTTGTGTACGGTGGTGAACGAGTCGCCCGACACCTTTATTCCGAGACCCTTGACGATGGTTTGCGCCATAAGTCGGCGGTTCACTTCGGCATACATCTGGCACATGCGCATGACGCTGAAATAATTGCCAAGCGTAGGACCGCTGATGTAAGCCATGTCCTTGGGTACGGGTTTCAGTTGACGCAACGTGTCTTCAATTTCGTTCTCTCTGCCAAAGGCCGTCAACGCTGCGATGATGTTATTGCGCTCCATGCTGTTGTCACACTCCTCTACCGCTAACTGTTGATAGTGGTTGCAGACCTTCACGCCCAGATTGCGGCTACCCGAATGTATCACAAGATACTTGCGTCCGATATTGTCCACGTCCACCTCGATGAAATGGTTGCCACCGCCGAGGGTGCCGAGTGAGCGCATAGTGTAGTCCATGTCGAAAAATCGCTTCCATGGAGGCAACAACGATGTAATTTCGTACTGCATAAGGTCAACCAAATCCGAAGTCAAAGGCTTCTCATGCACGTTGAATCCGCTTGGAATATTGTCGTTGATGATGCGGTCGAGCAGAGGCATGTCAATGTCTGCAAAACCCAAGTCCACGACGTGCATACCGCAGCCGATGTCAACGCCTACAGTGTTGGGCACCACCTTGCCACGGGTCTCAATCACAGTGCCTACGGTGCATCCCTTGCCTGCATGGCAGTCGGGCATAATGCGGATCTTGCAGTCGCGGTAGGCCTTGCTCTCTGCCATCTGCCTTACTTGCTTCTGAGCTTTCAGGCTCGATGGTCTTTGCAAAAATCTTTAAGTCGCTCATTGTTTGTTCTATAAATCCGTTAATAAAAAGAAAATGTGCAGTGGTTGAGTTTTCCTTCTCCTCGCTCGTCTGCACCAGAGCCCGTTATATACGTTGGACGGAGTGGCGACATGCGGCACACTGAGTACGGTCCCTTGGCCTTCGGGATGAGTTGGGTGGTTTCACATCGGATTTTACAGATTTTACGGATTCTGGTTTGTTCGTGAAATTCGTGTCATTTGATGTTTTCATATCATCCAATGAATCCGATGAAGCGAATAAGGAGCATCCGTTCAAACCGTCTAATCCGATGTGAAAATATTCTTCAGCCTACTATGCGTCAATCTCGGTGTTGCCACCAGTTGTGCCACCAGGCTTCTGCTCGGTGCCACCTGTGCCTGGAGCCGCTGGCTCGTCGCCCTCGCCGTCCTTGGTCCAAGAGGTCTTGGCGGTGGCTACGGCACCGTGGATTTCGTTGCTCGGATAGAACGATACACCGATTTTGTGCTCCACGGCAGTCTGCTCCTCGGCAGTCTCGGTCCATGCGCCCGAACAGGTGAAGCCGATATTGCCGATACCCTTCAGCTCGACGGTCTTGCCGTTGACAAGAGCCTCTTTGATGGCGTCGAGCACGAGAGTGAAGGCAAGTTGCATCTCGCCCTTGTGCATGGTGGTGTTTTTACTTGCAGACTCTACGAGTGAGTCCATGTCTGTTTTGCCGTTGGACTTTACGGTGGTGCGGAAGCCCATCTTCTTGGTAGAAGGATTGATGGCTTTCGACTTTGACAATTTTAGGGTCATTCCCATAGTTGTAAAAGATTAAATTGTTTAATACTCGGTATCTACCCGAACAAACTATTACTATAGTTTCAGAAAACTATTACTATAGTTTCGGAAAACTATAGGTATAGTTTCTAAAAACAATAGGTATAGTTTTGTTCTTTGAATACCATTGCAAAGGTAGGTCATTCCTTTTACTCGATACGGACATTCTCCTCAAAGTCGTACCTCACGTCTCGGTTCTGAAGGTGGGCTACCGGAGTTTTTAAGAATATGTCAGCCTCGCAGTCGGCGATGGCTCGCACAAACGCCTCGTACATCTTTTGCTCGTCATTCTCCTCCAGAAAGCCCTGGCTCGTCTGCGCCCATATCAGATTAGGACGTTTGTCGTTCTGCTTGTTGCCTTTCACAATCAGCATGACGCTTACAGAGTTTGCGTCTTTGCGCACGTCGGCACGGAGTATGCCATAGCCGAGCGGTTTGCCGAAGGTGTAGCAGCCGCTCTGATTTTCAAGAAAGCGGTAGCCGTAGTTCCGCAATGCCTTTATCACAAATTCTCTCATATCTAATCAGTTTTGCTAATTCACTACAATAACATTATCACGGTCGAAATAGAAAGCGGACAAATCGCATCCGCTATCACTCCTCACCATGATGTCACCATGTTGCTCCTTTAGTTTCTGGAGCATAGCGACATATTCACTCAATAACATTTCTTTCATAGTTTACAGTGTGTTATAGTTCCATTAATACCTTTATCTCTCTATCACCCCCCTTGTGTATGCAGAGTGGGCGATATTCCCTTAGCGGAATAAACACGGCGGCTCTGCTCAAACATGCGGTCGTAGGGTGGTGTCTGCATCATGCCGACCACGAGGGTGCGGGTGGTGTCAGTCATCGCTTTGCGGAGCCTATCTTCACACCATACAGCACCTGTCGGCAGATCACGCCGAGACCGTCAATGACACCCAGGCAAGAGTCGCATTCCAGACAGGCTGTAGAGCATACCGCAGGATAGCCTTGTATGAAGCCGCAGGACGTGCCTTTTTCCATGTAGATTTTCTTGTCCTTCATAAAGGAATGAATTACTTTTGCAAAGCCCTTCAGCTCCTTGTTTTTCTTTTCCAGCTTGTCGCAATGGACGCGCATCTTCAGCATATCGTAAAGCGTCTGCCTTGACGGGTCTTCGTCCTTGCGCTTCTCTTTGCCGTTCAACTGACGCACGGCTTCGTTGAAATCGTCCATGAGCTGATGTACACGCTGCGTCATTTCAATGTTCTCTGCCTTCAAGTCGGCGATGATGTAGGCCAATGCCTCCATACGTTTGTTTTCTTCTGTTGTCATTGTCTCTATAATTTTTATTACATATTATACAATAGCGGCATCAACATTTATTGTCTTGCTGCTTCCGTTTTTGTCCTTCCTTGCAAACTATCTTGCCTCTGTCCTTCAGTCGGAGGCAGAAATATTCACAATTCCAACATGCGCAGCTATCCACTCTTACTGTTTCGGGATTTTCTTTATAGAATGGGTCCCCCGTCTCCACCATATCGTGAGGACATTCGGTGTTCTTGACGAGAGTGAAACCTTTTTCCTCAAGCAAGTCGATAAGGGCGCTACGCTCTTGCTTTAAGTCTGCGTTCTCGCTTCGCAATTTGGCAAGAACGTTTCTGAGGTTGTCGGTCTCACGCCCTTGCGCGATGTTAGCGTTGCAGACGTTGGTATAGCCGTTATGCAATTCCTTGAGATTGGCTTCCGTATTTTTCAGTTGCACCACCACATCCTCATGCTCGTCTTCCAGATTGCGGAGTTTTTTTGCTACCCTGTTATAGTCTCTGACAAGACGATGTATTCTTTGTTCCATCGCCACATTTTCGGCTACCAATTCTCCATAACGCCTTGCATAGGCATCACGATTTTTAAATTCCTGATGTTTCATTGTCTCTATAGTTTTTATTACATATTATACAATAGTGACATCAATGCCACTGCCTTTTTCCTTGTCGGAAAATCCTTTGATGTTTACCCATTTGCCGAATGGATGTGATCAACATATTTCTGAACCATCCAAACGGTCACGGGTATGCAACCGTTGTAGGCTTCCATTGGAACAATTTTTAGTTTCATATCTTGTTGTGATTTTAATAATATTCATATACTATATGCGGTGTGGTGTTGCCGAGTCCGTCGCGAGGGTCGGCAAAGCAGCCAGGCGGTGAGGTTGTCACGGCATTGGCTATCTGTTTGCGCGGTCGGCTCTTTACGAGGCCCTTGCCGTCCTTGCCGCTGCGTACCCAGCCGATGTAATACTTGTCAGTCATACTCTATCAATACAATGGTGTGCTGTCCGTGCTCGTCGTAGAGTCCTGCCCATCCGTCGTAGCGTGCGGACAAGGCGGTGGAGTAGCCCCGACGTGGGCAGAAGCGCGAGAGGCGTTGCACGAATGGGATTTGATTATTCATACTCTATATATGCCATATTATCCTTGCCTACTGACGTAAGCGTGTTTGTAATACCCTGCGCGTTTATCTCCATTCGCTGACAGAAGCGTCCGTTGGAGGGATGCTTGCGGTCGGACGGATTGTCGGGGTCACGGCCTCGGAAGGCTGCTATGCGAAAGTGTAGCATAAGAGGTTGTCTTTTGTTACTGTTGTTATCGAATTGCTCCACGGCCACGGACTGGGACGGTGCAGTTTGTCTTGGTATTTGCACCCTCCACGGTCGCCATGCTCGCGGCGGTAGGCTTTCGCCTCTTCGGTGCGGTAGTGGACGAGGACGGAACGATTAATCATACTCTATCAATATTTTTGGTTTATCCACATCGTGACCCTTACCCCCCCCGGCTATGCACAGGGCTATGCCGTGAGACGAAACGACGATGCCGTTCTGCGAGGGGCTGTAGGTGCCGAGGATGATGGGGCGAGGGTTGTTCATTTCTTCCTCTCCATATTCTCCTTGAACAATTCCTCGAAGCCTTCGTAAGGGAATGTATTATACTCGCTGAAACTTGCGAAATCGCTGTTCAATACTTCTCGCTCGTTCTCTATACAATTTTTCAGTTCGTCCATTTCCATTTTCCATCCGTTGAGAGCATTCATGCGTAACGTAAGCCACGTTTTCAAGAACATTGCCGCCTCGTGTGTCGGTGGTAGGTCAAACTGCACGAAGAGGGCGTTGTCGGAGTCGTTTGCCTTGAGAAACTTGCTTACGGCATCGTCTTTGAGGAAATAGCGGTCGGCTACTTCTTCTTCCAGCACATCCTCCAGTCGGGTGCGCAACTCGAATGGTTCGGGAAACTGGTAGTCGAAGGCTACGTCCTGGCGCATGGAGATGCAGAACACACGGTCGCGGTTCTGCGGCACACCGTAGTTCTTGGCGTTAAGGCGAGCCCAGCGTGAGACGTAGCCGAGTGAGGAGAGCTTGTCGAGCCACTTCTGGAAATCGGGCATAAACTTCTGGCTTACGAGTGCCGCCACGTTCTCCTGCAAGAGATATTTGGGGCGCAACACCTCCACGGCATCTGCCACACGCCATAGGAGGGCGCTTCGGGTGTCGCTGCCCTCCTGAAGGCCCATCTGCTTGCCGGCTTGCGAGATGTCCTGACAGGGCGAGGAGTAGGTGAAGAGGTCAACCTCGCGTCCCTGGAGCGAACGCTTCACGGCGTGCCAGTCTATCTTGGTAATGTCGCCAAGAGCACAGTGGGCAAACTGCGGAAATACGAAGTTGTGCATCTGACAGGCGTATTTGTCAATGTCGCTCCATCCCTTGCACGTCCATCGGAAGTCGGGATGCCACTCCTTCAGCACGTCGGCAGCCATAAACTGCGAGTCGTAGCCGGAGAACGTGGTAAGGAAAATCTTTTCCTCGGCAGCATCGGCTGCGGTGGGTGGCATGGCGGGCAGCGAGTCGTCGAGGTCGGCAAAGAGCGAGAACTGCTTTTGCTTGCGGGGCTTGGACGTGGGGTAGAAAAGTTGCTCGTAGATGTGGGCCAACACGTCCACTACGATTGAGTTGCCTGCCTGCTTGTATTGCTGTGAGGCAGATACCGCCATGTCTTCCGGCTTGCCCTTGCCTTTCCAGTCGGGCAACAGTTCGGCTGCCTGGGCATTGCTGCTCTGCATGGTGCCGATTACGTTGTCTCTAACGCCCATCAGTCGGAAACACTCTTTGGGTGTGAGCTTGCGGATGGCGTAGCTCTTGATGGTGCGGTCGGTGAAATTGAGTTTTGTAATCATTGTTATATATATTCTAAAATTGCTCTTTGTATGCGGTCGCTCATTGGGTTGGCAGGGATGGTGTAAACACTACATCGGCAGAAAGAATAGGCTTCCTTGTCGCCGTCACCACAACGCTGAAAAATTATGATGTTAGTCATATACCTTAACTATTATTGGTGTTTGTCCTCCCCCTAATCCCATTGCAGACGTAAGGGTAAAACATTCGCTGTGTAGTGAACGAGGGGTTATCAGACCCTTTGTTTGCATGTTCTGAAATATAGAGGTCTGCTCTACTTTCTTCACCATTATGGATATAGCTTTTGCTCTAAGCGTACGTTAGTCGTATTCTTCAATCAGAAAATAGTTGTGCTGCCATGAAGATATAGTAACGGTCGGACAAATCATAGTGTTTAGTACCCCCCCCGTTTTTGCCACGAGGATATTGGTAGAAGTCAAGATTAATCATATCAATCCTTTTCTACCTCCAGTTCCCAGTTCTTTCCATCATGGGAAGAATAGACGTTATAGGGACATTCGCAACAACTGATAGCCACACGCATTTCATTCAACATGTCTCTTGTATAGAAACATCTCCTCATAAGATAAGCCAAAGCCTTAAACTGGTCTTGAGTAAGAAAAACCCCCTGCTCGCCGCAAGTGATACCTACATTGTCAGTAATGGTAGAATAGAAGAGCTTTACGTCTTCATCCTTTTCCTTTTCGTCGTTAAATACGGTTATCTTCGTTGTGTTGTAACTCATATTTCATTTCTCCTTTTATTTATAATTCAACAAACACGCAGATTCCGCCACTTGCAGCGGTCAGTGCGTTTACGAGCTTACCCCCCCCGACTGTGCGACTGCGCCTCAGAGCCGAGGACGGATAACTTAGGTCGGCGGCTCCAGGGCAGGGACAGTCGGTGTAGCCCAGTTCGGTGGCTTGGCGTATGCGAAGGAACGTCTCGCCCGCTCGATCCACCAACTGAAGGAACGGTCGGTCGGTGGTGGAGTAGATGCGGTAGAGCGATCCGTCGGGATAGCGGCCATACAGCTTGCCGTCCTTGTGGATGGTGCCGCGCTTGTAGTGAGGGTCAGTCATATTCAATCATTAATCGCCATCCGTGACGAGGTGCAGGATTACCCCATTGCTGAGTTACGGTTCCTATGCAGGTTCCGCTCCAATGGATGCGCTGATGAAAATCGTCAAATGGATGCTTTTTAATCATATTCAATCATTATACAGTGTGGCATTTGTAGTCGGTGGCTCGAAGGGCGGGCGAGAAGTCTCGTATCTATCAAACAACACCTTGTTTCTTGTTTTCATAGTGCTATACTTTAATTTCCGGACTAAATTTCATTATCTTGAGGGCGAGCTGTAGTTCGTGAACGTACTTTATATGACATAAAAGTGCATAGCCTGTCACATTGTAATACTTTATGAATATTGCCCAAGCGTATTTTTTTCGTTCTACAGCCAAATATCTGGCAAGGGAGCTGCCTGCTCTGGCTTTAATTGGTCTTGTGAAGTACTTGCCCTCGACCTCTTCCTTAAAGTCATTCTTGCGAAGGATTTCGGGCGTGATGGGCACGCCATCGATGTTGCAGCACCATGTTCCCCAGGGACCGTCGTCTTCGTCGTTGACAGCCTTCAGACTGATGACTCCCTTCTTGTCATTAAACTGTCGGTCGGGATGGATTTCGGTAACGATGCACAATGTACCTTTGGGAAACATGCAGTCTTTGTTTGTCTGCACAATGTCGCCTATTCTAAGGTCTTCTGCATTAATCATTGTCGGCCTCCTTTTCTTCTTCAGTCTTAAAGTGTTCGCCGTATTGTTGCCACTTCTCTTCGTGGATATTGCCGACAACCTCAAAGTCCATCATTTCGTCTCGCGAGACATCTCCGTGGTTTCCCTCCGAAATGCCGCATACTGTAGATACGGGATTCTTTATCGTTACTGTTACGAAACGGGCATACTCCTCATGATAATACACTACGGCAAAATAGTTGTCGCGCTTGCCATCTTCAAGATCGCTATACGGATATTCGTCCGAACGCAACACGTCACCCTCGTAAATCTCCTTACCGTTCTTGTCAAGGATGCCGGTGAACTGGCAGACGGTGGCGGGGGCTATTTGATGCACCCCAGTGAACCCCATTTTGCCCTCTTCTTCAACAAATCCCAGAATGTTTAATTTGCCATCAAGAGAATGGGCCAAATCACCTGAATACCACTGTCCATCCATAAGGCTCTTACCCTTAAATTTGATTTTCCTCATAATCTCTATAAATCCGTTATGTTGTTATTGTTTTCGTCTGAAGCTATTACTTCCGGTTCAAGACTCAATGTTACCTTAACAGGTTCGTCTTCCCAAGACAAGTTACTAAAGTTCCGAGGAACGACAAACCTGCTTCTCTCGTATTCTCTTACGGTCATTTCGTCATTGCAGCAATAAATGCCGTCCTTGAATTTACACCAGAATCCAAACCACTTGTCACGAAACGGCTTATCCGGAAACAGCACGAGCGTATTGTCTCTATCGCAAGCGAGCCATAAATACTTTTTGCTTTCTTTCATAGAACTATTCGTATTTTAGGTTCAACTTCTCCTTCCATTCCTTATCATGGATGGAACCAATTACCTCGTAATATTCCATGCCTCTTTGCGTAAAAGTATGTCCGTGGGGATTTGTCATTCCCCCTTGGTTCGTCTATTGAGAGGAAGAGGTCTTGTATAAGGAAAGAAGCCAGTTCTTTGCCGAACTTGATGAAGCCATACACATCGTAAGAATCCCCACGTGTTCCTGGTAAACTATAACGTTTTCCTTTCAACACATCGCCTTCATAAATTTCCTTGCCGTTCTTGTCGAAATAACCAGAGAACTGGCAGACGGTAGCGGGGTCTACGCTATAGTAATTGAAAACTTTGTCGTGGTCGTGCTCGAATATCCTTGCCGTTCCATCGGGGAACGTGAGGAGTGAGCCGCACGCTATCTTACCTTTATATTTAGGACTGATACACTTGCCCTTGAATTTGATTGTTCTCATACTCTATTAATCCTTTAATGTCGTGAATGTTTATTTCTTATCCAAGCTATCTTGAATCTGTTTTCCTTCAACCTAACGATATGAAACAACGGTTTAGACTTTTTCATTAGCGGAAGGTACTTCGGAATATACTTCTTGGACGGAAAGCGTAAACATCGGGAGTCTCGCCAATCCAAATAGCCTTTAATATTCGATGATAAACAATAAAACTCTTTTTGATTGTCGCAGTATTCAAGAACATCACATTTCCACCAAAGACGACGTGAAAGTTCTTCATGCAACTTTCGCTGATTCTTCACCCTAATCATGTAATTCAGTACGCTCGGGTGTATCTTCTTGATGATTTCAGTTGTCTTTATCTTCATGATCTCTACAAATCCTTTATGTTTATTACTCTAAATCCAAAACTCAAAGTCAGGATATGTTCTTACGTACTTCCGTTGCTTATGCCTTTCGCGTGTCCACCACCTAACCAATGAGCCGCTATGCCAATACTTGCTGTAGGCTTCCTCTTTCATACCCATACGAATGCCTTCGCGGTCGGTACCATAAGGACGATAAGCCTTTACAAATTTCTTCAATATACGTCGCTTCATATTACCATTGGATTCTTCACTCTTCGTTCTTCACTCTTCACTTCGCCTTGCGAATCTTCTCCATTTCCTCATTCTCCTTGCTCAGTCGCTCCAGATGTTCCAGTACAAGCGAATAGCTCTGATTATTCACCTGGTCTTCGGTGAGCGAAGCGTATTTCTGCATTGTGGCAATTGTAGCCGTATATATCTCCAAAGGCGTTGATGGTCGCTTGTTCTCGAACTTCTGCACCTTGAACACATGAGGGAAGCGGCGGCTTAGGGTGTGCATCATGCCCGTCCACCAGAATAGGATAGGTTGCCAGCGGTAGTCGGGAAAGCGACGAAAGTAGGCTGCGTCGTCGTTGAACTGACGGGTATCGTAATGGAAGTCTACGGTGCGCAGCGAGGTGTTGGGGTCGAGGTAGGCGATGCGCTGATTGAAGATGGTAGCGAGGAACATGGAGCGTGCCTGGTCTACGCTGTCGGCTTGCAACTGTATCTGCTCGTCTGTGAACTTCCCCATCTGCTTCATCTTTATCAGATTGTTGGAGAGTTGAGTGTATTGACCCATCAAGTCGGTGGCAAAGCGGTATTGCTGCCATGAGAAACCGTCCATGTCGGGAGCCGGACCTGCAAACTCGGTGCGCTTGCGTCGCCAATGCTGCGGATTGCGTAGGCGAAGCGTAGGGTAGGGGAAGCGTGTAAGGATGCTGCTTTTCTCGCCGTCCATCCAGTCGAGCACGCCTGCTCCGGCGGCTATATATTCGGGCGAGTTGCGGTCGTCGGTCTTTGCCTTGGACGTAAGCCAGTGGTTGAGTTGCCAAAGGTAGAGAGGAAAAACCTTCTCGTCGTCGCTCTTGCGGGGCAGACGTATGCGGCGCGGACGGTCGGTTGCCATGCGACACAAATAGAACTGATCTTCGATGGGCAGCGACTCGTCGGGACCTTTCACAATATCCACTTCTGCAAGCAAGAAAAAGCACGCTATCTTCACGTTGCGCATGTCAAAAGGATGGTAGCGGTCAACGCGCTGTATCTGCTCAAGCATTACGCGAGAGATTAGCTCCAACTGCTCGGTGGTGCACTCGTTCCACGAACGGGGCATACGCAGGTCGATGCTACGGGTATCGGGTGTGTTGAACATAAAACAATAAATTAATTAAACTTTCCATCAGCAAAATTAGGGAAAGTTATTTTTATGGGCAGGACATGATTTTACACCGAAAAGAAAAAAGGGCATAAAAACTATGGATTTTGAAAACAACGAATTTCACTAATTACACGAATAAAGGAATACCGAATGACGAAAGAAAAAGTCATCTAATGAAACGAATGAAACCAACCATTCGTGATATTCGTGAAATTTGTTGTTTCTATATCACAAACAAAAGTTCGTTTCATCCGGTTCATTTGATGACAAAAACAAATGTAAAATCTAAATGTTATAGTGTGGCGTGTAGGGCGTTATAGTCCCACACCTTAGTACAATCGTCTTCGCATGGCTGCCAGTCGTCATCGCAGAAGTAGAAGGCGTAGGCGGCTTTGATTATCTCTTCCTCGCTCATGCAAGCGCAGAGGTCGGCATACATCGAGTTGAAGGCGACGTATTTGTCCCATGCGTTGACGTTGGCGTGAAACTTCATGCCTTTGGTCAGCTCGTCTACCTGAAGACGAGCCCAGTGTGCGCCACCGTCGGTGGACATACCCTCTTCGTCGTACATACCGCTATAAACAAGGGCGTTCACGTCGTGGTTTGCCATCTTCTCTGAGTAGTGGCGACCGTAGAGCACGGCGTGCTGACGGCGCAGTATGTGCCAATAGAGCTTGGGGTCGGTCTGTTCAAGCGCAAGGAGGTCGGTAGAGAGAGTTTCTACTGCTGCCCACATTTTCTTCTCTGTAGCCATGCCGTTGGCACGAGCCTGTTCAATCATCTGTTTGTAATTCATTTTATTTGTTCTTTTAATGGTTTAACATGTGGGACAAATGCCCCGAAAATGTGGTATGAGTAATGTTTTTTGCGCAGAGACGTGCAATATAGGGAAGAAAGTTTGCTTTTGGGGCTTACTGTCTGCCTTTGCTTCAGTGGTCGGGGCGGTCGGCGGTGTTTCTTTCTTTTTCATATAACTTTGTGAATTTACGTTGAAGGATAAGCAACAGCAACACAAACCAGTTTGACAGATATGCCACAACAATAGCCGCCAGTGCCGATGTGTAGACATCGTAGCCGAGGTAGAGCAATGCCGACATTGTAACCCAGAAAGTGAAACACTGAGGGCATGATGCCACCTTGTCAACAACACGGGCAATGGCTTCGGCCAGTCCGAGGTGTTGGGCGAGCGTGGCGGCTATCATGGTGGCTATAGCTATCAGAACTATCATGGCCTTATGTAGTTACAAGGGTGAGCGTTACGGGGCAGTCGGAAACAAAAGTCTTGGAGCAGTTACAGCACGATATGCGAGCAATGCCGTTCTGGACGGTTCCCACTGCTATGCTTACCGAATTGATGGCGGTGGCGCTGAACACGGGTATGGTGAAGTCTTGCGACACCACTTGTGAGCGTGTGCAGCACGAGCCGCAGTTGCAGGGAATGTAGTTTACTACGCCTTCAACGTGAATGACGACGATATACTGTGAAGTGCCTACGTTGGCAATGCTTTTGACGGAGAACTGCGGAGCGAACACGGGTGTCTCGTCTACGCAAGCCGGTGTGCAGAGCTGCTGTGTGATGTTGACATCATAATAGGGTGCGGCTGCGGTTGCACCTGCCGCAAGTGTGGCTGTGATGATAGCCGGAATGGTACGTTTGTTCATAATCTTTTCTGTTTTATTATAGCGACGATGCTTGCCGCCGCTGGTTTGTTACTCTGTTCAATGTTTTACCTGATAGCCTTGCGTCTGCTCTACGGGAAGGTTCTTGTCAAGAAGATCGGCAAGCTCGTTGAGGTCTTCCTCCTCAAACGTCACCATGCCTTCGAGCACCGACAGCGGTCCGTTACCTCGCATCTTCTCCACTATGTCGTGTGCCATCTGCGGTATGCTCTCTTCGGGTATCTGACCGAAATATCGGGCAAGCATAGGTGCGACGAGCGAGTTGACGATGGGCTGAATGAGTGGTTCGATGTCCTTCTGTAGGGCATAGTTGCCGCTAACAATGCCTAACGAGCTGATGGTGGCTTGCAGAGACTGAAGCATGGGTAGGCGCATGAGGTTGCCTGCGGCTATCTGCGAAATGGCGGGTCGTGCCCATTCGGACACGACTGCCGCCAAGATTTGTGAGTTTTTGTATTCCATATATATTACAGGATTACATCATTCTCTTACTGATTGCATCCGCAACCGCAACCGCAACCTGTCTGGCATACGTTGGTTGAAGGGATGAACAGCTTGGTTACGCCCGACAAAGATGCCACCTGCGACTTGAGCACGTCGATGCTGGCGTTAGCTGCCGCATTGTATGCCATCTGCTGTGCGTTGACGGCTTGCTGCGCATCTTTGTTGGCATCCACTTTGTCTTCTACACGGCGCAACTTCGTGTCGAGATACTGTGTCACTTCCACGAGCTTCTTGTCGGTGTAGTTCTCGCTCTTCTGAATGGCGAGTTCGGTCTTCAGAGTGCTGTTCTCCTGGATAAGGTTAGTCTCACTCTTAGTTACGAAACGCGCGTCAGGGTCGGTAGGATTGGCGGTCATGCCGTTGTTTCTACCCATGCCCAGAAGCGAGGCGCTGCCTCCCAATAGGCTCGTTGCCAAGCCTGCGATGCCGAGACCCAAGGCTGTGTTGCCGAGTCCCTTGCTGGCAACATCATAGTTGCCGTCATTAGTTTTAATCTGCATAGTTGTTTGTGTTTGGTTGGTTTCGTTCATTATTGAACTTATTGCAAAGGTATGGGAGAAAGTGGTGGGGGCGAAGAGTTTCTTATTAAGTGTTCTTGCTATGGGATAACATATAATTTCGGCTAATACTAAAATTAAAAAGCCTCACGCTGCTAACGTGAGGCTCGGTTCATTATAAGAAAATCTAATGACTATCAAGGTGGCGGTGTGAACTTCCCTTGCGACTCTTCGGCTACGAAAATGTATGGCACTACCTCGTCGCGGATGATGTCGAGGAAGAGTTGTGCAGCTCGCTTCTTAGGTACGTCCTGCATACAGTGGGCGTTGCTCATCAACTGCTGTTCGAGTCCGACGATGGGACGCGCCACAAGGGTAGGGTGGTTGCGCAGGTAGAGCTTAGGCATGAAGGTTATATACTTGGTTTCTTCCACCGAGGCAAGGGCTTCGTCGGGGTCGCTGATGATGCACTTAATGTTGAGCTTATATAGGTCGCGCTGTATGTATTGATGAAAAGTCTCAATGGCACGTTCGCCTATGTCGGGCATGATGATTGGGTGCTTCAGAATGTCCTCATACGACACCTTTGAGAGCGAGGCAAGCGGATGGGTGTCGCGCATGACAGCATACACATTAAAAGGTATGCAGGGGCGCGACTCTATTCCTTCGTGACGGTATGCCATATTCATGGTGAAAGCAAGGTCTAACATGTGCGCCCTTAGCGATTGGTTGAGGATGTAGGCTTTAGTAAAGTCGGCATTGATACGCACGTTAGGGTATCTCTCCATGAATATCAATGCTGCCATACGGATGTACGGAGCAATAAAAGAGCCTACACCTATGCGCAATTCGCCGACCATGCAGTTGTTGAGAGCGTTGATTTGCTCTTTGCAGTCCTCAGTCTGCTTCAGTATTTCTTTGGCGCGAGGCAACAGGGCTTCGCCGCTTTCGGTGAGCATAATGCCGTGTGATGTGCGGATAAGCAGTTTGCAGCCAAACTCGTCCTCCAGGGCACGAATGTGCTGACTTACCGCCGACTGGGTGACGCAACAACGTGTGGCTGCCATACTAAATAACTTGGTTTCAGCTACGTTTACAAACGAACGCAAATGTCTTAGTTCCATAAATCCTATAAGTTTTAGTTATACTACGCTTACAACAAAACGTAATCAAAAAATCTTTTCTAATTGCAAAATTACATACTTTTATCGTATTTGGTTTCGCTTTGGTATTAGAAATGCTAATTTTAGTATTATTTTGTCAAAATACTAATATGTGTATAATAAAAAATCCCTGCATCAATACCTTTTATATAAAGGATTGATGCAGGGAATTTGTCGTATGATGAAAAACCTTCCTCGTATGAGCGATTATTTCTTGCTCTTCTTTGCCGTTGTTCCTTCCTCTTCGTCACTTGTGCTGAAAAAAGAAGAATCGGCATCGTCGAGCTGCTGGGGGGCGATATTGCTTTCGCTCTGAGTGTCAATATCGCTTACGCGTTTTTTGATGCAAGGAGTGAGTCCCAGCCGCCTTCGGGCTCTGCAATCTCGTAGCGACCGTAGAATGTGGGCTGGAGAGTTCCGCTGCAAGTCACGCTGCGCTCGTCATCAGGCTTCTTGCCCGTGTCGCCCTTGATGCCACCGGAAGCGTACTCTACCTTATGCTGAGAATCATACACGATGATACTCTTGTCTCCATCCTGGAGGATGTAGCCAAGATCAAGGTTGTTAAGAGCGCGTGCCACTTCTGCGGACGCTGCGTTTACACTCTCAAGCACATAGTCAATCTGCTGCTTGTAGCCGCCTCTTCGGCCGAGAGACTCGAAAGAATGCCCCTGGCTACTCTCCTTACACTCGAATTTGTAAAGACCCTTACCAGTGTTGAACGACTCAGAGGTCAATGCAGGATAAACGTTTTTTTCTGCCTTCAAAGGAGCTTTGAGGTCGCTCTTGATGAAAACATACACATTAACGCCAAGGCCACCAAAGTTCTCTAAGCATTCGTTAGCGGCGAGAATATCCTTAATCTCAGGACATGTTGCTGTTACTGCCATATTCTTATAAGTTTTTGTGTTGTGTTATCCGAAAAAAGAAATGGCGACGATCACTATTTTCCGTCAGGTCAAGCGACCGCCGCCGGGATTTATAGAGACATTAAAAACCGCCTCGCGGAATTAGCCGTTCTTCTTGAAGAACGCTGTCAAGCCCATGTTCATGCCGGTGGCAGTGAGCTGAAGGGTCTTCTCGGGTGAACCGTTGTTCCAAGACACGAACTTGTAGGTTGCGCTGTCCTCGGCTACGAGTGTGACAATCTGGTTGGGAGTAGTCTCGATCGGAGCCTTATACTCTGCCCCGTTCACCTTAACCTTAGCGTCGATCTTGCCTGTGTCTGCGTCAGCATGGGCAATGGTGACAACGAGGTTAGAATTGGTGTAATCGCCCGACTGGAAGTCTGTGCTCTGAAGGGCACCGTCCGTGACGGCGAACGAGTGAGCCAGCGTAGACATCACCATTGATCCCTGTATTGATTGACACTGGAAAACAACGTCTCTCAAATCGTTGTCAGAACCAAGAGCCACGTCAACAAAGGTCTGGTTGCTCTCGGTGTCAACAGCGTAGATAAGGTTGCCCTCTACCGAGAAGATGATGCGGTCGCCTACACCCATGCCCTCAACTGGTGCGATGGTGAGCTTAGGCAGCTCGGGGATGACGTAGTTGCCACCATCCACAACGTCGAGCTTGTGTGTGCCGTATGACTGGAGAGCGTAACCGTCAGCAATGTTGATGGCTGTCTCGGGAGTCATATAGGCGTAAACCTTCTGACGACGCAGACGCGGATCAAGGCTCATATAAGCCTCGCGGAAGTTCTTGTAAGCCGATGAGTCGGTAGCGTTTGCAGGAGCCGAGATAGCCTCACAGTGAATGAGGTTGTGGTTTGCCTCGCTGATGATGCCGTCCTCGATGTCATGCTTGATGCAAGTGATGAAACCGTCGTAAAGGCCCATTGCCTTCTTCTCTTCAGATGCGCCCACAACATCGTTGTCGATGTCACCCCACCAAAGGTTGTTGTAAAGGTCGTCGGCGTGAGTCTTGATAACTGCTTCCACTGCCACGGTAGAGAGAGGATAAGCACCCTGTGCGTCTACACCGAATACTGTCTCACAATATCGGTCTATATTATCTCTTCCCTTAAACCAGGCGAGCTTGGCGATCAACACACGTTCCTTGAGGAATCCGATCGTACCGTCCATGCTCGGGTTCATGTCCTTACGACGGGTGGTGCCACCCTTGCGGATAAACACGTTCATGGTGCGCTTGTACTGGATGCCGCTAATGGTCTTGATGCCAAGACGCTTCATCTCCTCGGGATTAGCGAAAGCAGGACCCTGCACTACACTTGCGAATACCTGGTTAGCCACTTCCTGTAGTGCGCTGATACCAATAAAGTCTTTTGGTGTTGCCATAGTCTTGTTTAATTTTTGTGTTGGTTGTGTTTTGTAATTGTCTTTGTTGTTGTGTTGTTAGAGGATGCCGTTCTTACGCTTGTATTCCTCGATGGCTTTCTTAGAAGCTACGGGGTCGGCATCGTTCCATGTGGGATAGCCTGTCTGGGCTTTCTTGATGTTAGCTCCTTCGCCATTGTTCTCAGGAGCATTACCAGCGTTCTGCTCAGTGCCGGCATCGTTTGTCAGCTCGTCAATCTGAGCCTGCTTGTCGGCAAGCGACTGCTCGGCTGTGGCGAGTGCGTCCTTAGTGCTCTGAAGGTTTGCCTCGGTCTCAGTCTTAGCGGCTGTGAGGTCGGCAATCTCCTTGTCTTTTGCCTCGGTGAGAGTTTTCAACTCGTCGTCCTTCTTGGCAATGGCTTCGGCGTGCTGTGCGTTAAGGTCGCTCAGTTCTTTACTGTGAGCCTCCTTAGCTTCGGCAAGTGCGGTCTCCGCGACTTCCTTTGCTTCGTTGGCTGCGTTTACCTGTGCGGAGATTTCATCGAACTTGCCCTGCAATTCTGCGAGAGCGTTCTCCGCTGTGGTGGCTTTCTGCTCGGCATCAGTCACCTTCTGCTCGGCCTCCTTCATGTGGGCTTCGAGGTTGTCAAGAAGCGAGGCGTTCATATACGCGCCCTCTTCGGTAACGACAATCTCGCCAGCCTGCAATCCGCAAGCGGAGCAAATCAATGGGTAATTCTCCATACTTATATTTGTGTTTGTGTTGGTTGCTTCGGCGTTTGATTTTGGTGCTGTGTCCGCTTCCGAAAGGAATCGGTTCACAAGTTCGGCAATGGTTGACTGGCCGTCATTGAGAATACCTTCCACGTCCTTTGCATCGAATGTCGCTCCGTGAAGATGATCGTCAGTAACATTAGGGCGAGCAGCCTTTACGTCTGACATAAACTCCTCGCAAAGGTTGTCGAGGTCTTCTTGCACAAGTGAATAATCGCCATCGGTAGCCTTACGATACCACTCGTTTTTGTTGTAACTCTGTGTAGCATACACCTCGTTCCAAGTCTCGTTGGTATAGGTATTCTTCTCACCCGACTTCATAGTGTAGAATCCACCGTAAACACCGATTGAGCCGAAACCATCCTTTACGTTCACATAATAAATCTCGTCGCAAAGAACAGCAAGGTACATTGCTGCCGAATAGCAGTCGCCGTCAACGAGAGCAACTACCTTCTTGCCCTGCTTGTGGGCATAGTCAATGGCATACTTATAGTCGGAGATGGCATTTGCCGAACCGCCGCCGGAATTGATGTAAACGATGATACCCTTACACTCCTCGTGGTTGGAAGTCTGTATCATCATATCACGGAAGTCGATTGATCCGTAAGAACAAGCATCGCCATTACGGGTAATCGGACCGCAGACGGGCAGCACGGCTACAAACTTGTCTGCCTCCTTCTCGCTCGGTTCATGCCCGTTGCCTTCATCATCGTTTGAAGACATTGAAAATTGCAAATTCTCGCCATTGGCCGTCATACCAATAGCGTATGCCATGCGCTTAACAGTCTGCTCCGCCGTAAGGGCAATGCGTCCGGCAATGTTCTCCTGTATGCCAATGCGAAGGGCATTGAGCATCGGTGGGTGCATCATCCAGTACTTTGTGGTGGAGAGTTCAAGGAGTGTAGTTATCATCTGAAAAATGTGTTTGTGTTGTTGTTATCCTGAAAACAACCTTTTTACCTGGTTGCCTGTGTTATCCGTATGCAAAATTAAAGACCGTGGTTTTTAACATTAGGACAAAAAAAACCGCCATTCTCACGAATAGCGGCTCTAACAGTATATTATAAGGTATCAAAAAAATGGCTCATATCTATTATTCTCGGAGCGTGATAGGTATAGGCTCCGACAGGGCTTGAGTGGTGGCTGTGACGGTTCGCGACAAATCAGTCTGGCTGTGGTCCGTGGTGCCACCAATACCGAATGTATGGGGTAAGGTATAGCACAACAGCAACGAACCGTCCATCTTGCGCAATACCACAAGATACTCCTTATCACGCATATTTCGGTAGGCTTCACGCACATTTTCGCCTCCATTTACCACATTAGCACTAATATCATAGGTATATATAGTGCCATTGCCCTGTTTGGCGGGCGTCACCTTCACTTTAAGATTCTCTACAATAACGTAGTTTTCGCCACTCGTAGCCAAGCGCAAAGTTGGCTCGGCAGGCAAACTACAATTATTGATATATAACACTTGTGCCATACTAAAAGGCACAGGGATAACACACTCTTCCCTTGGATAAAACATCACATCGGTAATGCCCTCAAGGAACAATTCTTTGCATTTATTGGGTAGTTGCATTTTTGTACACCTAAAATGGTTGTTTTTTAACTTATTTTAAACTTCAATTTAACTCTTGTTTACATTGCCCTAATCATCGAACAATACATCATCTACGAAGTAAACCTTCTCGCTGTCATCTATGTACTGCATATCAGCGCATGAATAGGCTTTGAAATTGCTATGATCCGAGGTTAGCCATCGGTTGATGATGCGACGCAGGGTGTCTTTTTCATTCTCGTTCTGGTCTATACCATAACGCATCAAGAAACGCTCAAGCATCGCTGTTTGACGGCGGCAAATGATACGCTTATTGGATGTGCAATAGTCAAATGTGGCTAAAGCCCATTCCACAACACTACGCTTAAAATCGTCGTTCAGCATGATAAGTAACTGACGTATGCCGCGCGTACTCAAATTCCATACCGGCGTAACCTGACGAACCACATCAATCACCTCTACCTCCGAAGGTAACTTTATACACAAATAGTCTTCTTTGTCACTTTTAGAATATTCCTGTATTCCATTAAACCGTTGCACCTCGTCAAAAGACAAATATTCATGCGAATCACGCTTTGTGACAATCTCTCCACCGTTGGGGTGTTTGCCTTGCATCATGTTACGCCATTGTTGATGTGAGAAGCATTGCGGGTTCACCTTTTGTGCAACGGCAGGAATGTTGGTTATATACTTGCGCAATACGAAGTGGTGAGGCATATACGGACTAAACACCAACGGCTCGTCCTTGGCAAGCACGTGCTTCGGGTCACGATTGCGAAAGAACTGGCAGCGACTGGTAGGTAGGCGAAGGTAAATGTTAGGCATAACGGTTTTTATTTTGGTTTGGGCCGTTTATAATGGCTCATAATTAAATCAGTGGCATTGAAGCTGTAGCGCAATGCGGCATCGGTCATGTTGTTAGACTGCATTTTGCCAGTCACTTTTTCTATCCTCTCAATGTCGTTTCGACTAAGACGAAGGCAGAGCTGCGCAAGGTCGATATAGCAACCTCCCGACTCGGTATGAGCGATAACGCTCATGTCGAACTTCTCGCTACGACCAAAGAACTGATTCAGGCCTTCTATGAGGTCGGCTTCAGTGTAGACTTGCGCAGCGGGATGCAGTTTGCGATACTTGTCGGTATATGTCTTCAGTCTTTTCTCAAGATAATCATTGATGGAGTCGGAGTAGTCGAAGTAGAGCTGAGCTTCGGGCGAATCAGCATCGCCACGTCGGGCAGACTTAAAGAATCCGCGTAGTTGAGTAAGCACCTTCAGCACAGCATCAAACTGATTAAACTCAATACTGCCATCAAACACCTCCCGCATATCGGCTTTCACGTCAGTAACAATACTTTCAAGCATATCGGCGAGGAACGTAACCTTATCAAGATTGGCTGCCATACGGTCAACACGCTCACGCATACCGTCCTTCTTGTAATTAACATAATACTTCAACAGGGTGCCGAACGAAAGAAAATCATAGCTAACCTCTGAATGTAGATTTGTCTGCACGATGGAGGCATACATGGTGTCCGCCAACTTGCGGTCATGTTGCTGGATGGTACGCATAAGGTTCAGCATTTCGCTTGAACCCGGACGCAAACGCTCAGCCGACTTCACAAGACGATTACGCTTCTCAACGGCTTCGCTATAATCAGGATTATGGAAGAGAACGTCCAGTGTCTCGGCATACTTACCCGAAGGCACGTCACGGAAGTTGAAAGAGTAGATGGTGGGCTGATTGCGCACAAGTTCTTCTCTCGCTTTGATAGGATTTGATTTAGCCATAATTTATGCTATTTATCATAAGGTCGATTACTGAAATAAAATACTAACGCTCGTCGCCATCACCGGCAATGACATTTCGCTGCTTGCGCAAAGCAAGTTTTGCGAGATTTTCTTCTGCCACTTCTTCGAGCGTAACGCCCATAACTTTTGCCAGTCCTGCAGTCTGCCAGAGAATGTCGCCGATTTCAGAAAGCATAAGATGACGTTCCTCGTCAGATACGTTCCATACCTGCGTATGAAGAATCTTGCCTTCCTCGTCGCGTTGTGTTGTGGTTATATGCAACTTGCCCTTACGCATGTGCTTGCCGGCTTTGCTTGCAAACTCGCCAACCTCACCTACGAGATTGACAAGCATATAGAAGAGATTGTCACTCTCAGGCATACAAGTACTCATTGCCTTGTTCTGATATTCGTTTAATGTTAAATTCGCCATGATATATATATTGTTTATATTGATGATTAAATGTCAAACACCGCAAAGTATTGGCGCATACGCTCAAGGATGATGTTGCGTATCTTCTCGCCAACAATCTTTGCATTGGGATGCGGTGTGCCGGTCTTGCCATGATAGCGCAAGTCAAGAATATGCTTCCAGTCGGCAATAGTGTATGTATATGCCACAACGGTATAGGTGTCAAGAGGCAGAACACCTCGTGCATCCTGCGGCTTCAATCCCGCCTTCAGCAGTCGGTTGTAGCCCCATTCACACACACGGCATACAAAGCCATACACCATGCGCTGCCAACGAGTGCCTTCATCGTACCAATGCGGACGTGCTATCTGTACGCCACCCTTCTTCTCCATATTACAGTAGCGTGTGCTCTGCTCGGCTATGCTATTTGGCGATGTGCGATTGAGCTCGCGCGATGTGCTTATCTGCGTGGTTACTACCAGCGTCATGCGGATAATGGAGAACGCCTCCTCACACTCGTACTTCTGAGCCTTCTCAATAAACTCGTCTTCGCTAACACCATACGGGCTAAGCGCGTCCATCAGATTCTTGTTCTCAAGCATAAACTGCATATTTGTGCTAATCCATACTTTGTGGTTCTTTGTGGCATAGTCGATGTAAGGCGAAGCATTCAGATACGCCCAGATGTAGTTAGGAAGTCCCTTTTCGTTAGGCATGAAGAAGTAGACGGTGCCGTGGCGATACATCGAGCAATGTCCGCTTTCCCAAAAACCCTTGCAGCGTTCCTCGTCGCGCTTCTGAATGAACGCTTCCACTTCCTCTACCGACATGTTCTCGTCGGGTTGCTTACCTTTTGCCTTGTAACATATTCTGCCCACTCGTGCAATGTGTCGCGCCAGGTTGTCCTGCTGCCACCACTCCACCGAACTGTTTATTAATTTCATTGCTGATGAATCTTAGTTTGTTATTTAATAGATAGTGCATTTTCATTGCCACAATCATTATTCAATCATATATCTCAACTGCAACACTTCATCACGCAGATCACTGGGTGAGTCGTTGTTGAAGATTACTGCATCATAGAACGACAATGGCAGGAGTTTGCGCTGCTTGTCGCGTGCCATGCGTTCAGGAGTAACGCCTCGGCGAAGACGTGTGCGTTCTTTTGCCGATACGCAAATCTTGAACAGCTCTATATCGGGGAACTTCTTGCAGAGAGACTTCAAACCATCTTCGTCGATAACGTAAATAGCCTTGTCGCCCACTTGCTCTACGGTAGTCCAATACTCGTAGCCTCCATATTGCGTATAAGCCAGCATCTTGTCGTGCGGCACATCACACGTCTCCACAAAGTGATGCTCCACGCCGTCAATCTCGCCTTCACGCTTCGGACGGGTAGTGTAAGAACATATCACTTTATAGCCGCCCAAATCTGAAAGCATCCGAGCCACAGTGTCCTTGCCCGCACCGCTCGGACCGGTAATTGTTATTAATTTCATATCTCGTTTTTGTTTGAATTTTAACATTTGAGCAATCAGTAAAGGATCGTAAAATAACCGTAAAATATGCGTAAGCTTCGCATAGGCTTCGCTTTTTGCGAAAATCGGGGTGTTTTTGCCGTTTTTTGAGTTTTCGGTTTAACACTTGCAAAAAAGTGTTTCGTTGAAATTTTAAATCCTTCATCTGTATATCTCCAACAAATCATCCCTCGTCAATGTAATGTTTTTATCCTTACACTGCTTGAAGAAGAAATTTATTGTATTGGAGTATTGGGCAAACGACGGCCACCTCTTAGCGAAGTCGCTCTCATGGTGTCCGCAAGTAGAATCCGTCGGACGAAATCGCGATACACGCTTCCAGAAGTCGTAACCATCCTGCCCTACCAGATGATATAGAGACATTCCACAATACACCCACTCTATATATCCACCTTCGGGTCCTGCCATCAAATCTACATGCTGTTGCTCTACCTTCTCAACAAGTCGTTTCACCTTACGGTAAACTATTTCGGGGGTATCATTGTGCCAGTCACCAATAACAACACCATCCTTCGCTGAAGATCCATTACGAGTTTCCACATAAGATGAATGATGTGAGCGAGATAAAGGCAGAGGCATTATCACTTGGTCGTTCAGTCCCGTATAGACCGTTGCCTTCTCATTGATATATATATGCCCAGGATCATCCCATGACGCAAAACGTACACGACCTATATTGCCGCACGATCTATCAAGCATAATGCCACAAGCAGCATAATCCTTCAACAGGGCTTTGAACTGGTCTTTATGCCTATCTGGATAAGCCAAGCGTACAAGACCGAAATATCCACTGCCGGAGCACGACCGCATCAGCAAGGCTATCTCAGGGCGATATTGGCATACAAAACGCACATTATCGAACTGAGAAAGGTGTTTATTGTCGTCAAGATCAATGTCGATGGCGAGCCAGCCGGTATGCTGCTTTAGGTGGCTCTCGCGTCGGCTAACCATGACGCGCTGCCCAGGATGGGTAAGACTGTCATCTTCGTAGAGAGCAAACAGCCCACTAAGTGTAGCACCAGGCAGCATCTTCTTGGTTTCGATGTACTCCGGCATCTTCTTTGCCTTGCTGCCCAACTCCTGACGCATGGCGCGAAGACGCTGCACATACGGCTTCCATCTATCCGTCAGACAGAACTCACGAATAGACATCTGCTGGATGCACTCGCCCGTCTCGCGATCAACGAAACGACCTTCTGCATCATTGGCCTCTTTATATACAGAACATATCTCGTCGAACATATACTATAAGTAGGAATAAGTAAGTTATTATATCGGTTGCAAATTTAATAATTAAAATTGTAATAAACAATATTTCGGCTATGTTTTTCTTATGTTGGTTATGTTTTGAACTTTTGAGCCACCAGAAGTCCAGTTTTTAGTTTTCGAGTCCATTTTTTCAGAAAAAGCCGAAAAACGGAAAGTCCATAAATTTGGAAAACGCTTCTGCTGTCCACCCCAAATC
>ERZ1026852.124-NODE-124-length-54431-cov-5.449941_pt1 | contig 54431 bp, 45 predicted proteins | sample MGYA00380156_ERZ1026852 | MGnify/ENA primary metagenome ERZ1026852 (study PRJEB33269, sample SAMEA4719792) | human gut metagenome | biome: human-associated habitat; feature: organic feature; material: feces | place: Cameroon | collected 2013-10 ...
GTCGGCAGCGTCAGATGTGTATAAGAGACAGATATAGTAATTGTCAAGGAAAATTATCATAATTTTGTGAAAAAAATGTGTATTTCATCTATATAAAAAAGAGTGCGGAAAACCGCACTCTTTAGGGAAGAAAAATCACGGATGATTGTAAATTTTATTTGTTATCTGCGTTTGGATTTTCCATCAATGTAACATCAACCGTCTTCTCCACATACGCATCGTCCTTCAGATATTCAAAAGTAATTGGAACCGTCTCTCCGGCTGCATAATAATTCAGTTTCTCTGTTAATTCCTCAGCACTGCTGATGGACTGTCCATCAATCTTCGTAATCACATAATTTGCCTTGATGCCTGCCTTCTGTGCGGCACTCTTGCCGGTTACTTCTGTGACAAGAACACCTTCCGGAATACCATATGCTTCTGACACATCGGAAGATACGGTTGCACAGGAGATTCCAAGATACCCTTTCTCATTCTCATCAACCTTTTCACGTGTCTGACGGTTCATCAAATCATCCAGACGATCCTGTACGGCAGTAATCGGAATTGCATAACCCATACCTTCAACGGTTGTATCGGAATACTTCGAAGAGTTAATACCAATGACTTCGCCCTTCATATTCAGAAGTGCACCGCCACTGTTACCTGGGTTAATGGCTGCATCCGTCTGAATGAGCGGTGTTGTGTTCGTGCTGTTTGTACGGTCCTTTGCACTGACAATGCCGGTTGTAACAGACTGTCCATAGCCAAGTGCATTACCGATAGCTACGACCTGTTCACCGACCTTCAGGGAATCCGAATCACCGATTGTAGCAATCTTGATCTGATTCATCGTGGATTCCTTTATATCACTGAGCTTTACAACAACGATTGCAAGATCTGTGTCGCTATCGGTACTCTTCACCTGTGCCTCGTAACTCTCACCATCTGCAAACGTTACATTTACGGTTGTGGCGTCGCTGACAACGTGGTTGTTTGTTACCATCAAAAGCTCACTGTCATTCTCACCGATGATAATACCGGAGCCGGAGCCTTCTGCTTCGTACTGCTGTGTATATCCAAACATACCCTGCTGCTCAACAATTGCTGAAATGTTGATTGCTACAACACTTGGCATAACATTTTCTGCGATTGTGGATACATCCATGCCATTTCCAATCGAAGCGGTTGATGTCAGACTCAGAGATTCGGTTGTCGCTGATGACGTTGTGGAAGCAGCTTCCGTTGTCTGGTTCGAAAGTGCATCCAGTTTTTTGATCTGGTTTCCGGCAATTCCGTAGAATGTACCTCCGGCAATGCCTCCAAACACAGCAGCACTTGCAACAACGGCTACACCTTTCTTCCAGAAGGTACGCTTATTATGTGGTGTCTTCGGTGTCTTTGTTTTCTTGACTCTCTGCTTCTTTGCTTTCTTTACCTTCGCCTTTGGCTGTTCTGCGTCTGCATTCCGGTAACCATTCTGATAATAATTGGTCTGTCCATAGCTATATGCATTCTGATTTGGCTGCTGGTAATTGTTATTATAGTAATGCTCCGTACCCTGGCTCATCTGCTGTGCACGTTCTGCCATTGCCTGCATGTATTCCTGTGTACGCATATCGCTGTAGTATGTGTTGCCATGCTGCTGCGCCTGTGTGTAGGCATCCTGCTGTGTATAACCGGCATGCTGTTCTGTCTGCTGTTCGGTACGCTTCAAATTATCCGTATTACCATCTCCGGTATCATACGGTGTCTCCGCATGTGGTGTCTGTTCCGCATGTTCATTTTCTCTGTTATTTCCAAATTCATCCATCATATTAATTCCTCCATTCGATATAAGCTTTATTACTTATCTTTGTTATGGCTTAATCATAACCCCAAGCTATGGTTAAATTTTGAAGAAAATGTCAAGAAAATGTGAATTCATCTATGGCGCCTGCAAACCTCTTTTTAGCATCTGCAGATTTTCTTCCATATAAGATAGGTATGTGCATCCCTTTTGTATGTCTTCCTTTGTTACCGACTGCATAGACGAAAGATGCAGGATTTGTGGCTGCATATCCGCCGACTCCGCAATCGTTCTTGCAAGGCTGTCTGTGCCATTGTCCACCACATAGATGGCTGGCAGCTTGTACTCCTGCAATTTTTCTGCCAGATAGGTAACGGTATGCACACTTGCCTCCACATCGGCTGAGCAGCCGGAATATGCCGCATAATAATGAATATCATAATCTTCTGCCAGATACAGGAATGGAAACCGGTCGCCGACTAAGATCGTCGTCTGCGTGGCTGCATCCCGCATGGTTTGATAATCTGCATCCAGTGCTTCGAGCTTTCCGGTATAGGCTTTGGCATTTGCCGCATACTTCTGTGAATTGTCACAATCCATTTCACCAATGGCATCCGCTAAAGTTTCTGTACAGACGATTGCATTTTTTAAGGATAACCACACATGCTCGTCGTAATGATCATCATGATCTGTGATTTCCGCTTCGTGTCCGTGCTCATCATGATCTGTGATTTCCGCTTCGTGTCCGTGCTCATCATAATCTGTGGTTTCTGCTTCATGTCCGTGCTCGTCATGATCATGTTCTTCGCCGTCATGATCATGATGATGGTGTCCTTCTACGCCTTCCAATTCCACTTCATTTAACGCGCGGTCGCCAACCAGGTCCAACAGACTGATGACAACGATATCTTCATTTTCGGACTCTGCAAGGGCATCGCTCACCCATGTATCACTCTCTCCGCCGACATAGACTAACATCCGGCAATCCGCAATCTTCATAATATCCTGTGCACTCGGCTGATAGCTGTGCAAGTCCACGCCGTTATCCACCAGCATCCGGCATGTAAATGTATCTGTGTCCCCAAGGATTTCCCGCACCCAGTCATATGCAGCAAAGGTCGTACATAGAATCACGTTATCGTCCCTCTCTGCCGTCACCGGTTTTGTGCAGCCCGAAAGCAGGGACAGGCAAAGCACAAGGACAATCCCGATGGATTTTAAATGTCTGTGTTTCATTCTCGCCACCTCTACTCTCTGTGCAGCGCGATTCCGATGATGCTGAATATCACAAATAACACAATATCAATCGCTACGATCGTCGCACTGACCGGCGTCGATGCTGCAATCGAAATCAGGATTCCCACACTGGAAGATACCACGCCATACACGGCGGAACAAATAAATACGCTCTTATAATTCTTAAATACACGCATCGCAGATAGTGCCGGAAATATAATCAACGCCGATACCAGAAGGGATCCGACGATGTTCATCGCAACTACGATCACAACGGCTGTGACAACCGCCATCAGCACATTGTAGGCACCAGTATGGATACCGGTTGCACGTGCAAAATTCTCATCGAAAGTCACCGAGAAAATCTTGTGATAATACAGAATGTAGAACACAAGCACCAATAGTGACATGATCAGGCAGATCCACACATCCGTATTCGATAATGTAAGTATGGATGCCGCTCCAAAAAGCGTCGAGCAGACATCCCCGGATACATTCTGGGATGTTCCCGATACATTCATGATCAGATATCCAAACGCGAGCGATCCGACGGAAAGCATCGCGATCACGGCATCTCCGTTGATCTTCGCATTCTGTCCGGTCTTTAACATCAGTATCGCCGCCACGACCGTAATCGGCAATATGATCAGTGTATTGTTCGTCATGCGCAGCACCATAGCAATCGCCATTGCCGCAAATGCCACATGGGACAATCCGTCTCCAATATAAGAAAACCGCTTTAACACAAGTGTCACACCAAGCATGGATGCACAAAAAGCAACCAGCACACCGGCAACTAAGATCCGACGGACAAATGGATATTGCAGGTATTCAACTAATGTATTCCACATATCTATACTCCTTCTTCTCTTGTTGCAGCATAATCCGCATACTGTCTGCCGATTTCACTCTTTAAATACGCTTCCTTGGAATCAAAAAACTCCGGTGTATCACTCACATGCAGCACCTTGTTTGCATATTGTGCAGCTGCCTGTGTATCGTGCGATACCATTATGATCGTAATACCTTCACGGTTCAGCTTCTGGATCAGTTCGTACATCTCGACTGTCACACGGGGATCTAATCCTGCCACCGGTTCATCGAGCAGCAGAAGCTTCGAGGTTGCACAAAGTGCCCGCGCCAGCAGCACACGTTGCTGCTGTCCACCGGACAGATCACGGTAACATTTCTTCATAAACGGCTCAATCTCCAGCCGCTTCATGTTCTTCTGTGCGATTTTCCGTTCCTCTTTGCTATAGAACGGACGCATGCCACGTTTCGACAAAAACCCTGACAAAACGATTTCCTGCACGGATGCAGGGAAATCACGCTGTGTCACGGTCTGCTGTGGCAGATATCCTATTTCATTTGCTTTCAAATCTTCGCCTCTGACAAGTTTTCCCTGCATCGGACTTTTCAGTCCCAGAATCGCTTTCATCAGAGTACTTTTTCCGGAACCGTTTTCGCCAAGGATGCAGAGATAATCCCCTTGTTCGATGCAGAAATTCAGATGTTCAACCACCGGTTTTCCTTCGTATCCAAGGGATACATCTTCACATGATAGAACCATCGCGGTTCCTCCTTTCTATTTTCCTCAAATGAGAAATATGAATCACATACCCGACATATATTTCAATATTATTTCATGCTATATACAATGTATTGAAGCTAAGAAGTTCTATATGCTCTGATTTACGTATCTGTATCATATGCCACCGCCGCCCGGGTATTGCCCCCTCGCTTTGCTCGTCGGCATGTTGTCGGGCGCATCCTAAATATGAACTTCGTTCATATGCGCCATCCATGGCTCAGTGGCGGCTTGTTTGAACATCGTGTTCAAACATTGCTGATTAATCACAGAACATCAAGAACATCTAAATTCCAAACATATGTATATTTCATGAATTTGTTTTTAAAATATATGAAATACACACAAATTACAATTATTCTATAATTCTTCGAACCTCTTGTTCTGTTTTTCCTTCGTTAGTTGAAATATACGAGTTCTTCTTCGGCTGGCTTGGCTGGTTCGATCTTGGTTGCGCGGATTACTGGTCCTTCGCCCTCAAACTCCGGATAAAATTCTTTATCGATTGTTCCCGTAACTGTTACCCACTGTCTGTCCTTCAGATGCTTTGTCAGATCGGAATAGCACTTAAATCCGATAAATGCAACATCTTCGGCACAGCAGGTCATCGCAAATCTACCCGGTACGAATTCATTTGCCTTGTAGCTCTTTGGCTTGTGTACCATCGCCTTGAATGTAATCTGCTTTCCTACATATTTGTCCGGATTATCACAGGCATCAATATAGAAGATACCGTAATCTTCATCTTCAAGTGTGATGCTAGGCTTATCGATCTCATATGGCAGATCTAACTCCTCATCACCGACATCGGCTGCGCCATCTTTGTTCTCGAAGATAACCTGTGCACGACGATTTACCGCACGGATGCTCCGGCGGTACTCCGCACGCTTTGTATTCTCATCGCATCGGTTGAAAATAATCATATCCGCGCTCGATAACTGTTCCATCATCATTGCTTTCATATTTGCCACATACACATCAAAGGTGGATGCATCGACAAATGTGATTACCTGTACGATCGTCCAGCCCTTTGGCACGCGGATAGAAAACAGCTTATCCATCTTCCATGTACCGTTATACTCGATCATCACACGGGTTGGCTTGTACTTATCCTGCAGGTCAAGCAGATATTCGGTATTCAGGTTGGATTCCTCCAGATATTCAACAAAGATATTCTGGCTCTTCAGGTACTCCTCGTCATACTCCTCGATTCCCTCTTCGCAGACAAGCAGAAGGGTTGGTTCGCCTTCTGTAAATCCACGATCAATCAGAGTTTCGTTCGCAAAGGTTGTCTTTCCGCTTTCCAGAAAACCCATAAACATATATACCGGAATCTCTTCTACTTCCTTTGTTGGTCCCATAGTCTATTTCCTTTCTTCTCTATCTGTCCGTCAGCCGGGAAGCAGGGCAGATCCCGCATACCGGATCCTGCCACTTCTCAACCGCCTATTATTTTTCTTCCTGATGCTCCGGTTTATGCAACCCCGAACAACTCTGCCAGTTTGTCTTCCTTCAGATTGCTTCCGATCACACAAAGCTTACCTGTGTAATCAGCTGCACCCTTACGAATCTCATATTCGCCCGGTGTCAGGTCGAAGTGAATCCACTCACCATCCGTATTCGGAACGATACCCTTTGCACGCAGGATAACTCCATATTCGTCTGCGTTGTCAGCCAGTGTCTTTAATATCTGTTCCATATCGGCATCTGCAAACTTCTTGGCAGTCTCCTTGCCCCAGCTTGTAAATACCTCATCTGCATGATGATCATGATGGTGGTCATGGTCGTGGCAGCCGCATGTACACCCAGGTCCATGCTCGTGATGGTCGTGATCATGATGGTGCTCATGCTCCTCATGGTCGTGATCGTGATGGTGGTCATGCTCCTCATGGTCATGATCGTGATGATGGTCATGCTCCTCATGGTCATGATCGTGATGGTGCTCATGCTCCTCGTGGTCGTGATCGTGATGATGGTCATGCTCCTCGTGGTCATGATCGTGGTCATGATGGTGGTGATGATGCTCTTCCTCATGCTTTCTTGCAATCTCAACTGCCTCTTTGATCAGCTTATCGAGTGTATTTGCATGCTCCATGGCATCTAAGATCACCTTACCGTCGATATCATCCCAAGGTGTTGTGATGATTGCTGCATCCTTGTTATGCTCACGCAGCATGGCAACAGTATCACTTACCTTCTTCTCCGGCACATTCTGTGTACGGGAAAGCACGATGGTTCCTGCACTCTCTACCTGGTTATTGAAGAACTCGCCAAAGTTCTTCATATACATCTTGCACTTTGCTACATCAACAACCGTTGTTGCACTGTTGATTACAACATCGGCATCCTGCTTTGCATCTTCGACTGCCTTCATCACATCTGACAGCTTGCCAACACCGGATGGCTCAATAATTACACGGTCCGGTGCATAATCTACGATTACCTTCTTCAAGGCTGTACCAAAATCTCCGACAAGGGAACAGCAGATACAACCGGAATTCATCTCTGTGACTTCCACGCCTGCGTCCTTCATGAATCCGCCATCAATACCGATCTCACCAAATTCATTCTCGATCAATACAAGCTTCTCACCCTGATATGCCTCTGCAATCAGTTTCTTGATCAATGTTGTCTTACCTGCACCTAAAAATCCTGAAAGAATATCAATCTTTGTCATCTCTATTGCCTCCTAAAAAATATTTCTTTTTTTGTCAACTTTATATAATAGCACATTTCTATTATTTTTTCCACATGCTATGCATCCTTATTCTTCAATGTCACTTCCATCTGGTCAAATGGAATCTCGATGCCCTGTGCATCGAAAGCATACTTGATGGCTTCCTGTATTTCCCATTTTGCCTTCCAGTAGTTCTCTGTCGCAACCATACAGCGGACACCCATCTTGATGCTGCTGTCCCCGAAGGAATCCACGAACACATCGACTTCCTTCGTTTTATCATAATACTGGTTTTCCGTTACAACCTGATACAATGTATCCTTTACTTTCTTCAGATCTGAATCATACGCAACACCGACCGAGATATCCAGTTTTCTTGTCCCTGCCGCTGTCACATTGACGATCGAATTGGACGTAATGTTTCCATTCGGAATCACAATGATCCGGTTGTCATACGTCTGCAGCTTCGTATAGAAGATGTCGATTGACACGACCATACCTTCGCACTGCTTGTCATTCTCAATGATGTAATCACCGACTCGAAACGGCTTCAATATAAGTATCAGCACACCACCTGCGAAGTTTGCCAGACTGCCCTGCAGCGCAAGACCGATTGCCAGACTGGCGGTACCAAGAATCGTGACTAACGATGTTACCTGGAATCCGACAATGGATGCTGCCGTGATAAATACGATGGCATAAAATGTGAATTTAATCAGTGACAACAAAAATGACGCAACACTTTCCTCCATGTTTGATTTCTTGAAGGATTTGCGTATCATCTTCACGATCAGCTTCGACAGCTTCATCCCGATATACATACATAATATCGCAAGCACTAACTGAAACCCTTTATTTAATGCCCAGTCTCCAAGCTTATTCAAATACTCTTCGATCTTAGACGGTTCAATATCCTTGATATCTTCCAAACAAGACCCTCCTTTTTATGTTCATATAAGTAAATATTCATTTATCCCAAAAACTTCACAGGCTGCCCTTCTCACGAAGGGCAGCCCGTTTCATCTTAATTATTTGCCGATTTTCTTTTTAAATACACTAATAGAAAGTGGTGGTACGGTAACGGAGATGTAATGCTCCTGTCCGTCACACTCTGCTTTCTTTGCCTGTTTCACTGTCTTGTTATTTCTGCCCTCACCACCATAACGGTTGTTATCGCTGGAGAAAATCTCCTGCCATCTTCCGCCGGATGGAGTAGCAAGCTTGTATGCTTTGTGTTCCATCGGTGTGAAGTTACAGATGATCAAAAGCGTATCGCTCTCCTTCTTACCTTTTCTAACATAAGAAAGAAGGCTTGTATTGGCACTATTACAATTGATCCATGTGAATCCGTCCGGAGAAGAATCGAGTTCATACAGTGCCGGCTCTGTCTTATAAAGCTCATTTAATTCCTTGACATACCCCTGCATGAACACATGTGCATCAAACTCGAACAGTGACCAGTCTACTTCCGCATTCTCATTGAATTCTGAAAACTGTGCAATCTCCTGTCCCATGAACAGAAGCTTCTTGCCCGGATGCGTCATCATATACCCATATGCCACACGCAGATTCGAGAACTTGTCTTCATATCCACCCGGCATCTTCGCAATCATAGATCCTTTCTCATGAACTACCTCGTCATGGGAAAGTACAAGAATGAATTTCTCGCTGTATGCATATACCATGCTGAAGGTCAGATCATTATGATGATATTTACGGTATAATGGATCCAGTTTCATATAGTTCAGGAAATCGTTCATCCATCCCATATTCCACTTGTAATCAAATCCTAGTCCGCCAGCCTCTACCGGATGCGTCATCATCGGCCATGCCGTCGACTCCTCCGCAATCATGATAACACCCTTGTGCAGTTCATGCATCTTGCTATTGACTTCCTTAATAAAATCAATCGCTTCAAGATTCTCATTACCGCCATAGATGTTCGGCAGCCACTCGCCATTGTTACGTCCATAATCCAGATACAGCATGGATGCAACCGCATCAATCCGGATACCATCAATATGATATTTCTCCGCCCAGTAAAGTGCATTTGCAACCAGGAAATTCCGGACTTCATTGCGCCCGTAATTGTATATATACGTCCCCCAGTGCGGATGTTCCCCACGCTTAGGGTCCTCATGCTCATAAAGTGCTGTGCCATCAAATCTGCCAAGTCCATGCTCATCCTTTGGAAAATGCGCAGGAACCCAGTCTAAGATCACGCCGATTCCCTTACTGTGCAGATAATCAACAAAATACATAAAATCTGCCGGTGACCCGTAACGGGATGTCGGTGCATAATATCCGGTTACCTGATATCCCCAGGACGGATCATACGGATGCTCCATAATTGGCATCAGTTCTACATAATTGTAATTCATCATCAACAGATAATCCGCAAGCAGACTTGCAATATCCCGATAATTATAAAACTCTCTGCCATCCGTCGGACGTTTCCATGAACCAAGATGCATCTCATAGATTGCCATTGGCTGCTCGTCCGTATTTTTATTCTCCCTCTGTTCCATCCACGCGGCATCCTTCCACTTATAGGAAATATCCACGATACGGGATGCATTTGCCGGACGTACCTCGCTGCTGAACGCATACGGATCGCTCTTCATGAATACCTGTCCGGACTTCGCCTTGATCTCGTACTTGTAAATTTCTCCAACCAGATTTCCCGGAATAAACAACTCATAAATACCGGAATAATCCAGCTTCCGCATCGGATGCCGTCTGCCATCCCAGTTGTTGAAATTACCAACGACCGATACACGGTCTGCATTCGGTGCCCATACAGCAAAAAGTACACCATCCACACCATCCACAGTCATCGGATGTGCGCCCATCTTCTCATAGATGCTGTAATGTTTTCCCTCGTTGAACAAGCTGATATCGATCGGATCAATCACCGGTTCAAACACATACGGATCAAAGTATGTCACTTCATCGCCATCATCAAAACGTACGTTCAGCTTATATTCAAACGGTTTTTTATCTTTTATAACCACAGAAAAAAATCCCGGCACACGATCTGAGACAAGTGTGTACTTCTTTCTTGTGGATACTTCAATGGCATTTACAACCTTTGCACCCGGCAGATATGCATTGATATACAGATCATCGATGCACTCATGCATACCAAGAATATGATGCGGATTGTTGTGAATGCCCTGGACCAAAGCGTCGACTTCCATCCAGTTTATAGCAAAAACTGCTTTTCTTTGGGACATGTCAAATGTGTCTCCTCTCTACAATTTATGAATGAAGATTCCACTTCTTAGCTTTGGTTCAAACCATGTTGACTTCGGCGGCATCAGCCGCTTCGCATCAGCAACTGCAAATAATTCTTCGATGGATGTCGGATACATCGAAAATGCAAGCTTCATATCGCTGTTTGCGCGTCTTTCCAACTCTGACAAGCCTCGGATTCCTCCAATAAAATCAATTCGTTTATCCGTTCTCGGATCTTCGATTCCAAGTACCGGAGCCAGCAGATAATTCTGCAGGATTGAAACATCCAGGCCGTCAACCGGATCTTTGGATAATATGTGTGACCTGGCTCGTAATTTATACCATGTGCCATTCAGATACATACCAAATGTTGCCTTTTCTTCCGGCTGATAAGCACCCGTAACCGGTTCCACCTCAAAATCTGCCTTGACTTTCTCAAAAAATGCCTCCACCGTATAGCCGTTTAAGTCACGTACGACACGGTTATAAGGCAGGATTTTCAACTGGTCATGCGGAAACAGGACTGACAGGAAATAATTGTATTCTTCCTCTCCGGTATGATTTGGGTTCGCATTTCTACGTTTGATTCCAACCTTTACCGCCGATGCTGCCCGGTGATGTCCATCTGCAATATAAATCTGCGACATTTCAGAAAATGCACGCTCGATTTCTGCGATATCCGCCGCATCTGCCACCAGCCAGACGCGGTGTGTGATTCCGTCCTCAGAAACAAAATCATTCTCTGCAGGACGCATCTTGATTTTCGTCACGATTGCATCAATCGCAGCCTGTGCGCGGTACGCAAGAAAGATCGGACCTGTCTGTGCATTGCACGTATCCACATGCGTGATACGGTCAATCTCTTTATCTTCCCGCGTATTCTCATGCTTCATGATGACACCGGATTCATAATCCTCGATAGATGCACACGCCACAATTCCGGTCTGTGATCTTCCGTCCATCACAAGTTCATACAGATAATACATCGGAGTTACATCTTCCACATAGTCACCACGCCCGATCATACCATCCAGCAATTCTTTTGCCTTCTCGTATACACATGGCGCATAAGTGTCCACGCTGTCATCAAATGCTGTCTCTGCGCGGTCGATGCGCAGGAAAGAAAGAGGTTTTCCCTCCACTGCTTTTTTTGCTTCTTCCCGGTTATATACATCATATGGCAGTGCTGCCACTTCACTGACAATTTCTTTTCTCGGTCTATACGCTTTAAATGGTTTAATAATTGCCATGTATCTTCTCCTCTAAGTATACTGTCTCCGACAGACAGGTTTATCCACGAATTGCCTTTACTGCCGCATCGATGGACTTCTTATAATCTTCCTCAGAAGAATTGTTGAATACAAACAACTCCGGAATATTATCCGGCTGCTTGAAGTTCTGTGTTGCGATATATTCATCCCAATGTGCAAGCTTCCATGCATCACGGTCTGACGCACGCTTGATCATACGCTCGTGGCAGACTTCAACATCTGTATGTACCCATACAACAAAAAGCTCTGCATCCTTTTCCTTTAACTTTGCACGCAGATTGTCGAGATATTCGTTGTCACGGATCTCGTCTGTAAATGGTGCATTGATCAATACAGTATCGTTATACTCTAATGCTTCAAATGCAAAATCAAGAACTGCATAATACTCGTAATCACGAATCTCTCTCTGGAAGAAATCAGACGAACGGTTGTATTCTTCGCCAGCCACCTTAAAAATCTGCTTGGACAATACGATCAATGTATCCTTATCCAGATATACGCAGTTTGGAAGTGCTTTTGCAAGCTTACGTGAAATAAAGGTCTTTCCGCAAGCGGGTGGTGAAGTTACTAAAATCAATTTCTTCATGGTTGATGCCTCCTATATATATACATAAATATTCTCTATATGTTCTTCCTCTGTATGTCATACATACAACAAGAACCTAATTATTTGAATTTTACCACAAAAGAAAAGAACAAACAAGCATTTCCATTCCGTTTCGTCATGAAATATGTCTGTTTGTTCCTTTTCTTAATTTTGTTTGTTATCTATGCACTATACATGAATTACTTTTTTGTGATGTAACCCTGTGCCTTAAGGAGTTCTGCGCAGAGTACAGCGCCACCTGCGGCACCACGAACCGTGTTGTGGGAAAGTCCGACAAACTTCCAGTCATAAACAGAATCCTCACGGATACGTCCAACGGAGATACCCATGCCATTCTCATAATCCACATCCAAAGTAACCTGTGGACGATTATCTTCTTCCATATAACGGATGAACTGCTTTGGAGCACTAGGAAGTCCAAGCTCCTGTGGAACACCCTTGTAAGACTCCAGCTTCTCGATCAGCTGTTCCTTTGTCGGATTTTTCTTGAACTTTACAAATACAGCTGCTGTATGTCCGTTCAATACCGGTACACGGATACACTGGCATGTGATAACCGGGCTTGTCGCAGGAACGATCTCACCCTTCTCCTCATCAATATGTCCCCAGATACGAAGTGGCTCTTTCTCAGATTTTTCTTCCTCGCCGCCGATAAACGGGATGATATTTCCAACCATTTCCGGCCAGTCCTTGAATGTCTTTCCTGCTCCGGAGATTGCCTGATAGGTCGTGGCAACAACCTCATATGGCTCGAATTCCTTCCATGCTGTAAGCACCGGTGCATAAGACTGGATGGAGCAGTTTGGCTTTACAGCTACAAATCCTCTTGTTGTACCAAGACGCTTCTTCTGGAACTCGATGACCTTCATATGCTCCGGGTTGATCTCCGGAACTACCATCGGTACGTCCGGTGTCCAGCGGTGTGCACTGTTGTTTGAAACAACCGGTGTCTCTGTCTTTGCGTATGCATCCTCGATTGCCTTAATTTCATCCTTAGACATATCAACGGCACTGAATACAAAATCAACGGTAGAAGCAACCTCTTCTACTTCATTTACATTGTGTACGATCAGCTTCTTAACAGCTTCCGGCATCGGTGTATCCATCTTCCAGCGGTCACCAACTGCCTCCTCATATGTCTTGCCTGCACTACGTGGGCTGGCTGCAACTGTCACAACCTCAAACCATGGATGGTTCTCGAGAAGTGAAATAAATCTCTGTCCAACCATACCGGTTGCACCAAGAATACCTACCTTTAACTTATCACTCATTATATTATCCTCCAACTCCTGTTTACTGAATTACACGTACTTTCAATACGCCATCGATACTGGAAATAGACTTTACAGTATCTTCATCTGCCTTCTCAGAAATATCAAATACCGAGTAAGCATAATCACCCTTTGACTTGCTTACCATATCAGATACATTGATACCCTTGGAAGCAAATGCACCAGTAAACTGCGTGATCATATTCGGAATATTCTTGTGACATACACAAACTCTTGCTGCTTCCGAACACTTACCAGCATCGCATGCCGGATAATTTACAGAATTCTTGATATTACCATTCTCAACGAAATCCATGATCTCCTTCACTGCCATCACTGCACAGTTATCCTCAGACTCCTCTGTGGATGCGCCAAGGTGTGGCAATGTGATTACGTTATCAACTCCGGCAATCTTTGCATTTGGGAAGTCTGTTACATACTTGGCAACCTTTCCGCTTGCAAGTGCCTCGATCATATCATCATCATTTACAAGAATATCTCTTGCAAAGTTCAGGATCTTCACGCCATCCTTCATCATGGCAAATGCATCCTTATTGATCATGCCCTTCGTAGAATCAAGCGCCGGTACATGTACAGTAATGTAATCACACTCTTTGTAAATATCTTCTACATTCTTGATATGTTTTACATGGCTGGAAAGTCTCCATGCAGCATCAACAGAGACATATGGATCATAGCCATATACTTCCATACCAAGCCGGAAAGCAATATTCGCAACCTTGGCACCGATTGCACCAAGACCGATAACTCCGAGCTTCTTACCCATGATCTCGCAGCCGGCATAGTGTTTCTTCTGCTTCTCAACTGTCTTAGCGATATTCTCGTCTGATGCATTCTCCTTTACCCAGTTATAACCACCCATCAGGTCTCTGGATGCGAGCAAAAGTCCTGCAATTACGAGTTCCTTTACACCGTTTGCATTGGCGCCCGGTGTGTTAAATACAACGATTCCCTTATCTGCACACTTGTCAAGCGGGATGTTGTTGACACCTGCACCTGCACGTGCGATTGCAAGCAGATTATCGGAAAGCTCTAAATCATGCATGGCTGCACTTCTGACAAGTACCGCGTCTGCTGCTGCAAAATCGTCTACTACTTCATATGTATCATTGAACAAATCCATACCGCAGGCTGCGATCGGATTCAAGCAATTAATCTTAGCCATTTTCTTCTCTCTCCCTTATTATGAGTTCTTCTCCTCGAAGTCCTTCATGAATGCAACTAACTTCTCAACACCCTCGATTGGCATTGCGTTGTAGATACTTGCACGCATACCACCGACTGTTCTGTGTCCCTTCAGATTTACAAAGCCTGCGGCTGTTGCTTCCTTTACGAACTTGGCATCGAGTTCCTCGTTGCCTGTTACAAAAGGAACGTTCATCAGGGAACGGTCTTCCTTCACAACAGTTCCGTGGAACATCTTAGAAGAATCTAAGAAGTCATACAGGATAGCTGCCTTCTTCTCGTTGTGGATCTTCATAGCGGAAAGTCCGCCCATTTCCTTTACCCACTTGAACACCAGACCACAGATATAAATACCGTAGCATGGAGGTGTGTTATACAAGCTGTCATTGTCTGCCTGTGTCTTGTACTTCAGCATGGTCGGGCAGTAAGTCGGAACGTCATCACGGATCAGATCCTCACGGATGATCACAACAACGACACCGGCCGGTCCTACGTTCTTCTGTACACCAAAGTAGATCAGTCCATAATCAGACACATTGACTGGCTGTGACAGAATATCGGAAGACATATCAGCCACAAGGATCTTGCCCTTAGTGTTTGGAAGCTTCTTGTAAGTAGTTCCGTAAATTGTATTGTTATGGCAGATATACACATAATCTGCATCCTCAGAAATCGGAAGGTCAGAGCAATCCGGAATATAGCTGAAGGTCTTGTCAGCTGACGATGCAACAATATTTACCTTTCCGTATTTTTTTGCTTCTTCGCTTGCCTTCTTTGCCCACTGACCGGTAACAATATAGTCAGCGACACCGTTTTTCATCAGGTTCATAGGAATTGCTGCAAATTGCTGTGATGCGCCGCCCTGCAGGAACAATACCTTGTAATTATCCGGAATATCCATCAGATCACGAAGGTCTTTTTCTGCTTCTTTGATGATGTTATCGTACACTTTCGAGCGATGACTCATCTCCATTACGCTCATGCCGGAACCTTTGTAATCCAGCATCTCATCTGCTGCCTGCTTCAACACTACTTCCGGCAATACGGAAGGACCTGCTGAAAAGTTAAATACTCTTGCCATTTTTCCTCTTCCTCCTACTTATTATCTAAATCCTGCTGGTCAAAACAGGTTTCCAAAGCTGCTCCTGCAGCAACCATTGGCCATACCTTATCATCCTTACCGATGATGCAATCAATCACAACCGGCTTATTCAACTCGATTGCCTGCTTCATGGCATCCTCAAACTCCTGAAGATTTGTAGCTCTGAAACCGGTTGCTCCAAGTGCATCCGCTACCTTCACGAAGTCAACCGAATCATCTAAGATTGTATTCGAATACCGCTTATCATAGAACAATGTCTGCCACTGACGCACCATACCAAGCACATGGTTGTTGATTACAACCTGGATGATCGGCACATTGTAACGGCTTGCGGTCGCAATCTCGTTCATATTCATACGGAAGCATCCATCTCCCGCAATGTTGATTGCCACACGATCCGGACGTCCGTACTTGGCACCGATACAGGCACCAACGCCATAGCCCATTGTTCCGAGTCCGCCGGATGTCAGAAGCTGTCTTGGTTCTTTGAATTTATAATACTGGGCTGCCCACATCTGATGCTGTCCTACATCCGTTGTAATCGTTGCATTGCCCTCTGTCAGCTCATAGATCTTGTTGATGATCGCCGGACCCGAGAATTCGTTCATATCTGCATGATCCGGATACTGCTCTTTGAGTGCGTCAATCTGCGCTCTCCACTCCGGCTTCTTGGAAGCCTTGATTCTGGTAGAGATCATCTTCAATATTTCTTTGGCGTCACCGACAACGCTTGCATCAACTTCCACGTTCTTGTTAATCTCGGCTGCATCAATATCAATATGTAAAATCTTTGCCTGATTTGCAAACTTGCTTATATTACCGGTTACACGGTCTGAGAATCTCGCACCAACGACGATTACCAGATCTGCCTGATTGATACCGAAGTTGGAAACCTTGGTTCCGTGCATACCAATCATACCTGTGTAACGATCGTCCGTTCCCGGAAATGCACCCTTGCCCATCAATGTATCACAGACAACTGCATCAATCTTCTCTGCAAATTTCTTCAGTTCCTTGGATGCATCTGCCGCAACAACGCCACCACCGACAAGAATCATCGGTTTCTTCGAATTCTCAATCATCTTAATCGCTGTGTCGATATCCTCTGCACGGATTGTCTTGGTCACGCGCTCGATTGGCTCCGGTGCCTTCGGCTCATAGTCTGCAACATTTGCAGTTACATCCTTTGTAATATCGACAAGAACCGGTCCCGGTCTGCCTGACTGTGCGATCTTGAATGCACGGCGGATTGTATCTGCCAGTTCATGTACGTTCTTTACAATAAAGCTATGCTTCGTAATCGGCATAACTACACCTGCAATATCAATCTCCTGAAAACTGTCCTTTCCAAGAAGAGAAACACCTACGTTTGCAGTGATTGCAACAAGTGGAATCGAATCCATATATGCGGTTGCAATACCGGTTACAAGATTTGTTGCACCCGGGCCGGAAGTCGCCATACATACGCCAACTTTACCGGTAGCTCTTGCATATCCATCTGCTGCATGGCTTGCGCCCTGCTCATGGGATGTCAGGACATGGTGAATCTCATCCTGATGCTTATACAATGCATCATAGACATTCAGGATCGTTCCTCCCGGATATCCAAATACTGTGTCAACGCCCTGTTCTTTCAGACATTCAATCACTATTTCTGATCCAGTTAATTGTTTCATAAACTTCTCCTTATCTACATACAACTTGATTTATCCTTTTTCTTCCTGTCAGATAACCAATATCTGATAGGATAGCACATTGTTTTGAATTATTCAATATATTTTACTTCAACTCCAAAACGGCACCGCGGTTACCGGATGTTACCATCTTTGCATATCTTGCCAGATATCCGGTTGTTACCTTTGGTTCTCTTGGTGTCCATGCCTCTTTCCGCTTTGCAAGCTCCTCGTCGGAAACCTTCACATTGATTGTACATGCATCGATATCAATGCTGATGATATCACCCTCTTCAATCAAAGCGATCGGGCCTCCAACCGCTGCCTCCGGTGAGATATGTCCGATAGAAGCACCACGGCTAGCGCCAGAGAAACGGCCATCCGTGATCAATGCTACCGAAGAACCAAGTCCCATACCTGCGATTGCAGATGTCGGATTCAGCATCTCCCGCATACCAGGACCGCCCTTTGGACCCTCGTAACGGATAACGACAACGTCGCCTTCCACGATCTTGCCACCCTTGATAGCCGCAATTGCATCCTCTTCACATTCAAACACGCGTGCCGGACCTTCATGCTGCAGCATCTCCGGAACAACGGCAGACCGCTTGACTACAGAGCCGTCCGGTGCAATATTTCCCTTCAATACGGCAAGTCCGCCGGTTGAGCTGTATGGATTTGCCATCGGACGGATAACTTCCGGATTCAGGTTCTTATGTCCCTTTACAGCCTCTCCGATTGTCTTGCCGGTTACTGTCATACAATCTTCATTGATCAATCCTGCCTCACAGAGCTGGTTGATAACCGCATACACGCCGCCGGCCTCGTTCAAGTCCTCCATATATGTCGGGCCTGCCGGTGCTAAGTGGCAGAGATTCGGTGTCTTCGCACTGATTTCATTTGCCATGGAAATATCAAAGTCAAATCCAATCTCATGTGCGATTGCCGGGATGTGAAGCATGGAGTTTGTAGAGCATCCAAGTGCCATGTCCACTGTCAATGCGTTCATGATAGCATCCTTTGTAATAATATCTCTCGGACAGATGTTATTCTTATACATCTCCATAACGGCATAACCAGCGCGCTTTGCAAGCTTCAGTCTCTCGGAATATACTGCCGGGATCGTTCCGTTTCCAGGGAGTCCCATACCGAGTGCCTCTGTCAGACAGTTCATAGAGTTTGCGGTATACATACCGGAGCATGATCCACAGGTTGGACATGCATGGCACTCGAAATCGTTGACATCCTCTTCACTCATCTTGCCTGCCGCATAAGAACCAACTGCCTCGAACATAGATGAAAGGCTTGTCTTATGTCCCTTCACATGACCGGCAAGCATCGGACCACCGGATACGAATACGGTTGGTACGTTGACTCTGGCCGCTGCCATCAGAAGTCCCGGTACATTCTTATCGCAGTTCGGGATCATGACAAGTGCATCAAACTGATGTGCAACTGCCATACACTCGGTAGAATCTGCAATCAGGTCTCTTGTTACAAGGGAATACTTCATTCCGATATGTCCCATGGCAATACCGTCGCAGACAGCGATTGCCGGGAACATCACAGGTGTTCCGCCTGCTTCAGCCACGCCAAGCTTCACGGCCTGTGCGATCTTATCTAAGTTCATATGTCCGGGTACGATCTCGTTGTAGGAACATACGATACCAACCAATGGTTTCTTCATTTCTTCTTCTGTCATTCCAAGGGCATTGAACAAGCTTCTGTGTGGTGCCTGCTGCATGCCAACTTTTACGTTATCACTCTTCATTTTTGTCTTCCTTTCTCTTCAATTTGTTCAGACAATTTCGAGCTTCGCATACCTGCAACATATATTTTGATTTTATTCATTCTATATACAATGTATTGAAACTAAGAAGTGCTAGATGTTCTGATCTACATTGTTTTATAATACGCAACCGCCGTACGGGTATCGCCCCCTCACTTCGCTCGTCGGCAGATTGTCGGGCGCATCCTAAATATGAATCTACGATTCATATGCGCCCTCCGCTCGCCATCCATGGCTCAGTGACGGCTTGTTTGAACATCGTGTTCAAACATTGCTTCTTTTACTACAGAACATCAAGAACTTCTAAGTTCCAAACATATCGTATATATTCATGAATGAAATTCAAAATATATGCTTTTCATTTATCTCACTATCTCGAAATTGTCTGGCAAAGTATTATCTCTTAATTAACTACTAATTCTTCCTTAACCACTTAGATTCTTTCTACGATCTTGTCGCCCATCTCGTTACAGCCGACAAGGGTTGTGCCTTCGGACACGATATCGCATGTACGGAAACCGTCTATCAGCACCTGCTTGACTGCGTTCTCGATGGCATCTGCCTCTTTGTCGAGGTCGAATGTGTAGCGGAGCATCATTGCTGCGGAAAGAATCGTTGCAATCGGGTTTGCCTTGTCCTGTCCAGCAATATCCGGTGCCGAACCACCACTTGGCTCATACATACCGAACTTCGTCTCATTTAAGGATGCAGATGCCAGCATACCGATGGATCCTGTGATCATCGATGCCTCATCGGACAAGATGTCACCAAACATATTCTCTGTTAATACAACATCGAACTGTGCCGGATCTTTGACAAGCTGCATTGCACAGTTATCAACAAGCATATGCTCGTATGTAACTTCCGGATAATCCTTGGCAACCTCTTCCACGATCTTTCTCCAGAGTCTGGAGGAATCAAGCACGTTTGCCTTATCGACGCTCGTTACCTTCTTACGGCGCTTCATTGCGATATCAAAGCCCTTGATTGCAATACGGCGGATCTCGTTTTCGTTATAAGTCAGTGTATCTACAGCCGTCATCACACCGTCGACTTCCTTTGTCTCTCTTGCACCGAAGTAAAGACCACCGGTCAGTTCACGCATAATCATCATATCAAAGCCGCGGTCTGCAATCTCCTCCTTCAAAGGGCATGCACCCTTTAACTGCTCATAGAGATTGGCTGGTCTTAAATTTGCAAAAAGTCCCAACTCCTTACGGATCTTCAAAAGTCCGGCTTCCGGTCTCTTCTCCGGTGGGAGCTTATACCAAGGTGATGTGCTTGTGTTTCCGCCGATAGAGCCAAGCAATACCGCATCGCTTGCCTTTGCTCTTGCGACTGCTTCGTCAGTCAGTGGAACGCCACATGCGTCGATCGAGCATCCACCCATCAGAAGCTGCTCATAATTAAATGTATGTCCAAACTTTTCTCCGACTGCATCTAACACCTTCATTGCCTGTGTGACAACCTCCGGTCCGATACCGTCACCCTTGATTACTGCAATATTACAATTCATGATTCATCCTCCAAATAATAATTTATCCTGTCTGTTCCTTACCGGTCGAACAAATGCTTTCTCTTCTTAAAGTATACAATGTTACAGATCAACATCACGATGGAAACAGCCATTGTTCCATAGGTGGAGCTTGCGATATACTCTGTAAGACCATCCACGATGCTTGTAACACTCGCAATGTATGCGATTGATAAGATCAAACCTGCTACCTGCATACCAATATACATTGCAGGGCCACACTTCTTGAAATCCGCAAGCATAAATCGTGTGACAAGTGCGAAAATGGCAATCGCGATGTAGCAGATACCAATAATCGTATCCACACCCTTCAAGCCAGAAAAATAACTATATACCCGATCAGTATTCTCACCATAAATTCTGCCTGTAAGAAGCTGGAATCCATTCCACAATCCAACAAGAGTGGAAACAAACAGCTGGAAATAAATTACGAAATGGAACCATTTCATTCCAAGTTCCGGCTGCGGCTGCTGTGGTGCCTGATTATACATTCCCTGCTGATTGTACATATTCTGCTGTGGTGCCTGATTGTACATCCCCTGCTGGTTATATATATTCTGCTGTGGTGCCTGATTGTACATTCCCTGCTGGTTGTACATATTCTGCTGCGGTGCCTGATTGTTTGCTTGTGCGCCTGCACCGGTATAGGCTCCACAGACTGGACAGGTCAGCTGTCCGTCCGAAATCTGGTTGCCACAATTATTACAAACTCCCATATATTTTATCCTCCCCTATGAATTTAATTTTCTTTTGCATTGATATAATTGATCAAGCCGCCATCTTTGATAATCTTCTGCATGAACGGAGGGAATGCCTGTCCCTTGAATTCCGTTCCCTTTGTCTTGTTGTAAATCATACCGCTGTCGAAATCAACCTCTACCATATCGCCTGCCTCGATTCCTTTGGCTGCCTCCGGGCACTCAATGATCGGAAGACCGATATTGATTGCGTTACGATAGAAGATTCTGGCAAATGTCTCAGCGATTACACAGCTGATACCGGATGCCTTGATTGCAATCGGTGCATGCTCTCTGGATGAGCCGCATCCAAAGTTCTTATTTGCTACCATGATATCGCCCGGCTTCACACGCTTTACGAAGTCCTTATCGATATCCTCCATACAGTTTTTTGCAAGCTCCGCAGGATCTGAAGAGTTCAGATATCTTGCCGGAATGATTACGTCTGTATCTACATTGTCACCATATTTATGTACTGTTCCGTATGCTTTCATTCTCTATTCCTCCAAATTCTTAGTATCACTGTACCATATTACTTCAATTCACATGGGCAGCTGATTTTGCCCGTAATCGCAGATGCTGCTGCAACAGCAGGACTTGCCAGATATACCTCAGAATCTACATGTCCCATACGTCCGACGAAATTACGGTTTGTTGTAGAAACACACTTTTCACCGGCTGCCATAACACCCATATGTCCACCTAAGCATGGTCCGCAGGTTGGAGTCGATACGATTGCACCTGCCTCGATAAATGCCTTTGTCAGACCTTCTTCAAGCATCTGCAGATAAACCTCCTGTGTGCCCGGAATCACAATCACACGTACACCCTTTGCCACATGTCTGCCCTTGATGATATCGGCAGCAATACGCATATCAGAGATTCTTCCGTTTGTACAGGAACCAATGACTACCTGATCGATCTTGATATCGCCGACCTCATCGATTGTCTTTGTATTCTCCGGAAGATGCGGGAATGCAACGGTTGGCTTTAAGGTTGAAAGATCAATCGTATATTCCTCATCGTATACTGCATCGGCATCTGCCTCGTACTTTGTATATGTCTTTGTGGAATGCTCCTTCATATAAGCTTCTGTCTGCTCATCCACTGGGAAGATTCCGTTTTTCGCACCTGCCTCGATTGCCATGTTCGCAATTGTGAAACGATCGTCCATGGTAAGGTTCTTGATACCATCACCTACAAATTCCATAGACTTATAGAGTGCGCCGTCCACACCGATCATGCCAATGATGTGAAGGATCACATCTTTCCCGCTGATATATGGTGCTTTCTCTCCTACGATATTAAACTTGATTGCAGATGGCACCTTGAACCATGCCTTGCCTGTTACCATACCGGCTGCCATATCTGTACTGCCGACACCTGTGGAGAATGCACCAAGGGCACCATAGGTACATGTATGTGAATCGGCTCCGATACATGTCTCGCCTGCAACGATCAATCCTTTTTCCGGAAGCAATGCATGCTCGATTCCCATCTCTCCGACATCGAAGAAATTCACGATCTCATTTTCACCGGAGAACTCGCGTACGCATTTGCAATGCTCTGCACTCTTAATATCTTTATTCGGTGTGAAGTGATCCATAACAAGTGCAATCTTGCTCTTATCAAACACTTCCTTCTTATTAAACTTTTCCATCTCATGAATGGCAACCGGTGTTGTGACATCGTTACCAAGCACTAAATCCAAATCTGCCTCAATCAACTGTCCTGCTTCCACACTTGCAAGACCTGCATGTTTCGCAAGTATTTTCTGCGTCATGGTCATTCCCATAATCATTTCCTCCTAGTTCTACTAATAATGTTAAAATCATACCATATTTTCTTCTATAATTACAATATATAATATGAATATTAATCATAACTTGTGGTTATGGTTTAGATGTGATATATTAAATCAAGCAGAAATTATTTATAATGTGAGAACAAAATATTATCTATATAGAATATTCCAATGTTATAAGAAAGATTTGTTTATATGGAAAGAAATGAGAGGATGTTATGTTTGATAATCTGAATTATTACAGAGTGTTTTATACCGTTGCAAATACCGGAAATATCAGCAAGGCTGCCGATATGCTTTTCATCAGCCAGCCTGCAATATCGAAAGCGATCTCCAAGCTTGAGGACGGACTGCATGTGAAGCTTTTTCTGCGTTCTTCCAAGGGCGTGACGATGACGGACGAGGGGCAGGTGCTGTACAACCATATTGAGAAAGCATTCTCGAATATCTCACAGGGTGAGGACGAGATCCGACATATCCATGAACTCGGCATCGGACAGTTACGAATCGGTGTCAGTACCTCTCTTTGCAAACATATTTTATTAGACAAACTGCAGACCTTCATCTCGGAAAATCCGCATATCAAGATTATCATCGATTGTCATTCCACGGTCAACACACTGAAGCTCCTAAATGACGGGCGCATCGACATCGGGCTGATCTGCAAGACGGACATCCCTGCCGGCTTTGAGTATCAGGATGTCAGCACGATTCACGACATCTTCGTCGTAAATGAAACTTACCTCTCCAACCTGCACCTGCGGGAACAGGAGGAGCTTGCACCAGAGCCTGAAAATCCGTGGCTGTTTGCCGGAAATCTGACCGGTATTATGGGAAATCTGGATGAAGGTGACATCAAAAAAGAAAAGTCCGCTGATTCAACTTTCGCTTCGATAAATCCTGCATCTTCCACAGATGAATCCGGATTTGCCATGAAGGACATTCTGGAGAAGTCCAATCTTATGCTGCTGGAGAAAAATAACATCACACGTACGCATATTGATGATTATCTGGAGTCGCAGGGAATCCATCCGCAGCAGATCCTCGAAATCAACAACATGGATCTGCTCATAGACTTTGCCGCCATCGGCATGGGAGTTGCCAGTGTCGTGCGGGAATTTGCGACAGACTATCTGGCATCCGGGCAGATCTTAGAGCTTCCGCTCTCCCATCCGGTTGCAGAGCGTACCGTCGGGTTCGTGTACCCAAAGAGCCGGGGAAAATCAGAGGTATTAAGAAAGTTTCTGGGGATGTGGGAATAACCTGAGCAATCAGCCACAAGTCGCAAAGTAATGTAATTATCTGAGCAACGCTACTTCGCTTCCGCTTCGCTCCAGCTCAGTATGTTGCTTCGCAACATACATAAAAATAAAAACACGGTGATTACCACAAGTAAACTTGCGTAACCGCCGTGTTTTTATTTTTCTATGCGTTGCTCAGGTTATTACATCATTCCCATGCCGCCGCCCATGCCACCTGCTGGCATAGCTGGAGCATCTTCCTTGATGTCTGCAACAACAGACTCTGTTGTAAGGAATGTAGAAGCAACGGATGTTGCATTCTGCAATGCTGTTCTTGTAACCTTCACAGGATCGATGATTCCTGCTTCGATCATATTTACATACTCTTCCTTGTAAGCATCGAATCCAACACCAACCTCAGACTCTTTGATCTTGTTGATGATAACTGCGCCTTCAAGACCTGCATTTGCTGCGATATGAGCAAGCGGTGCTGCCAGCGCCTTCGCAATGATTGTTGCACCGGTCTTCTCGTCACCTTCCAATGTATCGATCAGAGCATTCAGCTTCTTAGAAGCATGGATATATGCAGATCCACCGCCTGCGATAATACCCTCTTCTACGGCTGCTCTTGTAGCGTTCAAAGCATCTTCGAGACGAAGTTTTGCTTCCTTCATCTCTGTCTCAGTTGCAGCACCAACCCGGATAACAGCAACTCCACCGGCAAGCTTTGCCAGTCTCTCCTGCAGCTTCTCCTTATCGAACTCAGATGTTGTCTCAGCAAGCTGTGCCTTGATGACATTGACTCTTGCTTCGATATCTGCCTTTGCACCACAACCATCAACGATAACTGTATTCTCCTTAGCGACCTTCACGCTCTTTGCACGTCCGAGCTGATCCAGAGTTGTCTCCTTCAAATCATAGCCAAGCTCCTCAGAGATAACTGTACCACCTGTCAGGATTGCAATATCCTGCAGCATTTCTTTTCTTCTGTCACCATAGCCAGGTGCCTTTACACCTACGACTGAGAATGTACCACGCAGCTTATTTACGATCAATGTTGTAAGAGCCTCGCCCTCGATATCCTCAGCGATGATCAAAAGCTTCTGTCCGCCCTGTACGATCTGCTCCAGAAGTGGAAGAATATCCTGAATGTTGGAAATCTTCTTATCTGTGATCAGGATATATGGATTATCCAGTTCTGCAACCATCTTCTCCATATCTGTTGCCATGTAAGCACTTACATAACCACGATCAAACTGCATACCTTCTACCAAGTCAAGCTCTGTCTTCATTGTCTTAGACTCTTCGATTGTGATAACGCCATCCTTAGAAACCTTCTCCATTGCATCTGCAACGAGTTCACCGACACCATCATCACCAGCAGAGATAGAGGCAACTCTTGCGATCTGCTCCTTGCCATTGATAGACTCGCTCATCTCTGAGATTGCATCGACAGCTGCATCGCAAGCCTTCTTCATACCCTTACGAAGTACGATTGGGTTTGCTCCGGCTGCTAAGTTCTTCATACCTTCGTTGATCATTGCCTGTGCAAGAACGGTTGCTGTTGTTGTACCATCACCGGCAACATCGTTTGTCTTGGTTGCAACTTCCTTTACGATCTGTGCACCCATATCCTCAAATGGATCTTCCAGAGAAATCTCCTTTGCGATTGTCACACCATCATTTGTGATGAGTGGGGAACCAAATGACTTTGCAAGAACTACGTTTCTTCCTTTTGGTCCAAGTGTTACACTAACTGTATCTGCAAGCTGGTTTACGCCTGCCTCCAAAGCCTTTCTGGCTTCTGCTCCATACTTAATTTCCTTTGCCATTGTATTACGCCTCCTAGTTTTTTTCGCATCTTCTAATGATAACGGCAATACTTTCTTCGTACCCATACTACCTTACCTTTCTGTAGGTACTGCCCCCTCGTTGCGCTCAGCGGCATGTCGTCGGTGCCATCCTGAATGGAACTTCGTTCCATGGGCACCTCCTACTGAACGATTGCAAGAATATCTGCCTGCTTTACAATGATGTACTCATCATCTCCAAGCTTTACTTCTGTTCCTGCATATCTTGAATAGATTACTTTATCGCCAGCCTTTACTTCCATTGGAACCTTCTCGCCATCTACGACAGCACCAGGGCCAACTTCAACAACCTCTGCATACTGCGGTTTTTCCTGTGATTGTGTCGGAAGAACGATTCCTGATTTCGTCGTCTCTTCTGCAACAGACTGCTTTAATACAACTCTGTCTCCTAACGGTGTTAACTTCATAATATACCCGACCTCCTAATTTTTACTTTTAGCACTCATATTGGTTGAGTGCTAACATAATTCTTATTGTACTCATTTTTTTGAAAAAATCAACCCCTAATTTGTAAATTTAACCAAATGGACACAATTTGCCGGACAGCCTGTATATAATGTATGAATGCCGCATTGGTTTTATGCCATTTTATCGTCGCCATAACAAAAATCAGGCAGAAAAGCATGTAACTCTTCTGCCTGTATTCTACTCTGTTATGATTCTATAATTGTGTGATTGGTCTTGATAATCCCCCGCGGCAGCGAATCCTTTGCATTCTTCCACGGCTCGTCCTTATACCGGTAATCAAACTTATCGATAAACCAGCCAATGTCGCTGTTCACCCGCTCCATGCCATCAAAATATGTCTTGTTCAAAACCTCCTGAAATTCTGCATAGCTATCCTTCGGAAGCTTCACACTGCCCGCATCATACAAAACTCCGTAATGATAGGTACAAAAGCCCTTACAGTCAGCAAATTTCTTCCGAAACTCCGGGTCCTTCTTCCACAGGTGAAGAATCGTATCGATATACCGCATGGATGTCTCCTTCATCCGGTTGCAGATAAAGCATGAATCCTCAAGACGTCTGATATAGTCACTGACCGAAGAGCTCGCCTGCTTCTTGAAAAGTCCTCCCGACACAACCGGTTTTCCCGTACTCAGTGCCTTCAAATCCCGGATTGTCTTATCCGTGTGCGTCTTCAACATCAGTGCAAGTCCCAGCCGGTTCTTCTCCGCATAGAGCATCCGCACATGATGCGCACAAAAGCCCTGTTCATCGGTCATTGCACGGTTATCATCCTCCATATAGCTTGGTCCCATTGTATATTCGATCGCATTGCGCTCGAGCTGGCGGTTCATCTCACAGATCGGGCACTCACAATCTGTTGTAAATGCATCGTTTACCGGAATTGTATACAACTGTTCTGCCATTTTTCGTCCTCCCTTTCTCTTTGTGTCTTATCGAGGCAGGCGCTGCCCGTCTCAACCGAAAAAAGAGCACAGCAATCTTGTTGTGCTCTCTTCACTTAATTTACAATATAATCTCCCGTCTCAGCATCCCGCAGGAAATGCAGCTTCAGATAATTTCTGTAGTTCCGCAGCTTGCCTTCATAGATGACTTCGAGTCCTTCGCACATTCTGAAATCGCGAGGACAGGTTAATCCCGGTTTTTTCGTAATCAGAGGAATTCCTGCTTTACGAAGAACATACGATACAAACTGCGAACAGAAATAATTGTATCGACGTTCCACCGACCTCCGGCACATCACACCTAAAATACCAAGATAATTATATCGGTAAAATGCTTTTTCACTCTTAAATTGTTCCAGTATCTCCTTAATCTTGTCATACTGTTCTTTTGTTACACGCAATCTTCCGATTCTGCATGTAGTATGAACATCACGTCCAAATACCCCCGTCGTGATATCCTCGTTGATAAACCCGCAGTCAAACGGATTATGTAAGTGCTTTCTTGCAAAGCTGTACATTTCCTTTAATTCCACATCCATGGCAAGCGATGTATGCGCATACGGTTCACGCGTCCACAATTTGATCACCTGCGACGGAAGTGTCTGTGTCTTAGATAACACAATATAAACACTGTAATTCTCCTCTTCCGGTTCATACACGTGCAAAGGAATGTCTGTCATAATATTATTTGCATCCATACCTGTTCCATCTGTTAATACAGATTATGCTCCATCTCATTTATTGTTCTTAATACTCTCCCGAATCATATCCTTCAGCTTCAATGCTTCATCCTTCATCCGGGATGGTGTCGAGCGCGAAGTAATCACCATGGACAGCAGGCGAAGTGCATCTTCATTCTTTCCAAGCCTGCGTGCCAGATCTGCCAGTAGATACTGAAGTGTATTTTCATCCATTCCCGCCATCGGGAATGCCTCTGAAGAGATTGCTTTCAAAAATCCCTCATACGCATTTTTTAAACATTCTCTTTCATCCATATACAAGGAGCGGTTTTCCTCCGGTTTGATCCCTTCCGGACGTGCCGCAAGATACTGCCGCTTTCCTCGTAATACCCATGCATATTTCAGACAGGTATATGCCCGTTCACTGCTTTTTGCCTTTTTCACCATCGTTGTGATCAGTGCGAGCTGATATCGTGTGATTGCATCATCATACGTAAAAATATCCTTACCGACCGCCGATTCCATTCCGTTGAATTTTGCGCCGATCTGTTCACTGATATCTTTGATCTGACGATTCATCAGCTTTCCAAAATACCTTCCGAGCGCAGAATACCCGCATTTTTCACAAGTAATCACATCATACTTGATCGGATCTATCTGATTATAGATTGGCCGAAGGTCACTGTCCTTCGATACCAGCCGTACTTTTCCCGCACGCACACACTTTGTCTTGAATGTCAGATTGCACACCGGACATTCGTAGGTCTTATCAAACAGTGCTTCCTTCTCTATCTCCTCCGGTGATTTTGTATCTTTTACCTCGACTGTGCCATGTTTACCTGCAGCATCGCTATTGGTCTCCATAATCTTTGATTCATCAAAATCACCCAGGCCAAGATTCCCCATTGTGGAAAAAATGCCCATAGTAATCCTCCTCTGCCTAACACCCTTGTTACCGTTCTTATTTCGCCGGTTTGTACGAACTCTTTAACGATACAATCCGGTTGAATACCAAATGATCTTCTGTCGTATCTTTCTCGTCCACACAGAAATATCCATGACGCAGGAACTGGAACTTATCACCCTTGACAGCTTCTCCCAATGCTGTCTCAAGCTTACAATTCTTTAAAACTGTCAAAGAATTTGGATTGTAGTTCAGGGTACCATCTTCATTGAGTTTTCCCTTTTCTTCATCCACAATATTCTCGTACAGACGAACCTCTGCATCCACTGCACTTTCTGCAGATACCCAATGGATCGTTCCTTTGACCTTTCTGCCCTCAAAACCGGAACCACTTCTGGTCTCCGGATCATAGGTACAGTGGATCTCCGTTACAACTCCATTTTCATCCTTCTTGTAATCCACACACTTTACGAAATAAGCACCCTTTAAGCGCACTTCATTTCCAGGGAACAACCGAAAATACTTCTTCGGCGGCTCCTCCATAAAGTCTTCGCGTTCAATATATAACTCTCTTGAGAATGCAACCTGACGCTTGCCAGCAGATTCATCCTCCTGATTGTTATCGATATCAAAATATTCGACCTGACCTTCCGGATAGTTATCAATAATCAGCTTGATTGGATCTAATACCGCCATCATACGGTTTGCCTTCAGACGCAGGTCCTCACGGATACAATACTCAAGCATTGCATAATCCGCAGAACTCTGTGACTTGGATACACCAACCAGCTCCATAAACATCTTGATGGATTCTCTTGTAAATCCACGTCTCCGAAGTGCAGCGATTGAAACCAGTCTTGGATCATCCCAGCCATCTACGATTCCATCTTCTACCAGCTTCTTGATATAACGCTTTCCAGTCACAACATTGGTCAGATACAGCTTGGAGAACTCAATCTGTCTCGGTGGGTTCTTGTATTCCAGTTCCCGTACAACCCAGTCATAGAGTGGTCTGTGATCCTCAAACTCCAATGTACAGATAGAATGGGTAATTCCCTCCTCGGCATCCTCGATCGGGTGTGCAAAATCATACATCGGGTAGATGCACCACTTATCACCGGTATTGTGATGTGTCATACGTGCAATACGATAGATAACCGGATCACGCATGTTGATATTCGGGCTTGCCATGTCAATCTTCGCACGCAATACCTTGCTTCCATCCGGATATTCTCCGTTCTTCATACCCTCAAATAATTTCAGGTTTTCCTCTACGCTTCTGTCACGGTATGGGCTGTTCTTGCCCGGTTCCTTCAGTGTTCCACGATACTCGCGGATCTCATCTGCAGACAGATCGCAGACATAGGCTTTTCCTTTCTTGATCAGCTTGATTGCTGCTTCGTACATTGCATCAAAATAATTCGATGCGAAATAAATCTTATCTCCATAATCAGCGCCCAGCCACTTGATATCATCAATGATGGACTGCACATATTCTGTCTTTTCCTTTGTCGGGTTCGTATCATCAAACCGGAAATGGAATGTTCCGCCATACTCCTTGGCAAGACCATAGTTTAACAAAATGGATTTGGCATGTCCGATATGCAGATATCCGTTTGGTTCTGGTGGAAAACGGGTTACAACCTCTGTATATTTCCCTTCTGCCAAGTCCTTATCTATCTCCTGTTCAATAAAATTCTTTGAAACTGTTGCTTCACCTTCCATGAACGTACTCCTTTTTTCTAGTATTTTTATATCATATCATTGTATCATTATTTCGTCAATTTCCTATTTATTCTCTGAATCCTTTGGCTGTGTATCATCTGCAAATACACTGTCTCTCTGGGAATCATAATTCGTCATAATCCGATTATTGATCTCCATGGAACGCTTCTCGTAATCCTCATGTGCAAGTTCTTTTTCTGATTTCTCGACATAGGCTTCACCACCCATGCTTGTCTGGAAATCACGGTTCACTTCCTCCACCAGTGCATTCACCTCTGGTGTAAGAATTGAACTATCTACCTTTGGAATCTCAGAGGTATGCTCCAGATCCGATGGATCAGCCACATTCTCCGGTACCTGCACTTTAGACACCTCATTGTCATAAATTCCCTCAATCACAGCATCCGCCAGTTTTTCATCCGTTGTTTCAGGCTGTGGTGCTGATGGTTCTTCTGTAATCTCAGGCTCTTCCAGACCAAGCTTCTGCAAAAGCTCCGGATTCACATCTTTATTTGCATTTGCAAGCTGGGCAATCATATCCTCTGCATCCAGCATTTCCTTATTCTGCTTGTTGATTCTGCATCCAATAATTACCAGACATATGATCAGAATCACAATAATCAAAGCCGCTCCCACCATAATTCCGATTACCAGTGGATTTGTAAATGGGTTCTTCTCTGTTGGAACTTCCACAGGGGCACTTGGAGTTGCCACGGTCGGAGTTGCCGGCACAAGCACTTCCTCTGAAACGATCATCGGCACATAGCGCAAAAACGCCTGTTCCTTTGCATCGTATTCATAGAAGCCTTCCTCGCCCTCTACATTGATTGCATAAACCAGATACAGATCCTTATCTGCGATATCCCCAGACTGATATGCAACAACCTGATTCTCGCCAATTTTCAACACAGTCTCCGCAAACCCTTTCGGAATCGTAACGCCTTCCGGAACGGCTGTGATGATATAACGGTTATATTGGGAAGAGTATTCCTGATATGGTGTGAATATATCTTTCTCCGCATCCATAATAAACCAGTGATTCTCACCATCTTCATCTTTCAGGCATACTACTGTAAGCTTCTTGTTCGGAGACTCATAAGAAAGTACATCCCAATCCTTATAGGTTGTCGTACCTGCAGTAAAGCCCTCTGGAGCCTCCAGGCCATCCTCACTCATAACAAACGAATAGTCTTTTCCCTCGATTGTTGCAACCGGATCACCAACATCCTCCCCTGCCTGTACGTTGATCGTATAAACCTTAACCGCACCATTTTCTGCTGTTACCGTAACCCGTACTGTATTTTTACCTTTCTGAATCGAGTTTGCACCGGATATATTCGTTGTCGCCTTGCTGTCTGCTACTTCCGCACTTACAACAACACTTGTCACATCCTCGTCAACCTGTAAAGAATACGAAGTCCGATCAGCAGAAAAAGATGGAGTCAATGTTCCCGGAGATACCTGCAGGCTTGCCAGATCACAGTCTGCGGACTTTCCATCCTCCTCAGTTGTTTCTGTTGTCTTCCCTTCCTCGGTTGTCGATTTGTTATCCTCATTTGATGTTGTCTCCACCGTTACTGTTGCACCTGCATGAGAAATAGATACCGCATTGCCATTGATATCGTAGACATCACTTCCACTTGTCGTAATACTGCCACTACCGTTTGCAATCGCTGTAAAAGAAATTGAGAACGAGCCTGCTGAAGTTCCACTTGCTGTCACAGTTCCGCCTCCACCATTGACAATGGCGCTTCCACTTGCAGAGTTATATTGCAATACGCTAGAGTTGTATGACACATAAATCGTATATGCGGAAATATCCGAACCACTGACAGATATTGTCGCAGTGACATTGTTTCCTACACTCACGGTACTTGCACTTAACGCAATCACTACATTCGCAGCCTGCGCATCAATCCTGCCAAACTGCATACATAAAATGAATGCTGTCAATATTGCCAGTCCACGTTTCAAAAATTGTTTCATGATAGTCCTCCTGCCTTTATCCTATAGTTATTGGATTGTTTCTAATCCAACAATATGTCTTTGTATTTTGACGATATCCAAAGCGGTTATCTTTCCATCTCCATTGATATCCGCAATCGCAAGCACATCACTGTTTAAAGTATCCAGACCAACGATCAGTCTCTGCATTTTAACTATATCCAGAGCTGTAATCTTTCCATCTCCATTCAGATCACCCTTCCTGCCATCTGCAGATGGCGTCGTCGGGTTGTTCGTTGCCGTGCCCCGTACAACCGTTAAATTATAGGTCCTGGTCGCACCACTCTGCGCTGTTACTACAAGGCTGATCACATTGGTTCCTTCGGATAGGCATATCGTTCCGGCTCCGCTCACACGTGCATTCTGATTTACCGGCGTTGCTGTAATTGAAATCTGATCTACCGAACCAGATACAATCAGAGAATAATCTGTTGTATTATTCACAGCATAGGATGGTGTCAATCCGTATCCCTGTATAGAAAGTGTTTTCAACCAGTTGTTTGGATTGCCTGAATCCGCCGGCTTTGAGACCGCCTGCGAAGGCATACTCGAATATACCGGTATCTCGAACAACATAGAAGAATTCAACAGATTGTTATTGTAGTATGCATTATAATTTGTCAGACATTCTGTCGCCGGGGACTGAATGTTTGCCATATACTGATGACTGAACAGACTACTTTTATTCGTCACATTAAATTTCTGTGTATACAACGTATTCTGTCCAACTCCAATGTATGATGCGCCCAAAAACTGTGCACCACCAATAATTGATTTTGAAACTGTATTCCACGGTCTTCCGTAAGATCCGCTCCCCGCTGCCCATTGCAGGCCTTTCACCGCTGCATTTCCATTTGGCGAATTATACGCGCCAATATTATAAAAATTATAAATCCCCGGATAAGAAGAATTCGTACCGGAGCATGCTGTTCCGATTGTTGAACCCATTTCCAGCTTGATCCGGCTCGCGATATGATATGGACTGACACCTGACTGCGCCGCCGCATCCATAATAATCTGCGCATACGTCTTGCTCTCTCCTGCCGGAACTGTCTGATACATAAATGTTCCTTTTAAAATTGCTTCCACACCTGTCTCATTTTGCACATCCTGCTGATATGACAGGCTTTCAAACGCAAACACATAATTTTCATACAGATATGTACGTGGATCCAAATAATATGCAACCAGCTCATCCGAAGCTGCAAACCATGTTTTTCCATCATAAGAACTCCACGTATCCGTTGCTGCATTGTAGCCAACCGTTGTTGACCGCCAGTTATAATGCGGATAGGAGCTTGTACCATAAATCAGATTCTTTACCTGTCCGGACTTGGAAACCTCATTGGCTAAGAGTGTATTCCAATCAACCCCTGTCTGCACAGCCCGGAATTCCCAGTTCGGATATTTTTCATGAATTGCCCGCAGATATGGTTTGTAGCTATCCGGGAAACCCTGCGCCGAAAGTTTTGCTTCGAAATTGGCATCCCCACTCGGTGTTGAAGGTGCCGGTGCCTCCCCCATAACAACATACGAAGAGGACACATATCCGGTATAAGTTGTTCCATTGTATGTAAGTGACACCTTATACCAGCTGGAATTGGATGTATCCTGTATCGTCAGCGTCTGACCACCATTCAAATAAATTGTATTACCATTGGAATCCTTGATTGGTGTTCCTCCCGGTGTCTCGCGAAAATAAAGTCCGGTTACACCAGATTTTACAGACCCCTCCGTTGCCGCGGAAGCTCGCAAAACGGGTATATACTGAAACAGCAGAACAACCATACAGATTGCCACTGCCATTGAAATCCATCGTTTTTTTGTCATTAAACCACACCTTTTCCAATTTTAAGCCTAGTGATACAAGGGTAGTATAGCACAATATATTGATGGGTGCAGTATTTTTTTGGCTTTTTTTGTGATTTTTCGCGATTTTTTATGTTTATTTGATTTCAATATTTCCTCTTGACAGAATATCAATAATAAAGTATTATCTCATTTGTGCTTTGCATAAAGCAAGCTGGTATGGCTCAGTCGGTAGAGCGTCGCATTGGTAGTGCGGAGGTCACGGGTTCGATTCCCGTTACCAGCTTTTATAAAAAAAGAAACTTCCACTGTTTGGAAGTTTCTTTTTATTTTTTCTTATTTCCGCGATAATTTCCCTCGGATTCGTTGTAATGCATTATCCACTGCCTTTTCTGTCTTTCCAAGATGTTCAGCAATTGCTTCGTAAGACATTCCCTGTAAATACAGTGTAAGTACCTGTTTTTCCAGCTTACTTAGTTCTTTCCGGATACGTTCATTCCGGTCTTTTTGCTGTTCTTTCGCAATGAGCAGCTTCTCCGGATCCTCTTCCCGGCTTGTAACAAGCCGTTCCTCCAGCATGAAATTATCATCCTCTTCGCTGTTCATATACAGGGATACATAAGAATTCAATGGCACATGCTTCTTCCGGTTTGAATTTGTAATCGCGTTCTGGATCTGTCTGCGGATACAGACACCTGCAAAGGTTGCAAACGACGTTTCCTTTTCCGGCTGATAATCACGCATTGCCTTAAAAAGTCCGATCATTCCCTCCTGTGACAGATCATCCATCTCGGCACCAATCAGATACACAGTCCGAACCTCTCGTTTGACAAGATATCCGTATTTTTTGAGCAGATACTCCACCGCATCGTCATCATGCTTATGAATCCGTTCTATAATTTCATTATCTTCAAGCTTTGAATAATCCAAACTTTTCTCCCCATGTCCATGCTCATTCTTTCCTGCCACACAATGCTGTTTCTACTGCATTCTCTGCCGCACAACTTCATATGCAAGCACACCGGCAGCAACCGATGCATTCAGGGAATCTATGTCACCCTTCATCGGAATTGATACAACATAATCACATTTTTCCCTGACAAGGCGGCTCACACCGCTTCCTTCGTTTCCGATTACCAGTCCGATTGGTCCGGTCAGATTCGCCCGGTACATCACCTCACCGCCCATATCGGCGCAGGCAAACCATAAGCCTCTATCCTTTAATTCATCAATTGTCTTTGCGATATTCGTCACCTTGGCAACCGGTGTATAATGGATGGCTCCTGCCGAAGCCTTGACAACTGTCGCGGTAAGCCCCACCGCACGCCGTTTCGGAATAATCACGCCATGCGCACCGCACAGGTTTGCGGTACGGATAATTGCGCCTAAGTTATGCGGATCTTCGATCTCATCTAAGATAAAGATAAACGGATCCTCTCCCTTTTCCTTTGCTTTCTCTAAGATATCATCCACTTCCGCATACGAAAATGCCGCCGTAATTGCCATCACTCCCTGATGTTTGCGGTCCGGAGACATCTGGTCGAGTTTCTCCTTGCTCACGAAGTTGACGATCACATCCCGTTTCTTCGCATCGCGCAGGATGGATGAGATCACGCCATCGCGCAGACCATCCTGAATATACAGCTTATCGACAGTCTTTCCGGCACGGAATGCCTCTAAGACGGCATTTCTTCCTTCAATCATATGTTCGTCTGTTTGTTCCTGTTCATTTATAATATTCTTATTCTCACTCATTTTTATTTTCCTTCATCATAGCTATGATTCTTTGCTCTCAAGATACTGCCGGATCATACCATCCACAAAATATTGCAGCCGGTCCATATCCCCTTTCAGATATAGATAACCATACAGCGCTTCCAATCCCGTTGCCTTGCGGTACTGCCCCATTGTTGCATTCTTCGCCTTGGAATGGGTATTTGTATTTCTACCACGCTTGTAGACGTCAAGCTCATCCTCCGACAGTTCTTCCATGATCCGGTCGATATAATCCGCCTGATTCACCGCCTTTACGATTTTGCTGACCTCCACATGATACTTATGCGGCTGCATATTGGAATGTGTGACGAAATATTTCTTCACCAGCAGATCCAATATACTGTCACCCATATACGCAAGCGCAAGCGGCGAATACTGATATGCATTTACCTGTTCGGTCTTTACGCTCTCTTCCATCTTACACCTTCTCTGGTATCCTCCAGAATAATTCCCTTCTCTGTAAGCAGATCACGGATCTCATCTGCTCTTGCAAAGTTCTTTGCCTTTCTGGCTGCCTGACGTTCCTCGATCAGATTCTCAATCTCCTCATCCAGAAGAACCTCCTGCTCCTTGATATCGATACCGAGAATATCCATCAGCTGCTTCATCGTATCATACAACTTCTTCGCAAATGCCTTGCTTGTTACACCGGTCTTTACATTTGTATTTGCAAATTTTACAAGCTCGAAGATAACAGAAATCGCATCCGCTGTATTTAAGTCATCCTCCATGGCATCCTCAAAACGCTTTACATAGGTCGGAATCTCTTCTGCAAGCTTCGTCTCTGCCTCTGTCATATCGGAAACTGTACAGTTATTGATTGCCTCTTCTACCTTCGATGCAGATGTGCGGATTCTATCTAAACCGTTCTTAGAGCTTTCCACAAGCTCTGCGGAGAAGTTAAGCGGACTTCTGTAATGCGCGGAAAGCATGAAGAAACGGATCACCTGCAGATCATACTTTTCTCCAATCTCTCTTACCGTGAAGAAGTTTCCGAGTGACTTGGACATCTTCTCGTTGTTGATCTTCAGGAATCCATTGTGCATCCAGTAGCGTGCAAACTCTGTATCATTGGCTGCCTCACTCTGTGCGATCTCATTTTCATGGTGTGGGAAGATCAGATCCTCACCACCGGCATGAATATCGATAACATCGCCAATGTATTTCTTCGACATAACCGAACACTCCAGATGCCAGCCCGGTCTTCCGTCCCCCCAAGGAGATGGCCAGGATGGCTCGCCCTCCTTCTTTGGCTTCCAGAGTACGAAATCAAGCGGATCTTCCTTCTCATCCTCGCCGGACACGAGAAGCTCGCGGTTTCCGGCACGCAGATCGTCGATATTCTTCTTGGAAAGCTTGCCATAATCAGAGAATTTTCTTGTACGGAAATATACCGTTCCATTTACTTCATACGCATAACCCTTCTCAATCAGCGTCTCTACCATCGCGATCATATCCGGGATTTCCTTCGTTGCCTGCGGATGTGTCGTTGCTTCTTCTACATGAAGCGCTGCCATATCCTTCTTGCACTCTGCGATGTAACGCTCGGAGATTACAGACGCGTCAACACCCTCCTCATTCGCACGCTTGATGATCTTGTCGTCGACATCGGTAAAGTTTGACACATAGTTTACTTCATAACCCTTGTACTCAAAATATCTGCGCAATGTATCAAATACGATCATCGGTCTTGCATTTCCGATGTGAATATAGTCATATACGGTTGGTCCACAGACGTAGATGCCTACCTTGCCCTCATTGATTGGCTGAAATTCATCCTTATGTCTGGTGAGTGTATTAAAAATCTTCATACCTGTTTGTTCCTCCTGCGATCGTTCCAATTTCTTTTTCAAATATGTCATGCAATCCGCGGTTTGTCAAGCAAAAGCTTAATGTGCAAACTGCGAATTGTACAGATTCGTATAGAAGCCGTTTTGTGCCATGAGCTGCTCATGGTTACCTTTCTCGATGATGTTTCCATCTTTCATAACCAGAATTACATCAGCCTCCCGGATCGTTGACAGTCTGTGTGCAACGATGAAGCTTGTTCTGCCCTGCATCATACGGTTAAATGCCTTCTGGATCCGGATCTCCGTACGTGTATCGATGGAAGAAGTCGCCTCGTCCAAGATAAGCATCGGTGGTAATAACAGCATAACTCTTGTAATACACAGAAGCTGCTTCTGTCCCTGTGACAGATTGCCACCATCCTCAGTAATCACTGTATCATAACCCTGTGGCAGACGGCGGATAAAGCTGTCGGAATGTGCAAGCTTCGCCGCCTGTACGATCTCCTCATCCGTTGCATCCGGCTTCCCGTAAGCAATGTTCTCACGGATCGTACCGCTCTTTAACCATGTCTCCTGCAATACCATACCATAATTTTCTCGCAGGCTGTCTCTTGTCATATCCCGGATATCTGTACCGTCAACCGAGATGGAACCGGTATCCACATCGTAAAACCGCATCAGTAAATTGATGAGCGTACTCTTTCCACATCCGGTTGGTCCGACGATTGCCACACGCATACCCGGTTTTACAGAGAGGTTCAGATTCGTGATAAGTGTCTTATCCTTTACATAGGAGAAGTTCACGTCCTTAATCTCGATTGCCCCCTTCGTATCTGTTAATACACGGGCATACTCCTTCTCCGGTACCTGTGGTGTCTCGTCTAAAAGCTCAAACACACGTCCGGCACACGCCATCGCATTTTGCAGTTCAGTAATGACGTTCGATATCTCATTAAACGGTTTTGTATACTGGTTTGCGTAACTTAAGAAGCAGGTAAGCTGTCCGACAGTAAATCCGGTCGAAATTACGGAAACCGCGCCGATGATACCAACTGCCGCATACACAAGATTGTTAACAAATCTTGTACATGGATTGACAATGGACGAATAAAACGTAGCAGACATGCTGTCCTTCTCCAGACGATCGTTGATCTTTTCAAAACGTTCCAACGCATCGTCCTCGTAGCCAAATGCCTGCACAATCTTCTGCTGCCCGATCATCTCATCAACAAGTGCTGTGATATCTCCACGTGTCTCAGACTGCCGGTGGAACAGATGATATGTTCGCTTCGCAATAAACGATGCCACAAACAGGGAAAGTGGCGTCAATACAATTACAACCAGTGCGATCGGTACATTTACAGCTATCATAAATCCAAGCGTTGCAAGAATCGTTACGATTCCGGTGAACAACTGGGTAAATCCCATCAGAAGTCCGTCTGCAAACTGGTCAATATCCGATACGATACGGCTCACGATATCGCCGTGCTTATGTGAATCGATATAGGAAAGCGGAAGCTCCTCCATATGATTGAACACTTCGATACGGATATCCCGCACAACGGAGTATGTGATATGATTGTTAATAATATTCATAAACCACTGTGAAAGCACTGTCACAACGGTTACCATCAAAAATGTATAGATGATGTCTTTGATTCCATCAAAATCAACCAGACCTTTTCCAACGATTAAGTCGATTGCATCACCGGTCAGAATCGGTGCGTACAAGGTAGAGGCAACCGTGATCATCGCGCAGACAAACGAAAGAATGACCAGGATGCGGTATTTCTTGATATGTGTCAGTACACGTTTTAACACAGCTTTATCAAAGCCCTGCAGCTTCTTTTTCTTATCCTTAGACATCTGCCTTCACCTCCTTGTTCTGGGATGCGTAGATCTCCTGATATACCGGACAATCCTTCATCAGTGTATCGTGATCGCCTATCCCTGCGATCTTACCATCGTCCAAAACAACGATCTTATCTGCATACATAATAGATGACGCACGCTGCGATACAAGGAAAACCGTCGTGTGATCGGTTTTCTCCTTGATTGCCTTCCGGAGTGCTGCATCCGTTGCATAGTCAAGTGCGGAAGAACTGTCGTCAAGGATCAGGATCTCCGGTTTTTTCACAAGTGCACGTGCGATCGTCAGTCTCTGCTTCTGTCCACCGGACAGGTTCTTACCTCCCTGGTTCAGCACAAACTCAATGCCGCCCTCTTTCTGCTGTACAAAATCCTCCGCCTGCGCGATTGAAAGTGCTTCCTCGATTTCCTCCTTTGTCGCATCTTCCTTGCCCCAGCGGATATTATCTGCGATCGTTCCGGAGAAAAGTACTGCCTTTTGCGGAACGACACCAATTTTAGAGGTCAACTGCTCTTTTGGATACTCTTTTACATCCACGCCATCGATTTTAATACTGCCTTGTGTGCAGTCATAGAAACGAGGAATCAGATTCACAAGGGTCGATTTACCGGAACCTGTACCACCGATAATACCGATTGTCTCGCCGCGGTTCACCTTCAGGGAAAGTCCCTCGATGGAGGTTTCCTTCGCATCTGCATACGTAAGTCCGGCATCCACAAATTCAACCTTCGGAATCGCTGTACCGCCAGTTGCTTCCACGGGGGCTGTCTCGTATGTCTGGCTGCTTGTTGTCTCGAAGATCGCACCGAGACGGTTTGCACAGGCAACTGCTTTTGTCTCGGTAATAATGAGGTTTGCAAGCTTTACAAGCTCGACCAGAATCTGTGACATGTAGTTTACAAGTGCATAGACCTGCCCCTGCTTTAAGATACCGAGATCTACCTGTTTCGCGCCACCCCAGATCAGGGCAACGATAGACAGGTTAATCACTGCGTAGGTCAGCGGATTTAAGAACGAAGAAATCTTTCCGACAAAAAGCTGACCTTTCGTCAATGCTTCCGTTACCTCAGCAAACTCTTCCTTTTCCTTCTTCTCCTGATTAAATGCACGGATAACACGCACACCGGACAGATTCTCTCTGGACTTCAATGTTACCGTGTCAAGCCTGCTCTGTACCTTCTTATACAAAGGAATGGATACAAGCATGATTCCAAATACAATCACAATCAGAACCGGAAGCGTGATAAAAAATACACGCGACGCCTTCGCGTTGACTGTAAATGCCATAATCGTTGCACCGAACACAATAAACGGCGAACGCATAAACAGACGCAGAAACATATTGATTCCGGTCTGCACCTGATTGACGTCACTCGTCATACGTGTGATCAGCGTCGCACTGCCGAGCTTATCGATCTCTGTATAGGAAAGTGTCTCGATATGCTTGAACAGGTCATACCGGAGTTCCTTTCCGATTCCCATGGCTGTCTTTGCCGAGAAATACTGCGCTGTGATGGAACACCCAAGTCCGACCACACCGAGTCCAACCATGACAAATGCCATCCTGTAAATATATGGTTTGTCATTTCCTGCAATACCATTATCAATGATTGCCGCCATAACGAGCGGTACCAGAAGTTCAAACGCAGCTTCCAGCATCTTGAATAGCGGTGCCAAAATTGCTTTCCACTTGTAATTTTTGAAATACTGTAATACTTGTTTCACGTTTCTTTCCTTTTCTCTTTCTCTTATTTTATAGTTGACCTACGATACAAATTCCCTTAAACTATTATAGACGAGGATTTTTCTTTTTCAATACAAAATCTAAAAATATAAAGGAGATTCATACTATGAACGATACAAACAATTTATTTCCGACAGATAATACGGAAGACGATGACTATGTAGACATGGTGTTAGATGATGGCACAGAGCTTCATTGCAGTGTCATTGCCATCTTCCCGGTCGAAGGTCAGCAGTATATCGCTTTGCTTCCGGACAAAGTCGTAGAAGGCTACGAAGAAGACGACGTCTTCCTCTACCGCTACACAGAAAAAGACGGCGACGACGTCGAGCTTGGCATGATCGACTCCGAAGAGGAATACGAAATTGTTGCCGATGCATTTGATGAGCTTTTAGATAACGAAGCCTACGAAGATATGTAAGCTTCATTATTTAATCTGTAAGGTCATAGATTTCCACTGTCTGCGTTTCAAACCGGAAGCTGTAAATGTATGACCACTGCGTTGTTCCGTTCAGACACAGATCAACATTCCCATAAAATGTACAATTATCATTTGCATCCAATGAAAATCCATCTACTGTCACACCGTAGATGGATGTTTCTTTGTCTGACAGCTCCTGCATCCGAAGACAGCTGTCAATTACCATCTGTCGCACATCATCAAGTGTCGTTTTCTTTTTCACAAGCGCATCCGTCAGTGTGATCTTCTTATCCTGTATCCGATCATAATTATAGCTTGATACATCCCCATAGCCACCGACAAGCGGGTACTCGACATAACGTACAACCGCCTGTAAATATTGATCCGTATTATATTCCGTCGTACGGATCTCCGGGATGATCTCTTCCCCATCTTTGTCTTTCTCATAAACGGTTCCCGGTCCCTCCATGATATCCCGATTTAATTCTTCAATCACGGCACTGTCATGCGTCGATGCAAATTGCGGAAGTTCAATCACATGTCCGTCCAACTCCGTATGGACCGCATACTTAAGTGAAGAATCCTCCGGTTCATAATTTACCGCTTCGGTTGTCTCTTCCTTTGCCGCACAGCCGATCAGACACAGACAGATTCCAATCGCTGCAAGCATCATAATCATTTTACCTTTTTTCAAGATTCCTTTTGCCATGTAATGTCCTCCACAAACCGGCTCTTGTCTTTCGCCTTTCCTGCGATTGTCTTCGGCACATAAATATGCAGGGCGTGTCTTGCCCGTGTCATAGCAACATAAAACATCCGCCGTTCCTCTTCGAGTTCCTCTGCGGTCTTTGCCTTTTTATACGGTGTAATCTCTTCTACTGCATCAAGGATATACACCACATCAAATTCCAGTCCCTTTGCGCTGTGCATCGTCATGAGATTGACGCCCTTCCGCATCCGGTTTTTCTCCTGCTGTCTTGCAAGCTGTTCTTTGTATTCGTCTATAAATGTGAACAACTCCGCGTAGCTTTCCATGTCTTTAATCATATAACCAAATTCATCCAAAACCTCGTACATCTCCGATGCATCAAGCTGGCGGTATTCTGCATAGTCCTTGATATACGTGTCATAGCCGATAAAATTCCGGATAAAATTGAGTGCCGGATATGGCCGCAGTTTCCGTAACATCTTTATATCCGCAATCAGCTTATCCAGATTCTCTACAAGTGACTCTTTGTTCCGTAATCGAAACCGCAGCTTATCATAATCAACCGGATCTTCTAAAAGCATCTCCCGGCTGATATACCGCGATGGTTTATTCAGTATCCGCAAAAATGCTGCCCGTGAGGTATCCCCCATTGCAATCCGCATATAATCAAGCACATACCGCACAGCAAAATGATCAAACAGATTTGGTAATGCATCGCTTAACGTATATGGAATATTATATTGATTGAGCTTATAGGCAAGCCGTCGCGGCTGTAAGTTCGTCCGGTATAAAACTGCCTGTTTTTCATACGCAATTCCCGCCTGATACTGTTCCCGGATGCGCCGTATGATACATTCATTTTCTTCTGTCTCGTCTTTAACTGTATGCATCTGTACAATACCCGGTTCCTTCGAATCTGCCTTTAATTCTTTCTTATACCGTGCCCGGTTCTTCTCAATCACCTGCGTTGCTGCCTGTACGATCTGGTAATCAGAGCGGTAATTTTCCCCGAGATACACGATCTTACAGCTTGGAAAATCCTTTCGGAACTGCTGCATGATCTCCGGTCTTGCTCCCCGGAATCCATAGACAGACTGGTCATCATCCCCAACGATACATGCATTTTTCCGCGGGTTTGCAAGCATCCGGAAAATCTCGTACTGAATCCGGTTACTGTCCTGGAACTCATCTACCATAATATACGGAAACAGATTTCTACACTTATCCAATATATCCGGCCGTGCTGTCAAAAGCTCATAGCAAAGCACCATCATATCATCAAAATCAATCAGCTTCCTGCGTTTTAACTCCGCATCCAGCCGTCGGTACAACTCCCGGAATGCACGTTCCGGCATGTCCTTGCTATAATAATTTTCCACATCCATCATGTCACATTTGACAAGGCTTACCTGAGAGACAATGCTACTTACAATTTCTTCTTTATTCTCATAGCTAAGCTCCATCGTATGTAAAATCTGTTCAATGATTCCACGCTTTTCTTCCTCCGAAATCACACACAGCATGGACTGCCCATATGCAGTTTTTAAAATCCAATAAAATATGGAATGAAAGGTTCCAAATCGAACCGGATATTCCTTTCCGGGTGTCATCGCACGAAAGCGTTGCTGCATCTCCCCTGCGGCTGCACGTGTAAAGGTTATAACAAGAATATCTGCGGGTGAAACACCCGCAGATTCTATCAGATACTTGATTCGTTTTGTAATTACAGTTGTCTTCCCGGAGCCCGGTCCTGCAATTACCATCATAGGTCCATCCACATGCGAAATCGCCTTGGATTGTGCCTCGTTTAATTTCATATTATGCATTCGCTCCACAGCACTTCTTATACTTCTTTCCACTTCCGCAAGGACATGGATCGTTACGTCCAACCTTTGGTGGCTTTACGATTGTCTTGGAAGACTTCTGGATCTTGTACAGTTCCTTTCTTCTTTCAGGTGTCAAGATCTTATCCCACTGTGGAAGTGTATACAACCACTCTGCGTTGCAGTCTACCATGTTCATATAAAGCTTCTCTGGATCGTAGCCGAGCGCTACCTGTGAGTCCTCTTCCAGCTCATCGACCTTGTTTGGCACGATCAGGCTGTCCTCGATACCATCCAGGAATCCGATCATCAGCTCAATACTCATATCGTACTTCTCAGCCAGTTCTTTGACTGTACCGCCCTCGATCTCAACCGGATTCTCAAGAATCTTCTCATAGATTGCCTTTTCTCTCTGGAAATAATCCAGCCAAAACTCCTTTCCTTCTGGAGTTCTGTCATCAAGACTATATGCATGCTCACGCCATTCTGTTAATAAACTCATAACCGTACCTACACAGTGTTATTATCCTGTGTTTCCCTTTCATTTTTTCATTCATTTTAGTATAGCAAACCAGACTTTATTTTTCAAGACCGATTCTTTCTGTGATTTTGCAGAACCTTCCCCAGCCAAAGCGCCACATAAATGAGTATCGGAACTATAATCATCAGAGCAAGACTCGGCATAAAATATCTGCTGCCTGTCACGCCTGTCACGATCACTAATAGGATCAGTGCGAAGATCACGGTCAGTCCTACCCATGCCATCACACGCAAAACCGGACGTCTGCGTATACTTTGTTCATAAGTTTCTGTCTTTTTTTCTTCTTCCATACCCTATCTCCATCGTCACAGCTTTTGCTTATTCATATCGAAGCGCATCAATCGGATTTAAGTTTGACGCCTTGACCGAAGGAATAAAACCAAACACAATACCGATTACCATAGAGAAGATCACAGATACTGCAATTGCAGCACCACTGATTGCCACAGGAACCGACGCAACATCCGAAATCAGATATGCAAGTCCGACGCCCGCACCGACACCGATAATGCCTCCCATGCTTGTAAGCACAGCTGCCTCCGTCAAAAACTGAAGTAAAATAATTGACTTTCTTGCGCCAAGTGCCTTTTTCAGGCCAATCTCTCTTGTACGTTCTGTGACAGATACCAGCATGATATTCATAACGCCGATACCTCCAACCAGAAGAGAGATACTTGCGATCCAGATCAGCTGCTGGCTTGTTGATGCACTGACCTCCTGCATCGCCTTTGCTGTCTCCAGAAGATCTTCACTCTTATATTTGAAAGAAGAACCGCCATCCTCACTGTCCGATCCATCTTCTTCTCCCGATGAAGGCATATATGAATTCATGATATCCGCGGTTTTCTTTCCTGCATTTGTCATAGCTTCCGTTCCTGCCGGCTTCACTACCAAATTATACGGTTCATCAAACGAGAAAATCAAAGGCCAGTTGACATCTGTGATAAACACCTGACCGGAAGTTGTGTTTCCGTAATACGTATACCAGTCATTTATATTCGTTACCTTTGGCGTGAACCCATCAATTTGTTCCACAACACCAACTATGATAAATGGTTCTCCCTTTATTTCCAGAGTTTTTCCAATCGGATTCTCACTTGCAAACAATGTATTTGCCGCAACCGTATCCAGAATAACGCCCTTCGTATACTCCGTCCAGTCACGTTCTTCAAACAATCGTCCGTTCTGTACAGCATACCCCATCACACGGAAGTAATCCTGATCAACACCATACACAGGTGCATTTCCCAGATCCTTTGTTCCGCTGATGATTCCCTCATAGAGTGCACCATAGCGGTATGCAGCTACATCTGTAACCTCGTCAACAGCTAATATTTCTTTTTTTATATTTTCTGTGACCATCGGCATATTTTCCGGTGTCGACGAATTCCCGGACGTATATGTCCAATCGCCCTGATACAGCTTTACATTAACGATGTTATTCCCGGAGCCGACCAGATTCTCCTTGATCTGCTCGCTGGTTCCCTTAATCGTTGATACGATTGCAATAATTGCCGCAATACCGATAATGATGCCTAGCATGGTAAGAAGGGAACGCATCTTATGTGCCCAAATACCCTGGAACGATAATCTTATATTTTCTAACATAGACTCATTTCCTTTCTTATCAATTATACAAATCGTCTGTCTTTTTCTGCACAGTTTTCACGCCTTCCACCGCCTCATCAAGATATGGAAACGCAATGTAATCCTGCATCGTCAAACCGCCAAGTACCAGCACCGAGTCTCCGGACGTTTTATTTCCAACCTTAATATAGGTCTTCTTCAATCTGCCATCGACATCCTTCATAACATAATAGTTGCTGCCTTCCTGCTTCACAAACGCCTTTGAGAGATAAAAACCTTCGTTGCTATCCTCCGCGCCCGAATTCAGCGTAATTTCCATATACATATTCTGACTGACATCCGTTGCATCGTTCAACGCAATCTTGATCGGATAATAGGTTTCCACCTTACCATTGTAATTACTGTAATTATCCTCCGGGAAGGTAGATATCTCCGTAATTGTACCTTCATAATTCATCCCGGTATCATAGCAATACATGGATACCGTATCGCCTATTTTCACTGTTGACATTGCAAGTTCTCCAATCTGGCTTTCCACCAGATATCCGTCCGCAGCACTTATTACAATAGCCGGTTCTCCACTGGACGCCGCCTCATCTGCCGTGGTCACTGTCTTGACAATGCCATCAAAATTTGCCAGCACCTCTCCGCTTGCATTCTGCATTTCTTCAATCTGAAGCTTTACCTGTGCAATCTCATACTGCGTCTGCATAGATACAATTTCCTGCTGTTTTTCTGTGATCTGTTTTTTTAACTCTTCTCTGGTTGGCGGTATCTCCGCGTCCGGATCTGTATTCGGATCCGGCTGTGGATCCGGCTGTGGATCTGGCTGTGGTACCGGCTGTGGAACCACATCTGAGCCTGTTGCAATCGGTGCCTCTGTTGTTGGTGCCTCTGTCGTTGGTGCCTCTGTCGTTGGTATGTCCTCCAACGGTGTCGTGTTTTTCAGCTTCTCCAATTCCCGTTTTGCGTCAATGATTGACACTCGCGATAATTCCAGTTCTGATCGTTGCAATTCCAGCTGCAGATCATTGGCGGTTGTATCATAGACTAACAGCACATCTCCGGCTTTCACCGTCTGTCCTTCTGTCACCTTAATCTCCGAAACAACCTGCTTTTTCCCTACATACACCTTCTGTTCCGAATTTACAGTCACGTTTCCGCTCAGTGTACTGCTGTCCCACATATCCGAAGCATTATATCCAATATCACTCACAGCATATACACCTGCCGTTTTGCTGTTCTGATTTTTCTGCTTCAGGGTTCGAAGTGTAATATATATTCCTCCGAGCACAACCAGACACGAAACAACAATTATAATGATTTTCTTAGTCTTATTCATGCACATCACCCCCGATCGTCACAGAATCCGGCATATCTGTCTCATCTGTCTTCGGCTGTGCATCCCCCTCATATAATTCTCCATCAATGATTTTCACAATTCGTTCGGCATAAGATGCTATTTCATCTGAGTGTGTGATCATAATAATCGTAACTCCCTGCTTATGCAGCGTGTCAAACAATTCCATAACCTGCAGCCCGGATTTTGAATCAAGCGCACCTGTAGGTTCATCCGCAAGCAGAATTTTAGGATCTGCCACCATCGCCCGTGCAATTGCTACACGTTGTTTCTGTCCTCCGGAAAGCTGTGTCGGTTTAAAATTCAAACGATCACCTAAATCGACCATTTCCAGCATTTCTTTTGCCTTCTGTTTCCTTTTTCTGACCGGTACCTTCGCATACTGAAGCGGAAGTGCCACATTGTCAAGTGCACTCTGTCTTGGCAGCAAGTTGAAGTTCTGAAACACAAAGCCAATCTTCTGATTCCGTACCTCTGACAGTTCTTTATCCTTGCATTTTTCGATTTCCACATCATCAAGCAGATATGTTCCGGACGTTGGTTTATCAATACACCCGATTATGTTCATCAGCGTAGATTTACCGGAGCCGGAAGGTCCCATGATTGCCACATACTCTCCTTCTTCCACACAGAGATTGATGTCTTTCAATACCGGTACTTCCATCGTACCCTGAATATAATTCTTATAGATGTTTTTTAATTCAAGTAACACTATTGCACCTCCCCGCTGTCTGGTACAAACTCTTCCTGTGGTGCAATCTCATCTACAGATCCTTCTGTATTTAAGTCATATGCTTCTGTATCATTACTATCGGCATCTCCACCAGTAGCATTATCGTAAGAACCATCGTCCGAAATGCCAGTATCATCCGTCACAACATCCTCATAGTTATGTGTTACTTTCATGCCTTCTTTTACACGCTCTTCCGGATATGCAATATAATCGTCTTCCGTCAGTCCAGACAGAATCTGATACCGCATCATATTCTCATCATACTCACCAAGTTCTACTTTACGCTTCTCAATGTATCCCTTTGCATTTTCTGCCCATACATAGGCGCCATCGTCCTCCTGCATGATATAGAATTCATCTAGCCACAAGCCTTCCTTTACATCTCCCTGTCCATAGTCTGCCTCTACGTAGACATGCTGTCCAAGCATCAATCCTTCAGCGCTGTCCAGGCTGATATAAAATGGATACTTCGTCGCTGTTGTTCCTCCGGAGCCCATCATATAATTATCATTATTATTCCCATTATCTGGATGTTCCAGATCAATCTTTGTCACTGTGCCTGTCCATGTTGTATCATCCACTCTGGAACGGATGATCATGCTCTGTCCCTCTGCCATACTGCGGACTGTCAGTTCACTTGCGGTTGCTTTGATCCGGTAATCGCCCTTTGCCATGATCGTGATATACGCATTGCTTGTAGAATCGGAGCTGTTATTATTTGAATTGTCATAGTTGCTGTTATCACCGGAACTGCTCGTCGAATTATTCTCGTTGATCGTCTTAATGATACCATCCATCGGTGCAACAACCTTTGTGTTCTCCATCGACAGCTTCTGACGATCAATTTCGAGCTGCTTTGCACTTGCATCATAATTTGCCTGATTGACCTGTGCCTGCAGATTCTGGATCTGGGCACTGTAACCCAACTGTTCTTCCGCCGGTGCAGCTGCCTTTTCTGAAACCAGAGAAGAAATCTGCTGGTTTAAGGTTGTGATGTTATTGTTGATACTTGTAAGCTCGAGTTCCAGCTGGCGAAGCTGTAATTCCATAGACTCCGTATCATACTCAAACAGTACATCCCCCTCTTTTACTTCATCCTCTTCCTTCACATACAATTCTTTTATCTTCTTATCTGCATCACGGTTTACGCCCTTTACTTCCTGTGACTCCACTGTACCCATATACCGGCTTTCCATCAGGTCATAATTTCCCGTCAGATCCGATACCTTTGTTGCATACACAAGCTCTTCTGATGTTTTTTCTTTCTTATTATGCAGGACATAATAAACTGTGCCAGCTGCGCCTGCAAGAACAAGCAATACAACAATTAAAATGATGATTCCTTTTTTCTTCATTTTTCTACCTCTTACTTTTCTTTTTTGATCAGGTGAAACCAATCCTGTATACGCTTTTCATATCCAATATCCCCCGGTTTATAAAAGGTTCTCCCTACCAATTGATCCGGCAGATACTGCTGCTCCACATAATGATTCTCATAATCATGGGCATATTTGTATCCAACATTGCCAAGCTTTGCCGATCCGGAATAGTGTGCATCCCGGAGATGTACAGGCACCTGGCAGTTTCCTACATCTTTTACCGCCTGCATTGCATCAAAGATTGCATTCACAACGGAATTACTTTTCGGTGCGCACGCCACATAAGTTGCTGCCTGTGCTAATATAATCTGTGCCTCCGGCATTCCGACACGCTCCACTGCCTGTGCGCATGCAGTTGCAACCTGAATTGCCTGCGGATCCGCATTTCCAACATCCTCACTGGCACAGATCATGATTCTTCTGGCAATGAATGTGACGCTCTCCCCGCCATATAACATCTTTGCCAGATAATAAACCGCCGCATCCGGATCGGAACCGCGCATGCTTTTTATAAATGCGGAAATAATGTCATAGTGGTTATCTCCGTCTTTATCATATCGTATGGAGCGCCGCTGAATACACTCCTCTGCCACAGGAAGATCAATCACAATCTTCCCCGTCTCCGGATTCCGCTCGGTCGACAGGATGCCAAGCTCAACCGCATTCAGTGCATGTCTCGCATCGCCCTCCGACATATCTGCCAGAAAATCAACTGCCTCTTCCGTAATCTCCGCGTCATAGCTTCCCATACCCTTTTCGGTATCGGTCACTGCACGACGGATCAACGTCTTGATGTTCTCCTTCGACAACGGTTTTAACTGAAAAATAGAAGAGCGCGATATCAACGCAGAATTCACTTCAAAATAAGGGTTCTCCGTTGTCGCGCCTATCAGTATTACCGTTCCATCCTCTACAAACGGGAGAAGATAATCCTGCTGCGCTTTGTTAAACCGATGAATCTCGTCCACAAAAAGAATCGTCTTCTTGCCATACATTCCGAGATTATCTTTTGATTTCTTCACCACTGCCTCGATATCCTTCTTCCCGGCAGTCGTCGCATTCAATTCCTTAAATACCGCGCTCGTCGTATTGGCAATCACCATCGCAAGCGTTGTCTTCCCCGTCCCTGGTGGACCATATAAGATAATCGAGCTGAGCTTATCTGCCTGTATCACCCGATATAGCAGCTTATCCTTTCCAAGGATGTGCTCCTGTCCCACTATCTCGTCCAATGAAGTCGGTCGAAGCCGCTTTGCAAGCGGGGATTCGCCCTTCTTCATGTTTGTCTCTCTCATATAATCAAATAAATCCATTTGTTTTTACCTAGATGATCTCAAGCTTGCGAATCAGGCTGTCAAACTTCATGATATCAATCGGTTTACACATGTACTCCTCATAATCATCACTCGCATAACTTGCATCAAACCCTTCATCAAGTGCACTGATCATAATGACCTTACAACGCTTGTCTCTTGGTGTGCCAAGCTTCCGCTCCGCATCCCGGATAGACGCCAGCGCCTTATATCCATCAATCTTTGGCATCATAATATCCATACAGATCAGATCGAACCGTTCGTTCGTGCTGACCGCATTTACAAATTCATCCACGGCCGCGATTCCATCTCTTGCCAGTACGACTTCGCCATACTTTGACAACAGCTTCTGCATAAATTTTCCACTTGCCAAATCGTCCTCTGCTACTAATACTTTCATAAACTGCCTCCCAATCCTATTCTCACGCTTATTTTTTTATCTGAAGTAACTGTATCCATTTCTGAATATTATCCATATATTCTTCCTTGAACGACTTCTTGTGATAAGAAATTCTGCGTTCCAATATATGGCTCATCGCCATACCTGTTACATTGTTTGCCAACACAGGTGCCGAAATAACGTCTGAAATCTCACCTGCCTCGATTGCTTTCTGAAACAATCCCTCCAGGAATGCCAGACGTCCGGTAATACACCATGCAATCTTCTCCCGGGTTTCCACAATATGCAACAGTTCTTCATACTGCAGCATCAATGTAGATATCGCGTAATAATTATCATAATACGTCGCATACGCTTCGAGATAATCCATCAATTTTTCTACATTTGATGCATTCTTTGCCTCTACAGTCTGACGAATACGTTCATCAAACTTGGAATATGTCTCCACCACCTCGATAAGCACTTCGTCAATTCCACCAAAATACTTATACATAAGTGCCTCTGACATGTTTTCCTTCAGGGCAAGGTTTTTAGTTGTAAGAGCTGATAATCCGGATTCGCTGATAATTTCGATTGCAGATGCTATTATTCTGTCTTTTCTTGAAACAAAGCTATCCCCCAATAGTTTTTCCTCTCCGTCCTGTTTTTTCATATGTTCATTCTATGCCATTTACCTTGTTTTGTCAATAAATTACAAAAATAGGAGCCACCTGTTTTTCCGGTGGCTCCTACTCTGTTTCACTCAATAAATATAACAAATCCCAATTCAAAATTCAGTATAACAATGCATGCAGAATCTATAAAATATAGGTACCCTGTTACTTGATTAAGTTAAACTACTTGATAACAGTTACGTTTGTAGCCTGTGGTCCCTTCTCGCCATCAACAACATCGAACTCAACCTGCTGATTCTCCTCGAGATTCTTGTAACCTTCCATATTAAGTCCTGAGTAATGTACGAATACATCCTTGCCGTTCTCATCTGTGATGAAACCAAAACCCTTCTGGCCATTGAACCACTTTACTGTACCTTTTGTCATGACAAATCCTCCAAATTCTAAAATCGCTTTTCATATCTGAAAATGCGTTTTAACAATAGCACACACGCGTTCATTCGTCAAGCATTTATGCTACAATATTTCCTAATTCTTTATCATAAAAATAGACTACATCGGACAAAAAATCCATATCGGAAACGACAAACTCATTGACTTCATGCAGTGTGTTTTCCAGCATTTCCTTCTCTTTTTTTGCATCTGTAAGACATAACAAAAGCTCATTGACACTGGACGGAACAATGTATACATTTTTTCCCATATGAGCAGCAAACTCTGCTACGACATCCTGATAAATCATCATAGTCGCCCCATAGATAAATTGCTGATTTGACAAAATATATATGTCCGGTTCGTCCGGATATTCTGTTTCCTGTGGATATCTTGTCTCTAAAAATTTATCCAACCGCATCAAAAAAGGCGGAAACAGACGAATCGTATTTTCCTTTGCTGTCTCATACAGCGCATCCACAGACAAACCACAAGCCTTCAGGTTTTCATAATTGATCAATGCAGATGCAATTCCCGTCTGATCCATCCGGACCAGATACCGGAACGTAATTGCCATATCATGAAATGGTATATACGGGCAGTCTGCAAGTATCTCCCTGTTCCGTTCATAATTTACCAGCCTCAGAAATACATGACTCTCTATCTGATTCATATCAATAGATAACGGTTCCTGCTTCAACAGACTGTTCTGTATCCGCCGGTATTCCTTTGCAATTGCCTCCAGTGCCTCCGCAAACGGCCGCTGTTGCTGTTTCATATACCTATAATATTG
>ERZ1026852.127-NODE-127-length-53730-cov-12.264183_pt1 | contig 53730 bp, 47 predicted proteins | sample MGYA00380156_ERZ1026852 | MGnify/ENA primary metagenome ERZ1026852 (study PRJEB33269, sample SAMEA4719792) | human gut metagenome | biome: human-associated habitat; feature: organic feature; material: feces | place: Cameroon | collected 2013-10 ...
AACGGGAAAAGACAATAAATATTTTATATAAACTAATTTTGCTCACTTACTTATTATTTAGTGTTATTATTTAGTGTTATTATTTAGTGTAAGTAATATAATGTAATTGTTATGGTGTTATCGTGTGATGTATGTTTTGTGATGTGTGATGTACGTTGCGTAATGTGGGAAATGTGCGTGGTAATGATTAAGGTTTTGTGCTAAGTGTGAGGGTGCGAAGACCAGCGTAGGTATTAACGGTGATGCTTACCGAGTCGGCCGTGCCCACCTCGGCCAGCGGCAGCGAAGCATACTGCCGCACGGTGTAATATTGTGGCACACCCGCCTGGTCGTGATACAGCGTAAAGCGCGCTGTGGTTCTACCATCGGCATGCAGTTGTGGGCCGTTGCTCACCAGCGTTACCGATTGCACGCCAGCCTCATCGGCCGTAGTGGTGCCCGCCTTAATGGCCAAGCACAGGTTGATATATTTATTATTAGTTGACCGCCAACTGCTTTCAACATTCAGAGGGTCGGTTTTTGGGGCTTTTACCTTATCGGGCGACACGGGCAGCAAAGTGAGCACGCGCGAAAGCTGTTTTACATCAAACGTTTGGCAGTCGTAATACACCTGCACACGATACACCGAGTCGGGTGTCGACATCCACCGAGCGCCCACAGGCGAAGCTGGAACGATACGTGTGCCCTCGTCGGTAACAAAGGCATCAACATGACATTGGGCATCGCTATGTGCATCGGCCATATCACAGCGCAGATACGACAGCGATCCATCGCCCGTTTCGTAACTGTCATGCTCACAGGCTGTGGCCAAAGCTGTGAAAGCCATGGCCACGCCTATGTATAAGCCGTATAACAGGTTGCTATTCAGTTTCATGTATCTGCTGATATCTGCCGAGCGATAAAACATTACGCCTTGCCCACCACAGCCATGTGGTTGCGAGCAGGGTTAGCATACATCGTAAGCATACGCTCACGCAAGAAGGGCACATCTTTGTTCGGGATGTCAATCTTAGCCAACTGTCCTTCAAGATAAGCCTCAAACTGTTGACGTTCAGCATCGGTATAATGCTTTGCATACGTTTGTGCGCCCTCCAGCAGGTCGAGTGCCACATAGTTTGACGCATAAAGGCGGTAGCCCTTAAATATCTCTTCGTCCATGTGTGTAGTCACAGCCTTGAAGAAGTCGGCCTTCGGCATATCCTCAGGCAGACTATCAATCCATGCATCGATGCACGGTGCGGCATGATAATGAATATGCCCCTTATAACCCATGATGCCCGTTTGCATGCTCACCACATCGTCGTGGGCACTCTTCTTCCAGCCCTCCACATCGCGCTTCAGCTGAAACTCGGCCGCCTTCAAGAAGTCGCAGGGATCAAACTCGTAGCTGATGGCCAGCGGCACCAGGTGCAACTGTTTAATGCGTTCGCGCTCAGAGCCTTCGCCACCCATTGCCATCATCTTGATGATAGCCTCTTGCGTGCGGTCGTTCGAGTCTTTGGCACGTCCTTCGCGCTGTGCTATCCACACGTTATCATGCTTTTGCGCAATGACGAGGTGCATATAGTCAGACATGCGCTTGCTTGAGAGCAGCATCTGACGCATGGTGAGCGCGCGCTCAACAATGAACGATTTGTTCACGCGCACCAAGTCTTTCACCCAAGGCAACGACAACAAGTTGTCGCCAATAGCAATCTCGCAAGTGGTGGTGAAGCCCGCATCGATAAGCAATACCGAGAGCAGCGCCGAGTCGAGCACAATGTCGCGGTGGTTGCTTACGAAGGTATAGCGCCCTGTGGTGTCGATAGCCGACACGTCGATATCGCAACCCAAGCTGGCCTTTGCAAGAAGCTGCTGCAAGAAGCCGTAGCAGAACGCCTTTTGAAAGTCGAGATTGGTGGCACATGCCTTCATCTTGGCTGCCAGTGCCTCGAAGGGCACACCAGGAAACACATAGCCTATCACAGCTTTAAACTGTGGGTCGGCCAAGAGGCGGTCGTACACGGCGGGCAACTCTTCGGGCTCAAAAGGCCGAATGTTGTCGTAAGGGGCTAATAATTCATTATTCATAATTCATCGTTCATAATGGCCTTCGGCTTTAGTAATTCATAATTCATAATGGATAATTCATAATTCATAATGGATAATTCATAATTCATAATGGATAACACATAATGCAATTCATCATTCATCATGAATGAGCCGACGACACGAAATTAGAAACTAAGACAACTGGTTCTCGACGATGTCAGAGAGCACCTCTTTGATGTCGAGGCCAGCGGCACGCACCTGCTGCGGTATGAAGCTGGTGGCCGTCATGCCGGGCGTAGTGTTTATCTCGAGCATATTTATCACATCGTTGCCCTCAGCATCTTTCGATATGATATAGTCGATGCGGATGATGCCGTTGCAATGTAAGAGGTCGTAGATATGGCTGGTTTCTTCGGCCACACGACGAGCGGTATCGTCAGAGAGGCGAGCAGGTGTAATTTCCTGCACCTGACCATTATACTTGGCATCGTAGTCGAAGAATTCGTTCTGTGTCACCACCTCAGTAGCGGGGAACACCACGCTCTTATCCTTCGTTTTATAGCAGCCGATAGAAATCTCGGTACCCTTAAGATAGCTTTCTATCATCACCTCGCTGCTTTCCATGAAAGCCACGCGCAGGGCGGGCGCCAGCTGGTCAGCATTCTTCACCTTCGACACGCCGAAGCTACTGCCATCGGCAGCGGGTTTTACGAAGCAAGGCATGCCCACCTTCTCGGCAATCTCTTCATCAGTATATTTATCTTCTTCGCCACGACGCAGCAAGATGCTCTGTCCCACGTTCACGCCCATACCGCGAAGATAATTGTTCAATACATATTTGTTAAAGGTCATCGCCTCAACCAGCACGCCACTGGTGCTGTAAGGAATGTCGAGCAGTTCAAAGTAGCCTTGTATAATTCCGTTCTCGCCCGGAGTGCCATGAATGGTAATGTAGGCATAGTCGAAGGTCACTTTATGACCATCTTGCTGGAACGAGAAGTCGTTCTTGTCAATCTTGGCAATGCTGCCATCAGTAAAGTTTACGTGCCAGTCGTTCTTTTTCACGTCGACCACATACACGTTATAACGTTCTTTATCGAAGAACGAGTACAAACCCTGTGCTGAACGTATCGATACGTCGTGCTCAGACGAGTCGCCACCGCAAACGATGGCAATGTTTCTTTTTAAAATCTCCATGTTATCTTTAAATCAATATCTTTTTTGTTGTTTTCTAAAGCGTCAAGGGGCGGCAGCGCCCTTTGTCAAAAGTATTAACGCGCATCGGCAAAAGTGTCGTTAGTGGTGCCCATGATAAAGGCACGCCACTTTTCAATCAGCGCTTCAAGGTCGGTGGGTAAGGCCGAGGTGAAGTCCATCTGCTGATGCGTTTTGGGGTGCACGAAGCCCAATGTGCGGGCGTGCAGCGCCTGACGGTTGCATAGTTTAAAGCAGTTTTGAATGAAGGCACGATACGAGGTGCTACGGTTTCCGCGCAATATCTCGCAGCCGCCATAGCGCTCATCGCCAAACAGCGGATGTCCGATGTGCTTCATGTGCGCACGTATTTGGTGTGTGCGTCCTGTTTCCAATATACACTCGATGAGAGTGACATAACCGAAGCGCTCAATCACACGATAATGCGTTACGGCAGGCTTACCAATGCCCGAGTCGGGGGCCATCACCGTCATGCGCAGTCGGTCTTTCGGGTCGCGTGCAATATTTCCTTCAATGCGTCCCTCGTCTTCCGTAAAGTGTCCCCACACCAGGGCATTATAGCTACGGTGCGTGGTTTTGTTGAAGAACTGCACGCTCAGGCTTGTCTTGGCCTCAGGTGTTTTGGCCACCACCAGCAATCCGCTGGTGTCTTTGTCAATGCGGTGTACCAGTCCCACCTCAGGGTTATTGGGGTCATACGAGGGCACATCTTTCATGTGCCATGCGATAGCGTTTACCAGCGTGCCATGAAAGTTGCCCGCCCCTGGATGCACCACCAGTCCGGCGGGTTTGTTCACCACCATCAGTTGGTCGTCCTCATACACAATGTCGAGGGGCATCTCTTCAGGTTCAATGGTGCTATCATGTCGTGGGCGGTCAAGCATTAGCGTCACCACATCGCCAGCACGCACCTTATAGTTGCTTTTCACCGGACGGTCGTTCACATGTACGAAGCCCGAGTCGGCAGCGCGTTGTATGCGGTTGCGCGACGAGTGCGGCAACTTCTCGCACATAAACTTATCTACGCGCAAGGGCTGCTGGCCTTGGTCGGCCTCGAAGCGAAAGTGCTCATACAGCTGTTGCGTTTCGTCGTCAAGATCGTCGTTATCGTTGTTGTTGTCGGTGTTGAGAGCTGGCAGCATATCGTCGGCCAGCAGTTCATCGTCAATATATTCTGTCATGTGTGTGATTATCGTTATTGCAAACTGTGGTGTGTGTGCGAGGTTAGGGTTCAGTGTGAGCGGTACCCTCTTCGTGCGGAGGCTGCGTCACCTCATGAAAGTCGTCGACGTCGCCGCCATCATTCATAATGATGCCACTCTCATCGCCATCTACAAACTCTATACCCTCGTCGTTGCCCAGCTGACCGTTGCCCGCCTCAATCGTAACAGGCGTATCTACCGACACCTTATCGCCAGCCTGCAGATGTCGTCCGCCCGCCACTACGCCATACACCCAGTCGCGTTCGCCGGGCACAAAGCTGGGCTGCGTCAGTCGGAAGCCCATGGCAGTAAGTTTTGCCATTGCCTCGCGCAACGAGCTGTTATCTATAATGTCAGGAAGGGTGATTGATGGCGACTCGAGTGCATTGACAATAAGATACACAATGCGTCCTGCCTTCACGCGCATGCCCGCTGCTGGCGACTGTTCCAAGATACAATCGGGGGCCAAGTTTTTCACATAGCCCGTATCGCTTACCACCACGGTAAGTCCCGCATCGGTAAGAATGTGTTGAGCATCGGCAAAGGTTTTATGGCGCACATCGGGTATAGGTATTGCCTCGCCATGATGTGTGTACGAGTTAAGGGCAATCATCACGGCCACGCACGCCGCCACCACCACGATGGCCATAGCGGCAATATTAAGCCACAGGTACTTGCTTTTCAGTTTTCCGAGAAACTCAGATGTCTCCATGTATCCTTGTCGTATATGTATATATTAAATAATGTGCAAACTTACACAAAATATCTGAATAACGTGCCTTTTACACGAAAAAATAGTAATTTTGTATGCAGTTGACGAGCAAACAAAAATCTCATCCAACGATTGAAATAACACTACATACACGATAACTGATGGAAACAAGCGAACTGTACAAACTGTTTCAGCAGCACCCAGTGGTGACTACCGACAGTCGCGACTGCCCTGAGGGCAGCATCTTCTTCGCGCTGAAAGGCGCATCGTTTAATGGCAACAAGTTTGCGCAAGCAGCCCTCGACAAGGGGTGTGCCTATGCTGTGGTTGACGAGGCCGAATATGCCACCGACAGCCGTTGCATATTGGTGCCCGACTGCCTTCAGGCATTGCAGCAGTTGGCCCACTACCACCGTCTGGCCTTGGGCACACGCATCATAGGTATAACGGGCACCAATGGCAAGACCACTACCAAGGAGCTGGTGGCCGCTGTGCTGGGCGAGAAGTATAACGTGCTCTACACACAGGGCAACTTTAACAACGATATAGGCGTACCCAAAACCCTGCTACGCCTCACCCCCGAGCACGAGATAGCGGTGGTAGAGATGGGTGCCAGCCATCCTGGCGACATCAAAACGCTGGTTGACATTGTTGAGCCCGACTATGGCATCATTACCAATGTGGGCCGCGCACACCTTCAGGGTTTTGGTTCGTTTGAAGGAGTGGTAAAGACGAAGGGCGAACTGTACGACTACCTACGCACACGCTCCGACAGCACCGTGTTTATTGACAACGACAACCCACACCTCATGGGCATAGCACAAGGGCTGAACCTGGTGCGATACAGCAGCGAGACCGATGCCCACACGCCCTATGTATATGGCAAGGTGACGGGCTGCAGCCCCTTCCTTCAGTTCGACTGGCGCCATCAGGATGGTGCCCTTCACCACGTCGACACCCACCTCATAGGTACCTACAACATTAAAAACATGCTGGCGGCAGCCACCATCGGAATCTTCTTTGCCGTGCCTGAACAGCAGGTGTGCCACGCGCTCGAAACCTACGTGCCCAGCAACAACCGCTCTGAGCTGATGGTTACGGCGCACAACCGCCTCATCGTTGATGCCTATAACGCTAACCCCACCAGTATGGCGGCAGCCCTCGACAACTTTAAAGCCATGCAGGCCGACCACAAGATGTGCATACTGGGCGAGATGCGCGAGCTGGGCGAGGTGAGCCACGACGAACACCAAAAGGTGGTTGATATGTTGCGTGCCGCACACTTTGACGAGGTATGGCTGGTGGGCGACGAGTTTGCCGCCATCGACAGCCCCTTCCGTATCTTCCACAATGTCGACGAGGTAAAGGCCGCCATCGCGCAGCAGCAGCCACAAGGCCACACCATCCTTATAAAAGGTAGCAATTCGACCAAGCTCTTCCAGCTGCCCGAGTTGCTGTAAGGAGATAAAAAAATCGCCGCAAGACAAATAATAAAGTCTTGCGGCGATTTTTTTATTTCATTTTTTTAGAGTGGCAACTTATAGCCTAAAGTGATCTGGAACACACTGTTCTTGCTGTCGCCATCCTTAGCTACCTTGGTTAAACCCCAGTTGTAGCGGCCATCAATAACGAAGTTGCTAAACTCGTAGCTCAAACCGATAGGAATTGAGAGGTCTACAGTCTTTGCATCAAAATCAGCCTCTACAGCAACGCCATTGCTCTTAGCCTTAGCCTTGCTGTTTACATTGAAGCCTGGCTGCAGACCCAGCTTAACAGCAAAACCCGGAGCTACATATACGTTAGCCAATATGGGGACGTTGATATAGTCGAGCTTGGTGGTAGCCTTGTCATACTTTGCACCCTGCATTGAATACAAAGCGCCGAAGCTAAGACCTACCATGTCAGTAGCCTGATACATAAACTCGGCACCTGCTACCACGCCAAAGCGGGGATCAGAGTCGTCAAAATCAGTCAGTGAAGCAATGTTCAAACCAACCTTGGGCTGAATGGTCAAAGTGCCCTCTTTCTGTTGAGCAAAAGTCATTGCCGAGGTAAGAACCATAACGGCAACCAAAAGTAATTTTTTCATAATTCAATAGTAATAATTAAATTAAACAATGAATAATATTATTTCAACATGTCTAACACAAAAACGCCCTCGCGGTGCTCATATGTTAGACAATGCAAAAATATCTTTTTCTGATATAACGACCAAACAATTATGCCATTATTTAATAGAAATTGAGAAAAACAGAACTAAAAATATACCTTTCATAACAAAAAGCGAGCATTTTGACTATAAAAATCCTTACAAATAAGGATTGTGCGCTCCACAGCTTTTCACTACTTTTGCACCACAAAAAAACAATATAAACAAAAAGAAGCGCCCCAGAGAGAACGTGATGACAAATAAACACACATTATTTATTAGCGCCCTTATAGCGGCCACACCCACCATGGCCCATGTTTTACCCACCACAACGCTGGCTGCACCCACCGCAACGCTGGCAGCACCCACCACAGTGGTAGCACATCCACACCAGCCCGCTGTGGCCGACACCTCGCGCGTGTTCGACATCGACGAGGTGATAGTGGTAACACAACCCAAAGAGCTGTTTCGCCTGCGCCATCAGCCACTCAGCTCGTCGTCGTTCAACAGTAGTTATATAAATAATGTGCATGGCACCGACCTCAGACAGCTGTCGGCCTATGTTCCCTCGTTTTGCATGCCCGAGTATGGGTCGCGTCTCACCTCGTCAATGTATATTCGTGGCATTGGCTCGCGCATCAACAACCCATCAGTAGGCATCTATCTCGACGGCATGCCACTGATGAGCAAGGCCGCCTACAATATGCACTTCTACCAAACCGAGCGTGTCGACATTTTGCGAGGCCCACAAGGCACCCTGTACGGACAGAACACCGAGGGCGGACTGGTAAAAATATATTCGCGCAACCCCTTCAGCTATCAGGGCACCGACGTGTTGCTGGGCATAGGCTCGCACCTGTGGCGTAACGCCGAGGCGGCACACTACAGCAAGCTAAACGACAGTTGGGCGCTGGGCGTGGCAGCCTTCTATACAGGCAGCAACGGCTTCTTCCGTAACAAAACGCTGAACACCCGCGCCGACAAGCAAGACGAGGCGGGCGCACGCCTGCGACTGATGTTTCGACCCAACAGCCGACTGAGTGCCGACCTGCTGGCCGACTACCAATATACGCGCCAAAACGGCTTTGCTTATGGCGAGGCCGACCCCACCACGGGCCACACCGCAGAGGTAAACACCAACTATCCTGGAAGCTACAAACGCAACATGCTGAACACGGCCCTACATATAGGCTACCAGGCGCCCCGCTTCGAGCTGAACAGCACCACGTCGTACCAACTGCTGCGCGACGATATGCTGATGGACCAAGACTATATGGCCACCGACTATATGCACCTCATACAGCGACAGTTGCAGAACAGTGTATCAGAAGAGCTCACCCTGAAAAACCGCTCTACAGGCTGCTGGCGCTGGACCTCAGGGGCCTTTGCCTCATACCAATGGCTGCGCACCAATGCTCCTGTGTTCTTTGGCCCAGGCATAACCACGCCCATGGGCATGGGCATACAACGTGTGATATACAAGGGCATTACCGAACAAATGGCGCAACGCTTCACACAACAAGGCATGCCCGAAGCACTGGCATTGCAGAAGGCGCAAAAGCTGGTTGACGACCGAGGCGGTGTAACCATTCAAGCCGACATGCAGGTGCCAGGCCTCTTCCACACACCGCAAATGAACGTGGGCGTGTTTCACGAGTCGAACCTATACCTCACCCCTCGCCTAATGGCCACACTGGGCTTGCGCTACGACGTAAACCGCGTGAGTGTCAACTATAACACAAGTGCCCAGCTCTCGCTCGATGCCAAGGTTATGGGCATAGCTATGGTGCGCAAGCTAACGTCGGCACTGAACCACGGCACACACGACACCTATCAGCAACTGCTGCCCAAGCTGGGACTTACCTACACCCTCGACCGCAGCGGCAGCAACATTTATGCGCTGGTAAGCAAAGGCTACCGCGCAGGTGGCTATAACATACAGATGTTTTCTGACATCTTACAAACCGAACTGATGGCAAACAGCCGAAAGGTGCAACAGGGCGACTATGACGTGCCACACACCAGCGCCGACTATGCCAACATGGATGCCACCATTAGCTATAAGCCCGAAACCAGTTGGAACTATGAGGTGGGCGCACACCTAAACCTCTTCGAGGGTATGCTGCATGCCGACCTATCGGCCTTCTATATGCAGGTGCACAACCAGCAGCTATCAGTTATGGCAGGCACCTACGGCTACGGCCGCATGATGGTGAACGCGGGCAAGAGCTACAGTTGCGGCTTTGAGGCAGCACTGCGAGGGTCGGCCTTCGACAACCGACTGTCGTGGGGAGCAAGCTATGGCTTGACACACGCCGCCTTCTCCGACTATACCGATAACATAAAGGTGAACGGACAGCAAACCACCATCGACTATGAGGGGCACCGCGTGCCCTTCATTCCTATGCACACAGTGGGCGCCAATGCTTGTTACACCCAGCCCCTGCGCCATAACATAATGAAAGAGGTGCGCTTCGGCCTTGACCTCAACGCACAAGGCAGCATTTATTGGGACGAAGCCAACACCTTTAAGCAGCCATTCTATGCCGTGCTGGGTGCGCATGCCGACGTGGTGCTGGGCCAAGTAACGCTGAGTCTCTGGGGCCGAAACCTTACCGACACCCGCTATAACACGTTTGCCTTAAGCAGTGCCGCCACGGGCAAGACCCGCTATTTTGCACAGCGCAGCACGCCCATACACTGTGGCTTCGACATGAAGTGGCATTTTTAAGCACAACCCCACTCCACCCTTCTTTTTGCCGAAACAATGTTGCCGAGAACATAATAGTCATCTGATCATGGGGCAAAGAGAGGGAGATAGAAACGCAAAAACATTGAAAAAATCGGGCGAAAGCCTGCAGAAAGTCATCTCACATCGACCGTTCTCCATGTTCATAACGGTCGATATAAACATGAGCATCGACCGTTCTCCATGTTCATAACGGTCGATGTGAGACGACTTTCTGCGGGCTTTCGCCCGATTTTTTCATTGATATCACAATTATATATCAATGGTTTAGGTACATGACAAGCATCGTATGCAAAGGCTTTCACTATCATTGGCATAGCAAATACAAGTAGAACCCAAGATAATATATGTCAAAAAATATGTTGTACAACATAAAAAAACGAGGAAAAGAGGGGTTCTAACCGCTGAAAGTTCTACCTTTGCACCACTCTTTTTCGCCATTTACTAAAGCGCCACAACGAGGCCGTATAAAATAAAACTAACAATAATGACGCTATAAGAGTTTTAAAAGATTACACCAAATAACAAACTAAGGATAACAAAGGATAACAAGCTAAAAGATAACAAGCTAAAAGATAACAAAGAATAACACAGGATAACAAACAAAGGAAAGGTTTTTTTATTTATGATGATTAGACAACTGGCCATACTGTTTGGCTGCCTCGCCCTGGGCGAACTCATTATCACGCTTACCCACATACCGCTGCCATCGAGCATCTTAGGTATGCTGTTGCTCACCCTCTTGCTCAAGCTCAAGGTGATACGTCTTGAATGGGTGCGTAGCATCTCCGACTTTCTCGTTACCAACATCGGCTTTTTCTTCGTTCCACCAGGCGTGGCGCTGATGCTTTATTTCGACATTATCAAGGCACAGTTTCTGCCCATCGTCACCGCATCGGTGGTGAGCACCCTACTGGTACTGGCCGTTACGGGCTGGGTACACGAGATATATGGTAAAACCATTCGTCATGAACACACATCAAAAAAGGAAGGAGCCGAACAATGATGCACCAATATTTTAGTAACGAGTTTTTCCTCATCGCCCTCACCTTTGGTTCTTATTTTTTAGGCAAACTGCTACGCCGACGCACAGGATGGGTGATTATGAACCCCATCTTGGTGGCCATAGCCGTGGTGATAACGTTTTTAGAGCTGTCGGGCGTAAGCTACGAAACCTATAACGCTGGCGGACACATGATTGAATTTTGGCTGCGCCCCGCCGTCGTGGCCCTGGGCGTGCCCCTGTATATGCAACTTGAAAAGATAAAGAAAGACCTGATGCCTATACTGCTGAGCGAGCTTGCAGGCTGCGTGGTAGGCATCGTCTCGGTGGTATTTATAGCCAAAAAGATGGGTGCCACAAAAGAGGTAATACTGTCATTGGCATCAAAGTCGGTTACCACACCTATTGCTATGGAGGTAACAAAAGCGGTGGGCGGCATACCCTCGCTCACGGCAGCCGTAGTGGTAAGTGTAGGTTTGCTGTGCGCCGTGTGTGGCTATAAAACTATGGGCTTTGCACATGTGCGAAACCCCAAAGCACAGGGTTTGTCAATGGGCACAGCGGCTCACGCCTTAGGCACCGCCACATCAATGGATGTGAGCAATGTGCATGGTGCTTATGCCAGCTTAGGGCTCACCCTAAACGGCATTTTCACCTCGCTGTTCACCCCCACGCTCGTAGCTATTATCTGCTAAATTCCTTTTCTACTTCACTTAATATCGTGCTGGGCACCTTGCTGCTGATGTCGCGCCCCGCAGCAACATCGGCACGTATCTCGGTGCTGCTCACATTATACAGTGGCGTGTTTACCAGGCGCACACCTTGTGGCAGGGCCGAGGGCTCAATGTCGTAACCCTGACGTGGATAAATAATGATGGGATAGGTGCGACGAATATCGTCGGCATGATACCAGCGGTCAAAGCAGAGCCAGTTGTCGGCACCAATAATGAGGTGCAGCTCGCGGTCGGGCCACTGGGCGCTCATGCCCTGAAGCGTGTGCCACATATATGAGGGGCGTGGCAGGGAAAACTCAAAATCAGAAGCCACCAGCTGTGGGTATGGCGCCAACGCCTTGCGCACCAACAGCAGCCGTTTATCGTCGGCCAGCAATTGCTGCTGCACTTTAAACGGGTTTTGAGGCGACACCACAAACCATATCTCGTCGAGCTCGGCCTCCTGCAACAGGTGTCGAGCCAACGCGATATGTCCGTTGTGTATAGGGTTAAACGAGCCTCCGTAGATGCCCGTCTTTATTTTTCGGTTCATGGGGGTGTGAGGCTGTTATACATTCAAAAACTCGCGCACAATGGCCAGCGTCTCGGCCTTGGCCTTGTCGAGGTCGTCGTTCACCACCACGCGGTCAAACTGCGGAGCAAAGGTAAGCTCGTATGAGGCGCGAGCCAGGCGGTCTTCAATCACCTCGGGGGCATCGGTGGCGCGGCCTACCAGTCGCTGGCGCAGGGCATCGATTGATGGTGGCTGTATGAAGATGCTCAAGGCACGGTCGCCATAAAAGCGTTTAATGTTGCAACCGCCCTTCACGTCGAGGTCGAACACCACGTTCTCGCCCTTCTGCAACTGGTTTTCTACCTGCTGCTTCAGTGTGCCATAGAAGCGATCTTTATACACCTCTTCATATTCAAGAAACTCGTTGTTGGCAATGCGCTGACGAAACTCTTCGGGGGTAAGGAAGAAATATTCTACGCCGTTTTGCTCGGTGCCACGAGGCGCACGGCTGGTGCATGATATTGAGAAGGCCAAATGCAGGTCAGGGTGCTGCATCAGCCAGTTAATGATAGTGCTTTTTCCGCTGCCACTGGGGGCAGAGAAGATTAAAAGTTTTCTTTCCATATTATGTTCTAATGCCTCAAACAATATTGTTGGGTGGGTTACAGCGCGTTCAGTACCTGTTCTTTAATTTGTTCCAACTCGTCTTTCATCTTCACCACAATGTTTTGCATCTCGGCCTGATTGCTCTTCGAGCCAGTGGTGTTGATCTCTCTGCCCATCTCTTGTGCTATGAAGCCCAACTTCTTACCCTGTCCGCAAGGCTCTTGCAAGGTTTCGCGGAAATATTTCAGGTGGTTAGCCAGGCGCTGCTTCTCTTCGCTAATGTCGAGCTTCTCGATATAATAAATCAGCTCTTGCTCAAGGCGGTTCTTATCATACTCAACGTCGGGTATGCTCTTCAAACCATCAACAATGCGGGCACGTATCTTCTCAACACGAGCTTTCTCCCAAGGCTCAATGCTGTGCAGCAGCTGCTCAATGTTGTCAATCTTCTCAGTAAACTTCTTCTGAAGGGCGGCACCCTCCTGCTTACGGAAGTCGACCAGCTTGTCAACAGCCTCTTCAACAGCGGCACGGGCTACGGCCCACTCTTCGTCGGTCAAACATTCGGTCTCGGTGCGCGTGGTAACATCGGGCATACGCAGCAACAGCGTAAACCAGTCGGCAGGAACGGGTATGCCGGTCTTCTCGGCAATGTCGCTAATCTGCTGATAATAGTTGGCCACCAAGGCGGTGTTGATGGGGGCAGCGTCTACCGAGGCATCTTTGTCAATCCAAATGGCAAAGTCGACCTTTCCACGCAACAGCTTGGTCGTGATAATTTGTCTGATCTCCATCTCCTTTTCACGATAGAGGGGAGCAATACGTGTAGACAGGTCGAGCGCCTTACTGTTCAGCGACTTTACCTCTACGTTAATTTTCTTTCCGTTGTAAGTTACGACCGACTTGCCGTAACCAGTCATCGACTGTATCATATTTTCTATAAAACGTTTTAGGTGTCGGTCTGCAAGCCAGCTGCTTGTCGGCATTTTTTCATGCTGCGGCAGACTTGAAGACTTATGAGTGCAAAAGTACACTTTTCAAACGAGATGTGCAAAAAAACATAATAAATCCCTCATTGAGGGACGAATATCGCTAAAAACATCCCTCATTGAGGGACGTTTTTAAGCATTTGTATCCCTCATTGAGGGATTTTTGATACTAAACCACGCAAATCGGTTATTTATGATGAAAGAGGAAAAGACTAAAAACGCACTGAACTTAGAGCACTTTTGTATTAAAACGCACTAAACTTAGTGCACTTTTTACATCAAAGCGCACTACATTTAGTGCAAATATCGAAAAACAACGCCAATTACAGGACATCGAAAATGGTTTCGTAGTAAAAGACGATATCGAGACAGGGCACGGAAACATTATACCTTTATGGATGTTTGGAATGTTATATTAAAAGGAAACAGCTAAAGGTTGAGTAATCAACTTCTTAGCCGTTTTAGTATAACAGTACACCTTTAGTACACCCCCAAAAACAAAAAACGCTTGTAAGCTATTCACTTACAAGCGCACAATACTTTAATTGATGTACCCAGACCCGGGGTCGAACCGGGACGGATTGCTCCACTGGTGTTTGAGACCAGCGCGTCTACCGATTCCGCCATCTGGGCATTGCGGGTGCAAAGGTACAATATATTTTTTAATGTGGCAAGCGTTTTTGTATATTTTTGCTTTATTGTTTCAAATATTTTTTTTAATTTTGCCACCATAAAGCCATAATAGCATATCAAGAAGCTTTTGAGCATACCTATATATGGTATAGATGTATATAATAACACCTATTTATTATACATATCGTACGCAAGACAAATTTCTAAAATAATTAATAAAACAATAATAATTTAAAGAGAGAACGACGATGAAGAAAACTTTACGCCTATTTGCAGTAATGCTTACTGCGCTGTGGGGTGTGGCAGCCACTGCCACCGCTCAAAAAATTACGCTAGACCCCGACCGCACCTCTAACGAGAACGCTGTGTACAACGCAGCCGATAAGTCGGTAACATTGACCGCCACCGCGCCTAAGTACACCATAATGGATTGGGAAACCTTTCTGTATGAGGAGTTGACACACATCGACTCGGTAACCATTAGTCGCCGCCCCTCAGGCAAGTTTGATAACACCCAACAGATTGCTACCGTTAAAGACGTAACTGTAGGCGGTGAGGTAAAATATATCGACAAGACCGTTGATGCCGATAGCAACTACGAGTATCTGTTTACCGTATATGTTGACGGTTTGAACAGTACAAACGGCTTTATCACCGTTTACACAGGTTTGCTGCCAGGCAATATTTCTAACTTTACTGCTTCAGTAGCCAACTATAAGGTGGGTACCGTTGACATCAGCGTTACCGCTCCTACCAAGATGAAAGATGGTAGCCCATTAACTGAAGGCGTTTGCATTGATGTACTTAAAGGTTCTACATGGGATGGATACGAGGTTGTTCACACCTTTGAAAACGTAAAGGCAGCACAAACCTACACCTGGAAACACGAGGTGAGCGAGATGGACCAAACCATCGAATATCGCGCATACGCTCGTAGCGGAAAGAACGGTAAGGGCGTGGTTGAGTATGCCACCACACACGTAGGATTGGTAGCACCTGAAACCCCTCAAAACTTTAAGGCTGTGCGCCAAGGCGACAACGTAGTGCTGACATGGGAGAAGCCCCTCACAGGTCGCTACAATGGCGACTATGACGCTGAGAACACCACTTATAAACTGACACGCGTATATCTCGACAAGAGCGAGGTGATTGCTGCCACCAACATCAGCGGCTACACCTATACTGATAGCCCCGAGGCTGACGAGGAAGAGAGCATTACTTACCAGCTGGTGGCAGTAAACTCGGAGGGCGAGTCAGCAACACCTGCTGTCAGCAACCAGGTAGCCATTGGTAAAGCCTTGGAACTGCCCTTCGAAGAGTCGTTCTTCGGTAGCAAGTTTACACACAAGGGTTGGATTACCGCTACATCACAAAACGACCCCTACTTCACCTATAAAGCTTGGAACCTGTATGCAAACAGCACGGTTTACTATCTGCCCGAAGACAAATCACTGGCCGTAATGCCTCAAGATAACGATGGCGGTCTGGCTTGCTGCTTGTTCTACGGACACAGCGAAGACGGACAGACCGAGAGCCTCATCTCTCCGCACGTAAATCCTGCTGGTGCCGACAACGTAGAGCTGAAGTTTAACTACTGGGAGATGGCTTCTGACGCCACCAAGAACGAAATTAAGGTTTGGGTAAGCCGCGACGACAACGCATGGGAACTGCTGTGGACATCGACCTTAAAAGAGGAGTTTGAGCCCCAGTGGTCAGAGGTTACACTGCCCATCGTTAACACCAAGGCAAACGGAAACATACGTATTAAGATAGATGCTATCCGTCACGATGGCCCCATCACCAACGTTCTGATCGACAACATCACTATGACCGAGCTTGACGCCACTGGCATCAACACCGTGAAGCCCGCTACCGTAGGCGAAACTGAATACTACACCCTCTCAGGTGTACGCATCAACAAGCCCGCCACACGTGGCACCTACATCGTGAAGAACGGTGATAGCGTGAAGAAAATTATGGTTAAGTAATTAGTAGGCACACCATAACCAAGCGCCCGTTGCACATAACAAATGCAACGGGCGCTTCTATTTTTTGGCCCTCTCAAAGTAGGACAGGGGCCTCCGCGCCCCATCCTCCAGCACCCAGCACTTTTAAATAGATAACCTCACATATTTTTATTGCCCATTTCTAATATCGGGAGGACGGGGCACGGAGACCACCGTCCTACTTGGAAAGTTCGTGTTCAAGCAAAAAGACATCATACGCGCGAAACAAGACTCTTAAACACAACAATAATATCTGCCCCGAAAAACCTAAAGAAAGGGCTGTTTAGGTTTATTAGCATTAAAAACATAATAAAACTTTGGCTGGGACGTTTTATATTTGTAACTTCGTAAACGAAAGCCAGCGCTTGTCGCAGCATCGCGTTACGACAAACTACTTTCAAACCGAACAAAACCAAACATCGTGAATAACATGAACGATAGAAAAAACTATTATTGCGTGATCCTTGCAGGAGGAAAAGGGCGCCGACTGTGGCCTTGCAGCCGCGAGCAGCACCCCAAACAGTTTATCGACTTCTTCGGTACAGGAAAGACACAACTACAACAAACCTTTGAGCGCTTTGAAAAAATAGTGCCCAAAGAAAATATTCTGATCAATACTAACGAGGTATATGCAGCGTTAGTAAAAGAGCAACTGCCCGATTTGCCCGAAGCCAACATCATGGCCGAGCCCATATACCGCAGCACTGCACCCAGTGCCGCATGGGCTATACACCGCATTAAGAACTTGAACCCCAAGGCCAGCGTCATCATCACGCCCAGCGACCAAACGGTGTTCAACGAAGAGGCATTTGTAAAGAATGTAACCGACGGACTGAACTTTGTAAGCCATACCGACTGTGTGCTCACCATGGGCATAAAGCCCACACGCCCCGAACCAGGATATGGCTATATACAGCTGGGCGAATGTGCCGCAAACAACGTGTATCATGTGCAGTCGTTCACCGAGAAGCCTGAACGCCACTTTGCCGAAGTGTTTGTAAACAGTGGCGAGTTTTACTGGAACACGGGCCTCTTCCTCACCAACGTAACCTATGGCATGGAGTGTTTCTCAAAGTTGCTGCCCGTGGTGCTGCGCGACTTTGATGCCCACACCACTCAATTTACGATTGAGAAGGAGAACGAATTTATTCATAACAACTTCCCCTCCTACCCCAATATCTCTATCGACTGTGGCATCTTAGAACGCTCAGACAATGTGTATGTGATGCGTTGCGACTTTGGATGGGCCGACCTGGGCACGTGGCACAGCCTATATGAGGCCATGCAGAAGGGCGAGGGCGACAACGTGGTGATTGACAGCGACGTTATCATAGACAATGCCCACAACAATGTTATCAAGCTACCGAAAGGCAAGCTGGCCGTAATCAATGGCCTTGATGGCTATATTGTGGCCGAAAAAGATAATGTGTTGCTGGTGTGCAAGAAGGAAGACTCGTCGGCACTGGTTCGAAAATTTGTGAACGAGGTGCAGATGAAGAAGGGCGACGAATATATCTAACAAAGCAATATAACGTGAAAAAAGCCTATAGCATACCATTGCTATAGGCTTTTTTATTGTGTAAATAATAAATGTAAGGGCACAGATAGCAAGGACGAGATGTTTCTTATCGCTATCTTATGTTCCGATTACAGTTTCTTAAATTCGGCGTAAATCTGTGCGGCAACAGCGCTCATCTCCTCATCGCTAAGCTTTTGCTTGGGGTTTGAGAAAATCATATCCTTCTCGCTCTGCATGGGCACAAGGTGTATGTGTGCATGGGGCACCTCAAGGCCCAGCACAGCTTGGCCCACCTTGATGCAAGGCAACACGCGCTTGATAGCCACGGCCACCTTCTTAGCAAACACCTGAAAACGAGCCAGCTCGTCGTCTTCCATGTCGAAAATATAGTCGACCTCGCGGCGCGGGATGACCAGTGTGTGGCCCTTCACCAGCGGATTAATGTCGAGGAAAGCGTAAAACTCGTCGTTCTCGGCACACTTAAAGCTGGGTATCTCACCAGCGGCAATCTTTGAAAAAATGTCCATCGTTCAGTTTCTTTCCTTTTTTTGATCAATAAATATTGTTCTTTGTTTCGCGCTTCGCGCTCATAAAGAGAATATTATCCTACAGTAATCTTGTCGACACGCAGGCGAATGATGCCACGAGGAATTTTAATCTCAGCCACGTCGCCCACCTTCTTGTTCAGCAAGCCTTGTGCAATAGGTGTGTGGATAGAGATTTTACCCTCGCGCAGGTTGGCCTCGCTCTCGCTCACGATGGTGTATGTCATCTTAGCGTTGTTGGCCAAGTTGGTCATCTCAACGGTCGACAGTATCTGTACGGCATCGGCACTGAGGCGCGATACGTCTACAATCTTAGCCTCGGCAATAGCCATCTTCATCTTGTTAATTTTGTCCTCGAGGTGAGCCTGGGCCTCTTTGGCGGCATCATACTCAGAATTCTCACTCAAGTCGCCCTTGTCTCGAGCTTCGGCAATGGCTGCCGATGCCTTGGGGCGCTCTACAGTTTCGAGCTGTTTCAGTTCGACCACGAGCTTGTCGTAGCCTTCTTGTGACATGTAAGCCATAATAAATTAATGTTTAAAAGTTTTCATTAAGGACAATAAAAACAAAGAATTCCGACACATGGTCTTGTGCTGTCGGAATTCCATATTTGTATAATCCTTTTATCTTGATTGTTTATATGTTCGTTCGGAACGTTGCTTTTGCAAAGGTAGGAAATATATTTGGAATAAAAAAATATTCGCCCCACATTATTTCTTTTTCAGCACTTTACAGCGATGAAGAAGTTGAAAAGTGAACCGCACAATTACTTTATGAAATAAAGTATGAACAACGCAATGAACAAAATATGGCAAGCACCTTAATACGCAATATAGGGTGCCAAGCGTTGCAAATCGGCCTCACTAAAATCTTTCATCAGGCGTAGCTGGTCGAGATGGGTGATAGGGCCTCGCATACGTCGATAGTCGACAATATCGCGCGCCTGATAATAGGTAATGTAGGGGTGGCGGCGCAGCTGATCAAGGCTCAGTTTGTTCACATTCAGTTTCGTCACGCCATGAGCATCGGGGGTAAAGAAAGCGAGGGCCGAGGGCGGGAAGCCTTCAATCTCGAGCAACTGTTGGGCTGAATGAAAGCCACCCAACTGTTTACGATAGGCCACTACACGGCGCGCATAATAGCTGCCTATGCCTGGCACGCGCTTCAGGAGGGTGGTGTCGGCTGTGTTTAGGGCGATGTGCTCGCCCGCCTTCAGCTTTACAGGATATTTTATCGAGTCGCGTGGATGTGCGGCAGCAGCATTGCCCGAAGGCTGAGCAGTGCGACCTTGACCATACGCACCACGGTTTTGGCCATACCCTCCGCGCTCTTGGGCATAAACATCGGCAGCTAAACGATAGTCGGCGCCTATGCGAATGTAGGGCTCGAGCTCGCGATATTGCTTCACCGTGAGGCCATAAAGGCGGGCAAAGTCGGTGGGGCGATGATAGGTTCCGCCCTTAGCGCGATAATGATAGATGCTGCGCACCTGCCAGCGGGTAAGGCCCAGGCGCAACAGTTGGGTGCTATCAGCAGTATTGGGGTCGAAGACGAAACGTTCGGGTGTGCGTTGAGTGAGGGCGGCATCATCAGCAATCGCACCCACATTACCGCTGCTTGCATCGGCACGAAGAGCGGCAGCATTATCGGCCGAAGCTGTGTTAGCATTGCTCTGAGCCATGGCAACAGGCTGCGAAGAGCCGCCATTGGTGCTACTAACGCCAGCACGATAAGCCAGCCATGCCACGGTAACCAGTAGCACGACAAGGGCAAGGGGCAAGACGCGACGGTCAGTGCCCGCAAAACGAAACAAGGTTTTCAGCCACTTCATAGGGTTAGAACAAGCCAAACTGGTGTAAGAAGACGATGATAATGCACGCTGGGGCCACGTAGCGCACTAACATAAGGAAGAGGCGGAAGAAGGTAGCGGGCAGCGTATCGGCATTGGTAAACTCGTCGCGCACCAATTTCTTGGGCAGATACCAGCCCACAAACACACAGGTAAGAATGGCGCCAATGGGCATGAGGAATTGGCCTGTAACGTAGTCGCACAGCTCCATCACGCTCTTGCCAAACAGCGAGAGGCCAGCCGCAGCGCCACACGACAGCGCACACACAATGCCTATCACGCCACACACGGCCGACTGTATGCAAGCACCAGCCTTGCGTGTGATGTGCAGCTCTTCATACAGCAGCGCCGTGCCTATCTCGTGCATAGAGATGGTAGAGGTGAGGGCCGCCAAGGTGAGCAAGGCATAAAACAGCACCGACATGATATAGCCCACAGCGGGCAACGAGGCAAAAGCCTGGTTAAACACATTGGGCAGGGTGATAAACACCAGCGAGGGGCCACTGTCAGGACTAACGCCCACCGAGAAGGCAGCGGGGAATATCATCAACCCCGCAAGGATGGCGATGACCGTATCGATAACGGCTATCTGTATGGCCGACTTGCCCAGATTGGTTTGTCGGCTAAAATAAGAAGCATAAGTGCATAGGCACGAAGTGCCCATAGACAAAGAGAAGAAGGCCTGACCCAAAGCATCGAGAAACATGCCCTTGCTCACCTTGCTAAAGTCGGGCTGAAACAAAAAGCTAATGCCCTTTGTAGCACCTGGCAACAGGCACGACGACACGGCTATGATGATGAGCAACACAAAGAGGGTGGGCATAAGCATATTGCTTACCTTCTCTATGCCATTGCGCACACCATGGGTAACAACGATGTGGGTGAGGAAGATAAAGCCCAAACAGCAAGCCACAGGCTTGATGGGATGGGTGCTGAAGGCTGTAAAGTAGTCGGTAATCTCTTGAGCCGAGCCCATCAGTTGGCCCGTGAGCGATGCATAAAAATAATATAAGCACCAGCCTGCCACCACGGCATAAAAGCCTAAGATAATGGTAGAGGTTAGCATGCCCATGGCACCCACCAGCCACCACGGCTTACCGCCCGACAGGTTAAAATAGGCGCGAGCGGCATTTGAACCCGCGCGTCGGCCTATAATAAACTCGGCTATCATGCCTGGTATGCCCAGCATAAACACACATATCATATATACAAGGATGAAGGCAGCGCCTCCATCTTGACCTGCAAGATAAGGAAAGCGCCATATATTGCCAAGGCCTACTGCCGAACCAGCAGTGGCCAAGATGACACCCAGCTTGGTACCGAAGGTGCCTCGATTTTCTGTATTAGCCATAAAGGAGAAATCAGAGTAAGTTAAACTGATGCAAGAAGATAAGCAGAATGGCTACGGGGGCCACAAAGCGCACGCAGAACAGGAAGAGGCCAAAGAATCGACCACTGACCGTACCCCAGTTGGTAAACTCGTCGCGCACCAACTTTTTAGGCACATACCAGCCCAAGAACAAACAGGTAAAGAAGCCACCAATGGGCAACATAAGTTGACCTGTAACAAAGTCGAAGGCATCGAACAGATCGGTACCAAACACCGATAAGCCTGGCACAGCGCCTAACGACAGCGAGCACAACGCACCAATAACACAGCACGAAATGGTAACAATAAGGGCTCCGCTCTTGCGCGTGATATGAAACTCTTCGAAGAAGAACGCCGTGCTTACCTCGTGCAAAGAGATAAGCGACGTGATGGCTGCCAGTGATAATAAGGCATAAAACAGCAGAGAAATAATATACCCCAACCAAGGCATGGCGGCAAAGGCCGAATGAAACACGTTAGGCAGGGTGATGAAGATGAGCGAGGGGCCGCTGTCTGGATTAACGCCCACTGAAAAGGCGGCAGGGAAAATCATCAAACCAGCCAGCACGGCAATGGCGCTATCGATAAACGATATCTGTACGGCCGACTTCAACAAATTGGTTTGTCGGCTGAAGTAAGAGGCGTAAGTGCAGATGCAACCCATGCCGATGCTAAGCGAATAGAACGACTGGCCGAGGGCACCCAGGAACACATCCTTGCTGACCTTTGAGAAGTCGGGGTAAAAAAGGAAGTTGATGCCCTTGCCCGCATTGGGCAACAGGCACGACGATACCACCACAATAAGCAGCAACACGAACAGCAATGGCATAAACAGTTTTGAGGTTTTCTCAATACCACCGCGCACACCATGAATAATAATCCAGTGTACCAAAAGGAGGATGGCCACCGTCCAGAACACTGGCTTGAAGGCCGACTGCGAGAAGGTGCTGAAATATTCGGCCACATAGCTGGGCGACCCCTGCAGATGCCCTACGGCCGAAGCTAAGATATACTGCAAACACCAGCCCGCCACCACAGCATAATAGCCTGTGATGAGGAAGCCTGTGAGCACCCCCAGGTAGCCTACATACTTCCAGGGTTTGCCATTAGCCAGCTTGCTATATGCACGCGCTGTGTTTGAGGCGCCATGACGGCCAATGATAAACTCGGCCACCATACAGGGCAAACCTAACAACAACACGCAACCTATATAAATAAGGATGAAAGCAGCACCACCATTTTGGCCTGCCATATATGGAAAACGCCACACGTTGCCCAAGCCTACGGCCGAGCCTGCTGTGGCCAATATCACGCCTAACTTACTGCCAAAATTGGCTCTCTCCTCGTTGTTCATATTTTCTTTGCTTTCTTTATATACAAACGTCGACACAATATTTTTCTCGCACATGGTTTCAATAATGTGCTAAACATCATATCAACGTAACATTCGTCTTGAAGAAACATAAAAAGTTTCTGTCTGTAAAAAAATCATATTATCAACATGCAAAATTATAAAAAAATATCTACTTTTGCATCAATTATGAAAGTAAATATAGAAAAACGCTTATCAGCTTATCATTTTATAGCTTTATTGAGACGCTACCCACTGTCGTGCTGCCTTATCATAGGTATATGGATAGCCTGTTTCATGAATGTGCCCGACACACCACTGAGCCACGTCACGCTCATTGACAAGTGGACACACTTTACCATGTACGGCTGTTTGTGCCTGGTGATTGGCCTTGAGATACAAAAAAACCACAGACCAAAACAAGATGGACTGTGGCAACAACTGAGGCGGCAGCTTGTTTACATGTGGCTACTGCCCATACTGATGAGTGGCCTTATCGAGCTATTGCAAGCCTACTGCACGGGTGGACGCCGCAGTGGCGAATGGCTCGACTTTATGGCCAACGCTATCGGTGCTACGATAGGCACCACTATCGGTATTCTGGTGGCAAGGTGTCGCGCCAACGGCAGAAGGGGTTTGTGAGCAAGTGCGAATTGTAGAAGCGGCGGTCGCCCGTTACCTCTTTGCCGATAAACGACGGGGCTTCAAAGGCTTCAGCCTCATCGCTCAGCTCTACTTCGGCCATCACCAGCCCAGCATTATCACCATAAAACTCGTCTACCTCAAACGTGTGCTTACCGCTCTTCACCAGATAGCGCGTCTTATCAATCAATCCGCCCTTACATAGTTTCAACAGCTGGTCGGCTTCATCGATAGTTATTTCTTTCTCAAACTCATAGCGCGACAGTCCTTTTTCGTCTGAGCGGCCCTTAATGGTAAGAAAGGCCTTATCGTCGCGCACACGAATACGCACCGTAGCCCCATCAGCTGGAATGTATCCTTGCTTGATGTGGCTATGAGAAAAGGCGGCGCTTTTGTAAGCGTCGCCTTTTTTTACTAAGAACTTGCGTTCTATCTCCAATCCGCTCATTGCATTATCGATGTGAAAATCATGAATAGAAGGGCAAGTGCAATCAGTGCAACAAAAATCCATTTCACTACATTCTTACCTTCTTCTTCCTGCTTCGCTTCACGACGGGCGCGGTTTATTTTACTTTTTTCGCTCATAGTAATAAATATTTATTGGTTTTTATTGTCGTTATTATTGTTGGTCGTCGTCGTTGACGGGAAACTCCATGAGATAAGCCTTGATAAACTCGTCAATCTTTCCATCCATCACGCCATCAACATCGGCGGTTTGATAGTTGGTGCGGTGGTCTTTCACGCGACGGTCGTCAAACACGTAGCTACGGATCTGGCTTCCCCACTCAATTTTCTTCTTGCCAGCCTCAATCTTTGCCTGAGCCTCGAGACGCTTCTTCATAGCACGGTCGTACAACTGACTCTTCAGCAGCAGTAAGGCCTTGGCGCGGTTCTTGGGCTGATCGCGGGTTTCGGTATTTTCAATCAAGATTTCTTCCTCTTCACCCGTATCGGGGTCCTGATACCAGTAGCGCAGACGCACGCCCGACTCTACTTTGTTCACATTCTGACCACCAGCGCCACCCGAGCGGAAGGTATCCCACGACAGGCGAGCAGGGTCGACAAACACCTCGATAGTGTCGTCAACAAGAGGCGTTACAAACACACTGGCAAAGCTGGTCATGCGCTTACCCTGAGCATTATAGGGCGACACGCGCACCAAACGGTGTACGCCGTTCTCGCTTTTCAAGAAGCCGTAGGCATACTCGCCACCTTCTATCTCCATGGTGACGCTCTTGATGCCAGCCTCGTCGCCTTCCTGAAGGTTCGAGATGGTAACCTTATGCCCGTGAGCCTCAGCCCAGCGCATATACATACGCATCAGCATTGAAGCCCAGTCTTGGCTCTCGGTACCACCAGCACCCGAGTTAATCTTCAGCACACAGTCCATCGGATCTTCCTTCTGGCGCAGCATGTTCATCAGTTCCAGGTTCTCAATAGCCTTGATGGCCTGTGCATAGTCGGCATCCACCTCCTCCTCGGTCACCAGTTCATCTTTATAGAAGTCGAAGGCCAGCTGCAGTTCATCGGCTTTCTGTTTCACATCGTTATATCCATTGATCCACTTTTCAATGCCTTTCACTTTTTTCATTTGTGCCTGGGCACGCTCTACATCTTCCCAAAAGTCGGGGGCCTGTGTGCGGAGTTGTTCCTCTTCAAACTCTACCTTCTTTTGGTCAATATTGAGATAGTGGTGCAGTGCTTCGGCACGTTCTGTTACATCTTTCAGTTGGTCGGCTGTTATCATTTTTTTTGTTACAAATATCTAATTAAGGCAATGGCTTAAACCATTATGAATTGCATAAGGCGAAACGCCATTATGACTGATGAATTATGAACTATAAATTATGAATTGCCAATAGCATTAGCAATCATACATCTTATTAATCACCTCTTTATAATTCTTATAGATGATGGGGCGACGTATCTTCAGCGTATTGGTCAGCTCGCCGTTCTCCATTGAGAAATGGTGGGCAATGAGGGTGAAGCGTTTCACCTGCTCGTAGGGAGCCAACTGCTGCTGCAAGGTAACGATGCGATCCATCAAGAACTTGTGTATCTTTTCGTTGGCGCAGAGGTCTTCGCGAGTTTCAAACTTGATATTGTTTTGGCGTGCAAACTCTTCTATCAAGCGGAACTCGGGCACAATGAGGGCCGACACAAACTTGCGCTCGTCGGCAATGACCACCACCTGGTCGATATACTTGTCAACCAACAGAAGCGACTCTACCATCTGCGGAGCGATATATTTGCCGTTTGAGGTTTTGAAGAGGTCTTTGATACGTTCAGTCAAGAACAGCTCGCCATTCTTTATATAGCCAGCATCGCCCGTACGGAAATAGCCATCTTCGGTAAAGCTGCTGGCGTTAGCCTCTGGCTTGTTATAGTAGCCCTTAGTGATGGTGGGGCCCTTCAGCAATATCTCGTCGTTATCGCCTATCTTTACGTCGAGACCATTGATGGGATAGCCCACCGATCCAATGGTATAAGCACGATGGCTACGGTCGCACGACACGGTGGCCAAGCTCTCGGTAAGGCCATAGCCCGCCACCATATTGATGCCAATGGCGTGGATAAACTTCTCTACCTCGGGCGATATGCGAGCACCTGCTGTGGGGAAGAGGTGAGGTTTGAGCAAACCTATCTGCTTGCGCACCAAGCTAAGGATGGTTTTGTCGACAAACTTATACTCCATTGAGAGCAAGAGCGAAGGACGTTTGCCACGACTCAAGCAGTCGATATTATAGCGTGTGCCTACTGCCAGCGCGTGTTCAAACAGCTTTCTCTGCATACCACTGGCATTGTCCATCTTCTCTTTCACGGCCATATACACCTTTTCCCAAAAGCGGGGCACCGAGCTCATACAGGTGGGATGCGTCTCGCGCATCGACTCTTGTATGCGGTGCGGATTGGTGTTGATGATCATCTGTGCACCTTCTGACAGCGACAGATAAGCCCATCCGCGTTCAAAAACATGTGTAAAGGGAAGAAAATTGATGACGCGGTCTTGATCAGTCAAGGGCACCACCTCGTCGTTAGCCTTTAGGGCAGCCATATATTGTGCGTGGTGCAGCATTACGCCTTTGCTCTCGCCCGTGGTGCCACTGGTGTAAAGAATGTTGCAAAGGTCGTCGCCCGAAGCCTGCGCCCACAGCTGTTCTACCTCGCTCTGTCGGGGTAACGTTTCACCCAGTTTCAAGAAATCTTCAAACGAAAGGGCCTGAGGGTCGTGCGAGCTGACACGTATGCTATTATCAAAATAAATAATGCGTTCCAGCGAATGGCATAGCCCACAAACGCGGTGAGCTTTGTCATACTGCTCTTGTTCGCCCACAAAGAGAAAGCGAACCTTAGCATCGTTTATCATATACTGTATTTGCTGCTCGCTACTGGTGGCATAAAACGGTATTGACACGGCACGCACACCATAAGCACCAAAGTCGGTATAAAGATACTGTATGCAGTTTTGGGAAAAGACAGCAATCTTCTCTTGCGGTTTTAAGCCAAGGTTTAGCAATGCGTTGCTCACCTGTTTCACTCTCAGAGAAAATTGGTTCCATGAGACCGATTTCCACTTCGTACTGCCAAAGCTTTGGAAAAACAGGACCTCACGATCACCATATTTCTTTGCCTGTTCATGAATAAGTACTGAAAGATGACATCTTGTCTGCATAATAAAAAGGATTTTATATTTTATGCAAAGGTAATCTTATTTACAGAAAATACAAAACAATCATTCACGTTTTTTTGCTCACGTTATTCATATTATGCAAGATAACGATGTATAGGCCCTACACCCTATGCTCAGAAGAACGACCCATGTAAAACGCCTTCATGTGTTTTTGCAGCCAAAACAGCCAAAACAGCAGGGTGCCCACGGCAATGATGCCGCCCACGGTGCCTATGTGGGGCAAGCCAATATGTCGGCACACCATGCCACCAATGAAGGCGCCTGTGCCAATGCCAAAATTGAAGATGCCTGAGAAGATGCTCATGGCCACCGATGTGCCTTCGGGCGGAGCAATATTGATAATTTCGCTCTGCATAGCAATGTTGAAGGCGGTGCCCACCACGCCCCACAGCGCCAGCAACAGCAGTGTTACAGGTATGCTGCCCGACACAGGCAACAGCAAGGCTATGCACGCACCAATAACGATGAAACAGCACGTATTGAAGGCGTAACGGTTACGGGTGTAATAGCGCGAGAAGGCCACACTGCCCAATATGCCCGCCATGCCAAATAGCATGAGCGAAGCCGTCACCAGCGAGTTGTCCATGCCCACTTGCTCTTTCAAGAAAGGCTCGATATAGCTGTATGTTGTATAATAGGAGGTGGCAAAGAAGGCTGTGAGCAAGAAGATGCCCATAAGGGGGCGTATAGCAAACAGCTGTGGCAACTTCTTAACCGAGAACTTACCCCTACTGGGCAATACGGGCAGCGTGGCATACAGGTAGGTAAAGGTTATCACGGCCGCAACGCTGATCGTAAGAAACGTCATGCGCCAGCCCAGCGCCAATCCTATCATACGGCCGATAGGCATACCAAACACCATGGCAATGGCGGATCCTGAGGCCACTATGCTCAGGGCCACTGGCCTGAAACGTTCTGACACAATACGTGCGGCCATGGGCGAAAGGATTGACCAAAACACCGAGTGGCTGAAGGCTACACCGATGCGCGATGCCATCAGCATACCAAAACTGTTTGAAAAGAACGACAGCAGCTGAAAGAAGGCGAAGCTGCCCACCACCCACAGCATCAGGCGTCGCATCTCCATGCGCGACACCAATATCATCAGCGGCAACGACATAATCATTACCACCCAGGCATATACAGATATGAGCATACCTGTGTCGGCCGCCGACATATGAAAGTCGTGACCAATGTCGGTAAGCAATCCTATGGGAACAAATTCGGAAGTATTAAAAACAAAGGCTGTGCATGCTAAGCCTATGACAGGCAGCCAGTTGCGCAACGGCATCTTTTCAGTGTTTTCGTTCATTCGTGTTGAGATATTTTCTTGACAACTTGTCGGCTTAAAAAACGTTTGCAAAGTTACAACATTTTCCCTGCATCTACAACCACGCCCCACAAAATAATTGTATCTTTGCATAAGATAAGCTGCACCTCGGCATAATATTCAAGCAAGCTTGATATTTTGCTCTCGGTTTGCATTATCTTTGCACTATTGTAACAAAACACTTTACAACATGACAACACAGGCATATACCAACGAGGCCGTAACACTGCTGGCACACCTCATTGCCACACCTTCGGTAAGCAGAGACGAACGTCGAGCCGCCGACATCATACAAGAGGCGCTCACACGCTACGGCTTTACACCACAACGCGAGGCCAACAACGTGTGGGCCATAGGGCACCATTACAACGAGGCACGCCCCACCCTGCTGCTCAACGCGCACCTTGACACCGTAAAGCCCGTTTCTACCTATACGCGCAACCCCTACGAGCCATCGCTTGAAGAGGGCATACTCTATGGCTTAGGCAGCAACGACTGTGGGGGCGGATTGGTATCGCTGCTTCAGGTGTTTCGCATCTTGGACAGCAGCAACACCTGCCCTTACAACCTTGTTTATCTGGCATCGGCCGAAGAAGAGGTGTCAGGCAAAGATGGTATCAGCCGAGCGCTACCCCTATTGCCACACATCGATGTTGCCATTGTGGGCGAGCCAACAGGCATGCAGCCTGCCGTAGCCGAGAAGGGATTGATGGTAATCGACATCACCGCCCATGGCAAGAGTGGGCACGCGGCACGTGGCGAGGGGGTGAACGCCCTTTATGCTGCCCTCGACGACCTTTGCTGGATACGCTCCTACCAGTTTGACCGCGTGAGCGCCTTCCTCGGTGCCACCAAGATGCAGGCCACCGTCATACAGGCGGGCACGCAACATAACGTGGTGCCCGACACTTGCCAGATTGTGGTCGATGTGCGCACCAACGAGCTATACACTAACGAAGAAGTGTTTAACATTATTCAGCAGCACTGCCAAAGCGAGTGTCATGCCCGTTCGTTCCGTCTACACTCTTCACACATCGACCTTCAACACCCGCTGGTGCAACGCTGCATTGCGCTGGGCATGACGCCCTTTGGGTCGCCCACGCTCAGCGACCAAGCCCTCATGCCCTTCCCCTCATTCAAGTTGGGGCCTGGCCAGTCGGCACGTTCTCATTCGGCCAACGAGTATATCCTCGTGAGCGAGATAGAAGATGCCATCAACACATATCTGAAACTATTGCAATAACGATAATAGGAGACAGGAAACAGAAAATAGGAAAGAAGAAAGAGGAAATAGAGAATAGAAAACCCGTTGACAGACTTATTTTTATTCTGTCAACGGGTTTTGTTTGGTTCATATAATAAATGCTGGGTGCTGGAGGACGGGGCACGGAGGCCACCGTCCTACTTTGAGCGTGCATCTGTTTCGATAGAAATGAAAACTTGCTGTAAACGAGTTGTTACCAACACTTGTTTACGTTTCTTTCGTCACGTTTACTTCTGAAGCACCTTAACGGTCTTGCCGTTGCTCAACTTCTTCACAACGATGCCCTTGATGCCTACACCGCTCACCTTGCGACCGCTCAAGTCGTAAACACCTGTTACGGTGGCAGCAGCGTCTACATCGTTAATGCCTGTGGCATACTGCACGCTAAAATGAATAACGATTTCGCCATTCTTCAAGCCACTGGTCTTACCTTTCAGAATATCGGCTGGGATGGTAAGATAATAGTCGGTATTGTCTTTTGTTGTGAAAAAGCATAAATAGCCATCCCAATCAGCGCCCCAAAGGTTTAGGTGATTGGCCTTAGGACGAGAAGCTTTCCAAACGTCATCAGGTGTAATTACTTTTCCTGTTGTAGCATCGCCCTCACGCAGTTTGGCATCAGGTTCTTTCTTCAGCACATCAAAGTCTTCGTCAAACTCGATGTCGAAAGTCATATTAAAGAACTTCTCTTTGGTAACAAAGCCATCGGCAGGCGTGGTCTTCACAACGGTCATCACGGTGGGTTTCACCTCAGCCTCAAACTCTTTAATGGTGTTGAAATACTGGTCCCAGCCAGCATCCTTATAACTCTGTGTTGCACCCTGAGGCACATAGAGTTCGCAGGTAGAGGGCACGCCATAGAACTGCTTTTCATACTCTTCGTAGGCATCTTCCAGTTTCGGCGATGTTTCGCCCAAACAGGTTATCTTTTCAAGGGCAGTGCAATTCAAGAAGGCACGAATAGCAATATCGGTGAGGGTCTTAGGCAGCGTCACGGTCTTCAGTTTCTGACACTGAGCAAAGGTGGCCTCATATACCACGGTGCAAGCCTCGGGCAGCGTAACATCAGTAAGATTTGTGCCAGCAAAGCCTTGCACACCAATCAGCTTCAAACCAGCGGGGAAGTTAATCTTCTCTACCTTAGCCTCGCAGAAGCCGAAGCTATCAATGGCGACCAGACTGTTAGGCAAGGTTATCTCTGTAGCCTCGCACTTTGAGAAGGCACCACCACAGATGCCCAAACAGCCGTCGAGCACCTTAAACGAAGTGAGGCCCTTTACAGGAGCAGCCCACAGCAAGCGCTTGTCGGCCGAATAGATAGCGCCATCATAAACGGCAAAATGGGTGTTGCCCTCTTCTACCTTAAAGGCGGTGATGGGGGCGTTGGCAATAAACTCACTACCCAGCTTAGTAGCGCTCTTGGGCAGAGTAAAGCTCTCAAGACCTGTGTTACAGAAAGCCTCATAGCCGATAGAGTCGACAGTTGAAGGCAAGGTGATTGACTTCAGTGCAGCACACTTCAAGAACGCCATCTTGTCAACCATGGTGAGGTCTGACTGAATGTTAACAGTCTCAAGTTTTTTACAAGCCTGGAAGGTTGAATACGGTATGGTAGTCAGCGTGGCAGGCCATGTAATGCTGGTAAGGCCACAATTGTAGAACACCGATTTTCCAATCTTCTTCAGCTTTGAAGGCAACTGTATACTAGTAAGATTTGAGCATGTGAAAAAGGCGCCGTTACCTATTTCTTCAACACTCTCAGGCACCACGAACGATGTAAGCTTCTTGCAGCCTGAGAAAGCATAGTCGCCTATGTAGCGCACCTTGCTGGGCAGCTTTAATTCGGGCACCTCAAACGTATTGAAGGCGTTGGCACGAATGGTATCGAGGGTTTCGGGCAGCGTGATGCTTGAAGCATCTTTCCATTTAAAGGCAGCTTCGCCAATGGCGGTTACGGTGTAGGTTACGCCTCCGTTCTCAACAGTGGCGGGCACCACATAGTCGGTAACGGGAGTTCCTGAAGCATAAGCCTTGTCTACCATCGACACCTCTACCTTGTTGGTACCAATTTGTTTGTACGTAAACGGAGCCTCTTTAAACGTTACGGGTTCCTGCGCTTGTGATTGGGCAGCAAAGCCCACAAAAGCCAAAGCTAATAGTAAATGTTTATTCATATATCTCTCTTAGCAACCCTCGGGTAATACTTTGCGCGCAAAGGCCATCTTGTTGAGAATTGCATAAAAACAAGACAGCGAAATGATATTTTATAAGATATCTACTGCAAAAATAATAAAAGTGTTTGAAATACGAATATATTTACAACAAAATATTACACAAAACTTATTTTTATTGACATTTTAATAGTAAAACGGTGGTTTCCACGCCCCGTTCTACTTGGTGGGGGCATCCGTTTTAGATAAAAAATGAATACTCGCAATAATATATCATTAAATGGTTAAAACACAACAATATTATCTGAGCCCAAACAATTAAGAAAGATAATGTAAGAAGAGAGAGGGAGAAAATATTAACCTAACACAAACGAAGCGTCCTCGAAGAGGGCGAACATATTTAGCAAAAGCTAATGAGATGATGTTCACCCTCTTCGAGGACGTTTCAATTATTCTTTATTATCGCCCGATCCAACTTTCAGGATTAAGCTTTGACATATTGTGGCGTAGCTGGAACTGAAGGATATTGTCGCGTCCTACGGTGCCTAAGGCTTGTCGGGTAGACACTTTCTGTCCGCGGCTCACGCTTACCGACGACAGGTTACAATATACAGAGATGTAGGAGCCGTGACGCACCATTACTACCATTGAGCCACTGAAGCCGAACACAGCACTCACCTCGCCATCGTAGATGCTGCGGGCACGAGCACCAGGCTGACCCAGAATATTAATGCCCTTATTGTCAAGCTTTACACCCTTAAGTCCTTCAACATTATATTGTCCGAAGTGGCTCACCACACGATATCCGCCCGTGATAGGCATGGGCAGACGGCCACGGTTGGCCTCGAAGCTGCCACTCAGTTTGCGGTCGACCGACGTCATCAACGACATTTCTTGCACATCTTCGCGCACACTTTCAATTTCTTTCTTGTTGCGACGAGCATCGGCCTCAGCCTTACGCTCAGCAGCCTCACGGTCAGCCTCGGCCTCGCGCGCCGCCTGTTCAGCGCGGGCACGCTGCTTGGCGCTGGCCTGTTCAGCGGCCTCTTTCAAGCGCTGCTCGCGCGCCTTTGCCTCGGCTATGCGTCGAGCGTTCTCACGCGCCTCGGCCTCGGCCTGCGCCTTCTTACGTGCCAACTCTTCAGCACGTCTACGAGCGGCCTCGGCCTGTGCCTTCTTACGCGCCTCTTCGGCCGCACGCTTTCGCGCCTTCTCTACCTCAATGGCTATTTGGCGGTCAATCTCAGCGTTCAGCTGCTCATCCTTTTTTCGCTGTTGAGCGATGACCTGCTGAATGGTTTTCTGCTGTTTCTGCAACGATGCCACCACATTTTTCTGCTCGGTTTGCTGGCCCTCCAGCGCCTTACGTTCCTGCTCGCCCTTCACCAAAAGGTTGCTCTTATGGCCATGCACGGTCTCCAGTTGGCGGTGTTTCTCGTCTACCTGAGCCTGTTTAGCTTTCACAGCCTCGCCCTGCACACGCTGATAAGCAGCATACTCGCGCACAAAACGCATGCGGCGATACATCTGCGAGAAGTCGTGAGCCGAGAGGATAAACATGAGGCGGTCTTGAAACGTATGCTGACGCGTGACGAAGCTCATCGACTTGACATAGCGAGCCTTACGCTCAGCCAATTGTTTCTCAAGCGTTTCCAACTGCGCCCTCAAGATATCCATATTGCTTTCAATATGGGTAATGTCTTTCTGAATATTGTTGATATTCTTCTGACGCTCGCCTATCTCTGTGTTTATCACCATAAGGTTTTGCAAGCGTTTCTTCACATCGGCCTGATTGGCACGCAACGCTTTTTCCTGCTGTTTTATCTTTTGTTGAATTTGCGAGCGCTGCTTCTGAAGGCCACGAATAGAGGCATTACTATAAGTATCTTTCTTTGCCGTGGCTTTTTTCCTCGAAGTGGTTTTCTTCTTCGTAGTGGTTTTCTTTGCAGGCGCCTTCTTGCGCGCAGTAGAGGTTTTGCGCGTCTGAGCCGTAGTTTTGGCTTTCGTGCCCGTGCGTTTTTGCTGAGCTGGCATCACCAGCACCGTTAGCGCCAAAAGAGAAAGTAAGAATAATCGTTTCATTTTTATCGGTATCTTTCGTCCGTTTAAAGGGGTGAGAATCATCTGTTTGAGCCGTAAGGCACACATTATTATATAGTATTATATTATTTATATTGTATAATATAGTATTATATAGTGTGCCGAAGTTTACATCTGCAGCAGTCGGCCCAGCACATCCTCGGCCTCCACCTTTTTATATTTACTGCTCAGCGTGGTTTCAGTGTCCCACTTATCAGTAGTTTTCACCTCGCTCATCTTAATGTTTACCTGCATGGTTTGCTTGTTTTTGGTGGCCGTGGTAGTGAAGGTAAAACTTTGCTGCGCAGGAAATTGCTTCACACCCACCGCTTTAAAGGCCCCATACTTCCAGTTGAGCTCCGATTGCCCATGCTGAGCACTCTTATAGCTTACCAGCGCCGAGGCGATACGTCCTGTAGCATCGTCGGCCTTCCATTGAAAGGTCATGTTACCATTATCAAACGACAGCGAGCGCTGCGAAGCCTCAACGTCTGACACAACAAAATGTTTCAAGTCGGCGTTCTTCACCTCTTGCTTGCCAGGCATGAACAGTTGGTTCCAGAACAGCGCCTGAAGGCTGTAGAAGGTGATGCCGTTACGCTGCAGAAAGTCGACCTGATTATAGTCGGCCTTGATATATTCTTTATGCAGACGGTCGACCACCAGCACATACGTGGGTGTAAACTCAAGGCGGCCCACCTCGGTGCCTAACAGCGGAATGAACAGTTGCAGACGTATAACCTTATCTTTGCGCATGTGTACCGAGCCTGGCACCGTAATGTCTTTGCTGCCCATCTTGAGGTTGAAACTCATGTTGCCCACAATGTTTTGCGTGTAAACCTGATTGTCGAACACCTTGGCAGCAAAGTGTTCTTTAGCATACTGCTCAGAGTTGGTGGCATGGTGGCTGCTTGCCCCCTCGCCCACGGCCGCTTTTTTTGAGGCACACGACGCTAAGGCCAGCAACAGTGTGGCCATGCAAAAGCATATAGATACGTATCTTCTCATTGTTTTCAGTGTCATTATTATTGTGTGTTATTTTGTTACATATTTTTTCAGGCGTATCTTCTTACCTATGAGCGTCTTATCGCCACCACGCTCGATAGCTTTCTGCCAGTATTGCACAGCCTCATCGGCATGCCCTAACATGATATATATGTCGCCCGCATGCTCAATGACGGTGGGGCTTGCCACCGTGTCGGTATCGTTCTTAATAGCCATATCAATATAGGTTTTGGCCTCGGCATAACGTTGTTGCTGAAACAATATCCAGGCGTAGGTGTCGAGATAGGTCGCGTTGTTGGGCTCGGCCTTCACCGTTTTGTAGCTCATGCCCTCGGCCTTAGACAGGTCGCGATTGTCTACACTAAGATAGTAGGCATAATTATTCAAGCAAGCAATGTTGTCGGCCTTCCACTCTAAGCACTTGTCGTAGGCCGCATAGGCGCCCTTATTGTCGCCCTTTTGGTGCAAGATGTCGCCCATCAGACCGTAGAAGTCTGACACCATATCGTGGTCGCTCTGGTCGTTAATCTCGCTCACGCCACGACGAAAGGCATCAAGAGCCGCATCGTTATCGTTTTTCTGATAGTGGGCCATGCCGAGAAAGTAGTAAAACATCATCTCGTCGGGATTATACTGCACGGCCTCTTTGCTCAGCTTCACAATGTCGTCCCAACGCTGGCGCTTCCATAACGACTGTATCAGTTGCACACGTGCCGCTGCATTGTCAGGGGCTATGTGCAGCACCTGCAGCAGCACCGTGTCTACCTGTTCGGCAGGCATCTTCTTCAGTTCCATATAGGCAGCCTTCAGCATGGCTACGTCAACATCTTTTGGGTCGGCCTTTATCACCTTGTCGAAGAGGCTGAGCACGGGTATGCTATCACCTCCAGCCTGCTCGCTGTCTTTTATCACTTGGCGCAGCATGGTAGCCTTGGTTTGTGCGCTGGTCTTCGTGCTGAGCAGCATGCGGTCGCGCAGCTGTTGCGCCAGCGAGTCGTTGCCCGCATCGTGATAATAATCGTATAGCGAACCTAAGGCATACTCGTTATCGGGCTCGTCGTTAACCGCCTTGGTGAACAGCTTAAAGGCTTCTTCTTTGCGTTTATTCTGCATGAGCCAGTTGCCCAGCATGATTTGATAATTCACATCGCTGGGGTGACTGTCAGCCAACTGCTTCAGCGTTTTATAAGCCATTTTGCTGTCGCCACGTTGCTCGTAGGCTTGCATCTTGCTCAGCGTAATATCGTCGCTGGGGCCATCAAGCTCCTCCATACGGTTCAGACAGCGCAGCACCTCGCGAACATTTTTCTGGTTACCATACAGATACACCAGCACGCTGAGCACGTCGCTGCGGTCGGGGTGATGACTGTAGAGGCGCTCGTAGGCGTCGATGGCGCGCTGATAATTGTTGGTGCCAAGATAATATTGTGCCACACGCTCTTGATACATATCGTTGCCAGGACTGAGGGCAGCGGCACGTTCAAGGTTCTTCAGGGCGAGGTCGTTATTATCGAGCCCTGAATAAAACATGGCCTGAAGATAGTAGGCCTCGGCGGCATTGGGGTTGATGGCGAGGCAATGCGACAGCAAGTCGAACGCAGCGGCATCGTGGCCAGCGTTTTGTTGGCGCAGGGCCTCAAGAAAAAAATACTGATAGCGGCGACGGTCGTTATGACTCAGCGTGTCAGTCTGTGCCAGCGTGGGCACAACAACAAGGCTCGTCAGCAGCAAGGCTACGAGCAGAGAGGCATGACGCGCCACCGTATGAAAAAATAAATTTCGCATGGCGAAAGGGTTTACGCAGTTATAATGTGTTTTATTTTACACCGGTATGGCCGTAGCCACCAGCGCCACGCTCGGTATCGTCGAGCTCGGCCACAGGCACAAACTGCACCTGGGCATGACGGGCTACCACCATCTGGGCAACGCGCTCGCCATCGTTTACCACAAAGTCGTCGGCCGAGAGGTTCACCAGCAGCACCATCAGCTCGCCACGATAGTCGGCATCAATGGTGCCGGGCGAATTGAGTACGGTGATGCCCTTCTTCAAGGCCAAACCACTGCGGGGGCGCACCTGTGCCTCGTAACCCGGAGGCAAGGCTATGAAAAGACCTGTGGGTATGAGGTGGCGCTCAAGGGGGCGAAGGGTGATGGGGGCGTCGATGTTGGCGCGAAGGTCCATACCGGCGCTCAACGGTGTGGCATACTGTGGCAGGGGATGATGACTACGATTAATTACTTTTACTTCGGTGATATCTGTCATTGTCTTTTTTCGTTTTTATTTAATTTGCAAAAATACTGATTATTATCCACAATGCTTCATTTTTTATGCTAAAAATGGTTGAAGCGAAAGACAGGCCCTCTACTTTTCAAACTTATGCAAAAATGGGGGCGAACAAATCGTTGAGCACGATACGCTTTTGCACCATGTCGCTATACTTGTTTTCTTTAATGCCAAATGTTGTTATCATAGTGAGGATAACCGACTTGTTTGTCTTTGTTTCGGCCATAAAAGTATTTACCTTACGACGCAAGCGTTGCTCATAATCGTTGTCGATGGTGTATTCGTCATTACAAAATTTTATTTCGCATAGGTTCACGGTCTCATCTTTTCGGTCTATCAGCAAGTCGATTTGTGCCCCGTTACCACTCATCTCGGCACTGCGCCATGAGCACACAAGGGTTTGCACACCAGATATTCCGAGCGTCTGTTTTATCGTTTCAACATGGCTCAGGCACAGCATTTCAAACGACAGACCGGCCCATGTATTGTGCATTGCGCTGTTGAGCGATGTTGACCAGAAATGTGGGTCGCGGTAACGATTGTTACGAACAAACTTAAAATAGAATAATGTATAGAAGTCAATGAGTTGGAACAGCGTATCCCGGCTTTGGCGCTGCGTGGCAGTAGCCTTGCCATTGGTGAAAGGTTCGTATGCACGTATGAAGCCACATTGCTGCAACTCTTCAAGAACAGTAGAGAAGAGGCCATTGTCAGTAACATCAGTTGCACTAACAAGCTCTTGGCGTGTCATGCCTATGCCCTTCGTGGCAAGGGCTGTTACCACGGCTACGTGGGTGGCCGACTTACGAAACAAGGCGCGATAAAGGTCGTCAAATTCGTTGGCAAGCTCAGCATTGTCAGCAAAAAACAGCTGGTCGATGTTCTGCGCCAGACTAAGCGAACGGTCGAGCATCGACATATAATAAGGTATGCCACCCATCACCATATAACATTCGGCTATCTGTTTGCGGCTGTAACCAAAGTTGTAAGCAGCAAAATAAGCCTCACATTCGTGCAGCGTAAAGGGGTTAACCTGAATGTGGTGGGTGAGTCGGTTGTGCAGTCCTCCGCGATTATGAATGAGGTTGTTAATCATCCACGATGTGGCCGAACCGCAAACAATAAGTTTAATGTCGTTACGCAACACGGCCCAACTGTTCCAGAAATTCTCAAGAGCAGCAATAAAACCCGACCGTGGCGTGTCCATCCACGGCAGCTCATCAATAAAGACATACTTATTGCCCTCAGGCAGCGTTTCGAGATACGTGGCCAGGGCATGAAAAGCCAGCAGCCAATTGCGATGGAGACAAATGGTGGGCGCTTTCGAATATTTTTGCAACGCAATGCTGAAGTTTAGCAACTGGTCGGTTTTCGAAGCCCCATGAACACCTGTCATAAAGAACGCAAACTGGTCGTCTACGCTCCTACGTATAAGGAAGGTCTTACCTACACGTCGGCGACCATACACAGCAATAAACTCTGAACGCCCTGAATTATAGTATTTGTTTAAAGCTTCTATCTCCTGTTCTCTACCTATCAGTTTTTGTTTCATAGTTGAGCAGATTTCATGATAACCTGCGCAAATATACCTAAAAACACCCGTTTGCGCAAATTATAAACGAAAAACTTGCGCTAACCTATGTTTTTTGATACGTTAGCGCAGATTATAAAAAGAAAACTTGCGCTAACCTATACTTTTTAATACGTTAGCGCAAGTTATTGCATGATTATATGGAGGAGAAAATGATAACGGATGTTTTCAAACGATATTTGTTTGATGGTGGTTTATACTTTTTCTCCTTTCTGGTTATTTAAACAAACAAGATAGCTATTTACTGCACAGCATTTTAATAAATTATACCTCATGTCTCAATTTTTTTATTATCTTTGCCCCTATGAAATGGAACAAGCTTATCTCAAACAAGCGCTTCGGACAAGAAGAGCGACACTCGTTGCGGCACGACGACCGCTCAGAGTTTAAACGCGACTACGACCGTCTGATTTTCTCGGCACCCTTCCGCCGACTGCAAAACAAGACGCAGGTGTTTCCGCTGCCAGGCAGCATCTTCGTGCATAACCGCCTCACCCACTCGCTTGAGGTGGCCAGCGTGGGCATGTCGTTGGGCAATGATGTGGCGCGAGAGCTGAAACAGCGACACCCCGAACTGGTGGGCACACTGTTTGAAGAGATAGGCACCATTGTGAGCGCTGCCTGTCTGGCACACGACATGGGCAACCCACCCTTCGGACATAGCGGCGAGAAAGCCATACAAACATTCTTCAGCGAAGGACCAGGCCAGGCTCTACGCGATAAGCTATCACCCGACTTCTGGAACGACCTTATACACTTTGAGGGTAACGCCAACGCCTTCCGCTTGCTCACCCACCGCTTTCATGGCCGACGCGAAGGTGGCTTCGTGATGACCTACGCCACGCTGGCCAGCATCGTGAAGTATCCGTTTGAAAGCCACTGGGCAGGCACGCACGGCAAGTTTGGCTTCTTCTGCTTCGAGCGCGACGCCTTCCGCCGCATTGCCGACGAATTAGGGCTGCTACGCCTCTCTGCCGATGGCGAACCGCTGCGCTATGCCCGCCACCCTTTGGTGTATCTGGTGGAGGCTGCCGACGACATCTGCTACGAGATTATGGATATTGAAGACTCGCACAAACTAAAAATATTGTCGTATGAAGAAACGGCCGACCTACTTCTTGGCTTCTTCGACACAGAGATGCAAGAAAAGATACGCCAACGTGCTAAGGAAGAAGGGGTGAGCGACGAGAATGAAGAGGTGGTGTATATGCGCGCTTGTGTGATAGGGCGCCTTGAAAAGGCATGCGTAAAAGCCTTCATCGACCACGAAGAAGAGATACTGAACGGCACCTTTAAAGGTAGCCTCATCGACCACGCAGAGCCCTTGGTGCGAGACGCCTACCGACGCTGCCAAGCGCTGAGTGTGAAGAAGATATATAACAGTAAGCCAGTACTCGACGTAGAGCTGAGCGGTTACAAGATTATGGAAACGTTGATGCAAACGCTGACCGACGCCGCCTGCAGGCCCGACACGTTCCACTCTAAGCAGCTTATCCGACGCTTCAGCAGTCAGTATGACATTGGCAGCGCCGACCTCGAAACGCGCATCATGGCCGTAATTGACTTTGTGAGCGGCATGACCGACGTCTACGCCCTCGACTTCTACCAAAAGATTAATGGCATATCGCTGCCTATCGTGTAGCCTTTTAACCCAAATCGGTCGTTAGAACGACCTAATGGCCATTTTGGGTTAAAGAAAAAAAAGTAAATCATTGAATAGCGTTGTTAATGGCTTTTTATAGGCTTATATTTAAAAAAGTATGTTTTCTCAATTATTGTTTAGTTTTGCAACAGGCAGCATGCTGATAAACATTGTGCTGCTGGTGATGGGTCTTGTGGTGGTACTGAAAGGAGCCGACTGGCTGACCGATGGTGCAGTAAACATTGCATCGCGCTTTGGCGTGAGCCAAATGGTGATAGGTTTGACCATTGTGGCAATGGGAACCTCAATGCCCGAACTGTGTGTTAGTATGGTATCGGCCCTGAAGGGCACACCCGACCTGGCCGTTGGCAACGTGGTAGGATCGAACACACTAAACACGCTGCTCATTGTGGGCTGCTCGGCACTGGTAGCGCCCATCATGGTGAAGCGGTCGAGTGTGCGTCGCGATATTCCGTTTGCAGTGTTAGCATCGCTCTTGATGCTCATCTTCTGCCTTGATGGTGGCATTGACCGACTGGATGCCGCATTACTTTTCATTCTGTTTGCCGTGTTTATGTTTGTAACCGTGAAGTATGGCAAAAATGAAGGCACTGAAGCAAAGACAACAGCGGCACCCCTCGGCAAGGCGACACTACTGCTTGTGGTGGGCTTAGTATGCCTCATCTTAGGCTCAAACCTGTTTGTCGACAACGCCTCGTTTATAGCTTCCACCCTCGGTGTGTCAGATGCCGTGATAGGTCTTACCATCGTGGCGGGCGGCACCTCGCTTCCCGAATTGGCTACCAGTATGGTGTCGGCCAAGAAGGGCAACAGCGACATTGCCATTGGCAACGTCATTGGCTCAAACGTCTTTAATATTCTTATGATTATTGGTGTAACGGGCCTTGTCAAGCCCATGCACATCAAGGGCATCACCTCGCTCGACCTTATCGTGATGCTGGCCAGCATGTTGCTGCTATGGTTCTTCTGTCGCACCACTTATAAGGTAAAGCGATGGGAAGGCGCCGTGCTCGCCATCAGCTACATAGCCTATCTTGCGTGGTTGATAGCACAGGCCGTGTAATTATAAAACAAAATGAGGATGTGCTTCGAAAACATTGAAAGCACATCCTCATGATATCTACTTATGCCTTAAAGGCAATAGCTATATTCTAAACATTTACTCTTTAATCTCTGATGGTATCATCTCAAATATTTCTTTGAGGCGCTGCGTGTCAAACTTGGGCGAGCGGTCGTAGTTGTAAATGCCGTTCTGCTCTTGTTCTACATCGGTAATCTGCGTGTAGCAGAAGCCCGTGATGTGTTTGAGTGCCTTGATCGACTCCATCTCCTTGCGCAAGATGTTGTAGAACTCTTCAGCATCTTTTATCATACCACCATAGCCCCATGTGTCGTTGCCATGACGTTTCTCGGGCACCACATAGCCCAAGCCTCCCCATTCGTCCAGCATATAGGGTTGTCCCTCATATTTAGCCAGCCATTGCCACTTGTCGCCACGCATATTGCGGTACGGCTCCTTGCCAGGCTCGAGGGCGAAGTCGCGACTAAACTCTTCAGGTGTGCGACAGTAGTTATGCACCGACCATATATCGGTTTTAATGTGCGAGTCGCCGCTGGCATCGTTCACAGGTCGGGTGCCATCAATCATCTTCGTCATATCATACAGGTTCTGCACAAAGCGGGTATATACGCCCGAATTGGTGGCGCTCCAGGTTTCGTTCAGCGGCGTCCAGGTAACCAGCGACGGGTGGTTGCGGTCGCGCTCTACCAGTTCGGCCCACTCAGAGATAAAGTTGCGGCAAGCCTCTTCATTATTTATATCGAGGCCCCAGCTGGCACTTTCGCCCCAAGTGAGGTAGCCCAACTTATCAGCCCAATAGTAGTAACGCTCTTCAAAACTCTTTTGGTGCAGGCGGGCACCATTGAAGCCCACTGCCTTCGACATCTCGATATCTTTCTTCAAGGCAGCGTCGGTAGGCGCTGTCCAGATGCCGTCGGGGTAATAGCCCTGGTCAAGCACCAAGCGCTGATAGTAGGGCTTATTATTAAGGTAGAAGTAGCCGTTGGCCAAATGCACCTTGCGCATACCAGCATACGACAGCACCTCGTCAATTATCTTGCCATTCTTCATCACCTGATACTTCACGCCATAGAGGAAGGGGTGCTCGGGGCTCCACAGTTTCATACCCTTTATAGGCAGCACCACCACCGAGTTGTCGCCACACACCACACTCTTCTTGGCCACCACCTTGTTGCCATCATAAACACTTACAACAAGCTTATTGGCGGCGTTCTCGCCATAAAACTGCGGACGTATCACAAGCTGCTGCTGGTCGATGTCGGGGGTAGCAAACACACTCTTCAAGCCTTCTTTATCAACGGCCTCCATCCATACCGTTTGCCAGATGCCCGTAACACGGGTGTACATACATCCGTACGAACCCAGCTGTGGGCTCTGTTTGCCGCCAGGCTGCATACCGCTGCGCAGGTTGTCGTTTACCTGTACCACGAGGTTGTGCGTTTGTCCGGCTTTTACATAGCGGGTAATGTCGCAGCTGAACGACGACCCCGTTCCGTTATGCAGACGCACCAGTTGGCCATCAACATAGATGTGGGCCTCATAGTCGACCGCGCCAAAGTGCAGCAACACCTTCTTGCCTTGCCATGCAGCAGGAATGTCGAGCGCGCGCTGATACCATATACTGTTAATAAAGTCGGTGTGATGAACGCCCGACAACGAGCTCTCGGGGCAGAAGGGAACCGTAATTTTTCCATCGAAGCCCTTGGCGTTGTTCCAGCCTTTCTCTTGACCCGTTTGGCCAAAATCGAAACTGTAAGACCATGTGCCGTTGAGGTTCACCCATTGTTCACGTTCAAACTGTGGGCGCGGATACTCCGGACGCGGAGTCTGCGCGTTGGCCTTACCAGCGCCTGAAAGCATCATGGCAGCAATGGCAAAAGCCGAAACGAATGTTTTAATTGTCATAACTTTGTGTGTCATTTAGGTTTCTAATGCTCACAAAGTTATGCAAAAAAGGAAGAACCGCAAAGCAAGAAAAGCAAAAATAATAAAATGGCCGTTACATTGGTTTGTAACGACCATTTTATGAACCGATTGTTATATTTTTTAGTTTCGCGTGTCTGCGACACGCTGTTAACTATCCTTACGCTTTCTCCTTATAAATTACTTTATTGGCGCCACTGGTTATTTTCAGGGCCTCGGGATGTTCGTTGATGAACGAGTCGATATGGCGCACGCGCTTCTCTTCAAGTATCTCGTCAACAGCAATCAAGATGCCTGTTTCCTCAACATCGCCAAAGCCATAGTTGATGGCGGTGCCAAAAAGCTTCATGGTGGGCGACAGGCTCATGTAGGCATTAACCAGAGGCGGAATGTTGTAGCCCAACTTACGTATCTCACGGTTCAAGATGCGATAGTCGGCCTTGAAGTCGTCTTCGCAGAACAGCTGCTCCAGTTCGGCCTCAGGCGTTTCAATCTTCAGAGGCTTCATGGGGATGATGAGGTTCTCTTTATCGTCGAAATGTTTCTTCAAGAAGAAAAGAATCATGTCTCTACCCCTACGTATATACGAGGGATACATGGTCATCTTGCCAAAAAAATATTTTACGTTGGGCTTGATAACAGTGAGGGCACCCAGGCCATCCCACAGGTTATCGAGGGCGAAAAGGCTCTTGGCACCCATGCGCGAGCTCTGATATGGCAGCGACACAAACGAGCGTCCCAGCTCAATGGTGTAGGGCATATAGTCGGTGAGAAACTTCTCAGAGAAATGAAACATGTGGCTGGTGGCCAACTTTGGCTGCCCGTTGGCATCCATCTCCCAGTCGGTGCCCAAGAGGTAACGGTAGCCACCTATTATCTCTTCGGCCTCGGGGTTCCACACGATGAGCTGCTTGTAGCAGTTGTCGCACGTGTCAAACTCGTCAATGTCCATCGACTTGCCCGTGCCGCCTCCCGCCTCGCGGAACGCAATCTCGCGCAAACGGCCTATCTCCTTCATCACATTAGGAGCGTTATGCGCCGTGATAACATAAATTTCGTTATGACTCTTATTGGTCATTCTGAGCTGGCGTTCAGGTGTCAGCTCTTGCTTCAGCAGTTCCTTGTCGATGGGTTGGATAATTGCTTCTTCCATTTTATTATAACGATAACTATTTCTGTATATTGCAAATGAAGAAAAATGGTTGCTTTATAACGTGTAGACAATGTCTTGCACATACTGTGCCCACTGGCGTGGCGTTTTGCTCTTATCAAATGTTTGCCAGGGAATGGGCTTGCCTATGGCCACACGAAACTCCTTATGCACGTTCTTATACATCTCGTCAACAAGGAACAGCATGGCGATATTAAACTTTATGCCCAGCGTCTTGCACAAGTTAGCCAAACGGTAAAAGAAGTCGGAGTTTTGCCCACCAAAGTGTATGGGCACCACATCGCGGTGTGTCTCTACGCTCTTCGTGATGAAGGTCTTGGTCCAGGGCAGGTCGTGTATCTGTCCGTTGATACGGCGCGAGCAGAGGCCAGCCGGAAACATCAGCATGTGGTTGTCGCTGGCAAAGCCTGTTTCTACCATCAAAGGAAAGTCGCGTCCCTGCTTGCCCGTCTTGTTGATAGGTATGCAGAGAGGTGCCAGGCCAGGAAGGTTCATCAACAAATCGTTCACGAGATAACGGAAGCGGCTGTCGTAATGACGACCTATGATGGCACCTAAGGCCACGCCATCAGCGCCACCTAAGGGGTGGTTTGACACGAAGGTGTAGCAGCGTCCATCGTTCTTGTCGGGCAGGTTCTCCATGCCCACAATGTTGAGCTTCATGTCGAGATAGCGCACACACTCTTCCAGCCAGTCGGTGCCAGACAGGTTACGGCTATCCCAAAGGTAACGGTTCACCTCATCCTCATGAACAATGTGCTTGAGCCAGCGCACCAAAGGCGAGGGCACAAACTTAGCCTTATCGCCCATCTTATCACGCAAGATACGGTCAATATCAATAGTCTTTTTGAAGTCGCTCATCTTTTTCTTCTACTAACGTCAAGGGCCTTTCTTTTATCATAAAGGGGCCTTACCTATAAAAAGTCATGCAAAAATAGCATTTCTTTTTTTAATATGTAAACATTTGTTCGAAAAATGTTTACATTTTTACTATTTTGTCATTACGATGTAGCAAAATCTTTACCAATCGGTTTGCAAGAACAGCTGTCGCGCATACTCGATAAGGGTATCTTGGCCACGAGCCTCATCCACCGCGCGAAGCGCCACGGCATGGTCGGGAGCGATGCCAAACTCGGTACTATTGCCCTGGGCATCAAACATGGGGCAGGCCGAGAAGCGAATGCTCCAGCCCGACGGCAGCTCGCCATTGAAAGGCATGCCAGCGCCACCGCCCGTGGTATCGCCCACAATCTTTACGTGGTTGAAGCAATGCATATACTTAACAAACTCGTTGGCAGCGCTATACACCGAGCGGTTGGTGAGCACCACCACCTGTTTTTGCCAGCGCAGTCCGGCCGAGGGCAAGATATATTGTGCCTGGCGCGATGAGAAGTCGCTATGTCCTTTTCCCGTTTTGTGCTGCATATAGCCTACAAGGGTCTTGCGGTTTGTGAAGCGCGAGGCCAACTGTTCGGCAGCGGTAATCATACCGCCACCATTGCCGCGGAGGTCGATGATAAGGCCCCGACAGGGCGCCAGATACAGCATTACCTGGTCGAGATTGCCCTCGCCAAAGCCCGATGCAAACGAGGCGCAACGCACATAGCCCACCTGATCGTCGAGCACCCGATACTTTAGCGAGGCCGCAATGCGATAGTCGGTGCCCAGATAGCGTCGCAACAGCGTGTCGCTCACGTTCGACGGATAGTCTTCATGCCACGACCAGTTGCGCGCCACATCCCACGACGAATACATGTTTACGTGTCCGTCGCGCAGTTCGCCCAGCATATTGCCCAGCACCTCAAACAGTTGGGTCTCGGTCATGCGGTCGTCAAACTGTGGCGCATAGCGGGCGCGCACCTCGTTCCAGTCGAGCCCATACTGGCTGTTCTTCTCGTTGAAGAAGCAGTAATGCTCATCAATAATCTTCCACAGGGCCTCGAAGTTGCCGCGCGGCGTATTAGCAAACTCCTCTTCGTCGACACACGACGTGAGCGAGCCCGCCATCATCACCAGCAGCAACAAGACGTTAACTATCCTTTTCATCCCCATGTCGCCAATAGCCCTTATAGCATTGCGGTTTATCATTCTATTTTCCTTTTAAATTAATGTTCAATATTAGCCTTTCCCATTACCTTATTACTTTGTTCATCATAGCATCTTTTCCTTTTCACCACGTAATGTCCTTGATTTTCTTTTGCCACGATTCCATATTATCTATGGCGGCTTCATTCAACAGCATTGTACAGATTTCCCCGTTGCGTAGTTTCTGCCTATCAATCGTCATGAAAGGATGGTCTAAAAAGTCCAACAAAATAATTTCCGTTTCCGTGACAAACAGTTTTCGGAACGAATCCCAAAAGAAAAGCAAATACGGAATACATTGAAATATCATACATTTACATTTTATTTGAGATTTTTTCTTGTCCATCACAGTCAGCTCCATTCTGATGTCAAATGAAGAGAAATTAACGTTGAAGAAAAGATACATATCATCTTCACGCAACAATTTCTTTTTCCATAACCATTCATTGCAATAGCCATCTTCACGGATTTCCTGGTGAATAGCTAACAATTCATTAATAGGAATTTCTGTGTGTCCCTCATCAACAGCAATGCGATAGCCTCGCTCATACAGTGACAAGAAATACTCGAAACGTTCGTCAAGACGATGCAAAGAGTACATATGACGGATATCTTCCTCGCTGAATCGTATGAACACTTCAAGAGATTTCCATTCATCCACGCCCTTACAACCTTGTTCGGTCGGATGAATGTTTATATATAACAAACTGTAGTCTTTTGTCTCTATATTTAATCTCCGTACAGAACGCGACAAATACCAACTTATAAATTCAAAATTGTTGTAACATCTTGTAAAGAAGACATTGTCTGTCTTTTCAAATACCCTGTCCGCCCCTATTCTTATGTGTCTTAATTTCATAGCTACAGCCTTTGCTGAATTTTATTATCTATTTCATTATTTTTACGCAACATAAATCAAGGTTCATCATAGCATCTTCCCCTTTCACCACGTTATGTCCTTGATTTCCTTTTGCCACGATACCATACTTTCTATGGCGGCTTCATTCAACAGCGTCGTACAGATTTCCCCGTTGCGTAGTTTCTGCCTATCAATTGTCATGAAAGGATGGTCTAAAAAGTCCAATATCACTATTTCATCATCTGCGACCAACAGTTTTCGGAAACTGCTCCAAAAGTAATCATAGAATGGCGTCATTTGGAATATGGTACCGACACACTTTACGACAGATTTCTTCCTATCCATCACAATCATGTTCATTTTTAGGTCGAAGGATGAATAACGCACATTAAAAAAGATATACATATCGTCTTCACGCAACAGTTTTTTCTTCCACAACCATTTATTCTCATATCCATCTTTTCTGAATTGCTCATGTATCTGCAATAAAGCATCCAAGGGTATTTCATTGTAGCCACTAGCGATGGCTATCCTGTACCCTTTTTCATATAAGGACAGATAATACTCAAAACGCTCAAACAAGTCGGTTAATGTGTTCAAATATGCTATATCTTCCTTATTATAGCGGATATACACAGACAACGACTTTGCACATTTCCACTCTTCACAGCCCTCTTGGGAGGGATGCAAAATAATTGCCAACATTGTGTAAGTGGAGGTAACTATATTAAGTTTCTTCACCAAACCATTTAAATAGGAGTTTATGAATTGGACATTACTCAGAAATCTGACACGAAATTCATGTTCAGATTTTTCATACTCATAATCTGGTGATAAATTTATATAACGTAGATGCATCGTTCTTTCCCTTTTCACCACGTAACACCCCTGATTAGTTGTGGTAGCCCATGCCGTGACAAGCCGAGCAGGTGCCCGTTCCGCCACAAGCGCCACAGCCAGCTTCTATACCAGGGGCATGGTTGGGGCTTATGCCTGTACCACCACAGGTAGAGCATCGGCCAGAGCCTGAGCACACGCCACAGGTCATTGGGGTTGATGGGGTGTAGGGCACATATCCGCCCGACGGAGCTGACGGTGTAGATGGTGCCGACTGTCTGCCCGTCATGGTGTAAGACACGCGAGGCACATTTTTCGTATTGGTGATATAACGTTTTAACGTTTCGTCGTAAACCAACACACGCACATGATACGTATGCTTACCAGGCAGCACCGTAAGCCTATCTTTATAAAAGCCCAGCCATTCGTCGCCATTCCATACGGTTGTTTCATAAGGCGCCACCCTTGAATAACCGCTCCAAGCCGCTTGTTTGCCATCCTTATAGGTATGTATCTTACCGTTATCAGCCTGAATATAGGCAACAGGGTGCACCTTGTGCCCCTTGGCGCCTACACATTTAAAATGAAAGTGCACCTTCAACATGCCACGTCCTTTGTCTACAGCATTGGGTTCCAGCCGAAGGTCATAAACATGGGCAGTTTGTGCGTTAGCCGACAGGCTCCACAGACAAGCACTCACGAACAAGAGCATCACGCTCATCATCATTGTTAGTTCTTTTCTTTTCATATTCATTCTTCTTTTGGTTAAACTATATTCTGTTATTGGGAAAGCCACAGTGCTACACGCTTCATTGCTTCACGGTGCGGAACCGTTTCACGATGCCTATCATGAGCGAATGGGTGTAGACGTGGGTCTTGAGATGATTGACGTGCGATTGCTCAATGGTGCCGAGGTAGCCCACACGAAAGATGGTGCGGTCGAGGCGGAAGTCGAGGGTTAGCAACTGCCTAAACGAGGGGGTTGAAGCAAAGGTGGTGGGCACACAGTTGTGGTCGTAATTGCCACGGTTGAACAGTTCGTAATACGACTGCCCATAGTTGGGCGAGAACATCAAGCCCACCAGCGGGGCCGACGCTTCATAATGCAAGATAAGGGGGAAGTGGGCGCAATGGCCTGGACGAAAGCTCACGCCACGATGATGAGCAGCGCGGCCCAGCGGATAGTCGAAGCCCACGGTAGGTTCGACGTGCAGCGACAGGCGCGCGTTGGCCGGATTGTTGCCGTTGCGCGTGTTGTAGATAAAGCCCACGTTAGCAGCCACCGTGCCACCAGCATTTATCTGTAGAGGATGCCGCCAGAAGTCAACATTCCACTTATGCAATAGCGAATAGCGAAACGTGTAGGCGCCCATCATGGTGCCACCGTTGCCCGAGCGGTTATCAGCATAAGCCAAGTGGCCCTCGTGCTGAAACTGGTTCATCCAGGGCGAAGCGTCGCGCTCGCGACGTGTGTACGAAAGAAAGCGGATGTCGGCACCGCGATACTTCTCAGTAGAGAGGTAGGTATCGAGAATATTGGTAGCGCCGAAGCCCACCATTAAAGCATTGGTTTTCAGCGTGAGACGGCGCAGGTCAACATTGCTGTCGCCCGTTTTCGGCCACACGGTATCGGCTCCAAGAGTGGTAGAGCACGATAGCGTGTCGGCGTCACACGTAACAGCCATTGCCTGCAGTGTGCATAGCAACAGCAGTGCTGTAAACAGGTGTTTAAAGGTCAGCATTTTCAGTAAAGAGATTGAGTTGTCCAGTCATCTCGTCAATCACCTGTTGCTGACTTTTTCCAGCATCGGGGTCGAGGTCTTCAGGCTCGGCCTCATCGGCAGCGTCGGTGGGCTCGGGTTCTGGGTCGGGCTGGCGCAGTGGCTCCAGCTCTTCCACCTTATCAATATTAAAGGTGGTAACACGTTTGCCCTTTGCCTTAAAGCCTTTCACGGCAATAAAGCTGTCGGCGTCAATCTCTAACGGAGCACGGTCGGCATCGGTGCCGCCAAAGGTGAACAGCAAGCGGGGGTAGAACGTGTCGGTGAGCAGCAACAACTGGTTTTTATCATTCTCGCCCACAAAGTTCTGGTGCCTGCGCAGGGCATCCATCGTAAAGCGTTTAATGTAGGCAAAGCCACCATTGTCGGCATCGTTCACCACGGCCGTCCACACCTTCTTGGGGTTCCATTTTTCTATGCGAGCAATGTTGTCCTCATAGTGGTTGTTGGCATCAAAGTTAGAGATATAAAACTCGCCACCCTCGAGGATAACCAGTATGGCATCGTCTTCATTAAATTCGCCCAGCAGTCGGCCGTGGTCGTCATAGTTGATGCGGTTTACGTCGGGGTCGAACCACACCTTGCGGCCGCCCAAGGTAGAGTGGCCGTGGCTCTTCAAGCCCACACGGTGCACAGGGTTGCGCGTTACGAGCAAGCCACGAGCGCTACGGCCCTTGATGGGCACCTCAGAGAAATCGCGGTCAATAAATATCTTACGCAACTTGGGGTTGGCCTCCAGCGTCACCTTAATCACCTCGGCCTCGCCATTCGGGTTGGCAGTAAAGTAGAGCACACGCGAGCCCTTCTCGCCACGCGTCAGGTCGTAGTCGCGGTCGCGCATGACCGATGGCAGATTGAAACGTTTTATATAAACGGGGCCGTTCTGTCCGTCGCGATACACGGCGTTGTAGGTTGTGCGGCGGTCGTTGCGGTTATACACGCCCACCCACAGCACGTTCTTGCCCACAAATATCTTGTCGGCCACGCGCACCACACGATACTTGCCATCGCGGAAGAACACCACAATGTCGTCAATATCTGAGCAGTTGCACACAAACTCGTCTTTCTTCAAGCCTGTGCCAATAAAGCCCTCTTGGCGATTGATGTATAGCTTTTGGTTGGCCTCTACCACGGTAGTGGCCACGATGGTGTCGAAATTCTTTATCTCGGTAAGGCGCGGATGATGCTTGCCATACTTTTCTTTGATGAAGCGGAACCAGTCGATGGTGACGTCGGTCATGTGCGCCAGGTCGTGCTCAATATCTTTCAGTTCGGCCTTTATCTTCGCCATCAGCTCGTCGGCCTTGTCTTTATTAAACTTCAAGATGCGCTGCATCTTTATCTCCATGAGGCGAAGAATGTCATCGCGCGTTACCTCACGAATAAAGTCTTTCTTAAAGGGCGTAAGCTTCTTGTCAACAAAGGCCACGGCGGCATCCATGTCGGCAGCATTTTCAAAGCCGCGCTCTTTGTAGATGCGCTCTTCAATGAAGATGCGCTCGAGCGATGCAAAGAACAACTGCTCCAGCAGTTCGGCACGACGTATGTTCAGTTCTTTGCGCAGCAAGCCCATGGTGCTGTCTACGCTGTGGCGCAACACGTCGCCCACCGAGAGGAAGCACGGCTTGTTATCTTCAATAACACAACAGTTGGGCGAGAGGTTAATCTCACAATCAGAGAAGGCGTAAAGGGCATCGATGGTCTTGTCTGACGACACGCCGGGGGCCAAGTGTACCAATATCTCTACCTCGGCGGCGGTGTTGTCTTCTACCTTCTTCACCTTCACCTTGTTCTTTTCTACGGCACGAAGTATCGACTCTATCAGCGTGGCCGTGGTCTTTGAGAAGGGTATCTCACGTATAACCAGCGTCTTGCTGTCAAGCTTCTCTATCTTGGCGCGCACCTTCAGCACGCCGCCACGCTGCCCGTCGTTATAGCGGCTCACGTCAATGCTGCCGCCTGTGGGGAAGTCGGGATACAGACTGAACGTCTCGCCACGCAGATACTTGATGGCGGCATCGCAAATATCGTTCAGGTTGTGGGGCAATATCTTCGAACTCAAACCTACAGCAATGCCTTCGGCACCCTGGGCCAGCAGCAACGGAAACTTGGCGGGCAGGGTGATAGGCTCTTTGTTGCGACCGTCGTAGCTCAACTGCCACTCGGTGGTTTTGGGGTTGAACACCACGTCAAGGGCAAACTTCGACAAGCGTGCCTCAATGTATCGAGGGGCGGCAGCGCGGTCGCCAGTAAGAATGTTTCCCCAGTTTCCTTGACAATCGATCAGCAGGTCTTTCTGTCCCATCTGCACCAGGGCGTCGCCAATAGAGGCATCACCGTGGGGGTGAAACTGCATGGTGTGGCCCACAATGTTGGCCACCTTGTTAAAGCGGCCATCATCCATACGCTTCATCGAGTGCAAGATACGTCGTTGCACGGGTTTCAGGCCATCCTCGATATGGGGCACAGCCCGCTCAAGGATAACGTATGAGGCATAATCAAGGAACCAGTTTTGGTACATACCGCTAAGGTGGTGTACGGCCGAAGCGTCGAAGCGGTTTACGGGTTTATAGTCGGAATGGCCTGTAGGGGCATCATCGTCGTTTAAAGACTTATCATCATCCTTTAAAGACTTATCATCATCGGCTATAACGTCACCTTCGTCGGTCGGCTTGTTTGCTGCGGTTTCGAGGATATCATCATTCTTTGTCTCGTCGTCCATTTGCTGTATAGGTTATGTTGATTTGGGTGAGGCAAAAAGGGCCTACACCGCATATATTGTTGTGTAGCCACAAAATTACACATTTTTCTCGACTATACAAAATCTTGGTTCGTTAAAAACATTTTTAACCCCAATCGATCGTTATAGCTTGCTTGGAATTTGAATTTAATTGACGAGCAGACAAGGTGTATAGCACATTCCACCACATAAACGAGCAATACATATGAATTTTCTGCACAAAACATAGCTATATTTCAAGTAAAAGCATTGTAATCATTGAGCAAAATCCACGAAAAAATTGGGCGAAACACACGAAAAAATCGGGCGAAACCCAGCAACAAGTGACTTAATACAGATTTACTTTACACCATTTTAACACTTTAAATGTCAAAAAAA
>ERZ1026852.130-NODE-130-length-53087-cov-31.436416_pt1 | contig 53087 bp, 40 predicted proteins | sample MGYA00380156_ERZ1026852 | MGnify/ENA primary metagenome ERZ1026852 (study PRJEB33269, sample SAMEA4719792) | human gut metagenome | biome: human-associated habitat; feature: organic feature; material: feces | place: Cameroon | collected 2013-10 ...
TGTGAAAAGGCAAAAAATAAAAAGGGGTGCGTCACAGACTTATGACACACCCCCCTTATTATTTTAATTGGTTGATTAGTTTAAATAATATTTTATAATTGATTCTGGTTGTTGTTTTAAAGAGCATTCTTTAAAGCTTCAGCCATGTCAGCATATTCCTCGTCGGTGAGATATACTTTCTTAGGATTCATCTGGAATACACCACCGAAGTCAGGTCCACCAACATATTTAGGTATCAAGTGGAAATGTAGATGCTCCAATGTGTCAGCATATGCACCATAGTTGATCTTGTCAGGATTAAACACTTTCTGCATAGCGCGTGTAACTTTTACCACATCCTCCATAAAGGCGTTGCGGTCGTTGTCGCTAAGGAGGTTGATGTCGTCAACATGGTCTTTGTAAGCCACGAGACAACGACCATGATAGGTCTGCTCCTTAAAGATAAACACACGTGATACTGACAATTCTGCAACCTCAATCATAAGGTTGTGCAATGTCTCATTGTTTTGACAATAGAGACAATCTTTTAGATCGCTTTTCATAATTTTTGTGTAGTTTGTTTTGGTGATAATAGCCGTAGCAACGGCTAATCACAAGGATATTAAATAATTAAGGGTGCAAAGGCTAATACCTTGCACCCTTATGTCTTTTTGTCGAAGTCTATCGATTAGCCAAGAGAGATTGCCTCGTTAGGACAAACGTCAGCACAAGTTCCACACTCTGTGCAAACTTCTGGATCGATTGAATACTTCTCGCCCTCAGAGATAGCTCCTGATGGGCATTCACTAATACATGTACCGCATGCAATGCAGTCGTCGCTAATTACGTAAGCCATAATAATATTTTTAAATTAAGTAAATAAATTCAGTTTCTTCTGGGCTTATACTTTTTAGGTATTGCCCATTTTGATTTGTGTATGCAAAGATAAACATTTATCTCGGAATACCTACAATTAGGTATTGCTTTTTTTTATAATTTAAACATTGTCTTAATAGCTGTCTATGCAATAACAATCGTTATTATGCGTTTATAATAAAGGTTTATATAATTTTATACGAGTTTAGATAATGATAAATAGTCAGATACTAAGATATAATATGCTTATTATTGCGCTTTGCATGCTATCTTCGTTGCATGCTATAGCCCAGCAGAGAACGGTAGAAAATCGTCCTTACACAGACCTACGTCCATTCCATTTTGGAATTGTAGCCGGTACCCATCTTCAAGATTTGGAGTTTGTAAATGTAGGTATGCAGACCATAACAAATGAGGATGGAACCACGAGTGAAGCTTTAATCACTTGCGATCAAGACCGATGGGGTAATGGTTTCACAGTAGGTATCGTTGGCGAGCTAAGGTTGAACAAGTCGTTTCAGTTTCGTGTTGCTCCAGCCATGTATTTCGGTACTCGCCATCTAACATTCCTTAATCTAACTTCCCAAGCTGCAGGAGCTAAAGATTATGAGAAGACACAGAATATTAAGTCTGCATATATATCAGCAGCTATGGACCTTATTTACGCCTCTCAGCGCTTCAACAATCATCGTCCGTATATGCTTGTAGGTCTTAACCCAATGATTAATCTCACGGGCAAGAGCGATGATTATTTGAAGTTAAAGAGATATGATTTGTTTATTGAAGCTGGTTTAGGTTGCGACTTCTATCTGCCATATTTCAAGATACGTCCAGAAATTAAGTTCCTTTATGGCTTAACAAACTGTCTTGACACCGACCATGCCAACCACATCCGCGACGTATCAAAGTTACCTTATACAAACTCAGTAAACAAGGCTCGTAGCAAGATGTTTGTACTGAGCTTCTATTTCGAATAAAAGATAAAGGTGGAACTCTAAACAATTAGAATTCCACCTTTATTATTATAGTATATAAGAATAAACTTATATGATATAAACAATCTGCTTATCTGTTATTTCTCGACAGTTAATGTCATTTTACCAATGAATGCTGCATTCTTACCATTCTGGTCTACAGGAATATCCTTACCATCAAGGTTCTTTGCATATTTCAATGTTTGGAAATAGCTGTGGCTATGTCCGCCCAACACCAAGTCGATATATCTGCTATTAGCAATGATGCTTGGATCCTCGTATTTGGTGTCGCCCCAGCCAAGGTGGGAAATCAATATAACCAAGTCGCATTTCTTCTTTTTCTTCAAGAATTCGCTCATCTCCTTAGCCTTTACTCTTGGATCGAGGAACTTTACGCCTTTGCAAGTCTTTGCACTTACCAAACCTTCAAGCTCTGGGTCAAGCGCAAACACACCTATCTTCAGTCCTTTGCGCTTAATGATGATATATGGCTTAATCTTGCCTTCGAGAGCGGTACCAGTGAAATCGTAGTTGCTGCATAGGATAGGAAAGTTGGCATTGTCTGCCAGTCGTGCGAGATTCTCTACGCCGAAGTCAAACTCATGGTTGCCGATAGTAGAGGCAGCAATTCCCATTTTGTTCATCAGTCCCACTTCTACATCACCTTTGAACATTGTGTAGTATGCAGACCCCTGCGAAAAATCGCCACTATCGAAATATAGCAAGTCTGGGTCTTTCTTTCTCTCTTCGTTCAGTACAGCCACACGACGTGCGAAACCACCTCTGCCAGCCAATGTGGTATCGGCAAGATTCTTTTTCACAGGCAATATACAGCTATGAGTGTCGTTGGTATGAAGTATTGTTAGTTGCTTAACCTTCTGTGCCGCCATTGATAATGGCATCAAAGCTATCGCCAAAGCAGTGATGGTAGTACGCATGATATTCATATTATTTTTCATTTTCTTGCTCCTTTCTTTATTTATTCAATAACCAGTCTTCCTTCCACTTTGCTATCTACAGTTTTTCCTTGAGCCATAGCTGCCTTGAAATAGTCAACGATGATAAATCTTGCGTTGTTGGCTTTGTCCTGTGGCGATACAAGGTTTGTTGCCGACTTAAAAGCCAACAATCCGCCATTACCCTGTGCCAAATAGTCGATAGTAGCAATGCGATATGTGGCGTTAGGATCAATCTCCTTGCCATGTAGCTTCACCGACTTCAGCTTATAGTCTTTTGTCATCACCATTTCTACTCCGTGGCTCAATCCTTCACCTTTTTCGCTTGCTATTTGCTGGAACAATTCCAAAGTTTTTGCACCTGTAAGAGTGAGGAAGCAAATCTTGTTCTCGAAAGGAGCCACAGCCAATACATCACCATATGTAACGTCGCCCTTTAAGAAAGAAGCACGCATACCTCCCATATTATATACTGCGAAGTCTGGGTTTTCTCCTCTGCGCTGTCCTTCCCATACCAAGATGTCGCACAAAAGGTTAGATAGGTCGCTCTCTGGCTTTTTTGCTCTCATGTCGTGAGCTATCTGACCTACCACCGGACTCATCACCGAGTCTACTTTCTGCTTGTATGGCTTTAGCCACTCGTTGGCTTCGGTATTAGGATAAGCGTCATACTTGTCGTCAACCACTAATCGTGTGCGCTCAATTCCTGTCATATGCCAAGAAGAGCCACAAGCGCCACATACTGCCGTTAAGGCAATGGCGCCAATAAAATGCCTTGTTGTCTTTTTCATATATGGGTTATATATTTCATTGCAAAAATACGAGAAAAAAGCCAAACTGCCAAATAAAGCTTCTTTATCTATTCTTTCTTTGTACTAAAGATATACCTAAAATATAGTAAAAAAGTCGCTAACTCTTTGTCAGTTAGGAAAAATGTAGTAACTTTGCACCGCTTTTCGGCGTAACCGCTGATTGTGGATGAGTCACGATGAATGTTACGTTGGAACGACAAACAATATTTAATTATCAAACAAAACAATGGATTTAATTAAAGTTGCTGAAGAAGCATTTGCAACCGGCAAGAAGTTCCCTGAATTCAAGGCAGGTGATACTATCACAGTCGCTTACAAAATCGTCGAGGGTTCAAAGGAGCGTATCCAGCTCTATCGTGGTGTTGTAATCAAGATTACAGGTCATGGTGAGAAGAAGCGTTTCACAGTTCGTAAGATGTCTGGTACTGTAGGTGTAGAGCGTATCTTCCCTATCGAGTCACCTAACATCGATTCAATCGAAGTTAACAAGCATGGTAAGGTACGTCGCGCTAAGCTTTACTACTTCCGTGCTCTTACAGGTAAAAAGGCACGTATCAAGGAAAAGCGTGTCGTTACTGGCGAGTAAAAAGAACTCATCGCAAAGAGATAAAAAGCAGTTTTTGCCCCTTTCGGCAGGAACTGCTTTTTGCTTATCATGCCTAATATTATAAAAAGCTAATAATTAAACAACCAACAACATGGAACAAAAGAAACACATTGGCACCCTCTGCGTGCAGGCTGGATGGACTCCAAAGAATGGTGAGTCGCGTGTGCTACCTATCATCCAGAGCACCACTTTCAAGTACGACAACTCAGAAGAGATGGCTATGCTCTTCGACCTTAAGAAAGAAGGATATTTCTATACACGTCTTCAAAACCCTACCAACGATGCCGTGGCTTCTAAGATAGCAGCCCTCGAGGGTGGAGTAGGAGCTGTGCTCACATCAAGTGGTCAGGCTGCCAACTTCTATGCTATCTTTAATATTTGTGAAGCTGGCGGACATATCGTTGTTAGCAATTCAGTATATGGTGGCACCTTCAACCTCTTTGGTGTAACCTTGAAGAAGCTTGGCATCGATTGCACATTCATCGACCCTTCAGCTTCTGACGAAGAAATAGAGAAAGCATTCCAGCCTAACACCAAGGCTCTCTTTGGTGAAACCATCTCTAACCCAGGTTGCAACGTCTTCGATATAGAGCGCTTTGCTAATATGGCTCATAAGCATGGTGTGCCTCTTATTGTCGACAACACCTTTGCAACTCCTGTCAACTGCCGTCCTTTTGAGTGGGGATGCGACATCGTTACACACTCTACCACCAAGTATATGGATGGTCATGCCACACAGGTTGGTGGTTGCGTTGTAGATAGCGGCAACTTTGATTGGGAAGCACATGCTGATAAGTTCCCTGGTCTTTGCACTCCAGACGAGTCGTACCACGGTCTCACCTATACCAAGGCTTTCGGCAAGATGGCATACACCACTAAGCTCGTAGCCCAGCTCATGCGCGACCTTGGCTCTATTCCAGGTCCTCAGAACTCGTTCCTTCTTAACCTTGGTCTTGAGACCTTGCATCTTCGTATGCCTCGCCATTGCGAGAATGCACAGAAGGTGGCAGAGTTCCTCCACGACGACCCACGTGTGGCATGGGTGCGCTATTCTGGTCTTGCCGATGATCCAGACCATGCTCTTGCCGAGAAGTATTTGCCTAATGGCTCATGTGGCGTGATGTGCTTTGGCTTGAAGGGCGACCGTGAGACAGCCATCAAGTTTATGGATTCTCTTAAGATGATAGCTATCGTTACCCACGTAGCTGATGCACGCTCTTGTGTGCTCCATCCTGCAAGCCACACCCATCGTCAGCTATCCGAAGAGCAACTTCTTGAGGCAGGCATCGCTCCAGACCTTATTCGCCTTTCAGTAGGTATTGAGGATGTAGAAGATATCCTTGCCGATATCAAGCAGGCTTTGGATCAAATCTAATGATTTATATAGGTTCTAAGATAAACCACAAGGGCATGCCACTTTCGAGTGACATGCCCTTTACCAATTCCAAGCATCTTGAGGCAATTCAATGCCAAGACGGTGGTTTCGGTTTGTGTTGTTATTATTTCTTAGTCTTCCGACTTTTCCTTTTGTTTAGCCATAAGACCATCTGCAATAGAGTCTGCCAACGATATGTTTGGCACCAATATCGAGTTGCATTTCAGATACTGGCAAGCCTTGAGGAATATCTCTGCAGCAGGAACAATAACATCTGCTCGGTCGTCTTTCAGTCCAAACTCCGTTTTGCGTTCCTCTATGCTCATAGGCTGCAGCAACTTATGCAGCCGGTTGAGCTCTGTTAGCGTAATCACGTTTAGCTCTTCTTTGCTATGGCGAGCCAATTTGCAAAGCTTGTTGATATTGCCTCCAGAACCTATAATCTGAATATCCTCATATAGTGTGGCATACTTGCTGAGGTTTTCCATAAACAGCTTCACGGTATCTTCCTTTACCTTTCCGCTAAGCATTCTTAGCGTTCCGATGTTGTAGGAATAGCTCTCTGCCAGTTCGCCATCATGTATTAGCGATACCTCTGTAGAACCTCCGCCCACATCGATATAAGCAAAGTTGCCCTTGTTAGAACCCGTTTTCTCAAGCAGGTTGTTGAATAGCAGTCTTGCTTCTTCTTGTCCTCTTATTATCTCCAACTCTATACCTGTAGCTTTTTCTATCTTCTTCATCACCTCTTTACCATTCTCTGCATCGCGCATGGCAGAAGTGGCACACGCCCTGTATAGCTTCACATTATAAAGCTTCATGAAGTCTTTGAAGCCCTTCATCATGTGCATCATCATCTTGGTGCGTTCCTTCGATATCTTGTTGAGCGAGAACACATCTTTGCCAAGGCGAAGAGGTATGCGGATAAACATCATTTTGCGAATGCGCTCATTCTCTATTGCATTATCAGGATCGAAGCGCTTTATCAGCAAGCGTGCACCATTCGAGCCAATATCTATAGCAGCTACGTTAATGGGTTTCATTTTCTTCGACATATCGTTTATATAGTTCTTCCTGACTGCGGAAAGGTTCGCCTTCCACAAAGTTGTTTGTTCCTCTTCCATCTACCACTCTTCCGTTCAGCGTGTCGCGCATACCATAAGATATTGTGCGCATAAGGTCGCTCTGCAATTCTTCGTCGTAAACAGGTGTCATCACCTCTATGCGGTTTATCAAGTTGCGAGGCATCCAGTCGGCAGAACCAAGATAGTATTTTGGTTTACCACCATTACAGAATATCAATATACGTGAATGCTCCAAGTATCTATCTATGATACCCACGCAGCGTATGTTCTCACTCATCTTTGCTAAGCCAGGCACTATTGAGCAGTTGCCACGAATCAGAATGTCAATCTTCACGCCAGCCTTCGAAGCCTGATATAGTTTGCTCACCACGTCGATATCTGTGATATGGTTGATCTTCATCTTCAACCATGCCTCCTTGCCCTCGTTGGCATTGCGAATCTCATTGTCGAGCATTCTCAGTATGCGACTCTTCATAGAGTTTGGAGACACCAATAGTTCGTTGAATCTCACATGCGAGAACGGACGGTCTATAAAGTCGAATACCTTTGCAACCTCGTTGACAATCTTTGGACGAGCCGTCATCATCAGATAGTCTGTATATATTCGTGCGTTGCCTTCGTGGAAGTTACCCGTACCAATGCAAGCTATGTTGCCCTTCTTAGATTCTATGAGCAATAGTTTGCTGTGTATCTTCAGACCTTCCACACCGAATATCACGTTCACGCCTTCTTCCTGCATTCTCTTGCTCCATTTTATGTTGCTCTCTTCGTCGAAGCGAGCCAAGAGCTCCACAATAGCCGTCACCTTTTTACCATTTCTTGCTGCTGTGATAAGTGCCTTCACCACCTTTGAGTCTTTAGCAAGTCGATATAGAGTAGTCTTTATCGCTTTTACCTCAGGTTTTACGGCCGCCTCGCGCAACACGCGGATGTAGCCATTAAAACTATGGTATGGCACATGTATAAAGCGGTCTTTCTCTCTAATCTGGTCCAATATGCTATCAGGGCTAAGGAATTCCGGCTTCATTATCGAAGGCCAAGGCTGATATTTCAAATCCTTTTGTCCACAGTCTGGAAACGACATCAAATCCTTATGATTCTGATATCTGCCGCCAGCAAGACTGGTATCAAGTTCTTTGGTCTTCAGTCTTTCGCGCATCTTCTTCACCATATCCTTAGGCATATCGCTATCGTAGATAATTCTTACAGCCTCTCCATGCTTACGGCTATTCACGCCCAATGCTATCTTCTCCATGGTTCCGAAGTCGGCATCGTTGTCCATCTCCATCTCAGCATCTTTGGTAAACTTGAATGAGAAGGCTCTATACGAGCTCTCCTTGAAGCCCAAGAATACCAAAGGCAGACAATATCTTATCACGTCGTCGAGATACATTATATTGTCGAAGCCTTCGCTCGATGGCACCTTCACCCAACGTCCAAACTGTCTGTCTGGCACTTTGATGATGGCATACTTCTTCTTACCGCTCTTATCCTCCGTTTTCTCTACTATCAAGTATATGCGATTATCCTCAAGCGATGAGAAATCGTCTATCTCTGATAGCCAAATAGGATTTATAGAGCCGTTTAGCTTATCCAAAAAGAAACTATGTAGAAACTCCTTCTGCTCGTCGTTGAGTTCTGTTTCTGTGAGCAGACGGATATTATGAAGCTCAAGTTCGTGGAAAACCTTGTCCACCGACTCTGTATATTCCTTCGAATATGTTTCGTTGAGCTTGTTTATTACCTTTAGTGTTTTTCGTAGTTGCTGTTCGGTTTCGTGCGAAACCTTTCCTTCCAGCATGCGGTTGAGCGATGCAACTCTCACACGGAAGAACTCATCGAGGTTGTTAGAATAAATACCCAAAAACGACAACCTCTCGTGCAATGGCACATATTCCTTGTTTGCTTCCTGTAGTATGCGGTGGTTAAAATACATCCAGCTGATATCTCTATCCACATACACATTCTTAAGCATCTGTTCCTTAGTCATTTTACTTGGTGTTTGTGGTTTTCTTATCAGCTTTCTTCTTCTCTTCTGTCTTCTTAGCTTCAGTTGGTTTCTTATCCTCAGGCTTCTTAGTATCTGCAGGCTTCTTTTCCTCTGCAGGTTTCTTAGTATCTGCAGGCTTCTTTTCCTCTGCAGGTTTCTTAGTGTCTGTAGGCTTCTTCTCCTTCTTCACCTCCAGAATAAAATATTCACTTTCGCTCTCGTCATAATGTAAAGCTTTGCGGAAGAAGCTTGCGCTACCTTCTGGTACAAATACCTCGCGTAGTTGGTCGCAGTCGTCGAAAGTGTGACGACCCAATTTCTCTGGCACACTTGCAAAAGTCACTCTCTTTAGCTTGTCGCATTCAGCAAACGAATATCCTCTAACCTCTTTCACGCTTGCTGGCAGATATACAGTCTCCAAGTCGTCGCAATCGTAGAAGGCGTCGCGCTCTATAGATACTACTGTGTCTGGTATGATGACATTCTTCAAGTTTTTCTTTCCGCGGAATGCCATCTCACCAATCACAATAGTACCTTCTTGTATGTGGAAGTTTTCGCCCTGTGACATGCAATAGATGATACGCTTGCCATCGGCAGTATATACTCCTTCACCATCGTATTCAAAACTGTCGCTATCAATCTTCTGTAGTGCAAGGTTTAATACGAGGTTTTCAAACTTTTCATTCTTTTTGGAACTCTTCTTTTTCAGAATCTCCAAAATAGCCTTCTTGCTCTCTTTCATTGTATTGCTGTTTTTATGATATCCTTTATCTTTAGCCTTAAATTCTGTGGCAAAGTTACTTCATAGATATTTCAATCATAATACAGCAATATTATATGTCTATTACAGTTCGTTTACTACAGCATACACCACATGGTAACGAGAAAAGGTACGCTGAAGTCAGTAACGAAACCATGGTATATGCTCAAGGCAACATAGCGTTGACCAATAGTTTGAGTGATTATTGGTAGGGTGGTGTCCATGGTTGTAGCTCCACCTGTAGATATAGGAGCCAATGGTCCAAACCATTTTGCCAATAATGGTGTTAGCAATAGCGTTGTCATCTCGCGGATTATATTAGCAAGCAAGGCTATGGTGCCAAGTTCTGCTCCACGATATTCGGTTATGAAAATACTCGATAGCGAATAATATGCAAAGCCGCTATTCAAAGCCAAACAGTCGCTAAGGCTTCGATGTTGCAAGACGCTTGTGAGGTCTATGTTCATTATCAAGTATGCCACCACAGCTCCGAGCCATGAGCCTAATATCGTTGCCAAAGGCAGTAGTGCCAATCGTGGGCTAAGGCTTTTGATATCTTTCTTCATATCAGGATTCATTCCTATGCCTAAGCCTACGAAGAACAACAAGATGCATAGCGCTATGAAACTTGTATCGCTTTCCATCACCCATACTGGCATACAATTGGTATGTCCGGCTATTAGTCCGAGAATGAAAAAGCCTACTACTATCAAACTACCTTTCATTCTTCGCCTCCTTTCTTCTTTTGCTTAGCCATCTTCCATAATCCCCATGCCAAGGCACAGCTGCCCAATGTTCCGCATACAGACAACCCCAATGCTTCAACACCCAATGTAGGCAATGATTTTATTATTTGCTCGTTGCTTCCCACTTCTATGCCAAGCATGAACAGTAGTGTCCATATCAGCCATGTTGTTGTTCTTCCAGCCCATGTGCCTATAGATAGCTGCTTGTCACAGCCTATCTTTGTGCGTATGATATATCCTACGCTAATACCAAGGAATATGAATAATATTACTATGAACATTTCTTTTTCTCTATTGTCTTTATATGGTATTATTGTTATCTTTGATATAACCACAAAAAAAGTGTATCAAACTGTGTGATTTGTTTGATACACTTTCTTAGTAGTTATTGTTTGCTTGCTTTATTCTGCTTTGTAAATTCTCGCCTTATGGACGCTCATCGAAACGAATCATCTCGTCCATGTGGTATGCAGATGAAACCTGTCCACGTACATGAGTAGAGATGTCGCCATCCTGTGGCCATTGTGAAGTCTTAGTGCTTGGCAACTTCACAGTCTTAAGCCAATTCCAAATCTGCTCTGTTGCAACATCTGGATTTACGTAGCTATGAATCTCGAATGTGATACCATCGTCGAATACGCCACGAGCCAACTTCAAAGCTTCCTTAGCTTCTGCTGTTGTGCAGTCAATCAAGATATCAATACCTGTAGCTGTATGATTGATTTCTACAGGGAATGAGAATTCCTTACCTGCAAACTCAAACTTGGCTTCGAAGCTCTCAACATACTGATAAACATTACCAGTACGGATATCGAAGTCGTCAGCTACAGCCTGACTCTCCATAGGGATAGGGAGGAATACGTGAACAGCTGCTGTATCGCGAACGTGGATAGAAGTCTTAATCTCGTTCCAGTCCTTGTGCTCCTGCTGGTGGATATCGAACTCAACCTCGCCCTCACGGACTACAGGGGCAGGTGTTGGCTCTGGCTTTGGTGTAGGATTTGAATCTGGGGTTGAAGGAACAACAGGAGTTTCACCCTTAGCAGGCAAAATCTTCATAATCCAGTCGTCATAGACACCATCAGCGTCAATCTTACCATCACCATTTACCATCATGTAGTCTATACCAAGATAGTAGTTACCATTCCAGTAGTATAGTCTCCAGTTGTCAATATTTGCACCTCCGTAAGACTCGTGAGTACGTGCACCCTGAAAACCCTGAGTCATAAGAGCAGAGTTGTGAGTAACTGCGTTTTCACACTTACCTTCATTGAAGTTGTTAACATGTGTATACAAACTTACCCAACTTTGAGGATTACCATTAGAATCAAGTTCCCAGCTATTCAAATCTCTAACTTCTTTGATTTGGAGTTGATTCAAATGAGTAGAACCATCAATGTCATTATGCTGTGCACCATTCCTATCAGAATAGCTATACTTGTTGTGTGCACTAATCACGTGCTGTATATAGAAATATGTATAGCCAGGCCATTTTACAGATTTTTCAGAATTATTGCGAACATATTCAAGGATACCAGCCTTTTCTTCTTCTGTTGGATATTCTGGCATTTCTGCGCCCCACATGTTGCCATTTACATCGCATCCACGTGAGCCTGCAATCTTATTGCCACCGAAATAAAAGTTTACTTCTGATGATTGTGTGCCATACTTCTGAGCATTCTCTGTCAGAATATTGCCTGTTGTCTCAATGTCTTCACTGCTACATGATACCATACCCAAAGAAAGGGCGGTCAATGAAAGCATTCCAAGTAGTTTAATTTTCATATTTTTGGGGATTTTACTGTTTGTTTAAGATGAAAATATGTTAGGTGTAATATTTCGGTGGCAAAGTTACAATAATTTAATTTTACAGCCAAGCGAATATTCTCTAAATTTTGATTTAGAACTAAAAAAAATGTCATAGGTTAATATAATACATATTTAGCTATATAAATAGAATCGATTTTTAATAAAATTGTATCATATGTTAATGAAAAAGGGTATATCATACGACAATGTCGTAGACATACCCTCTTGTTGAGTCATATCATGAGTGGGATAATTTCTTTATCCTTTTCTCATTATATATATAGATTACTTCTTGGCAACCTTCTTGCCGTTTACGATGAAGATGCCCTTAGTAGCCTTGCTAACCTTTACACCATTCAAGTTGTAAACAGCGCCCTTAGCTATTTCTGCATCGATGTTCTGAATACCGCTTGCTACACCTACGTAGTAAGTCAAAGTAACTGCTGGTATAGGGTCTCCATTCGCGTCGCAGAAGTATCCCTCAGGAATCTCGATAGTGTAAACACCCTTTTCTGTAGCATTTACTGGAATTGTTGCCTTATGTGAAACCTCATCCAAGTCATCTGGGTTCTTGTATATTATTTCTGCATCAACACGTGCTACCTTTTCGCCATCTTTGTAGATTTCTATCATACCATTACCAGTACCAATAGAGCTTGTGTTGTAGTCGATAGTAACGTCTTTCAAAGCGTCAACCTCGCTACCGTTAGCAGGATCAGTTGTATACGCAATCTCTGTAGCTTCCTTACCAACTGTGAAATACAATGTTGTTGCAGCGTTGCATGCTCCTGACAAACCATCGCTGTCATACCAAGCCTTATCTCCAAATACACCAGCAGGAATTTCGATTCGATATTCGCCCTCTGCAGTGATAGGCTCACCTGCAGCGTCTGTAAACTCGATATAAGCTTCTCTGCGGTTTACATCGCCCATAGTCAATGTTCCATTGAATACCTGACGGTCGCAATAAGCTTGGATAGGAGTTGTAGTTCCGTAGATATCCTTATCGCTCATAATAACGATTTCGCCAAGTGAAGTGATTGTCGACTCGTTCTCAGGATCTGTAGTGAATTGAAGTTTCTCAGGAGCAGCAACGACTGTATACTTAAACTCTACAGGCTGCTCGTTCTGTACTGCCTCGAAACCAGTACCAATGAAGTAAACGCTATCTTCGATGTGAACAGTATATGTTCCAGGTTCTGTGATAGCAGGAGAGAATTTGATGAACATACCATTCTCTACATCACCACAAGTAGCAGTAGCTACCTTCTCATTCTTTTCGTTCAACAAGTAAACGAACTTATCTGTGCGGTGAGCATAACCGATAGCAGATGTACCAGCGTTTGCACCTGGCTTCATAGAGCATACTATAGTAGAAATCTCGTTTACATTAGAACCCTCTACAGGAGAAGTTATGAAATCGTAAGCATCTTTGTTTGCATAGATAGTAAATTTATACGACTGCTCTGGCATCACGTTACCATACTTGCCATTTGTCTCTACAAACTCCTTATTCACAATCACGCGCTCCTTGATAGTGAGCTCATATTCATGCTTGTCTTTCAAATCTTCTGCAGGAATTACTATTACCTGTTTGCTGTTGTTATTGACAGACTTTACATAACCATAGATGATTCTGCCGCTCTTTGTATCCTTATATGTAACGTCTGCAGCACTTGCATTCTCATTGATAGTAATATCTTCATTAAATTCCAGCACGTGTCTATAGTAATTCTTAACTATATCTACTTCTTTTACAGATTCATTCATATATACACTGTTTGGAGCAAGTGTAGCTACTAATTCCTGACCAGGGTTCCATCTTGCAGTGATGTCGCTATGGTCAAGACCATCGTTAGCAACAACGCCTGTAAGAGTAAATCTTACGTTCTTACCATTCTTGATAGCGTCTGTGATAGGAATGATGTATTCGATAGCATCACCTTCTACTTCGCTGGTAATACCCTCAGTAACGGTAGTCTGGTACTTCTTGTCGTTCTCATCCTGATATGTGAACTTCACACCATCAAATTTAATAGCGTCCTTTTCAGAGAAATAGATCTTTACGTTGTTTTCCTTCAACTTTTCGCCGTCGGCAGGAGTAAGTTCAAATGCCAAATTGCTCTTGTATTCCTTGTAGTTCATTGTGAATGTAAACGAACCAGAGGTACCAGCACCTTCAGAGAATACATTTGTGCCATCAGCCATCTTTACATTCATCAATCTGAGAGTGATAAGTTCCCAATTATTCTTCAATCCCATAGTCTCCTTTGTGCGGAGCTTGCCTGTAAAGTCGATGTATAGCTTGTTGCCATCAGCGCGGAACATGCTTGGTTCGAGATATTCAACGTATATATCGTCCGATTCTGCATAGCCGATAGTGAAAGAGCCTTTAGCAGTCTGTGCTTCACCTGGCATTACGTCTGCATCGAATGTCAACACAATCATACCTCTTTCGTCACCCTTAGGCCAATAAGAGAGGAATGGATCTGGGAGTTGCTTGCTTACCAAAGTGTGAGGCTTGCTTGGTGTGAGGAACTTCAATGTCAAATTGCCGTCTTTACCATACTTAATGTTTTCGTCGGCAGCAGCACGAATGTTCTTTACTGTGATAATCATCTCTTCGCCACCAACGATTTTACCCTTGTTGAGCCAAGAAATGAGAGAGTCTTTCAATAGTACATACAAACTACCAGCATTTGTACTTGTGCGAGTTTCAACATTGCAGTCAATGATGTTGCCAATCTTTACATTTGTTTCTTCAGATTTTGCATTCATGTTGAATGAAATATTCAACTGACCACCGCGTGTATCTGAAATATCGAAAGTTTTGCCTTCTTCGAAGTTTATTGCAGTAACCTTAAGTTCGTTTACACCTGCTTCAAAAACTCCCTTGAAGTATTTTTTTGTGCTTTTGCTCAGTGTACCCGGCACATTAATAAAATATGGTGTACCAGCCTTCAAAGAAGCCTCTGTATAGCCACTCCATGTTGTGCCGTCTTCGTCGGTAGTAGGTTTGTATTTCCATGCAGAAATCTTGTTCCCAGCTGTTGTTTCATCAGTCGAAACTGAGATGTTTGTTTCCTGAGCGTAGATTCTTAAAATTCCATCTTCTGTTGGTACAAACTTGAAATTTTGGTCTTCCATGAATTTGAAATCATACTTGACGCCAGTTTCAAACGGCGTCCATTCTGCAGCTGATGCCAACATTGTAGACATCAAACATACAAGCACCAACCATGCCTTCTTAAAGGCACTGCTTGTGTGGCTTTGTAGATTTTTGTTCATAATAATAATTTTTTAATTAGTGATATAGATAACTTGATTTATACAAAAAGGAGTTAAGAAGTGAAATATATCTCACTCCTTGACTCCTTAATATTATATCTTAGAGAATAACTTTCTTAGTTGCATTAGCCTTCTCGCCATTTACCTTTACTACGGCAGCACCCTTATATCCGCGAATAGATACAGAGATGTTGTTAGTGCCAGTAGCTGTATTGATGAGCTGACCTGCCATGCTGTAAACTTCTACCTTTGCGTTACCATTTGTCTTCACGCTCACTACACCATTAGCAACTGTAATGTCGCTATTGCCGTTGTTGTTGTCAACTACTGCGTTCTCAATGCCGTTTGGCAATGTGCTGAGCTTCACAAGTACAGAGTTGATGAGGTCGTTAGTGTTGCCATCAAACAACATAAGCACAATCTTACCATTCTTGCACTCTGAAACCTGCTCTGGATAAGCCAAAGATACAGGAACTGAGTAAGTCTCACCTGCTTTCAAGTTTTGTGGGAAGCCTACGTTAGAACCTGTGAATGATGTTCCCCAGTAGCAACGAGCCATATCTTCCTGTACAACTCTGTCGACAGAAGCATATCCATACTTGCCACCCTTACCCCAATCGCCGAAGATAGGATCGGTTTTTGTGTACAGGTTGTTAGACTGTGTAGCTACGATACCATCTTCCAAAGCCACTGCAAACACGTTGAGATATTGGTTCTTGAGGTTGAGCGCTGGCTGAATCTCAAGGTTGAAGTTGAGCTTTCTGGTATTATCATCAAGGGTGATAGCAGGTACGTTGATACCCATATCAGCAGGCTTGTCGAGCTCCATAGAAATTCTGTCTTGCCACAATGAGTTGAAAGCAGAGAATGACCAATCGCCTTCATCGTTCTGACCCATAGGGCTTGTTATCAAATCCTCACGCTGTACGATACCTGATGGAGCTGCCGACAACTTCAAGTAGTTGCTATAAGCATAGAGGCCTGTTCCGTAAGGGTCGCCCTGATATGTGTGGATAGAAATTGGAATAAACTGCTCGCCGAATATCTTCTTAGCGTTCTCTATAGCAAGGATACCCAAAGGACAGTTAACACAGGTAGTACCTGTAAACTCTTCCAATACTACTCGCTTAACAGGTTCGAAGGTGAGGCTCTTGATGCTGTTCTTCACTATGTCGGTATAGTCGTCGAGCTTAACCTCGATGCTATAGCTTGTAGCTTCGCCAATAGTAAGAGCCAAAGGCTTAGCAAATTCGAATGCCAATCTCTTACCCTTCTTAAGAGTCAAACCTGTCTTTTCGAATGTATCGATAGTAGTGCCTTTATCATCCTTAAGAGTGAAGCGAGCTGATGAATATACATCATCCTGTGAATTGATTCTGATAGAACCAGCAATCTTCACTTCCTTCTTGTTTACTACAGATGAAGCTGTAGAAAGCGACATCAAGTATTTCAAGTTGCGCTTTACAACAACGCTATCCAAGTATATCATGCTCTGGTCCTTGTTGTTGTTCCAGAAGCCGATATAAACCTTCTTGCCAGCATACTTGCCAAGGTCGAGAGTGTAGTGGGTGAACTCACCGTCGATACCTTCTTCGGTATCACCGATGTTAAGTTCGTAATCCTTGACATCACCCTGAGCCTTCATCTCTGCGATATCGTCTGAGCTGAGGTCATTGATGTTTCTCTCGCATTCCCAAACTACAACCTTCAAGATGTCGTTCTTGTTGTCGAGATACTTCTGAGCATCAAAGGTCAATGTGCAATATGCGTCAGGGATACTTAATTGTGGTATTACCAACCAGTCGTCGCTCTGACCTGCAGGGCTATACATAGAGGTAGATACTGCAAAATAGTTCTTGCTATCGTTAGATTCCTTACCATTAAATATCCAAGGAGTGTTGTCCTTGTCGAAACCAATCTTCTTCATTGCAGCTGTAGGAGTGTTGTGGTCGCCCTCATAGCGCATGAAGTTCTTGTACGATTGGTCTGCGTTAGAGAAGTTGTCGCTGAAGAGTGTTGCATCAGATGTAGAAATCTGGCGCTCGTAAGTACCAGTATAGTTCAATACTATCTGCTCGTTAGCACTCTTGGAAGAGCCGGAAACATCGGTCAAAGAACCAGCCTCCAATACCACCTTGTATTGTGAGCCCTTATAGAGATACTGTGTAGCTGCAGGCATCAACGCTACCTGATTTTCGTTAGAAAGTACCGACAAAGAGCAAATAGTCTTTTCGTTCTCACCATCAAGCTGTATGAGCGAAGCCTTAGCGTTGTCGCTTACTGAGATGTTGGTGTCGAAAGTCAAGATTACAGGGTTGCTGGTATTGTCGATACGAGCAATCTCTGCATTGTTCTCTGGGAATACGCTTTGCATCTTAACAGGCACATTCTCTCTACCGACATAGTTGATAGTGATGATGTCGTTCTGCTTGTCGGTATTCTTTGTCAAGGCAACAGCTCCTGCAGGAATCTCTACAGTATACTTCTCGCCAGCTTTCATTTCTGTGTTACGGAAGGTAACAATCAACACCTTAGGGTTGGTCTTGTCAACAGCAAAACCCATAGACTTTCTCTGTACTGCACCCTCTGCATTCTTCAATACAGCGCAGTCCTTATTGCCGAGAACAGTAATCTCGTGAGTGAAGGTAACCTTTACTACTGCAACGTTGCTGAAGTTAGAACCGGCAGCAGGTGTAGCTGTATAGTTGTTGAGCAAGTTGATGGCGCGACAAGCCTCTGTCATAGTCTCAGGCATTGTCACCACGTAGCTCTCTCCCTGAGGAGAAACCATTGACGAAAGAGTCTTGGTGTCGGCAGAAGCTGACCACAAGGTACCTGTATTGTCATAGCCAGTATAGTCGCTATACTCAATGCCATAGCGCTGCTTTAGAATAAGGTCGAAAGGATACCATACGTTGTCTACACATACTCTCCAATCACGAACAGGAGAAGAGGTGCCAGGAGCACTTCCGTATAGGTTTCCTTCGTTGTCGATGCAGCAAATAAGCAAGTCGTTGTCTTCCTGAGAATTGAAATATTTATATTTACCAGTCTCGGTATTATAAACCATTGGGAAGATGTTGTCGTCTTTGTCGCGGATGTCGCCTGCCACATATTTGCCATTCAAGCTAAATACAGGCTCGCCCTCAAGCTCATAATCGCCAGTAGGACCTTCGTTTGCATTCTCACCAAACTTGAAGTAAGTTTCAGTCTGGCGGTCATAGATATATCCTATAGGACCATAGCTCTGGTTGCCATATATAACGATGTAGCGACCATCGGCAGTAATCTGGGTAAATGCTTCCTGAACGTGCTTCTTGCCAGTAGAACCTTCTGTACTTGGCATTTCTGGCAAGTTCTTCAGTTCAACAATCTTAGGCTTGCTTCCTGTCATATCCCACATAATACCACGTGAAGAAGAAGAGAATGCGTCGTCTGCATTTTCTTCAACTCTACCTACGGCATACTTACCATCAGGGGTGATGCTTACTGCAATACCTGTTGTCATACCCTCTGGCAATGGAAGAAGGTTCCAGTCTCTTTCCTTCTTATTCCAATATGCAGGCTTACCTGTATATGTACCAGCTTCAGAGAATTGACCACCGGCAGCACCAACTACAGTATTACCATCGTCGGTAATGTCGCGGATTTCATATAGACCAACAGCATCGTCATCTTCTTCGCTTGAGTGACGCACTATGGTAGTCTCGCCTGTCTCAACATTAATGATGCGAGCCTTACCATTTTTCTGCTGTTCTGTGGTAGCACCATAAACTACAGCCCACTTACCATTATCAGAAGTTGTGAATGCAATAGCATAGTCTGCAAACTTCTGATACAGGAACTTAGGCTTTCCTGTAGCTGTCTGAGCATTGGCAGAGATGCAGCACACCATAGCCACGAGCATCAGACAAAGTGTTGATAATATTTTTTTCATATATATCGTTGTGTGTTTACTTTACGACAACCTTCTTGTTGTTCTTTACATAGATACCCTTTGTAGGCTTTGCAACCTTGCGACCAGCCAAGTCGTAATAGTTGTTGTCAACCTCCTTGTTCTCGATGTTGCTGATGCTTGAAGGCACACCATTGAGGAAGTTTACAGTTACGCTTGGACCCTCTACGAGGTTGTAAAACTGGGTTTCTGAGTCAGAATTCTCTTCGTCAACAACACCTTGGTAAGCTGTGAACTTTACTACACACTTACCTTTGCTTTTTGGTTCCCAATGAGACTCGATATCAACAAATTCGTTGGCTTTACATATACTCTTTAAGAAAGTCTTGCTGGAAATGTACTCACCATCATATATCAATTCTGGCTTATAGTAGGTTCCTAATTCTTTGTAAGGATTACATTGACCACCAAAGCAGCAAGAGAAGCTACCATTATCCAATTCTACAAGCTCGAATTTAATTGCTATCTTTTGAGCTTTGTTGGTAACATTCTTTACAGCTATGCCAGAAGCGATACCTGAAAAAGTTTCTTCTGTAGCATCAATGGCTGCGCCATCTTTAACAGTACCAGTTTCCACAGCCTCGTCACGTTCGCCGGTGATAGTTACAAACTGCAAATCTGTAGTTTTCTGGGCGAAAAGGGTAGTTGCACCCATCATCAAGCCCAAAGCTAATGTGTAAAATCTCTTCATGATAGTTTATATTTAATTGTTATTATTATATTTTTGTTTTACTCTTTTACTTTTTTACTTTTTTCCCCTTCCAAAGGTATATTCCCTTAGGCAACTTCTCAAGGTCGTAGCCCATCATGATGCCATTCATATTATATATGGCAGGCTTAGAGCTTTCGGTATTAATCTCAGATATACCTGTGGTATTGTTGTTGCGGAACTTAAACGATATTGTGCCGTCGGCATTCTGAGTGATATCGGTAATCTCCTTGTTTAGCAACTTAGAACCATCGGTATTTGCATGGTTGAGAGTAGCTGCAGGAATTGTAGTGTTACCAAACGAGTTGTTGCCTTTGTATGGATAAAGGTCGCCCTCTACATCAGGAATAGTGCGAGCCTTTGAGTTGTCGGCAGCCATAATAGCATAGCGCTCACGGGTGGTGTTAACATCGTTAGCTTCCCATGCCTCTTGGCTATAGTCTACGTGGGTAATCATGAGTCCGCTGGCATATAGACCTGCTTCGTTGCCTTGCTTCTGGCGATTCTCCAACATGTAGAACTCATCCTTGTAGCCATCGTTATATATAATATAGGTGTCGCCATCGTCAGCCAAAGGCTTCATATTTACGATGTCTGCATCCTTGTCAAGCACTATAGGCTCCTTCCATCCTGTAAGCATACGCTCTAAGGCTGTATAGGCAGCAGGAGTGTAGCCACCATTAAGGTAGTTGCCATTGTTCATAAGATCCCATACGTAGGTGCCATATTTTAGTTCGGTTTGTCCAAACGATGTTCCTTTGTCGTAAGTGTCTGGCAATCCGAAGCAATGAGAGAACTCATGGCAAATTGTGCCGATTCCATCGATAACTTTGTTTTCACCAAGCTCGCAACTGCATGCATAAGAATCGATGGTAACTCCATCCATTTCGAATGGTTGCTGGTCGGAACCTACAGAGTTGAGGCTTCCTTCCTGTGGCCATATAAGTCCGGTGTCTGCACCATTCACATTCTGTCCTTGTCCGGCATAGAGAATGAATAGCTGGTCTACCTTTCCGTCGCCATCCCAATCGTAGTCTGCGAAGTTAACATCGCCATCAGCCTTTCTACAAGCATCATAGATAAACTTACCAAGGTGTGCATCTTGCATGCCGCCAGAGTCTTCACCATAGTAGTTGTATGTGTTGGCCAACTTGTAAGGACCTACAACATCAAACTTGAACTTAAACTTTCCGCTACTCTGAGCAAGGAAATAGTCGTAGACACTCTCGGTGAAACCAGTCTTTGGGTCAGAGAATCCCTCTTCGTTAGCTACGCGATTATAAAACTCCTGAGCATTCTCTGTCGAAAACTTCACCTCTGGAGTGTTTGTTGCTGTACGCTTAGGGAACTCCACCAATATTATCAAACCTTTCTTTTCGCCTGTGTATAGGTCGTTGGCTTTAGCCTTTGTTGCCTTTGCCATACGTCGCTTGTTTGCAGCATTGCGCTTTTGGTCGGCTTCTTTGTGTGCCACCTCCTTGTCAATAGCTACATAGCAACCTTGAGCTGCGCTCCATGCGTAGCCCTTGCCATCGGCAGCAAGCCAATAGTGGCATAGCTCGTCGCCTACTAATTCTGCTCTAATCTCTGTGCCATTAGCCAATTTCAACATTTTCCATTGTCCTGGCTTTGCTGGTATCGCCATCATTGAGGCTGAGCATATCATCAGAGTTGATAAAGTAAAAATGAGTCTTTTCATATATACGTATGTGAATTTTTCGCCTATTGTATTCGACAATAGTTATTAAGATATCAAACCTTTAAATGCTTTTTAAATTCTTGCGTCGCGCATACAAAAATGATGTTTCGAAACTTTTGTGCAAAAGTACAAAATATATGATGATTAGAATATATTTTTTAATAATTATTATAAATATGTTGTTTAAAACGGTATAAAAATGAGTAAATTATAAGTTTGAGTGTATAAATACAAGAAACAGCATGGTAGGTTTCTATATATAAAAACCACCATGCTGTTTATCTATTTACATTGTTGCCGTAAGGAATGTGGCATTGCCAAAGATGTAGAGGATGTTTTCGCATGCAGGTACAAGGAGAGTTTCGCCTTGGCGAACCTTAATGCCGTTGATGTTAGCTTCGCCCCATAGGCATACTACCACAACAAAAGAATCGACTTTGAAGTCTATTTGTGCAGCTACCTGCACTACTACACGGTTGACATTGAAATATGGGCAGTTGATGAGCTGACTTGTAGGCTTTGTGCTGTCGTACGATGTGCGGTATTCTGGCCAAACCTGATAATCGATGGCTTCTTTAGCTTCTTCTATGTGTAGTTCGCGAGGATTGCCATGAGCATCCTTGCGTCCGAAGTCGTAAACACGATATGTGATATCTGAAGTCTGCTGAATTTCGGCAAGGAAATTGCCCGCACCAATAGCATGCAGACGGCCTGCAGGCAGAAAGTAGAGGTCGCCTTGGTGAGCCTCATGTGTAGCAATGACATCTTGCATAGGTGAATGTCCATTTATAGGCTCTGCAGTAGCAAGCTTCTCGTATTCATCGGGAGTGATGCTCTTAGAGAGTCCTGCATATATCTTTGCTCCAACATCGCTCTTTATGATATACCACATCTCTGTTTTTCCTGCACATCCATGGCGTTCCATAGCAAGTTTGTCGTCTGGGTGTACTTGTACGGAGAGATCTTGGCGGGAGTCGATAAATTTTATTAGCAATGGAAACTTATTTCCATATTTCTTATAAACCTTTTCACCTACAAGCTTACTCTTGTATTTGTCGATAAGTTCAACGAGGTTGAGTCCAACGTCAACATCATCTACCTGTCCGCGCTCTATTGCAACACTCTCATGACCAGGCACACCACTAATCTCCCATGATTCACCGATGTTAGGTTGCGCGGTGAATATTCCCTTAAATGGTGCTATCTGATAGCCACCCCAAATAGTGGTTTTCAGATATGGTTCAAACTTGTATGGTTTCATGTTGTTTAATGTTTAGTGTTTAATGTTTAGTGTTTAATGTTTTATTGATTAATTTTTAGCTGAAAGCTCCAGCAAAAAGGCTAATGGCTTTAACTTCTAGCGACCGCCAGGGAGCGCTAACTTCTTTTATACTCTAACTTCTGAACTTGCGAAAGTTCTATATACTATATATACGTAAATGAAGGCTTGTTTACTTAGTCATATTCTAAATATTACCCAATCCATATTTTATAAATGGTATAACTTTTATATTATATCCATCAGTATGAATTTCTCGTTCTTCATTATTGGTAATGATAAGCAGATTGTTGCATTTTAACTCTCCCGCACATTCGATCAGACTACTAACTTCACGCTTCTCTGTTTTTGGTGATGTCATATCGTAACAAACTTGGATAAGTTGGTTTATATGAGTTCCTTGCCGTGTTACGAAATCAACTTCACGATCATTGCGTGAACGATAGTAGAATAAAGAGGTTTCTACCTGATATCCTAGGCGAAGCAATTCTACAAATACTTCATTTTCTAATAAGCGACCGAGATTCTCACTGAGGTTGAATGCCTTTGCTGCAACAAATCCATTGTCTATTACGTACACCTTACTAGCCGCTTTCTTCATCAACTTTAGCTTATTGTTGAATCGTGGTAGGTAATAGAATAAATAAGGCTCATGGAGATAATCCATGAATTTGCGTGTTGTAGTGACGCTCGTCATTGATAGTTCTTTTGCAATGTCGTTGGCTGAAAGTGGATTACAGAAGTTGGATAACAGATATAATGCAATGTTGTTGAGATCTGTAATATTGCGAATGTTATGGCGCTTAGCAACATCTTTCCATATTATAGAGTCAAACAACGTAGATAGATAATTGCGTGTGATGCTACGCATGTCAATAGTTTCTGGATATCCACCGTTTCGCAAGTAATCGTCTGCAATGGCGACAACTTCAGCTTGTTTTGCGTTGCTAATACTATTGATATTGGCACCCTTCCATTCTATAGTCTCTGTAAGGCTAAATGGTAACATCTCTACTTGTAAATATCGTCCCGTGAGAACTGTAGCCATTTCGCTACTAAGCATTTTAGCGTTGCTACCTGTTATTACGAGATTCTTGCCACGTCGGTATAGCTTCGAAACCCAAACATCCCAGTCTTTTAAGTTTTGCACCTCATCAAGTAGTAGGAATTCGTAGTTTGGGTACACTTCGTCAAGAGTTCTCATTACAAGCTCTTCATCCCATGCTGATAGCAAGAGATTATCATCAAAGTTTAAATATGCAAAGCTTTTGCCTTGTAGCATGAGTAATGCATATGTTGATTTACCCACGCGTCGAGGTCCGGTGATAAGTTTTATCATCGGATTATCAAGCAGAGTTTTAACATCAGTATTCGACTTTCGCATAAGATAATGACGTGCTAATAGCTCGTCGCGCTCTTTGCGTTGGTTTTGAATTATTGTATTCATATGCCTATGCAGTATAGTTATTTGTGGCAAATATACTGCTTTTTATCCAATAATTAGCCTTCTACTGGATAAAAATCGGCTTTTTTATCCAGTACGACTGCATTTATTGGATAAAATAGGCAAAATGAGGTGATAGTTGATATTCTGACTATCACCTTTTTTCCGCTTATGCCTTTGCCGTATGGAAAATAATCTGTAACTTAGCGCACTATTTCAGAGATTGGCTCTAAATAGTGGTATATATAAAAAAGGTAAAAAGTAGAGATAATGGTTACACATCGTTTGTTGATCGTGGAAGACGATTTGGCTTTTGCAACTATGATGCAAACTTGGCTACGCAAGAAAGGTTTTGAGGTAGACAAGGTTAGCTCTGTTGGTGCTGCTGCCAAAAAGGTGGCGGAAGATGATGCCGACTTTAGTCTTGTGCTGTCTGATCTTCGTTTGCCTGATGGCGATGGCTTGCAACTACTTGCGTGGTTGCGCAAGAAGGGAATGCAACTGCCGTTTATTGTGATGACAAACTATGCTGAAGTGCAAAATGCTGTACAGGCTATGAAGTTGGGAGCTTCTGATTATATTTCTAAGCCTATACAGCCAGATATATTATTACAGAAGATTAATGATGCATTGGCTGCGCCTGTTGAGGCTAATCTGGCTACTCCTATAGCAAAGTCTGAGACTCAGTCTGCGGTAAAGCCTAATAAAGAAAACAAAGAAGCTAAAGATGCTAAGCAGTCTGCTACACCTAAATATATAGAAGGTAAGAGTGAGGCTTCGCGTCAGCTATATGAATATGTAGGTTTGGTGGCTCCTACGCCAATGTCGGTATTGATATTGGGAGCCAGCGGCACAGGTAAAGAGTATGTGGCTCGTAGAATTCATGAACTTAGCAACAGAAGCGACAAACCATTCTATGCCATCGACTGCGGAGCTATACCTCGCGATGTTGCTGCCTCTGAATTCTTTGGATATAAAAAAGGTGCTTTTACTGGTGCTGATGCTGATAAGCAGGGTGCTTTTGAAATAGCTAATGGTGGCACACTATTCCTCGACGAGATGGGAAATCTAAGCTACGATGTGCAAGTACAGTTGCTTAGAGCTTTGCAAGAACATAGAATAAGACCATTGGGCTCAACTAAGGAGATTGAGGTAGACATACGATTGGTATGTGCCACCAACGAAAACCTCGCACAGAGAGTTGCTGAAGGCAAATTCCGTGAAGATCTCTATCATCGTGTCAACGAGTTTACTATCTATATGCCATGTCTAAAGGAGCGTGGCGCCGACCTCTTCCTTTTTGCCGACTTGTTTATAAAGCATGCCAACGAGGAACTTGGTCGCGAGGTATTAGGCTTGGATGCTAAAGCCTCAGAACTTTTGGCACGCTACGACTGGCCAGGCAATCTGCGTGAGCTAAACAATGTGATAAAAAGGGCGGTGCTTATGACTCGTGGTAAATATATCACTCCTGCCGAACTTAGCATAGGTCAGCAGTTACAGCAACCAAAGCCTATGGCTCTCCATGACGAGGAATCGGAGCTGCAACGTATAAAAGATGCGTTGGCTGCAACAGGAGGCAACAAAACGAAGACGGCACAGCTCTTGGCAATAGACCGTAAGACGCTATATAACAAGATGCAGAAATATGGCATTCTACAATAAAGTGTGGAATAATTCCACAGTATTTCCCCACTTTCCACAATTTGTGGAAAGTGGGGTTTTTAGTTAACTCTCTCATAATCAACGATGTAACATATTTGCGTGTTTTTTGGCACGGCAGTTGTCCTTATTACCAGTGAATAAGACAACAAAATAATATTAACAATAAAAACATGATAATTATGAGAAAGTTTATGTTCGCAGCCGTTTCGGCAATGGTTTTAGTTTGTGTTAGCAACGTATTCGCTAATCAGTCAGCAATGCAGTTTGAGGCAAACAATGGTATTCAGTCTGATTCTGTAGTAACAGATTCTGCAAGCCAGCAAGTCGTTGATGCTCCTGTAGAGCAGCAAGCTACAGCTACTGAGACTCCTGCTGACTCTGCCAGCGCAACCACAGAGACTGTGGAAGCTCCTGCAGATAGCGCAGTTGCACAGTAATTGTAATTGGTAAGGTTTGGGGATAACAGAATGCTCCTTCGGTCGCTTTGTCAAACGACTGGAGGAGCTTTTCTTTTTGCTAAATTATTTGTTTTTTTGGCTAAAAGCGGTAGCCTATAGAAACATATAAGCCATGATAGTTGTTTAAGCCCTTTGTGCGGAAATCTTGGAACGAGTAGCCAACACCAACAACAGGAGAGAAGCTTGACTTTGGATTGCCTACCCAATACATGCCCAACTTATAAGCAGTATTCTTGAAATCAGAACTACCAATGGTTGAGGTTACCGACGCTCTCAGCTCAAAGGCATCATTATTCTCAATTGTTGGAGGAAGAATAGTATAACTCAGTCCACCACCAAGGTTTATTGCCTGATTGTATTTGTGCGTCGTTCCTTCCTTAGGAATAAAATAGGTACCCTCAGAAAGCGCATGGAGTGAGAAACGGTTTGTTAGACTATAATTCAAGTCGATATTTGCTCCGAAAGGAGTCGTTTTGTCTTTAGGTGTGCCTGTGCCTAAGCCAAGCTCTATATGGAATTTGTCTAATGCGCTTTGAGCGTTGCTGCACAATGGTGTTGCTGATACTAAAGATAAAAGCAACATGCTAAATAGTGTTTGTTTGTGTTTCATAACTGAATGTTTTGGTTTTGGTTTCTGCAAAAGTATCATTTTTTTTCCACCGAACAAACAATATAGTGTCATTTTATCTAACATTAACTGTAAATATGTCTTGAACAATCTGTATTTTAAGTAGTTATGAATAGTTAACAAAAAAATAAAAGTGATGGCAATATCTATTGTTTTATGTAATTTTGCCAAAGAATATAGAATACACATTATTATATATATACTATATGATAAAGATTAAGCTCAACACCCATTTGAAAATAGCTATTGGATATATCGTGCTGATAGTAGTGCTGGGATTTTCAGGCTGGCTACTATATAGCAATATGCGGTCGCAACAGAATGTGAGTGAGGCTTCTGTCATTTTTATGCGCCGACAAAATGCTGCCGAACAAATGATATATAGCATGCTTAAGGTTAGTACTGCCGAGCGTGCAGTCTGTCTTGGACAGGTGGAAGAGTGGTGGAGCTACAACGAAGCAGTAGACTCAGCACGTAAGGCAACGGCAGGCTTGCGCTCGTTGGTAAGTGACCCACGACAGCAAGAGCGTATAGACTCGCTGCAGTTGCTATTGACAATGAAATATAATAATGTGCGACTTGTTATGGCAGAATTAGTGAACGACAAGTCGGATACCCTATATTATAATAAGGTGAAGAATCTACATAGCGGACATGATTCGCTCGTGATTCGTCCGAAGACTGCTGAAATCAAAGAAAACAAGCAGACCGTGTATGAGGTGATAAAGACGAAGCGTGGTTTCTTTGCTCGTCTTGCCGATGCTTTCCGCAAGCAATATGCTGATACTGTGAGCGTTCGCCAAGAAGAACTTGGACAAGTCACCGACTCCGTGGGTCATACCATCAATATTGCTGATACTGTGGCTGATGTGCTGTCTGAGATTAAACTCGCTGAAAATAAGGCTAAACAACAACATAAGGATAATGTAAATCGCAAAGCACGCAGTCTGCAGATGGTTAGCATGCAGCTGGCTCAGCGTATGCAGCAACTATTGGAAGATGTTCAGGGTGGAGAGCGTAGGTATCTGCAGCGAGCATTAGACAAAGATCTCGTAGTTCGTAAGGCTGCTTTCCGCAAGGTGGAAATGTTGGCAGCCCTGTCGGTGGTATGCGTGGTGATACTCCTGCTCTTCATCTATCGCGATATGCGCAAAGAGCGTATCTATCGCAATTATCTCGTTCAGGCTAAGGCTGAGACAGAGAAGCTTATGGCACAGCGCGAGCGACTGCTTCTCACTATAACCCACGACATCAAGGCTCCTGTAGCATCAATATCCGGTTTTATCGAATTGTTGTCCGACCAAGTATCAGGCGAAAAAGCTAAGGCATGGCTTAGCAATATCCAGTCGTCTGCCAACCATCTGCTAAACCTCGTTACCGCTCTTTTGAACTATCATCAGTTAGAGAATGGTAAGATAAAACCACAGAATGTCAGCTTCCGTCCATCGCAGCTCATAGATAGTTGTGTGGCAGAGCGTCTGCCACAGGCAATGGAGAAATCTCTTGCCTTGGAGTGTCATACCCAGAGGTGTGGTTCAAAGATGTGTGTTGCCGATGCTTTCAGGATAAAGCAGATTATCGACAACCTCGTTAGCAATGCCTTGAAATATACCAAAGAGGGTAGTGTTGTGGTTGATGCCGCTGTCGTTGGTGAAGGTTGGCTAACCGTGAAGGTTGCTGATACTGGCGTAGGAATGACAGAAGAAGAATGTGAGCGAGTGTTCCAAGCTTTCACCCGATTGCCTGGAGCACAAGGCATCGAGGGTGTAGGTCTCGGCTTGTCTATAGCCAAAGAAAACATAAAGATGCTGGGTGGCGACATCCAATTGCAGAGCACCAAGGGCAAAGGCTCTGTATTTACAGTCAGAGTGCCTGTGGCTATAGATTCCAACGATAGCGCAAAAGATAAAGATGCTAAACGAGATGCTCCAAGCAGCAATATCACTAAGCATATTGCCGATACCGATACTTATAAAGTGCTGATTGTTGACGACGACTCATTGCAGTTGCAATTGCTAAAGGAATTGCTTGCCAATATCAAGCCTGGACGTTGGAATGTCATAGCTTGTCAACATGTAGACGAGGCTATGAGTATAATCAAAACTTGGCATCCGCATATCCTCTTTGCTGATATCGAAATGCCAGAAATGGGCGGACGAGAACTAATCAGCAATATCGACCATAGCAATATGGTTGTTGTTGCTATGACTGCTCATGAGCGAAGCATAGAACCAGAGTTGCATAGCGCAGGCTTCGACGCTTGTCTATTTAAGCCTTTTGGCGCAGCTGGACTGACCACGCTTTTGTCGCAGCTTACTAACAAAGAGATTACTTCCGTTCGCGACATCACTCCTGATACTGTTTCCTCATCATCTGCCGATGGCAATCAGTCGCAAGATAATGCCTCTCCATCTAATCGCTTTGCAGCATTAACCGTCTTTGCCGATGGCGATGTTGAGGCTGAGCGCACCATATTGACAGATTTCAAAACGAGTCTTGACGAATATATATCAAGGTTGACTTCTGCTTTGAATATAGAATCAGAAGCTGCAACTTCCCTGTCAGCCCGTATAAAAGAAATCGGTAGTGTAGCGCATAAGCTCTTGCCAATAGCCACTATGCTCAACCTCGCAACTCTCAGCACCATTCAGCAGTTGTCGCCCGAGCATATCTCCGAACTTGAACCTTCGCAAGCCAATAAGCTTGTTGCCGAAGTGCTTGATGAACTGCGTGGAGTGGAGGAAGAATTAGTAGGAATGCTATAGTTAAGCAGTAAAAATACTATAGTTAATTAGTAGAAATAACAAAGCGATGTCTTTAACTATCGCTTCCATATAACTATCTCTTTCGTTCAACAGCGGGTTGAACGGTCGTAGAAAGCGTTTGACTTTGCGATTTATCATATGATACTTTACCGTTCAGCCCGCTGTTGAACGAAAGAGATAGTTTATTGCTTCTCGATGACAAGCTCTATCTTTTGGAATCTCTTCTTATATATGTTGACAAGTATAAGCGTATTACAGACTTTTTTGTAGAAGTTATAATAAACAAAAAAGTCTTGCAAGTATGATACTTACAAGACTTTTTTGTAGCGGGGGTGGGACCCGAACCCACGACCTCCGGATTATGAATCCGACGCTCTAACCAGCTGAGCTATCCCGCCATCGTTGTTTGCGGGTGCAAAGGTACATTAAACATTTGAATCTTCCAAATAAAAACCAAACTTTTTTTTCTGTGGTTGAAAAAATAAGATGATAATATAATACATATTGATGCAAATAAAAGCATTTGCAGTAAAAAATGATACAAATAAAAGGATTTGCAGTAAAAAAATCAAAAATAATTATGAAAATAAAAAATAAAATATTATTTTTGCACAATCTTATAAAAAGGCGTTACTGGCGCTTTGGTTTTTGACTGTAGAAGAACTTCGCAAACTCATCTGTTCGTCAAGAAAACAAGGCAATAAGGCAATGCCCACGGGCTGTATTGTATACAGCCCTCAATGGGTTATAAGTATTTATACTTATGACAAAGTTGAGGGTTGATTCTACTTTATAACTTGGGGCTATCCTCGTTGCTCGCTTCCGACGAACAGGGCAATGCGAAGGCCTTTCTATGGTGGAATCGAGCTGCTTTGGATGGCTCCACGTTCTTTTTAGTGTAAAATCTTAATTTTTTATATTTATAAACGTATTGTCGGGTTTGAAGCCATACCGATATTAAAAAAACTGCTATAAGGTTATGAAAAAACTTATGTTTTTTGCTGCAATGATTCTTACTATGGGTCTTGCATCATGCTCAAGCGATGACGAAACAACGCAGGGACCAATAAAAGTGAAACTTGCACCATCAAAAGCGTCAAAAGTAACATTCTATTCTAATGGCAATCAACTCGATGCCAATGGTAATGTTGTTGGTACAAACACAAACGCAAAGACAGCCCCTTTCTATGTTACACGTGCAGAAGGAAATGAAAATCCAGATTCTGTAGAGGTTAATTTCTCTATCAATGAGCGTCAGTATCCGTCAAACGATACCAAGCTTTCTATCCACGTACGTTCGGTGAGCGATGTTACCGTGTTTATTCCAACTCCTGCAGAGTACTACTGCCCAGTTGATGATATGCATATCGTGCAGTCTCATTCACAAAATGTCGAGACTTATGGTTCTAACGAACATGCTGAAATGGTTATCAATGGCAACAAGGTCGGACTTGATATTACTTTTGCTGAAAATGGTATCACTGTCAAAACAAGCGGTATGAACGAAAGTGTTCAGAACTATTTGCAGAATAAATACCACGATGGTCTGACATTCGAAATCTACAACTATTTCAATACAGAGAAGGCTGTAGCAGGCGGAAGCACTCAAGCAATTTCTAAGAATGATTTGAAGAGTATGCTTGACGATCATACCACAATTTCGTTCACACACACACCTGCTGTTTTTGCCAATGCTTATGGCTTGCTTAAAGGTAATGCAACTGCTGGCGAAAAAGAAGTTAAGATTATGGAAGACGATCAGGAAGTAACCTACCACGTGCGTGCACTTGATTGTAAGGTTGTGCCTGCAGACATCACTCTCTTCAATACTGCTGTTTACGGGGGCGTTTCTGGTCACACATCTTATCTCTACTCATACTCACGCAAGTAAGTATCAGTAGAATCAACAAATAATTTCGATGACTTTACTTTGGTCATCGGCTTTACGGCAAGGCTTTTGTTTCAAATAGCCTTGCCGTTTTCTTATGCTTGACTTGTATTTTTGGTCTTCATATACCAAAAGTGGCAGAAAATGGCTCGAAAGTTTATAAACTATAGTGGTTTATTTAATTATATAAAAAGAGTGAAGAATTTATTAGTTTTATAACTATTAGATTCTTCACTCTTTGTTCTTCCCTCTTCCCTTAAATTCTTACAGAGGGTACTCCTCGAATGCGTATAATACTGTGGTGAGGTATCTTTCACCAGTATCAGGGAGGATGGCTACAATCTTCTTACCTTTATTCTCTGGACGCTTGGCAAGGATGGTGGCAGCATAGACTGCTGCGCCAGATGAAATGCCAACGAGTAGACCTTCCTGTTGTGCAAGCTGACGACCAGAACGGATGGCGTCGTCATTTTCTATATCCAAGACCTCGTCGATTACTGATGCATCGTAGGTGTCAGGGACGAAGCCTGCACCAATACCTTGGATTTTATGCGGACCACTCTTACCACCATTCAGTACTGGCGATGAGGCTGGCTCTACAGCTACTATCTTGATATTAGGATTCTTCTCCTTAAGATATTCGCCGATACCGGATATTGTTCCACCTGTACCAACTCCACCAACAACGATGTCGACAGTGCCATCTGTATCTTCCCAAATTTCAGGACCCGTTGTCTGATAGTGGATTTGTGGGTTGGCAGGGTTAACAAACTGACCAAGGATAACAGCTCCAGGGATAGAAGCTCGCAACTCTTCGGCAGCTTTTATTGCACCAGGCATACCATCGGCACCAGACGTTAGTCTAACTTCGGCACCATAAGCCTTAACGAGGTTGCGACGCTCTACACTCATGGTTTCAGGCATAGTAAGGATGAGCTTATAGCCTTTTACTGCAGCAACGAGAGCTTCGCCAACACCGGTGTTGCCACTTGTAGGCTCTATGATAGTAGCGCCAGGCTTTAGAATGCCTTTGCGCTCAGCATCTTCAATCATAGAAAATGCTACACGGTCTTTGATGCTACCGCCAGGGTTGAAATATTCCACCTTAGCGATGATGGGTGTTTCCGCTCCATGTAGTTTGGAGAATTTGCTAAGTTCCACAAGAGGAGTGTGGCCGATAAGGTCGGTTATTTGTTTTGCAATTTTCATATCGCCCTGGTTTATACGATTATACATATTCGAAAGCCTCTTTGAGAGCATCGAGCAAGTCGTCGATATTCTCGATACCGATGCTCAAGCGAATGGTAGAAGGATAGATATGCTCCTGCTCCAATTCCTCAGGGCTCATTTGTGAGTGTGTTGTTGTGGCTGGATGTATCACGAGCGACTTCACATCGGCAACATTTGCCAAGAGTGAGAATATGCGCAAGTGGTCGATGAATGCCCATGCTTCTTTCTGACCTCCCTTGATTTCGAAGGTGAAGATGCTACCTGCACCATTAGGATAGAGCTTCTTGTATAGCTCGTGGTCTGGGTGAGAAGGGAGTGAAGGGTGGTTAACCTTGGTGACCTTAGGGTTGTTGGCAAGATATTCCACTACCTTAAGTGCATTCTGCACGTGGCGCTCTACACGAAGGCTGAGAGTCTCCAAGCCCTGAAGCAATATCCATGCATTGAAAGGACTGATGGTAGCACCAGTATCACGAAGGATGACGGCACGAATTCTTGTTACGAAAGCTGCTGCTCCTGCTACATCAGCAAATACTGCACCATGGTATGAAGGGTCTGGCTTGGCAAGGGTAGGGAACTTGTCGGCATTAGCCTTCCAGTCGAACTTACCGCCATCTACGATTACGCCACCGAGCGAACTACCATGACCGCCAATGAACTTTGTGGCAGAATGAACAACGATGTCGGCTCCATGTTCGATAGGACGAATGAGGTAAGGAGTGCCGAAGGTGTTGTCGATGATGAGAGGGATGTTATGACGATGAGCAATCTCTGCAAGACGGTCGATATCTGTGACGTCAGAGTTTGGATTGCCGAAAGTCTCAGCATACAGCGCCTTGGTGTTAGGCTTGATGGCTGCCTCTACTTCATCAAAGTTGCGTACATCAACGATAGAGTATGTAACACCCTGAGTTGTCAATGTGTGAGTGATGAGGTTGAACGAGCCGCCATAAAGGTTGTCGGCAGCTACCACATGGTCGCCATTCTGAAGGATGTTTTGTAAAGCGTAGGTTACGGCAGCTGCACCAGAAGCAACTGCGAGTCCGGCTACACCACCCTCAAGGGCTGCAACACGATCTTCGAATACTCCCTGAGTGGAGTTGGTTAGTCGACCATAGATATTACCTGCATCGCGAAGACCAAAACGGTCGGCAGCATGCTGAGAGTTGCGGAACACATAACTTGTGGTCTGATATATAGGTACTGCTCTTGCATCAGTTGCAGGATCTGGATTCTCTTGTCCAACGTGGAGTTGTAGGGTCTCGAAACGGAGTTTTCTTTCGTTGCTCATAATTTGTTTCCTTTCTTTTATTTGTTTTTATGTTGTTGTCTATTTATTGTGATACCATAAATCGTGTTTGTGTATCTTTATGTTCACGGTTGCAAAGGTACGACGAAATACTGATACTGGAAATAGCATAATTGCGTCATTTGTGATACCACAAATGTGGTATATGAGTGATAATAGCCCGAAATTGACATGATTCTGGGTGTTTACACCTTATTATATATATAGGGACAGAGATTTTATATATAACAATATGGTGTCTTTAATAAAAATGTAACATGTTGGTAATATGTGTGAAAGAAAATAGTGCTATCTTTGCAACCGTAATACAATATATATAAATATATTATGGTGAACGATTTAACAGATGGCACAGCCAATAAGGGTTACCGCATTCTTGTGGTAGACGACGAGGAAGACTTGTGTGAAATCCTAAAGTTTAATCTTGAGACTGAAGGATATATAGTAGAAACAGCTAATTCGGCAGAAGAGGCGCTGACATTGGATATTGCCAGTTTCAACCTTTTGCTCCTTGATGTTATGATGGGAGGTATGTCGGGCTATTCACTCGCCAAGAAGTTGAAGGCAGCTCCTGCTACAGCACAGATTCCTATCATTTTCCTTACCGCTCGTGATAGTGAGAACGATACCATTACAGGTTTCAATATCGGTGCCGACGACTATATCTCAAAGCCTTTCTCTATTCGTGAGGTGATGGTGAGAATAAGAGCCGTGCTTCGTCGTACTTCAGAAACTCCTGATACAGAGACTCATCAGATGATACGCTATCAGGGCTTGGAGATGAACCTTGATAAGAAGACAGTGACTGTAGATGGCGAAGATGTGCCATTTACAAAGACTGAGTTTGAACTGTTGAAGCTGTTGCTCGAAGAACGCGGAAGAGTCTTTTCACGTCAGGAACTCATCGATAAAGTTTGGCCTAAGGATGTGCTGGTGCTCGACCGCACAGTAGATGTCAACATCACTCGTATGAGAAAAAAGATAGGAAGATTCTCAAAGTGTATTGTTACCCGCTTGGGCTTCGGATATTATTTTGATGCATGATGAATATGAAACTAACAGTAGGTCAGAAACTATATGCTTCGGTAATGGCGATATTTCTTGTCTTTGCCGTGGCATTAATCATGTTTCAGCAAAACAGGGAAAAGCAATTTAAGATAGAAGCCCTAAATATAAGGTTGCAAGGCTACAACGAGCATATGGCTGAATCGCTCGACACCATGGAGCTAATAGGCTTTGGCGCTATGAATAAATATGTGGCTATGCACAATATGCCTGGACTTAGAGTTACCATCATCAACACTAAGGGCGAGGTGATTTATGATAATAAGCTCAGCAAACCTACTCATGCTGCCAACCACTTAAACCGTCCTGAGATTCGTCAGGCGCTGGCTACAGGAAAAGGATATACTGTTGACAGAAAGAGCAATACTCTGAATCACGACTATTTCTATTCTGCCACATATTATCCACAAAGCAAAGTGATTGTTCGTAGTGCGTTGCCTTACGACAACAATCTTATTCGTTCGCTAAGTGCCGACCAACATTATATATGGTTTACCCTTGGTGCATTGCTCGTGTTGACTATTGTGTTGTGGCGATTTACTCGCCGACTGGGCAAGAATGTAGGCAAGCTACGACTCTTTGCATATAAAGCCGACCATAACGAATCTTTAGAGACAGAAGACTTGGCTGAATTTCCTAACGATGAGTTAGGCGAAATAGCAGAGCGAATAATTAAGATTTATAAGCGTCTGCAGTCTACACGTAAAGAGCAAGATATGCTGAAGCGACAGCTCACTCAGAATATTGCCCACGAGCTAAAGACTCCTGTAGCAAGTATTCAGGGCTATCTGGAGACAATACTTGGCAACGACGATATGAGTGATGAAACAAAGACGCAGTTTATGCAACGATGCTTTGCTCAGAGCCAACGCCTCACAGCTTTGCTCCATGATATTTCTACTCTGAATCGTATGGATGATGCTCCACAAGAGACTGAGTTTAGTGAGGTGGATATAACACAGATGGTGGCAACAATAAAGAGCGAAACAGCCTTGCAGTTGGCAGAGAAAGATATGGCTTTCAATAATCTGCTGCCTAAGGATCTTGCCGTTAAGGGCAACCAGAGTTTGCTATATAGCGTGTTTAGAAATCTTGTGGATAATGCTATCGCATACGCAGGTGTTGGCACCACCATTATTCTCTCGGCTCAGAAGGAAGGGCCTATGTGGCATTTCATATTCAAGGATAATGGCGTGGGAGTGCCTCGCGAACATCTGCCACGACTCTTCGAGCGTTTCTATCGTGTAGACAAGGGACGTAGCAGAAAGATGGGAGGTACAGGCTTAGGACTTGCCATAGTGAAGAATGCCGTATTGCTACATGGTGGTAGAATATCGGTAGACAATCAGCTTTCTGGTGGCTTGATATTCGATTTCACCCTGCCTGCTTGCTAAAATATAATAGGCGTATATATCAAATATGTAAAAAACAATAATCCTTTTGGGTTATTGTTTTTTGCTTTAAATAAGATAGGCTACACTCGGAAATAAAAAAGAAAACTTCGTATTTCTTTTGTTATTCCACTCGTTTGCACTATCTTTGCAGATAACTAAAGTTTCAGTTCGACATATTGTTGAGTGCAGTTTGTTATTATAAAACCTAAGTTAGAAAATGACTATTACACAAGCAGAAAAGATGCATGCTGTAGCTATTGCAAAATTGATAATGCAAGCTATGAACTACGATTGTTGCCAGTATTTCGCAGGACCAGAGCATACACTTCAAGACTTTGAGAATATGATGATTCGTCTTGTTGAGGCTGACCATAGCCAATATAGCTATCGCAATTCTATTGTAGCTTTGGCTGACGATGGCAATGTGGCAGGCGTATGCGTAAGTTATGATGGCAAAGACCTTCGCTACCTCCGTAAGGCTTTTGTTGCAGCGGCTCTCGAAGCTTTTGGTAGAGACTTTTCTGATATCGACGACGAGACACAGGCTGGCGAACTATATCTCGATAGCATAGCTGTTGATGAGCGCTATCGTCGTCAGGGTATTGCAAAGAAATTGCTGAATGCAACAATAGAAAAGGCAGGCAGATTGAATATCCCTGCTGTGGGACTACTTGTTGACAAAGGCAATCCTGACGCCGAGCGACTATATACAGCTTGCGGATTTGAATATGTTAACGACTCTGCGTGGGGCGGTCATCCTATGCGTCATTTGCAGGTGAAAGCCTAACCATCATTCTAAATTTATAGATACAACATTCAAACGCTCATTACTATGCAGATAAGTAAATATTTGGTTGTTAACTCTCGAGACGTTCAATGGGGTCTTACCGTTAGCAACGTGGGATATGAAGAGATAGAAGCTACAGATGTATATCCTACTCGTGGACATGCCGATGGCTACTATTTCGATATTGATAAAGGACGCGTTCTTAATGAATACCAGTTGCTATATATAACCGAAGGTGAGGGTATCTTTAATTCTGCTCATGCCAAGGATATACCATTAAAGGCTGGCGACCTATTCTTGCTCTTTCCTGGTGAGTGGCATACCTATCATCCTACGGGTAAGAATGGATGGAAGAGCTATTGGATAGGCTTTAAGGGTAAGAATGTCGACGACCGTGTGAAGGCAGGCTTCTTGTCGGTAGATAAGCCAATATACCATGTAGGTTTTAGTGCCGACATCATCCGTTTGTATGAAGAAGCATATAAGCGAGCACAAGAAGAGGCTCCATATTCGCAGCAGATATTGGCAGGCATCGTGAACCATCTCGTTGGTTTGATGTATGCTCTTGAGCGTAGTATGGAACTTTCTAAAGACCATACTCGTGTAGACATGATAAACCTTGCCCGCTTACGAATACGTGAATCGTTGGAGGTTGATCTTACCATACAGCAGGTGGCAGAAGAGTTGGGAGTTAGCTATAGCAACTTCCGTAAGCTGTTTAAGGAGTTTACAGGTATCTCTCCAGCCCTATATCAGCAAGACCTCCGCTTGCAGCGTGCCAAAGAACTACTTGCTACTACCACCCTTAGCATCAAGGAAATAGCTTATCGCTTACGCTTCGAGTCGCCAGATTACTTCTCGTCGAAGTTCAAGATAAAGACGGGTAAGAAACCAAGCGAATTTAGAAATATGTAGGCATAGCAACCAGACAACAACTACTAATTATATATTTAACAAAAAAACACAAAGAGTTATATTATGGAGAATATTAGAACAAAGAAATCGGTAACAACATTGTTGTTTGATTGCTTGATGTTGACAATTGCGTGGACGTCATTCTTCTTTGAAGAAACTGCAGGCGTATGGGGAAAAGTGATTTATGCTGCCTGTTTCATCTTTGCATTAATAGATGTAGCACTCTGGACTACAGGCAATAAGCAAGTAAAGGTGATAACATCTAAGGAGGTAGGTCTTTGCGTGGTGCAAGCCTTGCTTGTTGTTGCGTTAGCTGTGTATGGCATAGTTGAAGCGGTGGCTGTAATTAGCAATCCTGCTGCAATAGTGTTTGTTGCAATGGCTGTTGGGGTGATAATATTTGCAGGTTTCATAGGAGTGAAAGCCTTGAAGAAGCAACCAAGTTTTTATCATGAGTTTCGCTTTGGCGCATCCTTCGATGTTGTGTTAGCTTTGTTCTTGATATATAATTTCGTAAACAAAGGTATAGACGAAGAGCTTACCTTATTTATATTATCTATAGCCTTGCTTGCTGTAGACTTATCTCGCTCTCTGATACGTCAGAAATAGCTTGTTATATATACCTTACTCAACTTTCGCAAATGTGGAAGTTAAAGAATTTAAAGAAGTTAGAGAAGTTAAAGCCATATGCTTTATAGCTAAATATACAACCAAAAAGGCTATTGGCTATAACTTCTAACGACCGAAGGGAGTGATAACTTCTTTAACTACTATAACTTCCGTACATGCGAAACTTCAGTACCTTATTATATATATGGCGACCATCCTCTTTATTCTATGAGGGTGGTCGCCATTATTGTTTTTATATCCTTGTTTAGACTCCCCTTATGTAGGTATGCTTGGTTTGCTGTTGAGATGGCTATACCTACATAAGGGGAAGTTAAGCCTATGATTACCAATATTTAGGTATTGCGATGCTCGCTGAATAGCCATAATTTTGCACACAAAAATAAATATTTAGCAAAATTATGAAAACAAGAAGTAAGGTTTTGATGTTTGCTGCAGCCGCTATGACAATGCTGCCAAATATAGCTTCTGCCCAATTGCATGTGGGAGGATATGGTGAAGCAGCATATAGTAGAAATTTCTATAGCGACCACGTGAGCCGTTATAGTTTGGCTGATGAGCACAAGGATGATCCAAGTCATGGTCGTTTTGATATTCCTCATGCTGTTGTATACCTAAGCTACGACTTCGGCAAAGGTTGGTCGATGGGCTCTGAGATAGAGTTTGAGCATGGTGGAGTAGGTATGGCATACGAGAAAGAAGACGAAGAAGGAGGCGAATGGGAGCAGGAAGTAGAGAAAGGTGGAGAAGTAGAGCTCGAGCAGTTCTGGATTCAGAAGTCTTTCGCTGAATGGGCTAACATCAAGGCGGGACATATTGTGGTTCCTGTAGGTTTGAACAATGCCCACCATGAACCATTAAACTTCTTTACAGTATATCGTCCTGAGGGGGAGAATACCATTATGCCAAGCACCTGGCATCAAACGGGTGTAAGTTTTTGGGGACGCACAAAGAACTGGCGCTATGAATTGCAGTTTCTTGTAGGTCTCAATTCAGACAACTTCACAAACACAGGTTGGATAAACAAAGGTCCTGGTACTCCTACCGAAGGCGAGATAGCAACAAAATATGGTACAGCCCTTCGCCTTGACAACTATAGCATAAAAGGATTGCGCATTGGTTTGAGTGGATATTATGGTCATGCCATTGGCAACTCATATCCAAACAATAAGAATGGTGCTGAGGCAAAGTATAAAGGAGTTGTAGCCATTGGTGCTGTCGACTTCACCTATAATGATCACAACTGGATAGTTCGTGGACAAGCCGACTATGGATATTTGAGCGATGCACAGCAGTTGAAGTATTTCACCAACCGCTTGAATGGTCTTTCGCCATTCCATCATTCAGCTTTCGTTAGCAAGAATGCCTTTGCTTATGGTATTGAAGCTGGCTACAATGTGTTCTCGCAGATAGAGAAGCTACGCAAGGAAGAGCAGAAACTCTATGTCTTTGGTCGCTATGAGCACTATAATCCATATGCTTCTAAGACCAAGAACACATCTTACGACTATACCAATGTTAAGCGCATGGCAGTTGGTATCAACTATTTCCCAGTTAAGCAGGTGGCTATCAAGGCAGAGTATTCGCACCGATTCTTGAAGAGCCAGTACAACAACGAGCCTGCAATAAATATTGGCGTTGCTTACGAAGGCTGGTTCTTATAAGCAAGGGATAGTTCTTAGCGAAAGTTCGATTAAACATAAATAAACAATTTATAAACACAGAAAAGGATGAAAAAGTATTTTAAGAGCGCCGTGATGCTCATGGCAGTATTGGCATTGCCATTAGGTTTTACTTCTTGTGATAGCGATGACGATCCAGACGATGGCACAAAGTATACTAACAAAGCTTATGGTCAGAGCGCTATGGATGCATGCACTGAACTTTGTAATGCTCTTCGTGATGCATACAAGGAGGTTAACGACGCTAATCTTACCGATGAGCAGGAAGCTTACTTGAAGAATGTTTTTGCTAATGCTGTTGATAACACCATTCAGCCTACATATAAGAATTTGGCTGATGCCGTAGAGCGTCTTCACACCGCACTCCCTAAAAGTGTAAATACAAGCAACCTCACACAGCAGAATATTAAAGATGCTTGTGAAGCATTCAAGGATGCACGTGCATTGTGGGAGAAGAGCGAGGCTTTCCTTGGTGGTGCAGCTTCAGACTTTGAGATTGACCCACATATCGACTCATGGCCATTGAACCGTAACCTCCTTCACTCATATTTCGCAACAGGCAAATTTAGCGATGAAGCAATTGAGGATGCTTCTATCCTTGGTTTCCACGCTCTTGAGTTTATCTTGTTCCGCAATGGTCAGCCACGTAAGGTAGCTGAATTCCAGGGCTACGACACATACAAAGGTTTCACCGATGTTAAGGGCTCAGAGGAGTTGAAGTATGCTGAGGTTGTTATCGAAGACTTGGTAAACCACGTATATGAGCTTGAAGTAGCATGGTCAGAGAATCCTAACGCTAAGCGTCTTGCTGCTGTTAAGGCTGCAGGTCTTGAGTATCAGACAGAAAAGGGCGTTTCGTATGCAGCAAACCTTAAGAACGCTGGAAACAAGCAGATTAGTAAGTTCGCTACATTGAAGGACGGTCTTGCACAGCTCATCTCTTTGGACGAAGGTTCTGCTTATGGTATCTCTAATGAGGTTGGTACAGCAAAGATTGCCAATCCTTTCCAAGCTGGCGACATCAGCTATGTAGAGTCGCCATATAGCTACAACTCTATAACCGACTTCCAAAACAACATCCGTTCTATCGAGAACCTATGGTATGGTGGCACAAATGGTACAAGTTCTAACGCTCAGTACAGTCTCCACAAGTTCTTCAAGGATAATGCCTCAGCTAAGGGTCAGCGTGTAGAAACAGCAATCCAGAATGCTATCAGCAAGATAGGTGCTATGCCTTACCCATTCGTTAAGTATGTGAGCACCGTTTGGAACTTGAAGTTTGACGAGGTTAACCCAGAGTAATTTTTATTAGCTTAGTATATATATTATTTATTGTGCATCTCGTCAATACATAAAATTGGCGAGATGCTATTATGCATAAAATAAACAACTTAAAAAAAAGGTATATTATGAATTATCTAAGGATTAGTAAAATGTTGATGGCAGGACTCATGGCGTTGCCTATGGTGTCTTGTTCTGATGACGATGCGCCAGTAAACGATAAGCTTACCGGCAATTCGCAGTTTGGTAAAGCCAACGAAGTGTTTGCTGCTTCGGAATGGTATCCAGGTGGTCAACTTGGTACTGAAGAAGGTATGAGCTATTCGGCTGAAACCAAAGCTACCACAAATCAAGGTTTGTCAACCAACTTTAATAAGGGTGAAGACTTCTTTGAGCATATCTATACTATTGCTGATGCTCCTCGTAAGGGACTTGGTCCTGCATGGGTGCGCACAAGTTGTATACATTGCCACCCTGGCTATGGTCATGGCAAGGTGCAGAATCAGTATCTTGGCGACAAGTTTGGCAATGGCTATCTGCTCGTAGTATATCACCCAACACCAGGTACTGCAGTTGATGCCGAAGGTAAAACATACGAATATAAGGCTAATTCATATATCTCAGAAGTTACAGGTATGCCACAGACCAAGGCTATGGCTCCATTCTCTGCACCTCTCGACGAGAAGCAGATGAATATCGACTGGATACCAGTATCATCAATGCCAAGTGGACTGGCTATGAAGTTCCCTAAGGATGGCGAGGAGTTTAGCTTGCAATATCCTGAGGTTACAATTCCTCAGTCAGCCTTCAACACTAATCCAAAGCCTACCAACTATGAGGTACGCCTTGAGTCTACCATCGGTATCTATGGTACAGGTCTTCTCGATGCTATCGATGAGGAAGATATGAAGAAGGTATATCAGCAAGAGGCTAAATACGTAGAACTCAACCCTGGTATGTGGGATAAGGAGAAGAACGATTGGGCTTCAACTGCATGGTATAAATTAGCTGACGGACAACAGAAAGTTAAGAAGTTTACTTATGCTATGACTCGTGCCTCATTGCAGGATGGTCCTGGTGCTAACGCAATTTGGAATATCACTAACGTTACTCGTTCAGATCGTCATTATCTATATACCACAGCTCAATGGGCTAAGTATCAGTCAGAAGACCCTAAGGTGATAGCAGAAATCAAGAAGAGCGGAAAGAGCGAAACTTCTGTATTGCATCCTTACTATGCTGATGGTACCGATGATGGTATCAAGAAAAGAGTGTACGAGCTCTTGAGCTGCAACACAGCAAAGAAGAAGAATATCTTTGAGGAATATCTCTTGAATGGTGCTCCATATAATGGTGAAGAAGAGATGAGCAACAAAGACTACTACGACTTCATGGTATGGCATCGTGGTCTTGCTGTTCCTGCAGCCCGCAACCTCGACGATGCTCAGGTGCAGGAGGGTAAGAAGCTCTTCACACAATGGAACTGCGCTACCTGCCATAAGCCATCTTGGACAACAGGCGAAGACAACTATTGGGTAGACAATGCTATCAAGGCTTATGCCGAGAGTGTAGGCAAGAATGCTAACGAGATGTTGCCAAAATATCCTAAGCAGACCATCTATCCTTACACCGACTTGGTTCAGCACCGCTTGTTTATGGCAAATGACATACGTACAGGCTGGTGTCGTACCACACCATTGTGGGGACGTGGATTGTCAAGCTTGCTCACAGGTAGAGACGACCGTTTGCACGACTGTCGTGCACGCAACGTAGTTGAAGCTATCATGTGGCATTGCTACGACAAGCGAAGCGATGCTTACAACGCAGCACTCAACTTCTATAATGCTACCAAGGAGCAGCGCGATGCAGTAGTTGCATTCATCAATGCTATATAATCTGTATAATTTGTATAAACAAGAACAGCCAAGCTCTTAGCAACTTGGCTGTTTTTTTGCTTATCATCGTTATATGTCAGAATAAACTTCTATCTTTGCAACGTCAAATATAGAATCTTTAATATAGAATCTTTGCAAATAGCAAACGCAAACAAATCAGGAAATGATTAAAAAGATTATCTCTATACTCTATATCCTTGTGCTCGTGAGCATGGCTTTAGCCACAATCGTGGAGAAGGCTCAAGGCACAGACTATGTGCATACGCATATCTATGGTTCGTGGTGGTTTATATTGCTATGGGCTGTGATGACGGCACTCGGCATTTTCTATATCATCAAGCGGAAGGTTAGCCGTGCGTCAACACTTGTTCTGCATCTGTCGTTTGTAGTGATATTGGCTGGTGCATTGGTTACCCACATAACAGCAAAGCGAGGAATGATACATCTGAGAATGGGGCAGACCGTGAACTCATATATTGCTAACAATGGCGAACAAGGAATGAAAGAAGAGCTGTTGCCATTCTCGGTATGCTTGCAACGCTTTGAAACCAAGATGCACGATGGCACTAATGCTGCTGCCGACTATTCGTCGCGGTTTATTATTGTAGATGGCAACGAAAAGAGTGAAGGCTTTGTGTCGATGAATAATATATATTCTCATAGCTCATTCAGATTTTATCAGCAGTCGTATGACGAAGACGGGAAGGGTAGTGTGCTTGCAATAAATGCCGACCCCTATGGTATTCCTATTACATATACCGGCTATGCACTACTCTTTATAGCCCTCGTTTGGATGCTCATCGACCCTAAAGGTAGCTATCGCCGATTGCTCTCAAGCGACTTGATAAAGAAAGGTGCGCTTGCCATAGCCTTGCTCTTTACCATAGGTATAGGTAATGGCAACAAGGCGTATGCTCAGTCGTCGCCAGCATCATCAGACAATCTGCAACAAGCAGTATTGCCAAAGGCAGAAGCTGAAAAGCTTGGCAAACTATGCATATTGTACAATAATCGCATTTGTCCTGTGCAGACCTACGCTCTCGACTTCTGCAAGAAGATATATGGAGCACGCTCATATAGAGGACTCTCGGCAGAACAAGTGCTGTCGGGATGGCTATTCTATGGCGAAGTATGGGAAAAAGAACCTTTCATAAAGATTAAGAGTGGCGAACTGAAATCTACTATGCAGTTGCCAGACTATTGCTCTATGAAGACTTTCTTTAATAGCGAAATGGGAGGCTATATCATAGGGCAATATGTGCAGGAATTCTATAGTGGTAACCAAGATAAGTTTCATCAGCAGGCGGCAGATATAGATGGCAAACTGCAACTTATCGTTAATCTGCGTCGTGGAATATCGATGAAGGTGTTGCCATATACCTTTACCAAGAATGTAAAGGCTACCAGAAACGAACCATTCATCAAGGCTGGCACCACAAGATGGTATGCACCTGTAGACAGATTGCCTATGGCTGTGGAGCGTCAGCATGCTATGTATATAAATAATGTGTTCTCGTTGCTCTACGAAGATGTTAGAGCAGGCAAGATGGATAATGTGGATATCTATCTCGAAAAGATGAAGAAATATCAGAGCATGAGCGCTGGAAGTTCGTTGCCTACAGTTGCCCAATATCGTGCTGAGCGCATCATCAACGCCTTCCCTTTTGCCACAATCCTCTTCATGGTAAACCTCACGCTTGGCTTTATAGCCCTATTCTATACCATCTATCGCATGACAAAGAAGCGCCATGCCAAGGTGCTCGATGTGGCTTTGCCAATACTTCTTTGTCTATCGTTTGCCGCCTTGACCTTCGGCTTGGCTTTGCGCTGGATAGTAAGTGGCAATATTCCTATGTCGAATGGCTACGAGAGTATGCTCACGGTGGCATGGTTTGTGATGTTGATAGCCATAGTTATGCAGATGAAGATACGCCTGATGATGGTGTTTGGCTTTCTGCTCTCAGGCTTCTTCTTGCTTGTGAGCCATATCAATCAGATGGACCCTGCCATAGGACAAATGATGCCAGTATTGAATAGTCCGCTATTGAGCCTGCATGTCAGCATCATCATGATGAGCTACGCTCTGCTGTCGTTGACATTCATCTGTGGCATCATGGGCTTGGCTATGCGCTCGCATGCAGAAGCTTTACAGGTGTTGAGCCGAATATTCCTATATCCTGCCATCACTTGCATGGGCTTCGGTATCTTTATTGGAGCTATTTGGGCAAACGTTAGTTGGGGAAATTATTGGAGTTGGGATAGCAAAGAAACCTGGGCGCTTATCACCTTTATGCTATACGCCGTGGTGGTACACACTCAGAGCTTACCATTATTCCGTAAGCCAATAGCATACCACGTATATATGACCTTAGCTTTCTTGAGTATCATCATGACATACTTTGGAGTGAACTACTTCCTTACAGGCATGCACTCGTATGCATAAGCGAGTAGTCGCATCGGCTTATGCGAATAGTCGCATGTAGGTATTCGAATAGTCGAAAGTGCGTATGCGAATAGTCGCATAAAAACGAAGAGGGAAGAGGGAAGAGTGAAGAATCAAATAGCAATAAGACTAATGGATTCTTCACTCTTCGTTCTTCACTCTTCACTCTTTACTTAAATTCTTCACTCTTCACTTAGAATACGAATGTTCTAAGTGCCCAGTAGCTTACGATACCGGCGATATATCCTAAGAAAGCAACCCAAGAGATGTGCTTCATATACCAGCCAAAAGTGATCTTCTCTAAGCCCATAACAACAACACCTGCGGCACTACCGATGATGAGCATAGAACCACCCACACCAGCACAGTATGCCAAGAGCTGCCAGAAGATGCCGTCGACAGCCATATCGCCTACAGCCTGTACAGGATACATACCCATACAACCAGCTACGAGAGGCACATTGTCGACAATACTTGAGAGCACACCAATGATACCAGTAACGAGATAGTGGTTGCCGTCAAACCAAACGTTGAGACCTTCGCCAAGCTGTGCCAAGGCTCCGATAGTCTGCAAAGAGCCTACAGCCATCAAGATACCGAGGAAGAAGAGAATGGTAGACATATCAATGCGAGTGAGCATACGGCTTACACGCTTCTGCATACCGTCGCTATCGTCGTGCTCAAGGTGGCGATACATGCTCTCTGTAACGGTCCAAAGAATACCGAGAACAAGCAAAATACCTACGAATGGAGGCAGATGGGTGATGGTCTTGAAGATAGGAACAAAAATCAAACCGCCCACACCAAGGAAGAAGATAAGCTTACGCTGAGAGGCTGTGAGATAGTCTTCTTCTGCGTTTGCTGCCTTCTTGCTTTCTGGAACCACCAGTTCGCCCTTAAGGCTTAACGAAAGAACGTATGCAGGGATAACCATAGAAACGATAGAAGGTATCAGCACTTCGGTGATAACACCAGCTGCTGTGATAACGCCCTTGTTCCAAAGCATGATGGTTGTTACGTCGCCAATAGGTGAGAATGCACCACCAGAGTTGGCTGCGATGATGACAAGCGAAGCATAGATGACACGATCTTTGTGTTCTTTCACAAGCTTGCGCAATATCATAATCATCACGATAGAAGTGGTGAGGTTGTCGAGGATGGCGCTAAGAATAAAGGTCATTATGGCAATACGCCATAGCAATGAGCGTTTACTCTTGGTCTTCAGAGTGTCTTTGACAAAGTTGAAACCGCCATTCTGGTCGACAAGTTCAACGATGGTCATGGCACCCATAAGGAAGAAAAGAGTAGTACCGGTTTCACCAAGGTGTTCCTCGATAATCTTGCTCACGGCATTAGCCATCTGACTGTGGTCGACGCTTGCGAGAGCAGGAACAAGAGAGGCTGGGTCGATCATAAAGATGGTCCAGCAGACTACGAACATAAGCAAGGCTATCGCAGCCTTGTTGATTTTAGTTACGCTTTCAATGGCTATGAAAAGATAGCCGATAACGAATGCCAAGATAATGGCAATTGATAGTGTAGACATGATTTTTTAGAAAAGTATATTTGTAATTTGATTAATCAAGATGCAAACTTACACATTTTTTTTCATACTATCGACCTAATCTTGTTTTTTCTACATATTTCTCTATACCTATTTATAAAGTAAGCATATTTACCAATCTCAAAACTTAATGGACAAAAATCAAATAACCATGTTGCTGACATTATTAAAAGAACTATCTTTGCAAACGACTAAACATAACTAGTCAAAAACTAAGCAAATAACTAAACTAAATCACGATATTTAACTATCCGCAAAGATGGAACAACCAAAACATTTCTTTGCTGTCGACCTTGGTGCTACAAGCGGCAGAACTATTATAGGTACTATCGAAAATGGAAAGATGATGCTCGAAGAGCTTACTCGCTTTGATAACAACCTTATTCAGACTGGTGGACATTTCTATTGGGATATCTACGCTCTGTATAATGAGATTATTAAAGGATTGAAGCTCGTAGCAAAGAAGGAAATCGAAATCCAAAGCATCGGTATCGATACTTGGGGCGTAGATTTCGTATGCGTAGACAAGAATGGTAGCATATTGCGCAACCCTCTTGCTTATCGCGACCCTCACACCTTCGGTAAGATGGAGGAATATTTCGATAAATGTATGCCTAAGGAAAAAGTTTATGATATTACTGGTATACAGTTTATGAACTTCAACTCCCTGTTCCAGCTTTATGCTATGAAGCAGGCACAGGATGTGGCACTCGAAAATGCAGATAAGATATTGTTTGTGCCAGATGCCCTTAGCTATATGCTCACAGGTAAGGCTGTATGCGAATATACTATCGCTTCTACATCGCAGATGCTCGACCCTCGCACTCACGACCTCGACAATTCGCTCGTAGAGAGTGTAGGCTTGAAGCGTAGCCAGTTTGGCGAAATGGTAAACCCTGGTACAAAGATAGGAACTCTTACTCCAGAGGTACAGAAAATGACTGGTCTTGGAGCAATCCCTGTAATTGCAGTTGCTGGTCATGACACAGGTAGCGCCGTAGCTGCTGTGCCTGCTAAGAACGAGAAGTTTGCTTATTTGAGCAGCGGCACATGGAGCCTTATGGGTATCGAGACAAAGAATGCTGTTATCAACGAGCGTAGCTTCGACCTCAACTTCACCAACGAGGGAGGTATAGAGAATACTACTCGATTCTTGAAGAATATCTGTGGTATGTGGATATATGAGCGTTGCCGTAAGGAATGGAAGGATGCTGAAGGCTTGGGTCATGCAGAGTTGCAGTCGGCAGCTATGAAGTGTGAACCTTTCCGCAGCATTATCAATCCAGACGACGAATTGTTCGTAAACCCTGCTTCTATGGTTGAGGCTATCAACGAATATTGCCGTCGCACAAATCAGCCAGAGCCTGTTGGCTATGCTCAGACATGCCGTTGCATCTTCGACTCTTTGGCTTTGCGCTATCGTCAGGTTATAACATGGCTTAAGGAGTTTGCCGACTTCGATATTGATGTATTGCATATCATTGGTGGAGGTTCGAAGAATGAATATCTCGACCAGTTTACAGCAAACTCTTGTGGTGTTAAGGTGTTGGCAGGTCCTCAGGAGGGTACAGCTATCGGCAATATCATGCTTCAGGCTAAGGCAGCCGGCTTGGTTGATGACATCTGGCAGATGCGCGCCATCATCGCAAATAGCATAGAGCTAAAGGCTTTCGAACCTCAGGACAAGGAGATTTGGGATGCCGCTTACGAGAAATATCTTGAAATAACAAAATAATATTTAATAAAAACGTAAACTATAAAAACTAACATGAAAACAGAATTGGTATCAAAGGCTTATGAAGTAGCCAAAGAGCGTTATGCCGAAATCGGTATCGACACAGAAAAAGTATTGAAGCAGTTGCAGGACTTCCATCTCTCTTTGCATTGCTGGCAAGCAGACGACGTAAAGGGATTCGAGGTACAGGCTGGTGCTTTGTCGGGTGGTATCCAGTCGACAGGTGACTTCCCAGGTGCAGCTCGCAATATCGACGAACTCCGTCAGGATATCCTCAAGGCTAAGAGCCTTATCCCTGGTAACCACCGCTTGAATCTTCACGAGATTTATGGCGACTTCAAGGGCAAGGTTGTAGACCGTGACGAGGTGACTGTAGAATATTTCCAGTCATGGATTGATTGGGCTAAGGAGAATAACACTAAGCTCGACTTCAACTCTTCAAGCTTCTCTCATCCAAAGTCTGGTAGCCTTTCATTGGCTAACCCTGATGAGGGTATCCGTCAGTTCTGGGTAGAGCACACAAAGCGTTGCCGTGATATCGCTAATGCTATGGGTGAGGCTCAGAATGATCCATGTATCATGAACCTTTGGGTACACGATGGTTGCAAGGACGTTTCTGTAAACCACGCTTTGTATCGCAACACTTTGAAGAAGTCGCTCGACGAAATATTCGAGAAGAAGCAACCTATGATGAAGGATTGTATCGAGGGTAAGGTATTCGGTATCGGTCTTGAGTCGTTTACTGTAGGTTCTCACGACTTCTATACAGCTTATGCTGCTCAGAACGACAAGATTTTGACTATCGATACTGGTCACTATCATCCAACAGAGTCGCCTGCTGATAAGGTTTCAGCTGTGCTTCCATTCCTCAAGGAGTTGATGCTCCACGTTTCTCGTCCTGTACGTTGGGACTCAGACCACGTAACAATCATGGACGACCCAACACAGGAGTTGTTCTTAGAGATTGTTCGTGCAAATGCTCTCGACCGCGTACACTATGGTCTTGACTTCTTCGATGGCTCTATCAACCGTATCGGTGCTTACGTTATTGGTTCTCGTGCTGCTCAGAAGTGCATGCTTCGTGCTCTTCTCGAACCAAAGGAGACTATCTCTAAGCTCGAACTTGCAGGCGAAGGCTACAAGGTGCTCGCTCTTATCGAGGAGCAGAAGGCTATGCCATGGCAGGCTGTATACGACGAGTTCTGCGTTCGCAACAATGTTCCTGTTGGTCAGGAATTCATCGCAGACATCGATCAGTATGTTGCTGACGTAACTTCTAAGCGATAAACAATGGAGATTATTATCGGACTACTTATCATAGCTGCTGGAGCATTTTGCCAATCCAGCAGCTATGTTCCTATCAATAAGGTTAAGGACTGGAGCTGGGAAAGCTATTGGATTGTACAGGGCGTTTTTGCTTGGCTGATACTTCCATTGCTTGGTGCTCTGCTCGCTGTGCCTGCGGGACATAACCTATTTGAACTCTTTACTGTTGCTCCAGGATTTAATGTCTGGATGACCATCTTCTTCGGAATCCTTTGGGGTGTAGGTGGATTGACCTTCGGACTCTCTATGCGCTACCTTGGTGTGGCTCTCGGACAGTCTATAGCTCTTGGAACATGTGCCGGACTTGGTACCATCATGGGACCTTTGTTGCTCGATTTGTTCTTCCCTGAGCTTAATGCTCTCAATGCACTTACCGTCTCTGTTGTAATCGGAGTATTGGTTACTCTGCTTGGTATTGGCGTTATTGGCTATGCAGGCTCTTTGAAGGTTGCATCGTTGTCGGACGAAGAAATGAAGTCGGCTGTTAGCGATTTCAACTTCCCTAAGGGATTGGCTATCGCCATCTTGGCTGGTTTGATGAGTGGATGCTTCAACGTAGGTTTGGAGTTTGGTAAGGATATCAACTTCGGTGCTGATACTCCTGACATGTTTAAAACTCTGCCTGCTACAATGCTCGTTACCTTTGGTGGCTTTATAACAAATGCCATCTACTGCTTCTATCAGAATCAGGTGAACCACACTTGGGGCGATTATAAGAAGAAAGCAGTTTGGGGTAATAACCTTATGTTCTGTTTGCTTGCAGGCGCATTGTGGTATAGCCAGTTCTTCGGCTTGTCGTTGGGTAAAGGCTTCCTCACCGAGGCTCCAACTCTGATGACACTTTCGTTCTGTATCCTTATGGCGCTCAACGTTACATTCTCTAATGTTTGGGGCATTATCCTTAAGGAGTGGGCAGGATGCAATAAGAAGACGATAGCAGTATTGATATTGGGTATTGCTATTCTTGTGTTCTCAACATTCTTGCCACAGATGATTTAGAATTTTGGTTAGATTAGAATAATTGATATGTAAAAAGGCGTGCAACGGATTTCCTTTCGGATTTCAGTTGTACGCCTTTAAATTTATAGTTGTTGCGTTAGTTATCTTGGCAAGTTGAATGCTACTGTCATTTCGTGCATCTGCTCTTGTGACATGCCGTCAGGCTCAAAGCCCATGCACTTAGCGTCGATGTATATCTTAGCACTCTTCGAGAGTACGTCAATCTGGTCGAAAGCATCCATAGCATCAAGACCCTTAGCAAAGACTCCGTGCTTCTCCCACATCACAACATCGTAGTTCTCAAGCTCTGCGAGTGTGGCATCAGCAAGCTTAACGCTTCCTGGCAACTCGTAAGGTACGATGCCGAGACCTAATGGACAGAAAGCCTTTGTTTCAGGAATCATGCTCCAAAGAATGTTTGTAAGCACGTCTTTACCCATGAACTTCTTGTTGTGGCTCATAGCGATGAGCTCGATAGGGTGGGTGTGAACTGTTGCCTTGTAAGCAGAACCACTCTCAATCATGCGGTTGTGAACGGTAAGGTGGCTTGGCAATTCGCTGGTAGGATTAACCACGTTGTCGGCAATGATAACATAGCTTGCGCAGTCGTCAAGGATGCGGATTACAGAACCATTCTCCATAGGCTTGCGAGCAAGGTCGCGCATACGTTTGCCTGTTCCCTTGCAATAGAAATAGCAACCTTTGAGATAAGGAAGGGTAACGCCAATCTGCTTAACTTTGCTGATGGCTGGCATCGCTCTAACTTCGTCGTCGATAAGGTCGGTAATGTTTACTGTGATGTTTCCACCATTACGCTCAGCCCATCCGTTTTGCCACAGATAGCCTGCAACTTCGGCTGTCTTCTCAACTTCAGCAGCGAGAGCAGGACGGCCTTCCAAAATACTTTTCATATTGATTGTTATTAAATTAGTAACTTGTATTATTGTTGTGATGGCAAAGTTACGTATTATAATTTAATCCTACGCCTAAAGATTTGATTTTTTTACAATAGGTTTTGATAATGAGCTTAAGTGGCTGCACTCGGTAATAAAAAAGAAAACTTCGTATTTCTTTTGTTATTCCACTCG
>ERZ1026852.131-NODE-131-length-52956-cov-28.705979_pt1 | contig 52956 bp, 39 predicted proteins | sample MGYA00380156_ERZ1026852 | MGnify/ENA primary metagenome ERZ1026852 (study PRJEB33269, sample SAMEA4719792) | human gut metagenome | biome: human-associated habitat; feature: organic feature; material: feces | place: Cameroon | collected 2013-10 ...
AGAGTGTTGCTATTTGACGTAAAGTTACTAATTTTCAATGAGATACGCAAATATTTACATCTATATCTTCGTCCTACATCGGGGCTTTTTTCAGCAGCCTCGTCCTCGCGTCGGCATACTTGTTGGCCGCCGTCTTTTGAATGTTATTCAGCGCATAGAATTTCAAACTTTCAACTTGCGTAAACTGACAATGTTTGTTTACGATAATAGTCTATAGGTATGAGTGGCGACTATCATTCATGCTTTAATTCCACAAATGATTGAAAAAAATAAAAAAACTATAGCAGAATGCATATAAAAATGTTGATTATTATGCTTTTTATATCAGAAAGCATGTAATTGGCAAATGATATTGTAATTTTGTATTCGAAATAATATAATTTATATGGAAAAGACAAAGTTGTCGATGGTGGTTAAGGCACTGCGTAAGGAATATGGTCTTACGCAAGAAGACCTTGCTATGAAGTCTGGCGTAGGCTTGTGCTTTGTACGCAATTTGGAACAGGGGAAGCCGACGTTAAGAATGGATAAGGTCAACCAGCTACTTGATCTGTTTAACTACGAACTTACACCAACTAAAAAGCAATGAGACAAGCAGAGATATATCGAAAGGAAGTCCTTGCTGGTATTTTGACAGAAGATGGTGGCGAATACCGCTTCTGTTATGATGAAGCGTACCTCAAACCTCAGCGAAGATCAAAAACAGGCGTATGAAGAACTGGTAATTGCGCGATTGGATAGGTTATAGATATTAATTCGAGTATGATTTTCATACTCATACTCATACCCAAGTATGATAGTTAAAATGCGAGTTCGAGATAATATTCTAAAAAGTAAAGAGCAGAAAACCAAACACCATCATTCCGTCTGAGGATTTTGCGCATATTGGATTCATGCTCAGGGAGCATCTTCATCTGTTCGGAGTGGTGATTCTCTAATACGATTTTCCATGCTTTGATAGCTTGGTTTAAGAGTTGTTGAAGTTGGGCAAGATGCTCGGACTTTATCGTAGCCTTGAACTGTGTTGAATTTTATTTCTTTTGAAGCCATATATTTATTGAGTTTTTACTTGGTTAGTAAATTATAAAGCCACACCTTTGCGAAATTAATACCTTTTGCGATATGGAAAGCGAACAAAAGCCAAAAGAGATTAAAATAGAATTTACTTGCGAAGTGAAAGAGAAACCACTCTCTCCAAAGTTGCAAAAGCGAAAGAAGAGAGCAGATGCGGCTGAAACATTTTTTAGCCTTATCGTGGTAATACTTTTAATACTTATCCCTTATTTCGTTGTGTCCACTAACGATTGGACAGACGCACGGTACACGTTATTTTTTACGTTATTGGGCGCGTTATGCTTTTCTATTTGCGCGGTGCGTCTATGCCATTTTATATATAAAAACCCAACGCTTAAGAAGGAAAGAGGGAACGACTTCTTTCCCTCGGATTATTTCTTTTGAAGCCATATATTATTGAGTTATGAAAAGCGAACAGCAATAGCACGTACCATTTGGCTTCCGCATTATTATTAATCCTTCAACCCCTTCATCAAGCTAACAAGCCGCTCACGCGCCTCGTCTTTACCGACTGGTGGCACGTGGGCGGCTTGCGTTGTGTGTGAAGTGGCTTCGTTATCTCAAGGCAAGGGCAATAGCGTTTTGCGGGTATACAACAAATGTACTCCTTGAGAATTGCGAAATATAGGCTAAAATGTTAAAATTGCCAACGGGGAATTACCAAATTCTTTCCAATGTTTGCAAAACTGGAAAGTATTTGATAGCTTTGCGCAAAAAATCAATAGTATGGTAATTGAAAGAACTCCAGAAATAAATAAGGAAGATTTATTTAAAGCTATAACATCTCCTCCAAATATACAAATCGAAGAGATTGTGGAAAAAATCAATAATTCCTTCGATTATTGGGATACTGTAAAATACAAAAAGTGCCCTGCCGGATATACACCTACGCGACTGTGGACCTTTGTCAAAGCCTCCAGACTAAAAAGTATGGTGAAAGTATGGGGAAAATACGGCGTGAATTTGAGTTTGACAAATGTGATGCAGAGAATGTGTCATGAATTTGACATGTTTTGGGGAGGAAGTTGGGGAGCAGACTCAACTATTGATTCCAAAAATAAGGAACAATATCTTGTTAGCTCGTTAATGGAAGAAGCCATATATTCCAGTCAAATGGAAGGAGCAGCAACAACAAGAAAGGTCGCCAAAGAAATGCTTAAGAAGAATATGACTCCGAGAGACAAATCCCAACAAATGATTCATAATAACTATCAAACAATTCAATTTATTGTTGGCCATAAAGATGAACCTTTGTCCGAAGAGTTGTTATTGCAGATACATCGTCTAATGACAGAGAAAACCATGCAGAATCCTGATGACGCAGGACGTTTTAGGAATAATAATGACGTTGTGGTAGAGAATGGTATCACGCATGAAATTGTCCATACTCCGCCTTCCTATACGGAAATACCTCAGTTTGTAGATGATCTCTGTGAGTTTTTTAATGAAAGAAATAGCAAACAATTTATTCATCCTATCATTCGTGGAATAACCATCCATTTCATGATATCCTATGTTCATCCTTTTTCTGATGGTAATGGACGTACTGCTAGAGCTATGTTTTATTGGTACATGTTAAGACAAGGATACTGGTTGACAGAATACCTCTCCATCTCAAGAGTTATTGCCAAATCAAAAAAATCCTATGAAAAAGCGTTCTTATACACAGAGGCTGATGACATGGATATTGGTTACTTCGTTTCGTACAATCTAAGAGTGTTGGAACAATCTTTTAAGCAATTACAAGATTATATCAAGAGAAAACAAAACGAAAAAAAAGCAGCAAATATATATTTGCGTATGGGTGATTTCAATGAACGTCAAGCACAAATTATTAAATTATATGCGGATGATTCTACAGCATTAATAACGATAAAAGATCTGCAGGTGAAATTTGGAATTAGCCCAACTACTGCAAAAAACGACATCATTGGTTTGCTGAAAAAAAATATTATAACAGAGATCGCATTAAACAAAGTGAAAAGGGCTTATATTAGAGGAGAAGGGCTAGACTCTTTGCTATCCCAATGATATATCTTATGGGCAATCATTGTATCAAATTCTTTCCAGTTTTGCAAATATTGGAAAGAATTTGATGATTTTTGAATGCTTAGACTTATGCAAACCCATTTCACCAGTATGAAGTGCCAATTTGGCATTTCAAAATGCCTCCAATCACGTCCATCATTCTTTATTGGAATGAAGTAAAATACTTCAATTGCACGTTAATACAAGACACGATATAACATCTTATGGAATGATGGGGAGTTTTATAAAATATCACAGCGTAAACATCTCCAACTCAAACAGTTTGTTTACGCATTGTTTACGCAGAAACCAAAAACAGCGACCTACGCCGAAGCGTAAGTCGCTGTAATAGAAGCGTGGACCAGCTAGGGCTTGAACCTAGGACCTCCAGATTATGAGTCTGTTGCTCTCTGCGGCACACGAAAGCTGTGCTTTTGTGTGCAACCAACTAAGCTACAAGTCCTTTGTGCTATATCATTGACTGTTAATGAACACTCTGCGAGAAACAATTAGTCAACAATCAGTCAACAACTACTCTCTAAGCAAATAAGGTGAATTTTGCAATAGACCTTGCTTTTGCTCTTGTTTATAAATAGTCAGTTGTGGATATGTCTTGAAATACCACTGGATACTTACAATATAATAACGTATTTCAGTCCTTTTTATTGTAAAGGAGCAAAGCAATATTTCCGTAATTTTCCAAGGCATATCCGCACGGTTCTACTGTTTCTGCAAATGAACTGTTGCGTGGGTCTTGTCCTTGTTAGTCCAATTTCCATCCACATCTGCCCAATAGCAGTTCCATGTGGCAGACTTGCCATTGATAGAGATTGTTCCCTCAATGTAATCGTCTGCTGCATCCTCACCAACGACAATCTTTAATGTCTTGTCGTTCAAAGTCCAACGAGTGTAGTTCCAACCTGTGTTAGGGTTGAAAGTAACAGTACCATTTTCGTTGAATGTGGCTGTTACGTTAGTCCAACCGTTGAAATTTTCATCTGCATTGTCAACAGAAGTGACTTTCCAAGTTGTGCCTACTAATGATGTTGAGGCTTCCTTGTTATCGTCATCATCATTTGAACAAGCGATGAAGCTAACACTCATCACAATGGCTAACAAAGCCATTCCAATCAATCTTAATGTTTTCATCATTTCTTGAATTTTAAGTTGTTAATATATTATTTCTGCTTTGCTTCTACATTTAATATGTCGTATATACAAGGGTCAACAAACTTTCCATCAATATCTACAAAGTCATGGTCTTTGGTGAATAATGATAGTCTGCCACTTGTATTATGGCTTATCAGTTTACATAGGTTGATATTCCACAGATAAACATAACCAACTACAGGCTTTGCTTTGGCTTGTATATGATTCTGTCTAAAGCCATAGTTGCAGATTGATGCGCATAATCTTGCATATCCCACACAATTTGCTTTTGATTTTTTGTTATCTCCAAGTTTGCCTTGTGTGGCAGAGAATGTAAGGAGCTTGGCTGTAAGTTTCACGCTGTAATCTATAACTGCTGCCTTATCCATGCCTTGTGTTTCCTTTTGTATTCTCCCTTTTAAAGATTGGCTCAATTCAATAGGCTCTGTGTTTCTATCTTTTATCTTGCTTAGATAAATATTGTATGTGCAGACTTTAAAGGCTGCATAAATTCAAATTAATATACCTATTATCCAAACAGTGAATTTCTTATTTCTGCTATCTACTCTATATTTGAAACATAAAGATTGTTTTGTAGTTGACTTTTTGATAGAGCTTTGTTTGTAGCTCTTTATCATATAGCCAACAAACTTAATAGCCCAATATCCAACACCCCCCCCACACAGGAATGAGGAAAATGAGAAACGCAAGAATAAACGCAATGTAAATGCCTATATCATCGCCTTGTTGTGAGGCATAATCTAATACATCAGCCATAGTCAAGTTTTTATTGAAATAGTGGAACAACTTTTAAAGCACGAATTAACTGCGGATTTGAGGCTTGGTTTATGTTGGGCTTGTTTACATCCCATGTGCTGTAATCTTGCATATAACTTTTTATCTCCTCATTGTTCAAATCATAGTCTTGGCATTTCTGAAATAGCTTCCATGCCTTAAATAATTTGGAATATATCCTATGAAAGTTTGCAGGAGTATAGTTCTTTCGTACAAATTTAGAACCTGCATATTCTTGTTCTGTGAGAAACTGCGTATTATGAGAGTTTAGCCCTGCAATCATAATAAGGTCATAAATGCTGTATGACGGATTGTTGACAACAGCAACTAAGAAATCATTTTCTTTCGTCTTAATAGGTGTGCCTGTTTTCTGATAACCATTCCATGCTCCTGTATGGTCTTGGTAAGTTGGTATCTGATTGGTTTCTTGTTTTGCTACATTATGGCTCTTTTTGTTAGTAGGTTCACATGATTTTAATCCAAAGCGTAAAAACAAGACAAACAGGATGCCAGCCCCAATGAGAGTTAGGTTTCCTACAATACCATCTTTATGTTTGCCCCAATATTCTTTAGCCCCATAATAAAGGAATATCCCAACGATACCAACAAAAATTAAGATTGGTAGTATATCCAATATGCTTGATTTGTGCTCTGTAAAATCAGAGTATCGCCCTCTATTGGAAAAGTCTGCAAACATAGACATTGAAGATGACAACGCAAGTACCGATATGATAAGAAGTTTCTTCATAATCCTGTTCTGCTCCTCATCCCCCATTGGAACATTAAGTTTATAAATGCAAAAAGCGTGAGGACTGTATCTTGTTTACTCTACAGTCAGGCTTCTCGCATTGCCTACAGAAATGAGTAAACAACAGCCACTCACGCAATGCGAGTATATAGTTATCCCTTTCGGGATAGTATATATCCGTAGCGTGAGCGTTGTTGCCACTTGCCTATTTCTGTATTCAAATTTTGCGAGAATTTGACTATATATGGCGAGTATCAATAACGCTCTTCGTTTTCTAATATGTCTTGACAAACTTACGAATGTCAATAAAGAGTCAACTAGCAAGTGCAATATTACACAAAAAGTTTGAAAAACTCCTCTTTAGGTGTTGAGAATTTGAGTTTTCTCCTGATCTTGTATTGATTTTCTTTTGCACTTTCATAATAAATCCGTCTGTAAGAGAACTTATATCAGTCCCTTTTGGTATGTATTGTCGTATTAACTTATTTGTGTTTTCAACAGCTCCTTTTTGCCATGAAGAGAAGGAATCAGTGAAATAGACTCGCACACCTAATTGTTCTGTTATCTATTCATGCGCTGCGAATTCACTGCCATTATCAGTTGTTATAGTAAGTGTTTTTGCTTTGAATGGAAGTAGTAAACGCCTAACAACTTTAGCTAGAGGAAAAGCTTTCTTTCCCTCCTTTAGTCTTGCCATCATTAGGTAGTTGGTACTGCGTTCTATCATGGTCAAAATAGCATTGCTGTCTTTGTCAACAATTAAGTCCATCTCCCAGTCACCAAAATGTTTCCCATTAGCCTCTTGGGGCCGTTCATGAATACTCACACGATTCTTTATATTCGTTGCTTTAGTAACGTGATATCCCTTGTTTTTACGGGTATATTTCATCTTATGACGGCAGATCTTGGCAAGTTCTCCAGTCACATCATTACGAATCAATTTATATATTGTCTCGTGTGATATGTAAATATCCTCCTTAGTGGCTAGATAGTCAGATATTTGCTTAGGAGACCATTGCTCATCCTTTATATATTGCTTTACGCGCCAAATAATCTCTGCACTTGTTGCACGATTTCCTGGAGAGCGGTGTTTACGGCTCTCTGCAATATCCTGCGCTTTGTTCCACACGTATTTGTTGTTACGTGTTGAATTGCGCTTTACTTCACGATTGATGGTTGAGCTTGACACTCCGATAGTCTGAGCAATAACTTTGTAACTTTCAAACTCAGCAATGTGGCATCAGGCAAATACTGCATGAAAATTTAGGCATATTAGTCAAAACGGGTGCTGAAGCAACACGTAATGTATTGATTCTCACTATAATATATGCATTCAAAAGTTTTGAACCCAGATGCGAGCGTTTGTTCTCTATTAGGCAAAACGGGTGCTAAAAATTGCACCCGTTTTTGGCTGATTCACACCCAGATATTGGTGGTTACGTGCCAGAATCTTCACGGTAGAACCTCCACTATGGTCGAAGAGAATAAAGTTTTCAAGCAAATCCAGCAGGTTCTACATAGTCAATACTCAAGAAATCCGTCAAGCGTTCATGCCATTGGGCAAGCAATGCCTTCGAATGAACAAGAATAAGTGTACTCACCTTTTTTCGTGCATTATAGCATACAGTCCGACAACATCACAACAGTTCTCGTCCTTGCCCTCCAAATGACGATAGAGGTCTTGATAAGTGAGTGGCGCAAAATGTCAGTCAGGACAATCTGCACATTTGTATTTCTTTTTGTCGCATACGCCTCGCCTCCATTCATTGATACAGACAGGTTGGTAACCGCTCTTGCCAGTTGTTTTGCTGAACCATCTTCGCGCAAACACATCTTCTCTTCCCTTGAACAAGGAATGAAAAATGGCGACACGCTCCTCTATGGAAAGTTTGACGGATGGGAAGGTGAAGGGTGAATATACACCATCCTTCTCTTCTGCGTGCTTGGGCTTATATTCTATGTCGTGCGCATGTAGAAGCAATTTCAACTCTTCGTTTTCCTGACGAAGAGCCTCATTCTGCTGGAGAAGATGGTTGTATTTCTCTTGAATTTCTTCCATAATGAAAGTCTGTTTTGAGGGTTTATACACGGAAACCTCACGGAATTTTTCTGAAATAAAAATTTTCCGCAAGCTCACCAGTGACTGTAATAGACTGATTGTCAGCACAAATGCATATTACATATGTAGACTTAGCTTATACCTCACGGAAAAGTGCTTGTAACCTCACGGAATTTGACTATTTTTCCGTGAGGTGCCATACGGAAGTAACTTCATTTCTTTCAGTCCATATTTTTCCTGCTTTCCTTAATCGTTTAAGCAAATAATCCAATTTATTGTTCTTCTGTTTGTCGTCCAACTGGTCTGGCAACACGTCCCAAAGCAAACGCACTATTTCAGGTTTCGTCAACGAACCATGATCCTTCAAAGAGTCAAGCAACAATGCCTCGCATTTCTTGTCGTCCAATCCCTTGTGCTTGGAATATTCTATCTTCTGGTCTGTTACTTGGGCAATATCCTTTGCTATGAAGATATGTGGTAAACGACCTTCTATCAGTTTGCGCTTGCGGAGCATGGCAATAGCTTCTGGCGATATGCGCTTGCCTTTCTGTACAGAGTCTAACAGAACTGCATCTGTAAGAGACAGATTTTTGTTTTCTAATAGTAAGAGGCTGTAGTTTTCATCAATGACGGTACCAGGTAAGGTCAAGACAACTTCTGTTGCTGTGGATTTGTCATAATCAGGCATTGGCAGATAGCGTTCCTTTTGGCTCACAAACATCTTGTGAATGCCATAACCTTGGGTGTCAATCATCTTGATGTTCACCATAGCTTTTACCAGTGCTGGGTTGCGATAGTGCCTTGGTGTTTTCTCACCAGTTATATATTGGCTATAGTTTCCTTCAAAGAAGTAACCGTCATTTAGGAACGTCAGTTTGTCCTTGTCTTCCGTAACAATGATTCGTGCGTCGCTTTCGTACCTTTGATGAGCTATTGAATTATGAAGGCCTTCAAGAATGCTCTCCGTATCATATTTCCACACCTCGGCAGGAATAAGCGAGTTCTTCGGGTAAATCTTGAAGCGATAATTCCTTATTCTGTTCAGCAACTCACTCGTGGTCCGTATGAATGGTATAGTGTAGATGTCACCAAAGGTTTGTCCGTCTTGAAAGCATTTCCATACAATCTGCGCAATGTGATTGAGTTTATGTGCTTTTTCTTCTTTTCCGACAAGTAATAGTGTGGCTTTCGTAATCTTTCCGTCTATGGTCAAACATGCCTTGTCAAGAAACACTTTATCACTCCAAGAGTCACACTCCTTTGCAAACTTTGGATAGCGTTGCTTATAGCCTTCGCGAGCAAGCATGATGGCATCGGAGTCAAGGTCGTCTATCGTAGCGTCCTTGATGGCTTGCGCTGTCCAATCGTATGCGGAATCTTGCTCGTCAAGTATTACATTAAGGCGTGAGTCTGTCAATTCCACCAACGAATCGTCCAATCTCTGCCATGCCTTGCTATGTGCATATACAGGACGACGCTTCATGTGTTTTGGAATATGAATTACCCATACCGTCTTGTGCGAGTCGTCCGTGATGAATTCTTCAACCAGCAATCCTTCAGATGGTAAGTTGGCGCACAAATCTGTCATTCTGAGCTTTGCTTTTTGTCTGTCGTAGTTGTATGTGTTAGTACCGACAATCTCCAAAGTATTGTCAACAACACCGATAACCAAATGTCCGCCTTCCATATTCGACAAGGCGGAAACATAAGAAATGACATCATCCTTCTCTTTTCCGTTGAAGTCATTCTTCATGTTCTTGAATTCTTTCCATTCACACTCCTCGTTTTCCTTTGGATATTTGGAAAGCAGATATTGTTGTAATTCTTGTTCGGTCATATTCTATATATTCTGTTTCTTGATAAGTTCCAGTACAGGTACTTGCAATAGTTCTGAAATCTTGAATAGGGTTTCAAGTGATGGTTGTGTAGTGTTGGTACACCACTTGCTGACAGTTGCAGGATCTTTGCCTAATGCTTCTGATAGCCATCGGGCTGTTCTCTTGTACTCAACGAGAACAACCTTTATACGATTGAAATCTTTATTTTCCATAAGACTAATAATTTCTGCAAATATACAATATCGATGTGAGATATTTGAATAAATAGTAGCGAAAGTAGAAATATTTAACAAAGTACTTTGCGTAATATTCAATTTTGGTGATAATCAAGTAAAACGTACGGCAAATAAAGCAGATGCGGTTACTAAAGCCATTGATAGCTTTATTGCCAAAGTGAATATATAAAATTCAAGGCTAAGGTTGATGATGCCGAAATTGAGAAACTGACAGATGACAGAAAGAAACTCATTGGCGATGAGTCCAAACTTCTTGAAGACCACCGAAAGGAGAACAAGGACATTCTCACTCGCCATTTCTATGACATATCAAATATGATACCCAGTTCGGGAGTAAGCATGTCCGCGATGCTAGTAACGCGAGTTCGGGATAAGGATTGCGTAAAAAAATAGGGTAAAACGAGCTAAAATAGTTCGTTTTACCCTTTGCTAATTCATTGATTATTAGTAACTTTATAGTAAAACAAAAAACAAATTACTAATGATTAGCAAGGACAAAATTACTGAATTTTTCTGCATCGCAGACGACTTTTGCAAAGAACTTGAGAAAGAATTCGCAAAAAAAAGTACTTCCAGATAGTGATAATGCGCCCAAAAGGCACCGCAAGCGTATGATGTCTGATGCAGAAGTCATCACTATACTGATTTGTTTCCACTTTAATTTTTACCGCAATTTTAAGCACTATTATCTGTATTGTGTACGAACAGTATGGAAGGATTTATTTCCTAAAATCTTTTCATACAATCGTTTTATAGAACCTCAGTTCGAGATAATAAATATCTGACCAAAGTCCATGTCCTTGTTGACATAGAACGTATCAGAAAACACTCCGTTGCCTATGTGGAACGACGACGAGTACCCTTGACACTCTACGCCTTTACCCTGTACGGAGTGTTCTTCATCGTTTTGCCTTCAATGGCTGCATCATCTGCAAGGTACGGGAGGATAGACTTATTCAGGATGTAGTTTGCCGAACCAGTGTCAATCATCATAACACCAATGAATATTTGGTCACCCTTTCCCTTGAATGCTGCTTTGACAATAGGGAACTTTGTTTCTTATATGTCTCTCTGTTTTGCTGTAAAATTCTCCATATTTCTTTTGCGTTTGAGAAGAGCCTCCCATTATTCATTGATGGGTTGCTTTTCATTGAACTCCTGCTTCTTGATTCTGCGGATAAGGTAAGCAATTGCTTTTGGCGCTTTCTCGCGACACACCTTCAGTTGAGCAAGGAATTCTTCATTTGTGGCACCAGAGTTGAAGATATCCACCAACTCACAGTTGTTGTCCGACAACTTGTCAAGCTGCAAGCCATGCTTCTTCATCAACGTGCGCAAGGCAAGGATACCAAGGTCGTACTTTGGTCGTGCCTCCACCAGCTTACGCATGAGGTCAAGCCCCGGATCTCCAATGTGCAACTCGTTGAGCATTGCTATCATGAAGAGAACCTTTGCGTCAGGTGTTGCCATATCGAACACATTCGCCAACTGACAGTTCGTTTCGTCAGCTTCTGTGTAGCGTTCAAGCTTTGCCAATGCACGTGACTTGATGTACAGAGCCTCTGCACATTGATGTCCTTCCAACACCTCTCCAATGAGAGCCAACGCCTCCTCATACTTCTGAGCGTAGAGACTCAGCAAGGCTGTAATGAACTTCGGAGCCCAATGGCTTGAACGGTGAAGACTTTCTGGCACATCCTCTATGGCTCCATAAAGGTGCTCGTCACACACCAAAATGTATAGAAATCGCTTTGCTTGCTGTATCGCCTCCTTGAAGTCGCTATCCTCAGCCTTCTTTGCTACAAGCATCAAGTACTGTTTAGCAGCCTCATCGTAGTCGTTCTGCTTAATCGCACCATAGACAGCCTTGCCACTCTCGATCTCGTTGTCAATTTGCTGTTCGTTGTTGTACTCGCTTGCGTAAGTTAGCACTTCACGACTTGTATGGGCATACTGAGGAATGACGTTCTTCGAGAGGTAAAGACCATCCAAAGTACGCACACGGCTGAGTGCCACATAGAGCTGTCCCGCTGCAAACATACCTCGACTCAGATCAAGTGAGAGCTTGTCGAAGGTCATGCCCTGGCTTTTGTGTACCGTTATCGCCCATGCCAACTTCAGAGGGTACTGAGTGAAGGTGCCAGTCAGTTCCTTCTTCATCTTGCGCTCTTCCTTGTTGTAGTCGTAGCTGTACGATTCCCATGAACAGCAAGGCACAACGTAGGTCTCACCATTGTTGAGTGTGACGCTAATTTCGTCCTTGGTGAGCTTGGCCACCTTTCCGAGCGTACCATTTGCCCATCGCTTCTGCTGGTCGTTGCGTGTGAACATCACCTGAGCACCTACCTTCAGACGAAGCTTCAATTCTACCGGGAAACGCTTCTCCTCAAAGTTGCCGTCAACTGTACCTTCGTACACGAACTCCTCTGCTTCAATTTCTTCCAGTCGCTGAATGTTGATCTTGTCGGCAGTCTTGTTGATTGAAGCCAGAGTGATGACCGCACCATCTTCTTCGCTTGGTATACGTACGCGACTATTAAGGTGCATTATGTCCTCTGGAGTCACTTTGTTCATGCGCACATTCTCTAGGATGTGAAGAAAGTGCTCATCATCCTGACGATACACTTTCTGGAACTCTATCTTCACAAGTCGCATGCGCTTGATGGCATCCGACTTGTAGAAGAAAAAGTCGTCAGTGTGGTACAGATCCTTCAGCAGGTCTTTCTCTGGTCCTTGCTTCACCACAGGAGGCAACTGGAACATGTCACCAACGAAGATCATTTGCTTGCCTCCGAATGGCATGTTGTTCCTAAGAGCCTTGCGCATGGTGTAGTCGATGACATCCATCACATCGCATCTTACCATTGACACCTCATCGATGATGATGGTATCTGCATGGAGGAGGGTGAGGATTCTTGCCTCGTTCATCTTTCCGCAGGTGCCAGGAGTGCAAACCTCCATCGGAAGACCGAAGAAAGAGTGGATAGTGTCACCACCGGCAAGGATGGCTGCCACACCTGTTGGCGCAAGGGTGATGAACTGCTTTCCCACCAACTTCTGCACGTTGTGGAGGAAGGTTGTCTTACCTGTACCAGCACGACCAGTGAGGAAGAAGCTGGAGTTTGTGTTGGCAACAAGCTCGTATGCAAGCTGCTGCTCGTGGTTCTGTGTGTCTATCTGTGTGTTCTGCATGTCCTACTTCTGTTCGATTTGTGGGAGGATTTGGGTGAGATGTGTGTTGAAGTCGCTGTCGAGGAAACTCTTGTAGCAGCCTTCGATGATGCCTTTGGCATGTGCTTCGAGTTGTTCCTTTGGCATGGATGACCCCTGTGTCTTCAGAACACCTTCGAAGTAGTTGCGCACCATAGTCTCCGACTCCTGACGAATGAACTCTTCATTGCGGAACGTCTTGTCGTAGTCGCGCTTTTGAACGAGCTCAAGCTTTTTTCCGTTGAAAGCATAGACCTCGATGCCGTCGATGTAAGTCCAAGTGTGGTAGAGTCCCACTTTTTCCACTATGACAATGCGGTCGCAGAATCGCACGCCTTTATAGTATCGGTGTCCGTTGCCACTGTCGTATTCCTCACAGAGGAACATCTTCTGACCTTCGTCCCACACAGGAACGTGAACTCTTGGGTTGCCGAACGTTGGCAGAATCTTGTCGAACAAGTCTTTGTTGATCGCTTTTGTAAGTGACGCCATCTTCTTGTCTGTTTTCTTGGTTTGCAACTTTGGTTGTCATTTCTCTCTATCTTCCCGAGTCATCGGATTAACTTCTGCCGAGTTTCCTCGATCATGTTTCTGGAGAAGGCGAGCAGTTGGCTATCAGCAATGACGCTTCCCATAGCCTTTGCCTGTCCAGCGAGAAAGTCCTTCAGCATGATGATGCTCTCCTCTTTGGCTGTGCGCTCGTTGAAGCATCTCCAGTTACAGCCGCCCCAGAACTTTTGGGCGATGATGTTCGTCTTTTGCCCGTTCCATGCGAAAAGCGTGATGCCATTCAGGAAGGTGTGAGCGTAGCCCTCACCTATGTGGTAGTACACGGCCAGACGATCAGAGAGGCGTATTGCCTTGTAGTAGGTATTGCCAGCTGCGCTGGTGTAACCAAGAGTGAGATACACGTTCTTCTCTGGATTGTAGGTGAGAGAACTGCCCGAGAGGGCTGGGAGTGCCTTTGCGGCAACGAGTGCGAGTGATGTGCTCATAGTTGTTCGATTTTTGTTTTATTGTTTAGCGGAATAGGCCGCCACCTCTGTTGTGATAAAGAAATAATGTGTAAACAAAACCACCTCTCTCGGAATTGCGATGCAAAATTATAGAGTTTTTGTTATCCTGCCTAAGACTTTCCGAAGAGTATTGGTTCCTCAGTATTTGGAACCAATACGTGGCCCTCTGTTAGCCTATGCTGCAAACCTTTTTTTGCGGATAGTTTCCATGCAACGGCTGGTGTTTGTTATGCTGACGTGTACTGATGTAAGATCTTCTGTACGGCCGTACTTCTTGTGGTTTGCCTGTGCCTGACGCTTCTCAACGATACGTCTCAGTATGCGGTTCTGAACGCTTGCAGGCTTCGCCTGGCTCTTGATGCTGAGATTTAGGAGAATCCCATCCAGCACCTCTATCTCAATTTTTCTGGTGATGGTATCACATACATATTTTACTGATGCTGAGCGATATCGTGGACTGTGTTCTACCTTCTCCCAACTCTTGTTTACCTTACGGCGAACATTGGCTTCTGCCTTCTTGCTTTTCTTGACTTGCTTCTGGTTAGCTTTCTTGTTCATGGTGTTCTTGCTGTTGTTTGTTGTCTGTTTCATAGTATGCAGATTTTGTTGACCCCACCAAACGATTTGCAGCGTCAACTCCGAGGTGGTGTCGAAGTTTGACGCTGCAAAGGTAATACGCTTTTCGCTAATAAAATCAAGAGGTCAAGAGTACAATGGTTCCTTCTAATTTGGAACCATTCCACTATTCTTTCTTAGGGTACAAGTCTGCTAAATTATGAACTCGTTGGGCGATTTCATTTCGTACAGATTCTGGCGAAACAACCTCCAATCCTGCTCCCATCTGTAGTATGCGTCCGTAGAACTCGTTGTTCGGTTCTACATCCACAGAGAACTCTGCATACTCTCCATCGCCATATATGCCAAATGGCTTAACAATGGCATAACTCTGATGAAGAGGCTTTGTGTCCATCAGTTTATAAATATATAATGAGCACGTGCGAATGATTACATGCTCTTTCTTGACATCTATCTTATGGCTTACACCCACAATGTCCTTGAAGAACTCGTCATAGAAATGCTTTGGTGCTGGTACGTATTCAACCTTAACCCTCTCGCGAGGTCTTGATTGAATTCTATCAAGAGCTATATTGTAGCCATATTCCGGTTCTCTTCCCTCTACATGACCAAACAAATGCCATCTGCCATTATATTCCTTCAGGTAGTGAGGATGGAACATAAGTGTGACTTCTTCCTCGTCAAATGGCTTGTAGTCAATCTCCAACACCATTTTGTTCGTGATGGCTTCATACAACGATGGCAGATACTCTATGTTAGTCAAGATACGATCAAGGCTTGCGCTAATTACTTGTTCTCCCTTATGGCGCTTAGCTTTCATATCCAACAAGTCCTGGCAATCCTTGAAGAAGTACTCTAACCATGACTTAGGGAAAAAACCAGCAGAATCCTGACAGAACTTCCAGTACTGACGGAGATTATTGACAGCCTTAGCATTTCGCATATCTGCAAGAGGATCATTGTCCTTGCCTATATAACGGAATCGCCTGTTTTTGTTATTGCCGTCTTCCTCGAAGCAATCGTCAATATTCTTATTGTGAACACCCAGTTTCTCACGAATGGCTTTCTTTACAATGCAAACTATTTTCTTTAGTTCGCCATAACCATCACAATTGGATAAGTTTGCTGGTAGTTCTTCTATAGAGCATCCTAACCTTTCAGCCATAATATCTGCATTAGTAACCCATCGGCGACTTATCAGCCACCGATAGGTTATTATTGCAAATTCTGCTTTATAGCTCTCGCCATCAAAGAGGTTCTTACGAATTATCATTATTTTATAATTCGAGGATTTAACCACGATTCCTCTGGCTTAGCGACAAGTCTTGCATCTTGATATACTTCGTCCAATCCTAGAATTGTTTCAGGAGTATAGAGTCTCTCGTCTGCATGTGGAGTAAGGACTAAAGCGAAGTCCGGCTGAGAAGTATAAGAAGTTCCTAAATATATTGGCATAAGAAGCTGAATACGCTGTCTCGTTGGATAATACATCGGTATGATAAACTTATAATTTCTTTGTGCAATTTTTTTTGCAAATTCTATTGCGTTATCCATCTTTTGACCAAGGTCGTCAGCCTCAAGATCCTTATATTTGTCAGGGAAGCGTTCTATTCTTTGTTCTATAATATGCTCATATTTTGAAACGTTGCAGTCGATATCCCATTCACAATGGAACACAATCTCATTTATGTCCTCAAAGAACTTAGGTGGCAGAGGCTCGCAATTTTCAAATCCGAGTTTGCGAAGATCAAATTTAGATGGGCACATCTTTAGATTGCATATTATCTCTCGTCCTCCTAACAGTTGGACATCACCCATGATGTTTAAGTCATGACCAAACTTATCAATAAGGTTTGTATTGAACAATGCTCTACTTCTGTTCTTGTTGTAAAGTATTTTGCTATCCCATCCATATGTATCTTTTTCATAATACAACCTATCTAATTCGAACTCAAGATAAGATTTCAAAATGGGATATTTAAATTTAGAGTCTTTTCTATTCTTGTATTCCCAAGGTTCTTCAATAGTCATGCTTCCTAACTTTTCAAGAAAGGAATTGCAAATGTCAATTGTAGCAAAAGCCATTCTACCCACAAAAAACTGTTCTCTGTTCTTTCTTGAATTCTTGAAATCATTTTCTGTTCCCCAATCTATACCTTCAAAACCATTTTTTATGTTCTTAGTTAACCATCCATACAAAATCTGTCCATCATGATTTTTGAGAGTTGTTTTGAATCTAATAAATTTTGCGGTTTTGTCATCAACAACTGTTCCATCTGGAAATTTGTTATGTCCCGCACCATTGAAATACTCAATACTATTGACGACAAAGATGTCTTCTATATTATTAATTGCACAATCTGCAATGACACGAAGGTTAGACAAACTATTTTCATTTATTGCCCCGAGTGATTCCGGAGTTTTTGCAATTTCCCAGTTTACTCCCATGAAATTCTCTGTTGTATTCTTTCTTTGAAATACGCCATAAATGTAATCACCGATATTGCTCTTTTGATCTAATAGAAATTTTAAGATGAGAGCTTTTTCTCTTGCACATGGATTTCCATGTTGATCAGAGTACTCTATCTTACATAGCTCTGATTCTATGAAGTCATTAATGTCTTTTAAAAGGATTTTCCTTCCTATAATTTTTGACAATGCGGAAATGCAATTTTCTCCGTTTATATTAGGTTTGAGATTTTTTATATATCCCAATTTCATTATACCTGTTTTTCCTGTTGTATTCATAATCTAGAAGTTTTGATTTACTAATAATTCTCGTATGTTAACCTTTAGCAGTTCCGAAATCTTTGCCAGCGTCTGCAAATCGGGTTGCGTGGTGTTTGTGTACCATTTAGAACCGTTACGGGATCCTTCCCTAATTGGCCAGCAAGCCAAACACCTGTTTTGCCTGCATCAGCCAATGCTCCTTTAATCCTATTCAGATTTTCCATGCAAATTTCTTAATGTTTGATACAAAGATACTAAAATCCATTAAAGATATCACCATATTCCTTACAAATCATGCGTTATGACTTGATTTTAACAATATTCACAAGATTCATGTCATAGATACCTTTTAGGCTGCATGTTGGCTGTTCGTATTACTCGGTTACTATTTGTTTTGTCATCTCTTATGTCTGGACTTGGTCAAAAGTTAAGCCTCGGGGTGGTCTTAAGTGAAGACTGGAAACAGAACAAGATATGAGTTTGAGAGAGTGAGCCGATTTTCATGTGGATGCTGAGGACTATGATGAGTAAGGTGGTCAGAAAGGTGACTTTAGTTTGTGGAGACCATCCTTGTTATGATGTCGAATGTCACGGCTCCCTTACGGGAAAAGGCGCAATCGGTATTTTCGCTTGGTAATTGAAATAACACTTAATCACCAATTATTCCACGAAATTTCAAAAGGTCACGAAAGATGAGTTTTGGCTCAAAAATGTTTCTTTGATTTGAGCCTACTCATACCACAACCAAAAACAGCGGCCTACGCCTTGGCGTAAGTCGCTGTAATAGAAGCGTGGACCAGCCTGGGTTTGAACCTAGGATCTCCAGATTATGAGTCTGTAAAAGTGATATTCTACGATAGTTTATTTTATCAATATTGATTGAATATCATGTAGTTATGAATTTTATATTTCTTATAAAACTCATTAAATACCTATAGCTGAAACCGTTTGTTTACGCATTGTTTACGTAGAAACAGGTGGATGAAACAGCCAGTTTGCCATCCGGAGTTATGGTAAGTACCCTTTTTGCTTTTCATAAGCTATATTGTTGTCGTAAGTACCTTGTATTTTTGCGACAAAATAGGGTTATTAGTAGATGTAGATTTCTTATTGACGTTATAACCAATTATTTGTTGTATATATGCTCTTTTTTGATATATTTCATCTTGATTCTCTGGGTTTATTTGTACCTTTACACCGAAAGGAATGTCTTTTATGGAAAAAGAAATGATTAACAGGCTGAAGATTGTGCTTGCCGAAGAGCAAAAAAGTAGTAAGTAGTAAGTGGCTGGCAGAGCAATTAGGAAAAGACAGGGGCACTGTCTCCAAATGGGTGACGAATACCATGCAGCCTGACGCAAGAAACCTCTTGCGAATAGCAGAAGCTTTGAATATTGATGCAGGTAGACTGCTCAACCAAAAACACTTGAAAAATGAATGAAATAAACAGATAAAGTCTAGTGAGGTCAGTAAGATGCAGTTCAAAGAACGGCTTCTTGACAGTTATGACATCGGGTGCGAATTGGTGGCATTCAGCAATGCACGTGGTGGAACATTGGTCGTTGGTGTGAAGGACAAAACCGGCAGTCTCAATCCTTTGTCATATCTGGAAGTACAGGAAACCACGAACACACTTAGCAACATCGCATCAGAGAATGTTGTTCCTGCCATCCTTGTTGATGTAGAAACTATTTCCGTGGATGGCGGAAGCCTTTGTTGTAGCTCATATTAAAGAAGGGGTGAATAAGCCTTACCATGACAATCGGAGTATTGTGTGGGTGAAGAACGGTGCCGACAAGCGCAAGGTGTTCGATAATGCCGAACTTGCCGAGATGATGACCGACTGTGGCAGTTTCTCGCCTGATGAAGCTGGGATTCGGGATGCTACGATTAAGGACTTGGACGAGAATACCATCAAAACCTTTTTAAGCAACAAGTTTGAAAAAGTATTGGTGAGAAAAGGTTTGGTGGGTGATGCATTCCGCGAAACCTCTTTAGATACAGTCTGTTCTGCTATCGCTAGTGGGCACGATGGGGAGAAGCTGTTGCGTAACCTACGTTTCATCCGACCCGATGGAAAAATCACAGTGGCTGCAATGTTGCTGTTTGGCAAGTACACTCAGCGTTGGCTTCCTGCAATGACAGCAAAGTGCATTTGCTTTGTCGGAAACAATCTTGGAGGTACACAATTTCGTGATAAGGTGAATGATGCCGACATTGAAGGAAATCTGCTTCATCAGTTTGAAACTATTATGGATTTCTTCACCCGGAACTTGCGCCATATACAAGTTGGGAAAGAGTTTAACTCGCAAGGAGTATTGGAGATTCCGTACATCAGCCTTGTTGAGTTCACCGTAAATGCTTTGGTACATCGCTCGCTGAATGCGACTGCTCCTATCCGTATATTCATCTTTGATGACAGGGTGGAGATACACAGCCCCGGAATTCTCCCTAATGGGCTTAGCGTGGATGATATTGTTGTAGGTACATCCATGCCACGCAATATGTTCCTCTTCACAAATGCCATCCATTTGCTCCCCTACACAGGAGCAGGTAGTGGTATGCTTCGTGCCTTATCTGAGGATATGAAAGTTGCATTCACCAACAATGATAGAACTAACGAGTTTGTAATTACTATAAATAGACCGGATGGTAACCAAGTCAATGGTAACTTAGATACTAAACTTGGACACTCTGACACCGACTTAGGCACCGACTCTGACACTTTTAATGCTGACTCTGACACTAAACATAGATACTCTGACACCGACTTAGGCACCAACTCTGACACTTTCAATGCTGACTCTGACACTAAACATCCTAAAATAACAAATAAACAAAGGGATATAGTAAACTTCTGCAGCGTACCACGTAGCAGCAAAGAAATTCTTGAAAGGGCCGGTGTGACATACCATAGTAAAAATATCCAAACATACATCATGTCTCTTGTCGAGGCTGGTTATCTTGAGATGACCAATCCCGAGCATCCCAATGCAAGCAATCAAAAATATAGGAGAAGTAAAAAATGAACTTAGATATATTTACCAACCACAAAAGTAACACGTTGTTGCGTGATTTTGTTGTGACATTAAACAAATCTCATCATTGTATGATTTTGTACAAATGGTGAGTACAAATATTGTGATATGAGCTATTGCTAATGATAAACTTTGGAATACCATAATTCACCAGCATAAGTAGGGTAGATTATGCTCCAGATAATGTAATTAACGACTGGCGATACGACTATAAGAATATATAATCATCTATGATACATAGTGAAAGACCATCGTTTTCATCCTGACGGTTATAATATCGGTATAAATGTAAACGAGGCTGCAGGACAGTCTGTTTTTCATGTACACATGCACCTTATCCCAAGATACAAAGGTGATGTGAAGAATCCGAAAGGTGGGATAAGGGGAGTAATTCCAGATAAACAGAAATACTGAAATAAAAATAATCTTTTAATTAAACTTTACGAAAATGACAACTTTAGATATTGCATTAAGTTTTGTAATTTCATACGTTGCAGGCATTGTTCCAGCAGATTGTTTTTGTAACCATAAATCTATGACAGAAAAATTGGAATTATGTTTCAAACGCGCTGTTAATAAATGGACAAACAATCCAGAGACCCAAAATGCTGTAGGAGAACATATGAGAAAATATTTGCCCCAATTAAAGGATTTCATCGCCCATAAGCCTATTGGCCGTCATCCAAAAGAAAATGATTTGCTTAGACTATGGGCGGAAGAGATTCTGAATGATACAGAGTGTAACACGTTCCTTTTAGAATATGAACACCAGATTATGGCATTAAAATTGGAAGAAGGATGTATTACTGCCAAAGAAATACTAGAAGACACTAATAATATAAAAGCGCAGATTGAACAACTGAGGAATAGGGGCATCACTAAAAGTTCTGTATATTGGGAACAATGGGCTTCGGGACCCAATAGGATTAAATTAAATACCAACATTCTGCTAGCCGGTCGTGAAAAAGAAAAACAAAAAGTGATAGAGAGTTGTAATGCGCCATGCTGTTTATATGTAGAAGCTACATCTACAAAAGAAGCAATAGCTTTTGTGGTCGCAGCCATCATCAACGAGAGTAATGTGCTTGCTGAGCGTGCCATCGTTGTAACAAATAACGAGACATATAAAGACATCGTGGAAAATAGCAACGGTATGATATTCGTTACTGACATTCAAGAAAATGCTCATTATGTTGTTTCTCGTGGACATACCGTTATTTTATGTGTATGTCCATCAGATAAAAATAATGAGGCATGTACTATACATTTGCCCAGATTAGACAGAGAAGGTTTTATTAGTTCTCTTGTTGGAAGTGGTGTTAATGAAGCTAAAGCAAGAAGCCTTGCGGTAGATTCTGCACGTGACATATCTGTATTGAGAAATCTTCTGGGATTTACGGATAAGATTCCTGTTTGGCAGACAATAGAGAATATCCGTCTAATTATTCCGGCTTTATTACTTGGAGAATGGCATGAAGAATGGCAAGGAGACAAAGACTTGGTAGAATCAATAACAGAGAAGAATTATGATAACTATATAGAAGAAATCACTCCGTTACTATTTGCTGATGAAGCTCCACTGATTCGAATAGGTAAAATATGGAAAATAAAATCACCCTTTGATTTGTTAAGACAATTAGGCAGTTATATTACCTCATCCCATTTAGATAGATTTGCCGAAGTAGTAGAATGGGTATTACAAGACGATGACCCTGATGCTGAAGACAAAATGAACGAAAAAGGTTTGCGCTGGTGGCAAAACAAACAAGCCTTTTCCGGGCGAATAAAAGAAGGAGTCTTTCAAAGTCTTACGCTACTTTCCATAGTGCCATGTCATATCCAAGATAATAAAGATTGGGTAGACTGTTTTATTGAAAACAAATTCAAGGATTTTGATTTGAAACGCTATCTGACACACCGTCATAATCTTCAATGGCTGGTTGAGGCTTCTCCTTCTTCTTTTATAAAATTTATTCAAGACGATATCAAAAAAGGGAGTCCTTTACTAAATCAGATAATGGATGTTAAGCATAAAGATTTTAGTATTATTGGAACCGAAATATATTATACAGAACTATTGTTCGCATTAGAGGCTTTGGCATGGGATGAACAATACTTATTTGACACAACATATATTTTAATGCACCTTTGCTCTTATCCCAATGACAGCAACTATGCAAATAAACCTATAAACACCTTGTTGAGTATTTACCGATTCGGACTACCACAAACGTATGTTCCGTTTGAAACTCGTTTGGAAATCCTAAAGAGTTGTGCAACCAAACATCCTAAGACCATATCAACACTATGCGTATTGCTGCTAAAAGGACTTTCAGAACAAGTTTTTATGCCAAATGCACACTTTAGATGGCGTATGCGTAACAGAAAAGAGTCGCCTAATTACATACCAAGTATACCCACCACTCATGTGATAGCTATTGTACAACTACTACTTGCAACATCCGAATTTTCTGTGGAGAACATTAAGGAAATCGTAAATTTATCATTTGATAATTATCTTAGAAGTTGTCGCACTATGTTTTTGGATGCAATAAGCAAGTACAAAGACAAGATAAAAGGGAACGAAGAAATTACGGATTGTCTTCGCGAAAAGATTAATTGGCATTTACAATACCAAAAGTCTAATTGGGCGTTATCAAAAGAGGAATTAGTTCCATTTAAGAAGCTACTAAGCGAGATAGAATCTGATGACATCTTAATAAAGAACAAATATCTCTTTGAGAACTTTCTTATTAAGGCTCCTGACTATAAGGAGTATGATAATGATTTCCTAAAAAAGAATAAGGAAACAAGAGAAATCAGAGCTAAAATTATCAAACAAATAATAGATGAAAAAGGATTAGACGCTGTTTGGCCTTTTGCTGAAACCGTCAAATACAAAGAAGGAGTGGCAAATGCACTTTTTGATTTATATGGGACAGACATACGTGGTGAGATTTATAAAAAATACTGCAATGGAGATTTGAGTAAAACATTTGTCAACAGGTATTTCTCTTCTGTTTATTCAGGACAGGGGGAATCTGCATATATGTCCATGTTAGAAGAATTAAACTCTATTTCTCAAAAACATATCTCCATTATATTATCTGCTCCAGGATATCAACAGACGCTGGCTGACTTTGCCTGTACTTTAAATAAAGATGTAGAAAAGGAATACTGGGAAGATGTAAACATATTAAGTTGTCCTGAAGGAAAATATGGTAATATTATATGGAAACTATGCTCAGTTAAAAGATATACAGATATTCTTCACATAATTCGAATAAAAAATGATGAAAATACTATATCTGTCGATATTAAAATTCGCGTATTATACGAAATGGTAACAGATGGAGCTTGGGATATTTTAAGAAGTCACATGTACGAAATTTCAGATATACTTAAGACTATTTCTTTGCCTAAAGACAATACCCCAAAGTCTTTATTACTCCAAATGGAATTTCTCATATATGACAATCTACGCCATTATATGAATGCACATGAAATACACCTTATACAAGAAATCAACAAAGAACCCTCTTTATTAATGAAAATATACGCTCTTGTTTTTAAGGCAGATGATGGATTTGAAGAGGAATGTTCTCAAGATAACACACAAGTAAAATTAAAATTGACAATGGCAAATTTGGCATATCGTTTCATACATAACTACCATGAAGTTCCGTGTTCAGACTTTAGTGGAGAAGTTGACGAAAATGCCTTATCTGAATATTTTGAGGAACTGAAGAGATTGGCAAAACAATATCATCGAACCAACATCTTTCCAATAATAATTGGACAAATACTTGGTAACTTTAGAGAAACCGAAGACTATCCATCAGAGATGTTCTGTCGTTTTGTAGAACACTTCAATGATGACCGTATTGATTCAGAGATTCGCTGTGCATTATTTAATCGAAGAGGGATGACAACACGAAGTCCATTTGAAGGAGGAACTATAGAGCGACATCATATACAAACCTTTACAAAATACCGAGACAAGGCACGTTACCACTCCCCACGTTTAACGCGTATCTTTGAAAAATTAATTAAAGAATATCAGCAAATGGCAGAGAAGGAGGACAATGAAGCAAAGCTACTTGATATAACAAATTAATACACCTTCCCAAAATTTGTTGCCAATGTATTATTTCAAAGGGGCATTGCTCTTCCTTTGCATTGTTTGGGCATAATTTAATTTGCTGGCAACTTGCTGGAGAAATATGAAAAAGCGTAAGTGATTGAATTCTAAGGTGGTTTCTTAACAATCTAACTTGCTTATAAATATAATAACTACCGAAGACGAGCTATAATAGGGGCGAAGAATCGTCCCTATTTGCTATATATGGCGTAAGCATCCCATGCAGGCCGTATTGAAATTTCTGTAATTACCTTAGGAAATACTGTCTGTAATACTTGCCATTGTTTCATGGCGTAAAGATACAAAACTATATCCACTTAATAAAATTGCAACCGACTTTTCAGACTGACCCAACAATTTGTTTACACAATGGCACAAAAAAAGCAGCTACGAAATTCGTAACTGCTTCATTTTCAATGTGGACCAGCTAGGGCTTGAACCTAGGACCTCCAGATTATGAGTCTGTTGCTCTAACCAACTGAGCTACAAGTCCGATGCAAAATGCTATGGCATGACACGTATTGTGCCTCTTTTGCGATTGCAAATGTACAAGTATTTTTTGAATTGTGCAATATTTGTACGAAAAAATATGAGAGTTGACGGGGTGACAAGTTCTTGAGTTGATGAGTAAATGGGTAAACGAGTTGACGGGTAAGTTACCTTTTGGGCTATAAACAAACTTACTTGTCAACTCGTTTACTCGTTTACTCAAAAAAATCTATCGAATTACCTTCTTTGTACCAATGATGTAGATGCCCTTGCCAGGAATGCTGACGCGACGACCGCTGAGGTCGTAAATGGCGGGGGCAGCGTTGAGGCTTGCAGGGGTATCAATGGGGGCGGTGTTAATGCCACTCGTTAAGCCCTCCATGGGAGAGAGCTTATAGTGCGTCAAGGTGAATGACTGGATGCTTAAGCATTGTTGACCGCTCATGTTGGCTAAGAGACCAAGACTGAGTGTGGTCGGTTCGGAGAGAATGAAGAAGAGATGGTTTTGACTCACTTCACCCTTGCTCGCCATGGCTTTGTAGGCAATAGACGACGCGTCGAGTGCTTTGGTGTCGGGTAGGGTAGTACCCTCGGCTGCTACGAGGTAGCAGTTGTCGGCTTGGCCTTCATAATTGCCATAGTTGGCAGCAAATACGTAGGCACCTGCAGGCAGGGTGATGGTCTGGTAGACTTTGTGATTCTCTAATAGACTTTCAAAACCGTCGTTGCCAGTGGTGATCGTAAAGCATTTGTCGCGCTGCGTATCAATGTGGGCACCAGTGTTGTACTTCTCCGCATTGATGTTCTCTAACTGCCATGCTTTCAGTGTCATGAAGCGACCTGAGTAAGCCTCGCTAAACTCTTTGCCCGTCGTCTCGAACGGTGCGCGTGTGTTGCTCAAGTGCTCTGCCGTAACGTCGGTGGCACCGCCGTCAAAGTTGAGCGCAAACACGCCCTTTGACTCGCCCCAAGCATCGCCGTCGGGACCAAAGCCTACGCGAAGGCCTGTATTGTGGTTAGAGGTGAGGTCTTCGACGTTGCCTCCGTTCTGATTGAACTGATAGTACACCTTCAAGCCTGCCGTTTCGGCTGACTTCACGTCCTCGGCCGATAAGGGAGCGATGCTATTGTCGTGCATAGGCTTCAGATCGTACTCGTTATAGGCGAAGCCGTTCCAAACGCGGAATTCGTCAATCGTACCACACATCGGAGCGTCTGTGCTACCTAAGCTAAAGCTACTAAGAGAGGGGAATGTACCGTTGACAGAACTACGGCTGATCTGTATACCGTCGCGATAGAAGCAGACGTAGCCTCTGTAGTAAGTGACGGCATAGTGGTGCCACTCGTTGGGAACAACGTAGCCGTTGGCTGACTTGGCATATTTGCCGTTGATGTAAAGGCGCATTTGTCCTGTCGAAACCGTTTGCAATTGGAAGGTAGAAGTGCTTTCGCCAATGCCGTTGCATACGGCGGGTAGCGAGTTGGGCTTCATCCAATATTCAATGGTGAAGATGTCCTGTCCAGTAGTAAGCGGTACGCTTGTGAGGTTAACGCGAGCAGAACCTGCGGGCATGAAGCTGAGGCCCGACTTGCTATCGGCATTGCATACGACTAAGGCATGGCTCTGCGTTGTTTCACTGCTGCCAGCAGTGTTGGAGGCTCGCAGCGTAACATCGTAGATGCCGGGGACGGAAGGACGGAAACTGATACGTGCGCCTTCGCCCTGCATGGCCGTCTGTGGACTAACGAGTGTCCAGCGGCTATGGTCAGCACCGTAGAGCGATTGGTCGGTCAAGAATACTTCATCGCCCTTCATTACTACGGCAGGTTCGATGTCGAAGGCGGCTTGGGGAGCAACGGGCGTTACGTTGACGGTCTGTTTGGTCGTAGCCTTTTGGCCCTCAGCGTTCGTTACGGTAAGCTGCACTTGATAGCTGCCGCTCTCGGCATACGACACGGTGACGCAAGGTTGGTCAGACGAGGTGGTAGAAGCTCCTTGCAACGTCCAATGGTAGCGATAGCCGTCCTTCATCTGGGTAGGCATGAAAGTGACGCGGTCGCCCGTGGGTACGTTCGTTTTGCTTGACTTAAACTCGGCCGATGGGGCAGTTGCGGCAGTCACGTTGAGCGTGATAGTAGCTTCTGTCTCAGCCCCAGTAACGTCGGTAGCAACGACCTTCACTTGTTGCTCGCCAGCTTGGTTGAAAGTGAGCGTTGGGGCGGTGCATACGAGGTCTTTTACGTCTGCGCCTTCGGCCGTCCAACGCAGTGACTGAATGTTGGTAGAACCCGTGGCCTGAAGTGTGACGGACTGGTCTGTCGTAATGGGTACGGAGGGTTGCTCAATGGCCACCTGAGTAGTGGTGGCATATTTCAGCGTCTGAGCGTAACCACTATTGAGTGAAAAGTTAGCATTCGCAAAGGTGCCGTGGTGGCCGTTGGGCGTGAGGTCGCGCAGCAGGCGGTTGCCGTCTTGTTCAATCAGGTCGCCACGATAGTAAGCGATGAGTTTGGAGGGCAGTAAGCCTGTGGCATATTGTTGCTTGTAGTCGGCCTTAATCTCGGCTGCTGTGCGTGCCTTTTTCCAAATGCGGATTTCATCGTAGAAGGCGTGCTGGTCGTTCTTCATGCCATTGCTTGAGAATACGAGGTCGCCAAAGCCTCCTACGCCATTGTAAGACTTTGAGGTGACCGTTCCTTTCTGTGAACCATTGACATAAGCCGTCATCTTGTTGCCGTCAACGACTAAGGCTATGTGTGTCCAGCGTCCTGCAGTTAAGACGCCTGTTGCGTTCAGACGGTTAGAGGTGTCCCAACCTGCCGTGAAAGTGCCGTTGGCATTGGCGTGGAACATAAAGGTACCCCAACCAGGACCAGCACTTTGATTCCAATCAACGAGAGATTGTGGACGAATCCAAAACTCAATCGTGGCTTTGTCGTACTTAGTCGTGAATACATTGGGCAGTGTAAGTCCGTTGTGCTCCATCTTGATGCATTGATTGTAGTCGAGTGAGGGCGCAGGTACGCTGGCCGTGATGAGACTCGACTCCTTGTCGCCATAAACTGCCATAACACCATAGTTGCCTGTGGCGTCGGTGGGGAGATCGTAGTGGGTTGTGGCCTTATCGAGCGTGGCAAGGGTAGTTCCGTTCTTTACTACCTTATAGCCTGTGAGCGTATAGCTTGAAGGTTTGGGGGCACTCCATGACAGACGGTTGTTGGCAATGTTGACATTGAGCGGTGCTTTGATGCCACGCCCTGGAACGACAACACTCAGTACCGTTTGGTTGCCTTGGCTTAGCACGTTGACAGTCTGGGCGTTGAGAGGAATTTCAAGTCCTTCAGGGTCATTAGCATAGTCGATGATAGAGGCATTATAAATGTGTCCCTCGCCAATGGCCGAACCTTTGGTCTTAATAATAAAGAAGTATTTAAGGTCTTCGTTCTGGTCGAACTCTGCGCTTAAGTCTGTCAAGTCGTAACCAAATTCCATAGGTTCGCTGTGCAACTTATTGTCGGCCCAACGACCTAACATAGGCACTTCGGGGGCGGGGTCGGTATTGCCATAATTTCCGTCGCCAGCGTACTTAAAGTGGTCGAAGGCTTGTGACTTCTCAGGCGAGGTGGCATTAATATCGCTCGAAACGCCTGCCATTAAGTAAAGTTCGGAGCGGCGGTTGTAGTCCATATTTACCTTAATCGTTCGCAGCGGACGATAGTTCTTGCGTACGCGGTATACTTCGGGGGTCCACCAATTTCCCGTAAAATTTCCATTTGCATTAAAAGTGGCACCTGCATAAGCGTATGGCACGTAAACAAAGCCATCGTTGCCCCATTCCTTGCCCCAAGAGTTGACCAAAATCCAAGCACCGCGTTCGTCGGCTGAGGTTTCGCCATAGATGCCGTTTCCATTGATGTCGAACTCAATGCGGTCGTCGTAACCTACGATAGTCATGGCGTGGTCGGTTGTGGTGCCCCACTTCTTGAGGTAATACTTACCCGTCACGCCCAATTCGTCGTTCGTAGGAGTTTTACCAATTGTCGTATTCTCAAGTCCTTTCGATGCGCACCCGATGCCCGCAATGCCACCCGAGTGGAAGTCGGTGTCGCCATTATGATTCCAAAGCCAATTCTTTAAGGCTTCGCGGCCTTCCTCTGTGCCCAAGTTCTCGGTGAAGTGAACGGGTTTGAGCATACGATTGAACATAGCTTCATACCATTTCTTATAGCCTGTCATCCAACCGAAACAATCAGACGAAGTATCTTGGCTACCAAAAATCTTTGAGTAGGTCTGTCCGCCATAGGTCTCGGCCGAAGGTACACCTACAAACTGCACAAACGCGTCCTTACCAGAGTTGCCATTGGTTAGAAGCCAAACGAAGTGAGAGGGGTAATAGTTTTTAGCGTTCTTTCCGTCTAAGTCGCGGAACGAGTTCAACTCGTGTGAGAACATATAGCAAATGCGCGAGGCAGAGCCGCACGAACCGCCTGCTTGGTAGATGACGGGAGGAAAGTACTTTGTGTCGGCATTATTCACGTGGTCGGGACGTGTCGTTGTGGCACGAGTGCCGCTCCTTTTCACTTGCATGAGTGAAGGGTCAGGATTAACCTTGTCAGAATAGTCGGGATATTTGCTGCGGTCGACAGCCACCTGCGCACAGAGTGCGGTAGGTAATAGTGCTGAGGCCAGCAACCATTGTTTTAGATAAGGTGTCATTAGCGTGTATTAGATAATGTATTAGTATTGTGAGGGCAAATTTACAGAAAAGTATGTAAATGAAGCTTTTTGAAGGAAATAATCTATTTTGGACGAGTCAACGATGATTAAGAATAAGTTTGAAAAGAGTCAACTTGCCTTACAAATAAAGATTGGAGAGGTTAAAACAAAATCGTTTAATCACAAAGAACAGTCGTCCACTTGGAGGTGGACGACAAGTCTCTATGGTTTAACGATTTTAGTTGACTGCTTTTATTTTTATTTGTAAGGTAGGTTGACTTGCTTTTTGCTCACTTATAAAGTATATGTATTAGATAAATTGCAATTTGTTGCAGTGCATGGTTTATTCTCCCCAGTCTCCACGGTCGAGACTTCGGTAGCCAATGGCTTCCTTAATGTGGCGTGCAGCAATTTGGGGCGACGCATCGAGGTCGGCAATGGTACGTGCCACTTTGAGTATGCGGTCGTAGGCACGCGCTGAGAGGTCGAGGCGTCGCATGGCTCTTTGTAGGGATTGGGCTGCTTCAGCGTCTAATTGTGCAAATTGTTCAATCATGGCGCGCGACATTTGGGCGTTGCAGTGTACGCCGTGTTCGTTTTTATAACGTTCGGTCTGTATGGCACGCGCAGCAATTACTCGCTCTCGAATTGAGGCACTTGGTTCGCCCTTAGGGGCACGTGCCAATTCGGTAACGGAGACGGGAGCTACTTCTATCTGTATGTCAATGCGGTCGAGTAGCGGTCCTGATATTTTGCTCTTATAGCGTTGTACTTGGGTAGGGGTACATGTGCAGTGGTGGTTGGGGTCGTTGTAATAGCCACACGGACAAGGATTCATGGAGGCTACTAACATGAAGGAGCAGGGGAGAGTAGTGGAGTATTTGGCCCGTGAGATAGTTATCTCGCGGTCTTCAAGTGGTTGACGCAGCGTCTCGAGGGCTGTGCGTGAAAATTCGGGTAACTCATCTAAAAAGAGTACACCGTTGTGAGCCAAACTAATCTCGCCTGGCTTATATACCGTTCCGCCTCCAATCAGTGCTACGTCGCTAATGGTGTGGTGAGGTGCTCTGAAGGGACGTTGCGCAATAAGGGAAGTCTGACTGCCGAGCTTACCCGCCACGGAATGAATTTGTGTGGTTTCAAGGCTTTCAGCTAATGTAAGTTGAGGTAAAATAGAAGGAAGACGCTTGGCCATCATACTCTTGCCACAACCAGGGGAACCAATGAGTATGATGTTGTGTCCGCCTGCGGCTGCCACTTCAAAGGCTCGCTTTACGGTCTCTTGTCCTTTTACGTCAGCAAAGTCAGGGCCTGCTTGTGCTTGGGCAGCATAGAATTCTTCGCGTGTGTTGACTACTACGGGCTGAAGTTGTAGGCCTCCTTGTAGGAAGGCAACTACTTCAATCAGACTGCTCACACCATATACTTTGAGCTTGTTGACGACAGCAGCTTCACGCTCGTTTTCCTTAGGCACAAATAGGGCTTCAAAGCCTTGTTCGCGTGCTTTGATAGCAATAGATAGTGCGCCCTTTACGGGACGTATTGAACCATCAAGTCCTAATTCGCCCACAAAAACGTAACGGCTTAAAGCATCGCATTGCAACTTTTTAGCAGCTACTAACAAACCAATGGCTAAGGGAAGGTCGTAGCCTGACCCTTCTTTGCGCACATCAGCAGGAGCAAAGTTGATCGTATATTTCTTTTGGTGCGGAATTGTTAGGCGGCTTGTCTCTAAGGCTGCTTCAACACGTAGGCGACTTTCGCGTACTGCGTTGTCGGGCAATCCCACCATCATAAAAATAGGCTTGCTTTCCTGTCGTTCGGGCAAAGTGGTAGCATTCACCTCTAAAAAGACGGGCATTGCCGTGAGTCCGTTAACTGCTGATGTATGAATGGTGGAGAGCATAGCGTATATGTTTTTGTTAGTTTGACGAGGGGTTCTTTGGGCTGATGAGTTGAGGAGTAAGTTTTTCCTTTTTGTTGATGGGTTGATGAAATGGAAAAAGAGAAACTTACCCGTCAACTGGTTACCCCATCAACTCGTCAACAAAAGAATTAAAATCTTGCGTCTGGTACTTGAGTTACATCGCGCTGTATGATGCGCCCTTGGGCGTTAATCAGCATCAATGAAGGCACATAGTGTACGCCTAATTGATTGATCAAAGGTGAGTCGAAGGCTTTTCGGTCGCAAATGACGGGATAGGTAATAGAGTCGTTACGCAAATTGGAGCGTAATAAGTTGCGGTCGACATCAAGTGAAACAATAAGGCAAGACCATTTGCCATTGAGCGTCTGTAGTTTGCGACGCAGTTGTACTAAAAGTGAACGAGAATCGCTTTGCCAAGCTCCTGTAAAGGCAATGATAAGATTTTTGCCGCGATAGTCGGCAGATGAGACTTTGCGACCGTCGAGCGTTTGTCCTGTAAACGCAGGCAAGAGTTGTCCTTCACCATTCTGAAAAATGGGTCGGAAGAATTGGTCAAGGCTTATAACTGCACTTTCCTTGGGCTGTGCTTGTTTCAATAGTTTAAGCAGTTGTAGTGCCGTTTGTGGGTCGGTGGATTGTTGGTTAGCAAAGTACATGCGAAAGACTGCCACTGCGGCCAAGGACTTGGCATTGTCACGCACAAACTGTGCTGCGGCTAAACGTTGATTGGTGGCTACGTCGTTGGCATGCTTCTTACGAAAGTCGGATAATTTTTCATTCTGTTCTGTGCCGCTAAGGGTGGCCTCGCTAATGGTTGAGGCATCGCCTTTTAATTTGATAGTCTTGCCTGGTTCGGCAATGATATAGCTTTGTGAGAAGTTGGGGTAGAGTAGGGTAAAGATAGCAGCATGAGTGAGTTGACGTTCATAGGTAAATTTGCCGTCGGTTATGCGTACCGTGTCAATGCCTTCAAAGGCTCCGTCTTCGCTATATACGTAAAATTCGGCATCGCTAATGCCGTTGAGCGTTCCCTCAAAGCGCATGTGTGACTTATCAGGGCCACAAGAGGTAAATAATATAAAAACGAATAATAGAAAGGTGACGATTTTTCCTACTCCCTGTTCCTCACGTAGAATAGAGGATAAGCTGCTTTTTATGAAGAAGGGAAGTCTTGAAAGGATTGGCTTCAATGTGTAAAAGAGACTTTTGTACATATATATATGCTAATATGTGGGGTAGGGATATTTAAGGTATAACTTATCCCCCTCTCTGTTTAAGGAGAGGGGGATAAATAGGGAATGTGATAGAGCTTATAAAACTTTTGTCTTACTTCACTATGCTTTGGAAAGCAGCGTCGTTGAAGAGTGATACGAATTCAAGGTCGTTAGCTGCGCGCTTCTTTAGAGAACTATCCTTAGCAAAAGCGTCTTTGAGGTTGCTTACTACGGCAGCATCTTGATTAGTGCGTGCTGCAACAATGGCCTTGAGATAGCTTGTTGTTGCATCGGGATGAGCTATGGCCTTTAATGTGTTGGCAGCTGACGTATAGTCCTTATTTAGGATTTGAGCCAAAGCGGCAGTATTCGTTTTAACGCCCTTGAGGCAATTGGCAGCCTTGGCATAGTTGCCAGCGGCTACTTGCAGATTGCCTAAAACTTCGTTGTAGTTCTCAGTAGAGGTAGCCTTCATCAAGTAGTTGTTTGCAGCTTCATTGTTGCCTTCGGCCATGGCGATGAGCGCTAAGTTGGCATTTACTTCGGGAGCATCGGCCTGTGATGCAGGAACTTGTGCTAAATAGTTCTTCGCTGTTGTCAAGTCACCTTGTTGGTAGGCTAATGTTGCCAAGTTGTTGTAGGCACGATAATCGTCTGGGTAGAGTGTAGACGTTTTAGTGTAAATGTCCTTTTGCTCGGCTATGTCCTCAGTTAGCGTTGCTGCATAGAGTAGCTCTTCAACAGATAGCTTAGAGGCATCAGCTTTGTATTGTTCTTCGATTTCATCGTCGCTGCGGCCAATTAAGTTGTAGTTGATGGTCAAGCGGGCACGACGTAATTCGGGGAGGATCTCGTCTGCTAACTCTTTGTAACCAGCTGAGAGATTGCGTATCTGTTGTTCGCGTTCTTCAGGGTCTTCATACATAGAGAGTACGCGAAGAATGATGTCCTTGTCTTGAATGTTTGATTGGCCTACCAACTCTTTAAAGCCTTCCCAGTCTTCGGCAGTGTATTTTGAGTCAACATCAGCGTCGAGTTTAGCGGCTTTGAGTTGCTTACCTACGTAGCCTTTAGAGGTCTTTTCACGATTTTGAGCTAAAGCTGTATTGAGCTTCATGCCACCATCGGGTGAGGCATAAGCAGACACTTCGATGTTGTCGAGCATATAGCCCTTTTGGTCGGCCTTAATCTCTCTCAGTGTTTTGATAAAGTCTTGCACAGAGGTGCTCTTTAACTCACTGTTGCGAATGTTGGCTTGATTAATTAGATATTTAATCTGTGCTTGTTTGGTTTGCTTGATAGCATATTGGTATTTGTCGGCAGCAGTTTGTGTGTGAGCAGAGGTTACGGTACTCTTCAGCAATTCTGAAGTAGCCAATACACCATCGGCAATCTTCACTGCAGGCACGTTGGCTTTCTTTTTGCCTACTTGACCATCAAATTCAAGCCAGAGTTCGCTCTTTTCCATACCAGGCTCGAAGGTGAAGTTGTAGCGGTTGCTAAAGTTTCCACCTAACTTGTATGAAATTTCTTGATCGTTACCTTGTACTTTTTCGCCCTGGAAAGCTGCATATTGTGCTTGGTCTGCGACTTTGCCTGCATAACGAATGACGGGCTTGAGTTTCAATACCGCTTTCTTTTTCATGTACTTTTCGGGAAAGCGGCCGTTAATATCGAAAGGTACTTTGCCACTTACAGCTTCAAGTGGAGAAGGCGTAACGGTAAAGTTGTCGGCTGAGAGCGATCCTAATTTATTATTACACGAAGTGAGTGCTAACGTTCCGGCCAACACTCCAAATAATAATTTGTTTTGCATTTTTATAATGATAGTGTATGATTTCTTAACAAGACTATGAGCAAAGGTAAGCATTTTATACTTATACACTTACCTTATTTGTCATCTTTTGTTAGCTGATTAAGTATATTTTAAGAATGGGACATAATCTGAGGTAGCTTGTTAAGACTTTAATAGGTCTTTTACATCATCAGCACTTTTATTGATGGTATTTGCAATAGTTTCTACACTCATGCCATTCTGTAGCATGACTTCGACAACAGCTTTTAATTGAGCTGTCGTTTCATTCAGCTGTGAAGTCGTTTCATTCAGTTGTGAAGTCGCTTCATTCAGCTGTGAAGTCGTTTCATTCAGTTGTGAAGTCGCTTCATTCAGCTGTGAAGTCGTTTCATTCAGTTGTGAAGTCGTCTCATTCAGCTGTGAAGTCGTTTCAGAAAGTCTTTTATTCATCTGCATTAGTTGCGTATCACGAGATTCTATGGCAGAAAAGAATTCGTCTTCATCATCCATTTCTTGTCTTACGCTTGCGTTCATAGCAGCAAGTCCTAATCGATGTACAAGATGCATGAGCTCAGAATCGCCTTCGTAGTTGTTTATGTCAAGGCGAACGATGTGTTGATTGCTATCATCTCGTTGTGATTGGTCGAACACACTGAGTACACGATCAAGTTTGTTGTTAATCTTTCCATGTAGCAAAGGTATCTGTACGATGATGCTATCGTGTGTAAGGCTATTGATAAAGGGATCGTTCTCTCCGTTTTCAATTTCTTTTCCGTCGTAGTCGAGGGCTTTATGATTTACATACACAACGGCTTTGTCAATGTCGCCAATGCGGTGACCTAACAGGTAGATTGCAATCATGGGGATAGCATAAGGGCCTGCTTCGGAATTGCTCTCTTTCAGCATGTTTTCTTCTGCATTATATTGTGCTGCGAGATAGCGGCGGAAACGAAGCGTTTCGGTGCTCAACCAGGTCTTTTGCAATTCAATAAGTACTAAGCGTGTCGATCCATCATCTTGCATCACTCTTGCGGCAAAGTCTATACGGAACATTGAAATATTGTCGCGTGTTATATTAGGGTGTTCATGCCGACGCATTTCAACGCTTACTACTTCCTTCTTAAGCAAGGCTGATAGTACGGTCTTAGCTATACGCTCGTCTTCCATTAAGAATTTGAATACAGAATCGTATATAGGATTGGCTACTGAAAATTTCATATTTCTTTTTATTTATTCTGTTGCTATAAGGTGCAAATATATGGTATTGTTTCCAAAATGCCAAAACATTAAAGGGCGTTCTATGCATTTGCTATAGAACACCCTTTAATCAATTTATTTTGCTCTTTTATAATAGTTACTTTTTCTTTCGCAGCATGCAATATAGGCCTAATACCACGAAAGGAATGCTAAGTAGTTGACCTTGATCTAAACCAATGAGTTGTTGCATGTGCAGTTCCCATGGTTCTTGCACTTCCTTAAAGTATTCAACGAAGAAGCGGAATACAAAGATAGTGGCTAAGCAATAACCAAAGAAAAAGCCTGTGCCGACCTTATTCTTCATACGGAAGTAAAGCGCTACACCTATTACAAAAAATAGGAAGTATGCAATGGCTTCGTATAGTTGGGCAGGGTAACGTGGTTGCGTTTCGTTAAGGTGAACAAATACGAATCCCACGTCCGATCCCGTGAATTTACCTACAATCTCGGAATTCATCAAGTTGCCTAATCGAATGAAGCAGGCGGTGATGGGGGTAGCAATGGCTATGTTGTCAAGTACGGTGAGGAGCTTAACTCCCGTCTTGCGCACGTAAAGCCAAATGGCTATCATAAGTCCGAGCGTTCCACCATGTGATGCAAGGCCCGCATAGCCCGTAAACTTCCACGTTCCGTCGGCCAGCTTGTGTATGGGTAACACCATTTCAAGTGGGTGGCTTAGGAAATAGGCAGGTTCGTATAGTAGGCAGTGTCCCAAGCGCGCACCTACTAATATGCCAACAAAGCAGAAGAGAAAGAGTGGATCGAATTTCTCTTGTGGTATGCGTTGCTGCTTGTAAAGTTTATACACAACGATATAGGCCAAAGCCAGTCCAATACACCAACATAGTGAGTACCAACGCACTTCGAGCGGACCTATGCTAAAAGCTACGATTGAAGGATTCCAAATGGTCATTTCCCTTTAAACTGATTTTTTGTCAACGAGTTAACAGGTTGACGAGTTAACAAGTATGTTTGTTCTTTAGTTGACGAGCTTGGTTATTTGCTCGTTAACTTGTCAACTCGTCAACAAAAAAGAGTTACACATTAAATCTGAAGTGCATAATGTCGCCGTCTTGCACTTCATATTCTTTACCCTCTACGTGTAAAAGGCCTGCTTCGCGAACAGCGGATTCAGAACCTAAACGAATGTAATCGTCGTACTTGATTACTTCAGCGCGAATGAAACCTTTCTCAAAGTCTGTGTGGATAACGCCAGCACATTGTGGTGCTTTCCAACCCTTGTGGAATGTCCATGCCTTCACTTCCATTTCACCTGCGGTGATGAATGTCTGTAAGTTGAGCATATGGTAGGCGGCCTTAATCAAGCGGTTGCAGCCACTTTCTTCAAGTCCTACGTCTTGTAGGAACATTTGGCGTTCCTCGTAGGTTTCGAGTTCTGCAATGTCAGCCTCGGTTTGTGCGGCAAGTACTAATACTTCAGCCCCCTCTTCTTTAACAGCTTCGCGTACTTCGTCAACGTAGTGATTGCCTTTAGCTGCTGAGGCTTCGTCTACGTTGCAAACGTAGAGTACAGGTTTAGAGGTAAGCAAGAAAAGTCCTTTAGCTGCCTTTTGCTCTTCTAACGATTCGAATGAGACGCTACGTGCACTCTTTCCCTCTTCGAGGGCTGCTTTATAGGCCAATAGTACTTCGTATTCTACTTTAGCATTTTTATCACCACCAACTTTGGCTATTTTTTCAACGCGCTTGATACGGTTCTCAACTGTCTCAAGATCTTTGAGTTGTAACTCGGTGTCAATAATTTCTTTATCACGTACAGGGTCTACGCTGCCGTCTACGTGTACCACGTTGCCATCGTCAAAGCAACGTAACACGTGGATAATAGCATCAGTCTCACGAATGTTGCCCAAGAATTGGTTGCCCAATCCTTCGCCTTTTGAAGCACCTTTGACAAGGCCTGCTATGTCAACAATCTCGACAGTTGTCGGTACGATGCGTCCTGGGTGAACTAATTCGGCTAATTTTGTCAATCGTTCGTCAGGAACGGTGATAACGCCGACATTTGGCTCAATGGTACAAAATGGGAAATTCGCTGATTGTGCCTTGGCATTACTTAGGCAGTTGAACAAGGTTGACTTACCTACGTTGGGCAAGCCTACAATGCCACATTGTAAACTCATATTTTATATTTTCTCTTTTTTTGTTTCTTTTAATGCGCAAAGTTACAAGAAAAAGATGATTCTTAAATGAATCGGGTTGATAAACTGCAATTGGGCCTCACCCCCTAACCCCCTCTCCTTGAGGAGAGGGGGACTGAAGTTACCTTTTTCTCCCCAGTTTCTTGCTTGAGATATTTCCTGAAAATGAGCAAGAAAAGGTGACTTGTCCCCCCTCTCCTCAAGGAGAGGGGGTTAGGGGGTGAGGCCCAAATTGCAGTTTATCAGTTACTCTCCACCACCCCTCCATCTTGGCTCACACCACGCACACTGATATCGAGCCACTGCTCGGGGCGTGAATTGGTGAAGAAGAGTACGTGTGCCTTGCCGTCCTTGTCAGTCTTTACCGCAGGATTCCAATAAAGCGTGCGACGTACATCATTGTCTGACGGTAAATCGAAGCGACGATAGTCGGGAGAGTAGAATTGAGGGTGTGAAGCAAAGCCTTGTAAGATGCGTTGATCTTGGCCGCGTGTGCAATGCTGCCGATAGAGGTCGGGCTGTTCGTATACATAGAGTAAATCTTTATCGCTATGCCCTAAACGCTTATCTTTACCTGTCACCGCATTTTCGTTTACAATGCTTGGTACGAAAGTGATGCTCTTATACCCCTCGGCCGATTGTATGAATACGTTATCTTGATAACGAAGGTAATAATTCTCATACCAAGGCAAGTTGTTGATAAACATTGTTACGTAGTTGGCATTGTAATTAACGTGAGGCGCTTCATACATTTTCTTCATCATGACTTTTTGCGCCTTCTTTTTGTCTCCTTCTAAATGGATGTCATTTCTTTTCCGCGCTGTTGGTTGTGCTTCAGAGTTGAGCCCACCGAAATGATCACCGCCAGTAGTAAATTCAGGTTTCTCGTCACCATCTTTTTCGTTATCAGCTTCGTCTTCTTCAAATGAGCCATTTTTTCGATACAAACCATACAATTGTACCGAGAAGTGATTGTCGAGCATAGGCAGCAATTCGCCCAAGTCGGGCAGCGGCTTTCCTTCGTCCTTGAGGCGTTGCATGATTTGGGCAACGTTATAATATACTGTGCTGCGATCCAAACCTTTGTTTTCGCCTCCTAACCAAGTGTAACGCGTACCTGTAAGGCCATGATATTTACCTCTGATTGTTACCTTTGCTTCGTTGAGCTTTGAAGGCAAAGTGCGTGGAATGGTATCGCGCCACGCAAAGGTTTCGGGCTCTTCTAAGCGTTGATAAGTGACCAAACTATCTTGGACGAGTGGAATGTTTAAGGCTAAACTCTGAGTTGTAAAGGCACGCGGTTGAGGTGCAAACCATTGGTCTATCGAGAGACGACTCCAGGACTTCTTGCCTGTATCAGAGGATTGTGAGAATTGGGCATAGAAGTTGCCCTTAAAGGGAGCATTATTCTCAAACGCGAAGCGGCCGTCCTTATCGGTACGCGTCTTGCCCTGCATGGTCTGTCCATCGAGCGAGTAGGCCAACATGTTAAGTTGATAGTTAGCACGTGGCTTTTGGCGAGCATTGTCGGCAAATAGGCGGCCGCGCAATATGGGGTGTTCCTCTATGGGTTGCTGCAAAGTGAAAGGCTCAGCTCCACACATTACACTAAATTGATTAGCTTGCCAACCTTGCACCATGAGCAAGAGGTCGAGCATCTGGCGGTGGGCGGCATCGTCTTTTTCAAAATAAAGGTCGGGACGTGCCACATAGCCGCGCAACTCTGATGTTAATAATAGGTTGGCCTCCAGTCCTCCGTCACGCGTGTCGGTTATGTTGCTACCACCGTCGCGTACGGCTACTGAGAGCGTAGTTGATACGGGGCGATTGGCCTTGTCATGTAAGTCGATAGTTACGATGGCTGGACTAAAGGGAGCATATATCTTCTCGTTTTGTTCAAGGTGTACGTTTAGGCAGCGGTTCTCCTCCTGATTGGGCGCAACCCATACCAAGCGCGTGGCTTGACTATGGCCGCTCACATCGTATAGTTCAACGCGATTGACTCCTCCGCGCAAGGCTTTGCGAGGAATGAAGAGTTCCGTTTCATTCTCGTTGACCGTCAATGTGTCAAAATAACAGACCTTCTCGCGTGAGAGTACGGCCACCCCTAATAGGTTACTCTGTTGGCATACTGAATCGTTAGCCAATATAATTAATGAAAGTCCGTCCTCTGCTTGTTGCGCACGCAAGCCATAGTTGGTTGTAGCTGTGGGTAGGGTAAATTGTTTTTTCTCTCCTTTAATGCTAACGTAACCTTCATTTAAATTATCTGGTAGTATAAAATATCCTCGTCCAGCATATAAGGGCGCAAAGGTAGCTAATAGTTGTCTCTGTTGGTTATAAAGTTGTAGTGTATCGTCAGCAGGCGTTCCGCGTCCGTCCGTTAGTTCGTAAGCAATGCGTTGTGCAATGCCTTTTGCTCGTGCGCCCCCTTCGGGGTAGAACGTGAGCACTCGCTCGCTCTTATTCCCCATGATGTAAGGGCGCGGAGCGCCTAACGTCACCTTATCGTGACGGCGCGGACTGGGTAGGGTGAGTTGTGAAGCATCGCCAGAGGCAAGTGTGTGTTCAGCCTTTTGTGGATTATGGCTTTCAAATATAGGCACAATGCGTGAAAAATATCCCTCCCAATTAGTCATGGCACGGGTGTAGGCGCGCACTTCATAGTAGCCAGCGCGAATGGGCTGTTTTAGTACAAAAGCGCCATCAGCCTGTCCTAAAGAGTCAATGTGCAACATTTGGCGCTCCATCTCTTGTCCGTCGGCATTCAATAGGTCAACATAGAGCACCCTACTCACATCGGTAGGAAGTAGACTGGAGGCGCGTACCACATAAGCCTTATACCACAGTGTATCGTTTGCCATATACGATGTATTGTCCATGTGTAGATATACCTTTTCACGTGGATAGTTGCGGTCAAAACCCGATGCCTTCTTAAACCATTCAAAAAGTGTTTCAACGTCTTTTTGTCTACTTCCATCTTGTGCTTGTATGCTTAGCACCGAAAGTAAACAACACAATACAGCGATATATTTTTTCATAGTATCAGATTTTGTTAGACTAATAGGAAGTCAGATTTCTCCCATTTTTGGAATGGTGAATTGTTCTTATCTATTTGAAATTACAAATTTGTAGGACACAATGTTAACCTCTAATGATTGGATTTACCCATAACAACAAGAGTTACAATGTCAAGGGGGCGAAAGTAGGGTTAGGGGGGAGGCCCAATTGCAGTTTATCGGTAATGTTCGTTTTTTTGTAAGAAAGAAATCCCCTTGTCACCCCGTGTGGGGTGCAAGGGGATTTCAAGCAACTATGGCTTTCTTTCATTCAATATTTTCAGAAAGGGAAAGTTTCGCGATGATTAATCGCGACGAGGACGACGAGGAGCGTGACCGCCTTCAGCGCCACCTTCGCGGCGTGGACGACGTGCGGGACGTTCTTCCCAGCCTTCGGGCTTCTCCTCCAATACGCGGTGTGAGAGTCGGAACTTACCCGTCTTCTCATCAATCTCGAGGAGCTTCACTTGAATGGTATCGCCTTCCTTAATGCCAGCTTCTTCAACTGACTCAAGACGCTTCCAAGCAATCTCTGAGATGTGGAGCAAACCTTCCTTACCTGGCATGAACTCTACGAAGCAACCGTAAGGCATAATGCTTACTACCTTAGCGTCGTAAACTTCGCCTACTTCAGGAATGGCTACGATTGCACGAATCTTAGCTACAGCAGCGTCGATGCTATCTTTGTTAGGACCTGATACTTGAATCTTGCCTACGCCGTCAGCCTCTTCGATTGTGATAGTTGCACCCGTATCTTCTTGCATTCCCTGGATGATCTTACCGCCCGGGCCAATAACGGCTCCGATAAATTCTTTAGGAATATCGAAGGCTTCAATGCGGGGTACGTGAGGTTTGAGTTCTGCACGGGGAGCGGGCATCGTTTCAAGTATCTTGCCCAAGATGTGTTCACGTGCTTGTTTAGCTTGTGCAAGGGCCTTTTCAAGGATTTCGTATGAAAGGCCATCGCACTTAATATCCATTTGAGTGGCAGTAAGACCCTTAGCAGTACCCGTAGTCTTAAAGTCCATATCGCCTAAGTGGTCTTCATCACCAAGAATGTCGCTCAATACAGCGTACTTCTCTTCGCCAGGATTCTTAATCAGTCCCATTGCGATACCACTTACAGGAGCCTTGATGGGCACACCAGCGTCCATAAGAGCGAGCGTACCAGCGCAAACGGTAGCCATTGATGAAGAACCATTTGACTCAAGAATGTCACTTACTACGCGTACAGTGTAGGGATAGTCTGCAGGAATTTGGCCCTTGAGGGCGCGCCATGCTAAGTGGCCGTGACCGATTTCACGACGACCTACACCGCGTTGTGCCTTAGCTTCGCCTGTAGAGAAGGGAGGGAAATTGTAGTGTAACAAGAAGCGCATATAGCTCTTGTCAAGCACGTCGTCCACCATCTTCTCGTCTAACTTCGTACCGAGTGTAGCAGTGGCCAAAGCTTGTGTTTCACCACGGGTGAAGATAGCTGAGCCGTGAGGCATGGGGAGGGGTGATACTTCACACCAGATAGGACGAATGTCAGTAGTCTTACGACCGTCGAGACGCTTGCCCTCGTCTAAGATGCAACGGCGCATAGCGTCGCGCTCTACGTCGTGGTAGTAGCGGTCAACCATGGCATTCTTCTCTTCCAACTCATCGGCAGAAAGTTTGGGGTGAGCTGCAGCGTAACGTTCCTTGAAGTCTTCACGAATTTGTGTGAAGGCGTCTTCGCGTTGGTGCTTATCGTGGTCGCCAGCTTCGGCAATGGCATAAGCGGGCTGGTAGCATTCGTCTTTAACTTGTTGACGGAGTTCTTCATCATTTACCTCGTCATCATATTCGCGCTTAACGTCCGTGCCGAGTTCCTTAGAGAGTTCCTTTTGCAATTGACACATAGGCTTAATGGCCTCGTGAGCGACCTTGAGAGCTTCGAGCAGTGCGCTTTCGGGTACTTCGTCCATTTCGCCTTCTACCATCATGATGTTCTCTTCCGTAGCACCTACCATGATGTCCATGTCAGCGTGCTTGAGTTGTTCGTAGGTAGGGTTAACTACGTATTCGCCATTGATGCGAGCTACGCGAACCTCAGAGATCGGGCCTTCGAAGGGAATGTCGCTGGCAGCCAAGGCTGCTGAAGCAGCGAAACCAGCCAATGCGTCGGGCATGTCAACGCCATCAGCAGAGAAGAGCGTGATGTTAACGTATACCTCGCAGTGGTAGTCAGAAGGGAAGAGGGGACGCAATGCACGGTCAACAAGACGAGAAGTCAAGATTTCGTAATCGCCTGCGCGGCCTTCGCGCTTAGTGAAGCCACCAGGGAAACGACCTGCTGCACTATATTTTTCTTTGTAATCGCACTGTAAGGGCATAAAGTCTGTGCCGGGCTGAGCTGTCTTTGCAGCACAAACGGTGGCCAAAAGCATAGTGTTGTTCATGCGCAACATTACTGCGCCGTCAGCTTGCTTGGCCAACTTTCCTGTTTCGATGCTGATGGTGCGTCCGTCAGGCAACGAAACGGTTTTCGTTATCACGTTCATCTGATTGTTATTATGATTGTTGTTTTTTATTATCTTATAAGAAACGTGCAAAAATAGTAATTATTTTTCATGTGGTATTAAACTCTACACCTTTTTTATTCACATACAATGATTTATGCTACAAAAAAACTTGCCAAGTCCCCATTGCTTTTGTTAGAGCAATGAGGACTTGACAAGTCTTTGAAGTTTAGTTTATGTTGTAAGGTATAATAAAAGAGAGGATTACTTACCTTTTTTAGCAGTTAGCTTTGTGTTGAGAATTTTGTAGCGCGGTTGTTGCTTCTTGCGAAGTTCAGCCATGTGTTGCTGACGCACGCTTTCGCCACGTGTCTTCCATTCCTCCATGGTGTAGAAGCGACCGGTGGCGGGGTCGAGATATTTAACTTCGGGAATGTAGGGCGCGGCTTTTGTATCCTGTCCGCCGACATTGCCAATGGGTTCAAGTTTGACAGCTGCGATGCCTTGGTTGACCATTCCCAATTCGCGAGCGGCAGCCATTGAGAGGTCTACCACGCGACCAGCAGCGTAGGGGCCACGGTCGGTTACGCGAACAATCACTTCCTTTCCGTTTGTCTTGTTTGTTACCTTAATCAAGGTGCCAAAGGGAAGGGTGCGGTGGGCGCAAGTTAAACTGTCTTTGTGATAGCGCGAGCCATCGCTAGTGCGATGTCCGTGAGCGCGGTTGCTGTAGAAAGATGCCTTGCCGTGCTGTTGGGCATGGGCGTTAGTGGTGAATGCGAATGTTACGAGTGATGCTAATAATACTTGTTTAATAGTCATTTGTTTTGTTTTGCCACGAGGATTGCCGACGATGCTTGTGCTGTGGCAGCTTAGCCATACTGCCTGTGCCGCACCATGGTTTGAACGGGAGGGGTGAACTTATAACAAGTCGAAAAGAACAGGAGGTAAAGAGTTTCATTATGCAATCACTATCGGCCTCAAATCTGCCTCAACTTGTCTAACTTCACGCGCCGTAAATTCGGCAAATGCACGAGGGACAATTTGTGTCTAAAATAGACCTTATAAGTGTCCGCCCCGTGAGGTTTACGGTTGCAAAGATACGCATTTTTCTTGGTTTGGCGAAACAATAAGTGTTGATAATCACTACTTTAACATTTTTGGCCGTTGATTTTAAGACATTCGTTTACAAGCGTCTCTTAGATGGCGCAAGGCTTACAAACTGTGTGAGAATAGGCTTTTGGACGTCCTGTCGCTTTGTTAAAAAGTATTGAATAAGCAAGAAAATGCAGCATGTAACGAATAGAAGTGTTAAATGCTTTTTTAACAACTCTAAAAGGCTTGTTTTGGTGTAAAAAAGCATAGTTTTCAATTGCCTTTGCTTACACTTTGCGCTTTTATTGTTACCTTTGTGGCCAATGAAAGCAGATAAATTCATGACACGAATATACACATTACTCATTGCGCTTTGTTGTACACTTGTCGTTGCAGCGCAAAATGCGTTGCCAACGGCCAATCCAACGATGACCTACGTAGACGCTGACGGACAGGAGGTGAGCGAGAGTCAGTACGACGGTTCGGCCCCCTTCCGCGCCACCTTTAAGGCCTGTCCTGAGAATGTGGGCGACTACACGCCACTTTATGAATGGCGCTTTACGCGGAGTGGCGAAAGTACCCCTTTTTTGGTGCGCTATGATGAAGACACAGAGTATGCCTTCAATCAATCGGGCACGTTCAGTGTTGAAGTGCGCATCAGTTTTGTGCAAGGCACCGACACGATAGCCTACGAAATGGACCAACCCTTCGCAGTGACCATCAGCGAGTCCAAACTTGAAGTTCCCAATGCCTTCACGCCCAATGGCGACGGCGTGAACGACGTGTTTAAGGTGAAGGACGGCTATCAGAGCATTGTCTCGTTTAAGGCGATGGTCTTCGACCGCTGGGGCAAGAAACTCTATGAATGGGTTGACCTATCGGGAGGTTGGGACGGCCGAAGCAACGGACACGATGTGCCCGACGGCACTTACTACCTTAACATTCAGGCGCGAGGCGCTGACGGACGAAAGTATAACATAAAAAAGGTAATCAACCTGTTGCGTGGCTATAACGAAAACGGCACGTCAACAAACTAAAGGTCAATGTCAGAACAAAAGATTGAAATATTAGGAGCACGCGTTCATAATCTTAAGAACGTCGACGTAACCCTGCCCCGTTACAGCCTCTGCGTTGTAACGGGGCTCAGCGGTTCGGGCAAAAGTTCGTTGGCCTTCGACACGCTTTATGCCGAAGGGCAACGTCGTTATATCGAAACCTTCTCGGCTTATGCTCGCAACTTTTTAGATAACTTGGAGCGCCCCGATGTTGATAAAATTACAGGCCTTAGTCCCGTAATCAGCATTGAACAGAAGACTACGAATAAAAATCCTCGTTCGACGGTAGGCACCGTGACCGAGATATACGATTTCCTACGTCTACTCTACGCGCGTGCTGGCGAAGCTTACTCCTATGTGTCGGGCGAACCGATGGTGAAATATACCGAAGAGAAGATTGTCAACATGATACTTGACGATTATGAAGGCCATAAAGTCTACCTCCTTGCTCCCCTCATTCGCAATCGTAAGGGACATTATAAGGAACTCTTCGAAAGTACTCGTCGCAAAGGATTCTTGACTGTACGCGTCGACGGTGAATTGCGTGAGATTACTTCGGGCATGAAGCTCGACCGCTATAAGAACCACGACATTGAAGTAGTGGTTGATAAGTTAGCCGTACAAGCCAAAGACGGCGAACGATTGACCAAAAGCGTGGCCGAAACGTTGCGTCAAGGTCATGGTATGATGATGCTGCTCGATGCTGCCGACCACCAAGTACGTTTTTATTCTAAGCAGTTGATGGACCCCGTATCAGGCATTGCGTATCGCGACCCCGCTCCTCACAACTTCTCGTTCAATTCTACGCAGGGAGCTTGCCCCAAGTGCAAGGGGTTAGGCTTTGTAAGCGTAATGGATCGCGACAAGGTAGTGCCCGACCCCAAGCTCTCAATCAAAGAAGGAGGACTCGCTCCTTTAGGTAAATATCGCAACGCTTTGATATTCTGGGAGATACAGACCGTCTTAGCCGATTACGACTGCGATCTCAAAACACCCATCTGCGACATTCCTGAAGAGGCTATGGACGAAGTGTTTAACGGCCGTGCCGACCGTCTACGCATTCCCGCCTCGACGGCTCATACTACTGACGATTATTATGTAGAGTTTGACGGCCTTGTAAAGTACATTCAGCAAATGGCCGACTCTGAGATGAGTGCCGCCTCGCAGCGGTGGGCAGAACAGTTCTCAAAGACGGCCCTCTGCCCAGCGTGTCACGGAGCACGACTCAACAAGGAGGCCTTGGCCTATCGCTTTGCAGGTAAGACCATTGCCGAACTGAGTAATATGGACATTGCCGAACTCTATAACTTCTTGCAACACGTTGAGGCTGAACTCAGCACCAAACAGCGCGCTATCGCCCACGAGATATTAAAGGAATTGCTCTCACGCCTAAAGTTCTTGCTTGATGTAGGACTTGACTACCTCTCGTTGGCTCGTTCGTCAATGACGCTATCGGGTGGCGAAAGTCAGCGCATACGTTTGGCCACACAGATTGGTTCGCAGTTGGTCAACGTACTTTATATATTAGACGAACCGAGCATCGGACTTCATCAGCGCGACAACGTGCGCTTGATTAATTCACTTAAAGAATTGCGTGATTTGGGCAACACGGTCGTAGTTGTAGAGCATGACAAAGATATGATGTTGGCTGCCGACTACATCGTCGATATGGGGCCCAAGGCAGGTCGTTTGGGCGGTGAGGTCGTATTTGAAGGTACGCCCCAACAGATGCTCCAAACGCAAACGCTCACCTCACAATACTTAAATGGCAAGCGCGAAATCAGCGTTCCTACAGTGCGACGCACAGGCAACGGCAAGACGTTGCGCCTCATTGGTGCGCGAGGTAACAATCTTAAAGGTGTGACGGTCGACATTCCGCTTGGCACACTCATCTGCGTAACAGGCGTTTCGGGCAGTGGCAAGAGTACACTTATTAACGATACGCTGTTGCCCATTCTTTCACAACACTTCTATCGCTCTCTACGCGAGCCTTTAGTTTACGATAGCATCGAGGGCATTGACTTGATAGATAAGGTAGTGGCCGTCGACCAAAGTCCGTTAGGCCGCACCCCACGCTCCAATCCCGCCACCTACACGGGCGTGTTTGCTGACATTCGTTCGCTCTATGTCAACCTTCCTGAAGCTAAGATACGTGGTTACAAGCCTGGCCGCTTTAGTTTCAACGTACGAGGGGGCCGCTGTGAAGTGTGCAAGGGCAATGGTTATAAGACCATTGAAATGAACTTCTTGCCCGACGTGTACGTGCCTTGCGAGGCTTGTCATGGCAAACGTTACAATCACGAAACGCTTGAAGTGCGCTTTAAGGGCAAAAGCATCGCCGATGTGCTTGACATGACGATTAATCAAGCCGTAGAGTTCTTCGAAAATGTGCCCAACATCCTGCACAAGATTAAGACGCTGCAGGACGTTGGCCTTGGCTATATTAAGTTAGGTCAAAGCAGCACCACGCTTTCGGGAGGTGAAAGTCAGCGCGTCAAGTTGGCTACCGAACTCTCAAAGCGTGACACTGGCCAGACGCTTTACATACTTGACGAGCCGACTACAGGACTCCACTTTGAGGATATTCGTGTACTAATGGACGTACTGCAAAAGTTAGTAGAACGTGGCAACACGGTTGTCGTGATAGAACACAACCTCGATGTGATCAAAGTGGCCGACTACCTTATCGAAATGGGTCCAGAAGGCGGTCGAGGTGGTGGCCAACTCCTCTACGAAGGCACCCCCGAAGGCCTTGTCGAAAGCGGCGTAGGTTATACGGGCAAGTTCTTGAAGGACGAACTTGCGCGTAGCGAATGTGCAAATGAGTAAATGTGCAAATGTGGGCGAAATGTGCAAATGTGAGAATGTGCAAATGTGCAAATGGTCGCCTTTGTACGCGCAGATATTCAAACATTATTCAAACATTCTCACATCTGCACATTTGCACATCTGCACATTCCCCCTCACATTCTCACATTTAAAAAAATTATTCACTCTTAATAAATTCAATTTTCTATGTTCGAAGGACAACCGAAAGGCTTGTATGCCCTTGCCCTTGCCAACACAGGCGAGCGCTTTGGTTATTACACCATGTTGGCCGTATTCGTACTCTTCCTCAAAGCCAACTTTGGTTGGGAGGCAGGTACAGCAGGCGCCGTATATGCTTGCTTCTTGGCCTTAGTTTATTTATTGCCCTTGTTTGGCGGTATGATAGCCGACAAAATTGGTTACAGTAAGTGCGTAACTACGGGTATCATCGTAATGTTCTTGGGCTATGCTCTGCTCTCTATTCCAGCAGGAGCTGGCACAATCGCTGCAGCCCTTATGTTTGGTGCACTCATTATGATTAGCGTCGGCACCAGTTTGTTTAAGGGTAACCTCCAAGTAATGGTGGGCGACCTTTACAATTCGCCCGAGATGCAAGGCAAGCGCGACTCAGCCTTCTCTATCTTCTACATGGCCATTAACATTGGTGCCCTCTTTGCGCCCACTGCAGCCGTTAAGATTATGGAGTATGCACAGCACAGTTTAGGCGTAAGTGCTGCCGACTCTTACCACTATGCCTTTGGTGTAGCTTGCGTATCATTGATTGTGTCAATCGCCATTTATTATGGTTTCCAAGGCACATTCAAGCAAGTAATCGTTGCGCCCACTCGAAAGGACGCTGTCAAGACCACCGATGCTGCCGCCACTGAACCCGAACTCAGCAAGAGCGAAACGAAGGACCGCATTGTAGCCCTCTGTCTCGTGTTTGCCGTTGTTATCTTCTTCTGGATGGCTTTCCACCAGAATGGTTTGACGCTTACTTACTTCGCCGATGAATACACCCAGAAGCACGCTGTGGGCGTTGAAAGCATGCTGTTCGATGTTACCAACCTCTTGCTTTGCATTGTAATCATCTACGGTCTCTTCTCACTCTTCCAAAGCAAGACGGGTAAGGGTAAGATGATTTCAGCCCTTGTTATATTAGCTTGCTTGTGCGGTTTAGGTTATAAGTACGTCACACTCGATCCCAATGGTATTGGCATCGAAGCACCTATCTTCCAACAGTTCAACCCCTGCTTCGTAGTAGGTCTTACCCCCATAAGTATGGCTATCTTCGCATGGTTGGCTAAGAAAGGTAAAGAACCTTCAGCACCTCGCAAGATTGGTTATGGTATGTTGGTGGCTGGTATCGGTTACGTAATCATGATATTGGCTTCAATCGGTGTAACTTCAGCTGATCAAAACACCGTTTCGCCCAACTGGCTCATCACTACTTATCTTGTCCTCACGTTTGGTGAATTGTTGCTCTCACCGATGGGTATCTCATTCGTGTCAAAGGTAGCACCTCCCAAACTCAAGGGTACGATGATGGGTGGTTGGTTTGTAGCCACTGCCGCTGGTAATATGTTGGTATCTATCCCCGGCTTCCTCTGGGGCAAAGTGCCTTTGGTAGTTGTATGGGGCGTATTAGTTGCCCTTTGTCTAATCTCATTCATCTTCATCTTCAGCGTGATGAAGAAGTTAGAAAAGGTTTGCTAATTCTGAACAAGATTATGAAGTCGTCTAAACTTTTCTGACGAAGATTATATTTAAACTTTTATCTCTTCTAAATTCAATCTTTACCTTTCTTTTTGACCGCTTTTTGACCTTTCATCGGTCGTGTAGCTCGCTACACTCCCTCTTCAAGGCCAAAAATCGCTTCAAAAATAAAGGCAAATCTTGAACTTCATAAAAGTTTAGACGACTTCATAAACACATATTTACGGCCTCAGTCCTCTTTTAGGGCTGAGGCCGTAATTACTTTTACAATTTGTCGAAGAGGAAATAAATATTAATGTCTATTCGTTAAATTCAAGTTACAACTTTCTTGAAAATTTTGTAATGCGCAGAGTTTGCATTACTTTTGCATATATAATAAATAGACTCAATATGCGTAAACTACTCTTTACCTTCGCGCTCTTTGTTTTAGCGCTCACAACGCTCACCTCATTCACAACACGAGGCACAGCAGTTGACCAAAAGCGTTATGCTCTTTATGGCGTAGCCTTTTATAATCTCGAAAACCTCTTCGATACCTTACACGATGCGGGTAAAAATGACTACGAATTCTTGCCTAATGGCACGATGAAGTGGGGCAAGATGAAGTATGAGGCAAAGTTACATAATATGAGCCGCGTACTCAGTGAACTCTGCACCGAGAAGCTGCGTAGCACGGGAGCGGCCGTTATCGGTGTGTCAGAGATTGAAAACTCTAACGTGCTTGATGATCTCTTGAAGCAACCTTCACTCGCAGGACGTGGCTATAAGTACGTCAACGTTTCCAGCTACGATCGTCGTGGTATAGAGTGTGCCTTCTTCTATAATCCCAAACTCTTCGATATGGAACGCTACTTCTGCGTACAATACAACTATGGCCCCACCAATAAGGTAGACGACCCCATGGTAGGTTTCTATATCGACGACAAAGGCAAAGTGCAAGCCTATGACCACCTACAGGGTGACACTACCTACATCACTCGTGGATTCCTCGTTATGGAAGGAAAGTTGGCAGGTGAAAAGATGTTTTTCATCGTCAATCACTGGCCTTCACGTGCAGCAGGCGATGAGGTGCGTCAGCGTGCTGGTTGGCAAGTACGTCAGTTGAAGAATGCATTGCAAAAGAGCGAACCTGGTGCCAAAGTTATCATCATGGGTGATATGAACGACGACCCAGGCAATAAGAGTATGACGACTCAGTTGGGCTGTAAGAGCGAAACGAAGGATGTGAAGGAGGGTGATATGTACAACCCCTGGTATAACACCCTTTATAAGGTTGGACAAGGCACGTTGATGTACAATGGTAAGTGGAATCTCTTCGATCAAATTGTAGTGAGTGGCAACCTAATTGGCACAGATCGCAGCACCTTAAAGTATTATCAACACGCCATCTTTATGCCTCCCTACCTCTTCCAGCAAGAGGGCAAGTATAAAGGCAACCCCTTGCGCACGCATGCAGGTGGTGTATGGCTCAATGGTTATTCTGACCACCTTCCCACCCAAATCTATTTGGTAAAGGAAGTGAAGTAACCCTAAACGTTCGATTATAGGGGCGAGTCTCATAGGCTCGCCCCTTTTTGTTGGGAAAATGTGCAAAGAATACATTCGCTTTCGCGCACCTTTTCTCGCCATGGTAAAATGAAAGCAAGCTTTCTTTTGCTCATTTGGCTTAACGAAAAGGTTTTCTTAAAATTGCACATCGAAAAACGTGTGCAGAACAATAGAAAAGCCTTATATTTGCAACGCGAAGAATAATCCTCTCTTTATCCTATTATGATTATAGAACAACCCGCTTGTTTCTTGCGCTGGCTCTATCCGCGAGCCCTATGGCGCATGAATCCCAACGAGCATGCTGTATATTTAACGTTTGACGATGGACCGATACCCGAGGTGACACCTTGGGTGCTCGACGTACTCGACCATTATGGCATTAAGGCCACATTCTTTATGGTAGGCGATAACATACGCAAACACCCCGAAGTATTTGAAATGGTGAAGAGTAGGGGACATCGTTTGGGCAATCATACTTATAATCATATAGGCGGTTTGCGTCATGGAATACGTTCTTATATGCGTAATGTCGAAAAGGCCAATGAATATTTACAGACCGACCTATTCCGTCCGCCTCATGGCTGGCTGAAGTGGGAACAGTATATACGTGTGATGATGAAGTACCGTGTGGTGATGTGGGACCTCGTCACGCGTGATTATTCCATGCGTTTGAACGGTCGTGATGTGCTGCGCAATGTGAGACATTATGCGCGCAATGGCAGTATTATAACCTTCCATGATTCCTTGCGTAGCCAAGACAAACTGCTTTATGCCTTGCCACGTTCTATTGAATGGTTGCAGAAGCAAGGCTATGAATTTAAGGTATTGCCGTAAAAATTGCGGTTTATCTGCCTAATTGGGGGGCGGGTTTGTAACCCGCGGCAGCAGCAAGTTGCTTATAGTCGCTTAGCGCGAGAACATACATAACATACAATTTTACATACTTATTTTTTACATACTACTCAATTTGTGCCAAGGCACAAATTGATACAA
>ERZ1026852.133-NODE-133-length-52693-cov-31.026692_pt1 | contig 52693 bp, 41 predicted proteins | sample MGYA00380156_ERZ1026852 | MGnify/ENA primary metagenome ERZ1026852 (study PRJEB33269, sample SAMEA4719792) | human gut metagenome | biome: human-associated habitat; feature: organic feature; material: feces | place: Cameroon | collected 2013-10 ...
GAAAAGGCAAAAAATAAAAAGGGGTGCGTCACAGACTTATGACACACCCCCTTAACTTCTAAATAAGCAATACTTATTTATCTTTTCTGCCAAATACCGAGAAGTGAACATATCTCTTTGGATGTGCCTTAAGGTCGATAAGGAGAGAGTCGGCACTACCCATAGTAGATGTGAGATTGTGATAAAGCGAAGGATCGTTTATCAAGAGTCCCAACGAACCATCCTTGCTGTTCAGCTTATCTGTTACAGTCTGCACATTGTCGAGAGTCTGATTAACCTTAGCCATAGTTCCTGCAACATCCACAGCTGCAAGGTTTGCTGTGAGTGTCTTAGTATTGTCAAGCACATTGTTTGCCTTGTTTATCATGGTAGGCATATTCTTGTTCAAGCCTGCCATCATGGTGTTGAGTTCCTTAGTTGTAACAGTAAGGTTGGATGTTATGGTCTGCACATTAGCCATCGACTGACGGATGGCAGGATCGGCAAGGATGGCATTGAGGCTCGACATAATGGAATCGAGCTTAGGCAACATTTTTTCTACTGCAGGAATCATAGCCTGAAGCTTACCCATAGCACCTTCGTTGATAGCTCCCTGGATGGTATCACCAGGCATCACACGCTCACGAGGGTTGTTGGCAAGCAGAAGGTTCATCTTTACATTTCCCATAAGGTCGGTAACGATTTCTGCAGAGCTACCCTTAGGAATACGCAGACTGTTGTCTACATCAAAGCCTACCACTACGTCGCCATTATTAGCATAGTCGTATTTAATGGTCTTCACTACTCCTATCTTATATCCATCTGCAAAGATAGGATTCGAAGCCGACAGTCCGCTAATATCCTTAAACCTCACATAGTAGGTATGGTCGGTAGAAAATACAGACATACCCTTGAGAAAGTTCATTCCAAAGAACAATACTATTATACCAGCTATAGCCACAAGAGCTATACGTACTTCCTTAGTAAAAAATTTCATGTCACCTATTGTTTTTAAATTCTCGTATCGCCTCGTTGACATTCATCTTTGCTCCATTCTTGAAAGCTATGATGAAAGCTTCGGGGAACTTATCCAATATTTGTTTTCTTAATCTGTAAATCTCGTTATAGTTTGCCGACTCGCCAACAGTATATTTACAATATCCTGCTTCTTGATAGAAGTCGTAGTCGGTAAGTCCTTTCAGATGTGGGTCGCCATTCTTTAGCTTTCTGTTTGATACCAAAATCTGAACTTTGAATACAGGCTTGTTGGCAGCAATAGCAGCCTTAGGCTCTACCTTTACTACCTTTGGTTCTGCTTTCACCACCTTTGGCTTTACCTTATTATTATTGTTATTCTCCTCCCTAACAGCTACATTCTGCACCTTTGAAGCTGAATCTTGCTTATGTAACACGACTTTTTCTTCATCACCCTTTGATTTGCCACGCTTTTTAGTTCTTGGAGCAGGAGTATCTTCCAACACCTGGTCAGGAGTGCGATAAGGCACATTCACTATCTTGTCGTATCTTCCTCTGTATGCATTAAAAGCATTCATGATTCCACGACTGTATAATGCCACAGATTCAGGATTGTTGAGAAAACGTTCCTCGTCGGCAGTAGAGATAAAGCCAAGTTCTATCAAGCATCCAGGCATCGACGAGAGTCGGAGCACGGCAAGATTGGCTTGATGAGCTCCACCATCTATTCTGCCCGTAGCAGCACATACATTTCGCTGAAGCAATTTTGCGAGGTTCACACTCTGCTCCATATTTCTGTCCTGCACAAACTCAAACATAATATTGCTCTCTGGCGAATCAGGGTCGAATCCCTGATAGCTCTGCTTATAGTTGTCCTCAAGCAATATCACGGAGTTCTCGCGCTTTGCCACCTCAAGGTTGGTTGACATTCCGTTTCCGCTACTACCCTTTCCCAAGGTGTAAGTCTGAAAACCGCGAGCTATCTTTCTGCCTGGCATAGCATTGATGTGTATAGACATAAAGAGGTCGGCCTTAGCACGATTGGCGATGGCAGCACGCTCCTTCAACTCCACAAACACATCTGTCTTGCGAGTATATATCACTCTCACATCTGGGCATTCTCTTTCTACCAGTTTGCCAAAAGCAAGAGCATACTTCAATGTAAGGTCTTTTTCTTTCGATATTGCACCACATGCTCCATCATCTCTGCCACCATGACCAGCATCGATTACGAGAGTGAACGACTTGTTAGCAGCATTTACTACTACTGCAAATACCAACAGCAAGATGGTACAGAATAGACTTTTCTTACACATTATATTATAATATTTTGCAAAAGTAAGGAAATTATATTAGAAAACCACAAAGGATGGTTAAGTTTTATCATTTATTAAGTGAAGTTCCACACCTGCTCCCTTACAATCAGCACCAAAAGGAGGGTTTAGCTTGGTTAGCTTTATATTGATAGAGGTTATGGAAGTAAACTTGCGCGACAATCTGTCGCCAATACGATATGCAACTCTTTCGAGCAACTGGCTTGGCACACCCATCTCTTGGTCTACAATCTTATAGACCTCGGCATAGTTGATGGTATCATCAACATTATCCGACACCATAGCCAACGACACATCATAACCTATTTTTATATCTATGGTATAGTCGTTGCCAGTTAAACGCTCCTGCGGCATCACACCATGGAAGGCATGAAACCGCAGGTCGTCAAGATATATATAGCTTTCGTTCAAAATCATTATTTAGAAATTAATTATCCACATCTACTTGCGCCACAATTTTTACATATCAGGCATCCCTCTTGGTAAACGAGAGTTTCCTGTCCGCATTGTGGGCATTTCATGCCTTTTGCCTCTGTGCCATCAACGACATACTTCTTCAAGGCACGCTCCACACCATTCTTCCATGTGTTGATGCTCTCGCTCTGTAGCTGCAACGAGCCAACGAGCTTTATGACATGGTCGATAGGCATACGATAGCGCAACACTCCAGAGATAAGCTTTGCATAGTTCCAATATTCTGGATTAAACTTGCCACTCAAACCTTCAACGGTAGTCTTGTAGCCACGCTTGTTTTGGAACTGGAAGTCGTAGCGACGAGTGCCATCTTCGTTAATGGTCTTGATAATCTTACCTTTGGTAACACTCTTTGGCAGCATGATGCCTTCTTCGTCGTCTTGCAAACCTGTGAATATCTCGTAAGGATAACCATCGAGCAAACCTACGAATGCCACCCACTTCTCTTTATTATTCTGGAAACGAACCACATCGCACTCCAATTCCTTAGGTCGAACCTCGGTAACTTCAGGATGCTTGCAAATATGTTGGTTTTCTTCTGTTGGAGTTTCTTCGGCTTTCTTTTCCTTCTTATCTTTCTTAGAAACAGAAATCATCACACCCGAGCGGCTACCATCACGATATATAGTACATCCCTTGCAGCCTGAGCGCCAAGCCTCAACATATAGTTTGTTTACAAGCTCCTCGTCTACCTCGTTTGGCAAGTTTACAGTTACGCTTATCGAATGGTCTACCCATTTCTGAATAGCTCCCTGCATACGCACCTTCATAAGCCAGTCTACATCGTTGGCTGTAGCTTTATAATAAGGCGACTTCTCTACCAACTGATCTATCTCCTCCTTGGTGTATCTCTTTTCGGTATCGATACCGTTCACCTTCATCCACTCTTGGAATTTCTTATGATAAACGATATACTCCTCGAATGAGTCGCCAACTTCATCGACAAAGTCTACATGCACATTAGTATCATTAGGATTAACCTTTCGTCTGCGCAAGTATACAGGCATGAATACAGGCTCTATACCACTTGTGGTTTGAGTCATAAGGCTCGTAGTGCCTGTAGGAGCAATAGTCAGACAAGCAATATTTCGGCGACCATACTTCACCATGTCGGCATACAACTCAGCATCTGCATCCTTCAAGCGATTGATGAAAGGATTGTTAACCTCGCGGTTGGCATCGTAAATCTCGAATGCGCCACGCTCTTGAGCCATAGTAACAGAAGAACGATAAGCGTTCAATGCCAATGTCTTGTGAACAGAAACCGAGAAATCGGTAGCCTGCTGTGTGCCATATCTAAGTCCGAGGGCTGCAAGCATATCACCTTCGGCAGTAATGCCAACGCCTGTACGACGTCCCATACCGCTCTTCTTCTTTATCTTCTCCCAAAGATGATATTCTGCACCCTTAACCTCATCTGATTGTGGATCTTGCTTTATCTTCTCCAATATGAGGTCTATCTTCTCCATCTCAAGGTCCACGATATCGTCCATCAGTCGCTGTGCAAGCTGCACGTGCTTAGCAAACTTATCGAAATCGAAAGATGCCTCTGGTGTAAACGGATTGTTTACATAGCTATAGAGATTAATGCTGAGCAAACGGCAAGAGTCGTAAGGGCACAATGGAATCTCGCCACAAGGGTTTGTGCTCACAGTACGGAAGCCAAGGTCGGCATAGCAGTCTGGTATGCTCTCTCTTATGATGGTATCCCAGAACAACACTCCTGGTTCTGCACTCTTCCATGCGTTGTGCACTATCTTTTGCCAAAGGTCGTGGGCAGAAATCTCCTTCTTTACCTTTGGATTATCTGAATCTATAGGAAACTGCTGTACATAAGGCTTGTTGTCGACAGCTGCCTGCATAAAGGCATCGTCAATCTTCACCGAAACGTTGGCACCCGTCACCTTACCTTCAGTCATCTTAGCATCTATGAAAGCCTCGCTATCTGGATGCTTAATGCTTACGCTGAGCATCAACGCACCACGACGACCATCCTGTGCAACCTCTCGGGTGGAATTGCTATAGCGCTCCATGAATGGAACCAAACCTGTAGAAGTCAGGGCAGAATTGTTCACAGGCGAACCTTTCGGACGTATGTGGCTAAGGTCATGACCTACTCCACCACGACGCTTCATCAGCTGCACCTGCTCTTCGTCTATACGCATGATAGCGCCATAAGAGTCGGCATCGCCATCAAGACCAATAACAAAGCAGTTGCTAAGGCTTGCCACCTGATGATGGTTGCCAATACCTGTCATAGGACTACCTGCTGGAATAATATATCTGAAATGATCGAGCAATTCGAATATCTGCTCCTTAGAAAGAGGGTTTGGATATTTCTGCTCAATGCGGGCTATCTCATTAGCAATACGCCAATGCATATCCTTAGGCGAACACTCAAAGATTGTTCCAAAACTATCTTTCATGGCATACTTGTTGACCCATACTCGGGCAGCAAGTTCATCGCCATCAAAGTATTGCAACGAAGCTTGATAAGCTTCCTCATAGGTAAAAGTTTGTTTTGATTCCATTGTTCTGATTAATAACAGATGGCAAAGTTATACATAATTTCTTTAATAGAGAAATAATAAAACGGAAAACTTTCCTCTCCGTTTTTGAAATAAAGTTATCCAAAACGGATAACTTTCGCTATGAAAGAATAATAAGCTATCTCCATAAAAATAAACTATACCATCTTAGAGTTTCTCAATTTTATAATGTACCTTTGCAGCAAAGATAGATTTTACACCTTATTATATATATAGACATAAATACACCTTATTATATATATCATTATGAAGAATATCAATACACGCAGAAGTATACGCAAATATTCCGATAAGGAAGTGAGCGAAAAACTATTAAACCGTCTGTTTGCCGAGGCTTCTCGCACACAGACCATGGGAAACATGCAGCTATATAGCGCCGTTGTCACTCGCTCTGAAGAGGTTAAGGAGCAGTTGTCGCCTGCTCACTTCAATCAGCCTATGGTGAAGCAAGCACCAGTAGTCATCACTATCTGTGCCGACTTTCGTCGCTCCACCGACTGGTGTTTGCAACGCAATGCCGACCCAGGCTACGACAACTTCCTGTCGTTTATGAATGCTGCTACCGACGCCCTACTCTTCACTCAGACATTCTGCAATCTTGCAGAAGAAGAGGGATTAGGATTGTGTTTCCTCGGCACCACAGTTTACATGCCTCAGATGATTATCGACACCCTGCATCTGCCTAAGCTCGTGATGCCTGTAGCCACACTTACCGTTGGTTGGCCTGCCGAAGAACCAGCACTCACCGACCGCTTGTCTACAGCAGCCTTTGTGCACCAAGAGACCTACCACGAATATACTCCAGAGGCTATCGACGAATATTATGCCGAGAAAGAGGCGCTGCCTGAAAACCAAGAGTTCGTAAAGATAAACCACAAGCAGACTCTCGCACAGATATTCACCGATATCCGCTATACTCGCAAAGACAACGAAGCTATGTCTGCCGGTTTCATCGAAGCCCTAAAGCATCAAGGCTTCTTGCCTACTGATGAAGAATAAGAGAGAATCTTCTATTTCTCTATTATAGAGAACAATTATATTCCTCTATTCTATTCAACTTTTATATTCAACTATCGCAAACACTTTTTTGCGATAGTTGAATAATATACTTCCTAACCTCCTTCAAAACTACAGCAAAGAATTACGCAGTTTACTATCTCTTTCTACTAACAGCTGTTAGTAGGTCGGAGAAGTTAACTTACTTTGCCATTTATATCAATATACTTCACCTACTAACAGCTGTTAGTAGAACGCTGAAGTTATTTACCCTTGAATGATATTATTAATCACTCTTTCGACTAACCAAGGTTAGTCGGTCATAGAAGCTTAATTACTTTGCCATTTATATTAATATACTCGACCTACTAACCTTGGTTAGTCGAAAGAACAATATAAATAGTTGTTGATTCGCAACTATTATTTTCGCATATGAAAGAAGTTAAAGAATAAAAGGAGTTAAAGAAGTTAAAGCCATATGTTTTATGGCTAAAACTCCAGCAGAAAAACTCCATCAAAAAGGCTATTGGCTTTAACTTCTAGCGACCGCAGGGAGCGATAACTTCTTTTAATTCTATAACTTCTAATTCTATAACTTCTGAACTTGCGAAAGTTCAGTAAACAAGGAAATAAGCCAACACTATCCTCTGCAACACCTATTTATAAACAGTCCACAAACTGCATAGTATGCACAAATTGAGTTGCAATTTTGCATATAGCAAAAGGCAAACCATAAAAAGACAAAAAGGGTCATTAGCAATATCTACTAATGACCCTTTATATTTAAGATAGTTATAGCTTCTGTTTACTCTGCAGCTTCAGCTTCTACAGCACGGAAGTTTACGAGGTCTTCGGCTGTGAAGTTCTTGATATAAGAATGGTGAGCTGCACACTCAGCCTCAGCATGGCGGAGATATACATTGATACTCTTCTTGAAGAGCTCTGGAGCATGTGTTGCATCATCGAGCAAGAGCAAAGACATGATGATGTCGCCAGTCATCTCATAGAGACGGCGAGCGAGGAAGTCTTGTACTTCCTGGTTGTTCTGCTCCTTAACATAGTTGAGCGCATCCTCGTAGAGGTCGATGAGCTTACCAATACGCTCGCGCATATGAGCAGCGCAATCGCAGATAGGACGCTCCATCATCTCCTTCATGATAGAGAGGTAGGTACCGTTGGTGATGTAGCGGATAGCTGCAACAACCTGAAGCTGTGTAGTTCCCTCATAGATAGAGAAGATACGAGCATCACGATACAAACGCTGACACTTATACTCCATGATGAAACCAGAACCACCATGAATCTGGATGGCATCGTAGGCATTCTGGTTAGCATACTCAGAGTTCATACCCTTAGCCAATGGAGTGAACGCATCAGCAAGACGAGTATACTTCTTCTGCTCTGCACGCTCTTCTGGAGTAAGCTTGCGCTCACGAGCAATATCATCAAGAGCCTTGTAGATGTCTACATAGCGAGCTGTCTGATAAAGGATGCTACGACCAGCGTCGAGCTTAGCCTTCATACGAGAAAGCATGTCGTAAACAGCAGGGAACTCAACGATAGCTGTATCAAACTGCTTACGCTCCTTTGCATATGCAAGACCTTCGTTGTAAGCAGCCTGGCTAACACCTACTGACTGTGCTGCGATACCAAGACGTGCACCATTCATAAGAGCCATCACATACTTGATAAGTCCCAAACGTGTGTTTCCACAGAGTTCGCACTTTGCATTCTTGTAAACAAGCTCACAAGTAGGTGAACCATGAATACCAAGCTTATGCTCTATGTGGCGAACTGTTACGCCACCATCACGCTTGTCGTAGATGAACATAGAGAGTCCACGACCATCGTGGGTGCCTTCCTCAGAACGAGCAAGTACGAGGTGGATATCAGAATCGCCATTGGTGATAAAACGCTTAACACCATTCAAGCGCCAGCAGTTGTTCTCTTCGTCGAAGGTAGCCTTGAGCATAACACGCTGAAGGTCAGAACCTGCATCAGGCTCGGTAAGGTCCATAGACATAGTCTCACCAGCACAAACACGTGGAATGTACTTCTGGCGCTGCTCCTCAGAACCAAACTCATAGAGAGTCTCGATACAATCCTGCAACGACCAGATATTCTGGAAACCAGCATCAGCAGTTGAAACAATCTCAGAAGCCATTGAATATGGAGTGATAGGCATATTCAAGCCACCATAGCGGCGTGGCATAGAGATACCCCAAAGACCTGCCTTGCGAGTAGCGTCAAGGTTATCGAATGTCTTTGAAGCGTAGACCATGCGTCCGTCTACGAGGTGTGGACCTTCGAGGTCTACATCTTCTGAATTAGGCTCAATGATATTAGCTGCTATATCGCCAGTAATATCGAGCACTCGCTTATAATTCTCTATTGCGTCATCAAAGTCAACAGGTGCATCCTCAAACTGATCTTTGTCTGCAAAGTTGCGCTCCTTAAGCTCTACGATGCGCTTCATCTCAGGATGATTCAAGTAAAAATCAAACTCTGGATGATCTGAATAGTAATTTGCCATTGAATTTGGCCTCACCCCCAACCCCTCCCCAAAAGGGAGGGGAGTAGTATGCCTATTCCCTCAAAAGGGGTCGAACATGAGGACTTTTATTTAATCGTTATACAATACTTTATTAATAGTTTCCATCACCTCGTCTATATCACATATATCTGCTCATTAGTAAATCTCAGAACAGTAAATCCTATTTTGTTAAGCCTCAAAGTACGATATTCATCACTTTCAATCTGTAAAGGTTGAGAGTGATATCCACCATCAACTTCTATGACAAGACGGCGTTCGAGGCAAACAAAATCTACAATATAGTCTACAATGACATGTTGACGTCTGAAATGAAATGTAGAAGGTAGACGACGAAGATATTGCCAAAGTATTATCTCCGCATCAGTCATATTCTTTCGACTACTCTTTGCAAAGTCTTTAAGTAAAGAATATCTGTCGGGCGAAGATGTTTTGTAACCAAAACCTTTCTTTTCGTTACCCATATATTTCATGTATTAATTTAATTCAGACATCAAACAATAAGTCATTTTACTCCCCTCTCTTTTGGAGAGGGGTTGGGGGTGAGGCTCTACTTATTATTCTGTTTATAATACTTTATCAGCTTAGGAACAACTTCCTCGACATTGCCAACGATTACATAGTCGGCAATCTTGTTGATAGGAGCCTCTGGGTCGTTGTTTACAGAGATGATGATACCTGAATCCTGCATACCTGCGATATGCTGAATCTGACCGCTGATACCACAAGCAATATATACCTTTGGATGAACGGTGACACCTGTCTGACCAATCTGACGATCGTGGTCGAGCCATCCTGCATCAACAGCAGCACGAGAACCACCAACCTCACCATGCAGAACCTTAGCCAACTGGAACAACTGGTCGAAGCCCTCCTTAGAACCTACACCATAGCCTCCAGCAACAACGATAGGAGCACCCTTGAGGTTGTGCTTAGCTGCCTCAACATGGTGGTCGAGAACCTTTACTACATAAGCCTCAGGAGATACATACTTTGAAACCTCTGGATATACAGTCTCGTTCTTAGCGTTGCCTTCGTAGATAGCCTTCTGCATAACACCCGAACGAACTGTTGCCATCTGTGGACGATGCTCAGGGTTAACGATAGTAGCAACGATGTTACCACCAAAAGCAGGACGAATCTGATACAAAAGGTTTTCGTAAGTCTTGCCGCTCTTCTTGTCTTCGTAAGAACCAATCTCAAGTTCTGTACAGTCGGCTGTCAAACCACTTGTAAGAGATGAAGAAACACGAGGACCAAGGTCGCGACCGATAACAGTAGCACCCATAAGGCAAATCTGTGGCTGTTCTTCCTTGAAGAGGTTTACCAAGATGTCGGTATGAGGAGCCGAGGTATAAGGGAACAAGCCCTCACCATCGAAAACGAAAAGTTTGTCTACACCATAAGGAAGAATCTGGTCTTCCACATTACCCTTGATGCCTGTACCTGCAACAATAGCGTGAAGCTCTACACCAAGTTCATTGGCCAACTTGCGGCCCTTTGTCAAAAGTTCCTGAGAAACCTCCTGCACCTGAGTGCCCTCGATTTCGCAATAAACAAATACGTTATTCATAATCTAAGATTAGCCAATGATTTTTTCGTTCAACAATTCTTTTACCAAATCCTCAATGTCAGCATCGCTACCTGTAAGAGTCTTGCTCTCCTTAGCCTGGAAAACAATATTCTTAACAGCCTTTACCTTGGTAGGTGAACCACTCAAACCGCACTGCTGTGGGTCGCCATCAACATCGGCAACCATCCACTGAGTGAGTGTGAGATAAGGACGCTCAGCATAGAGTTCCTTGTAAGGCATATCCTCTGTGCGCTCCATAGGAGCTGTAGCACGCTTATACTTCATCACCAACTTGGCATTGCAAGGACGGCAAGGAGCTGCGCTACCATTTACAGTAACGAGAACAGGCATTGGAACTTCAACAGTCTCAGCACCACCATCAATCAAACGACGAATAGTGAGCTTGCCATCTTCGCACTTCTCAATATTCTCAGCATATGTAACCTGGTTTAAGCCAAGCTTCTGAGCAACCTGAGGACCTACCTGTGCAGTATCACCATCAATAGCCTGACGACCACCAATAACGACATCAACATTTCCTATCTTCTTAATGGCAGTAGCCAAAGCATAAGAAGTGGCAAGTGTATCGGCTCCAGCAAAGAGTCTGTCTGTTAACAACCATCCGGTATCTGCACCACGATAAAGGCCTTGGCGAATAACCTCAGCAGCACGTGGAGGACCCATTGTCAGGATACCAACTGTAGAACCGGGATTCTGCTCCTTGAGGCGAAGAGCCTGCTCAAGAGCATTCAAGTCTTCAGGATTGAAGATTGCAGGCAAAGCAGCACGATTGACAGTACCTTCGGCAGTCATCGCATCTTTTCCTACATTACGTGTGTCTGGTACTTGCTTGGCAAGTACAACAATTTTCAAACTCATTTCTTATAATATAATATATTATTACTTTCTTAGATTAATTTGTTTTTAGTTGCTTGCAAATTTACACGTTTTTTACTTTTAAACCAAATAAAATGCACAAAAAGCAGATATTCGTGCGCAAATCACAACTTATGTGCAGTCATTTTTACCATATTATGATAGCTTGTTTGAAAAAAAATGTGTAAGTTTGCACATATTTTATATATAAACACTAATAACTACCAAAAAACAATGAAAAAATTATTATCTGCTATTGCAATTCTCACAGCAACAACAGGTGCATGGGCTCAGAATTTTGATAATCTGCCAGACCCTGTAGAAGATGTAAACAAAGTTGTAGACAACACTCCCGACTCTATAGCTAAAGCTTTGATGTCGAGACCAGAACCTGGTTCTACTCGCAAAGGCAACAATCCTGTATTGTTCCTTGTTGGCAACTCTACTATGCGCAACGGCACCAAGGGCGATGGCTCTAACGGACAATGGGGATGGGGATTCTATGCAAGCAAGTATTTCAATGCCAACAAGATTTCGGTAGAGAACCAAGCACTTGGCGGTATGAGCACCCGCACATTCTATAATAAGCTTTGGCCTATGGTAAGAACAGCCTTGAAGCCAGGCGACTGGGTGATAATCTCTATTGGTCATAACGACAATGGTCCTTACAACGAAGGTCGAGCAAGAGCGGTGATTCCTGGAGTTGGCAACGACTCGCTGAATGTTACTATCAAGGAAACAGGAGAAAAGGAAACTGTATACACCTATGGTGGATACCTAAGAAAATATATTGCCGAATGTAGAGCTAAGGGTGCCAACCCTATCTTGATGTCGCTTACTCCTCGCGATGCATACGATGAGAAAACAGGCAAGATAGTAAGAAAGCCTCAGACAGAATGGGCTGCTTATGTAGCTGCTGAAGAGGGAGTGCCTTTCGTTGACCTGAACGAGATATCAGGAGCAAAGCTTGACGGATTTAGCAAATGGAAAGAGAAATATCATTTCTTTGGCGACCATATCCACACAAGTGCATGGGGAGCTGAGATGAATGCCCGCTCTGCAGCCGAAGGTATTGCTGCAAGCCACAACCCAGACCTCAAGCCATTGCAGAATATGCTTATGGGTGTAGAGATTCCTGTGGTTGACGTTAAGAGAGAGAAGGGTAAGCCTGTAGTATTCATTACCGGCGACTCTACCGTAAAGAACAAAGATAAGGATAAAGACGACATGTGGGGATGGGGCTCGCAGGCTGGAACCATCTTCGATGCAAAGAAAGTGACATGGGTTAACGAGGCTATGGCAGGAAGAAGCACACGTAGCTATATCCGCGAAGGACGTTGGGAGAAAATCTACAACACCTTGCAGCCTGGCGACTTTGTACTCCTACAGTTCGGACATAACGACATCTGCCCTATCAACGACAAGAAGGAAAGAGGTGTTATACCTGGAACTGCAGACACATGCCATGTATACAAGATGGAGAAGGATGGCAGGTTTGAAGTTGTTTACAGCTTCGGATGGTATCTGAAGAAGATGATTGACGACTGCCGCGAGAAGGGTGCTACCCCTATCCTCGTTTCTCTAACTCCACGCAACGAATGGCCTAACGGAAAGATAGAACGCAGAAATGGCTCTTATGGCAAATGGTATCGCGAGATAGTTGCTGAGACAGGAGTTGACTTCCTTGACTTACACAACATCTCTGCCGACTTCCTTGACAAGAAGTTTGCAAGCAAGAGCGAAGAGAAGAGTAAGAAAGCTGCTTCTAAATATTTCAAGAAAGACCATACACACACCTCGCTCATAGGAGCAAGAATGAATGCACAGAGCATCGCCAAGGGCTTGAGAGCTATTCATAGCAAACTGGCTGATGGACTGAAGAAATAAAAAACAAGAATGATAGATAGACTAACTGTAGAAAAGATAAAGGACGCGGCAAACATCGTAGATGTGGTATCGGAGTTCGTGACGCTGAAAAAGTCGGGAGCTAACTACAAAGGACTTTGCCCGTTTCATAATGAGAAGACACCATCGTTTATGGTGTCGCCAGCACGCGGCACTTGCCATTGCTTCGGCTGTGGCAAGGGTGGCAATGCTATCAGCTTTATTATGGAACATGAGCAGATGACTTACCCTGAAGCACTAAGATGGCTTGCCAAGAAATACAATATCGAAATACAAGAACGTGAGCTGTCGGCTGAGGAGAAAGCTGCGCAGACAGCTCGCGAGTCTATGTTTATCATTAACGAATGGACGGCATCATACTTCGAGAAACTATTGCACGAACATCCAGATGGTCAAGCTATAGGATTGCAATACTTTAGGTCGCGTGGTTTCCGCGACGACATCATAAAGAAGTTTCGCCTTGGCTTCGACATAAACGACCGCTTTGCATTGGCAGCAACAGCCACAAAGGAGAAATACAATCCGGAATATCTTCTGAAGGTTGGACTCTGCTATAAGAACGACCATGGTGAACTCATCGACCGCTTTGCAGGAAGAGTGATGTTTCCATGGGTAGGCGTAAGTGGAAAGATTGTAGCTTTCGGAGGTAGAAAACTTGATGCTGCAACAAAGGGTGTACAACAGAAATATGTAAACTCACCCGACTCTGAAATATATCATAAAGACAGAGAGCTATATGGTATTTACCAAGGTAAGAAGGCTATAGCCAAAGAAGACTGCGTGTATATGGTGGAAGGCTACACAGACGTGCTGTCTCTACATCAATGTGGTATAGAAAATGTTGTTGCCAACTCTGGTACGGCATTATCAATACACCAGATACACACTCTTCATCGCTTTACTTCTAACATTGTTTTGCTCTACGATGGCGATGCAGCAGGTATCCATGCAGCTATGCGAGGTACCGACATGCTGCTATCTGAAGGTATGAACCTAAAGGTGTTGTTGCTACCAGACAACGACGACCCTGACAGTTTTGCACGTAAGCATACTGCTGATGAGTTTAGAGCTTATATCAAAGAGCATCAGACTGACTTTATTGAGTTTAAGACAAAACTGTTGCTACAAAACGAAACCGACCCACAGAAACGTGCCGACGGCATAGGCTCTATAGTAAACAGCATATCGCTAATACCAAACCAGATATTGCGCGATACATATATCCACACTTGCGCTCAGCGACTTCTAATAAGCGAAAATACTCTGATCAATCAGATGAACAAGTATATTCGCGACCGCAAAGAGGCTGGCAAGACTACTCAGCAAGCAGAACCACAACAAGCAGAAAGTCCAACACCACAGCCTCAGCAACCGACATTGCAAAGCAACTCTGAGATGATGAAAAGTCATGAGAGCAAGGTGGAATGGATGCTGATACAGATGATGGTTAGACATGGAGAATACATTGTATTGCAGAATGTGGAGACTGAGAATGGTGAGACTATGAATGTGAACATAGCGCAATACATATATTATAATCTCAGTTCCGACAACCTACAGTTTAAAAGTGAGATATTCAACAAGATGCTCACAGAGGCTTTGAACGAATCAACATCGCCCGACTTCAATGCCATGACTTATTTCGTTCATCATCCTGACATAAACATATCAAGGATAGCTGCTGCAATGAGCGAAGATAGATATCATCTTTCAGAGAAAGCTCATACAACAGCAGATATCAATGAAGAAGAAAGAAGGCGCAGAGAAGAAGGTGAAAGGGAAGCTCTGCTAAGCCAAACCACCCATCTGCTTCTTGACTTCAGAATGGACTATGTGGAACAGCATCTGAAAGAGTTGCAGCAACAGATTGCAGCAAGTGCAAGAGACCTCAACGCATTAAGGGGATTGATGCAAGAGTTTAAGGATATGCAAGAGATAAGAAACAACCTTGCAAAACAACTCGGCAGCAATGTGATAGTATAAACAGGAACACAAGCCAACAGAAATATAATAAAGGATACAACTATGTACTATATAAAGAAAACATTAGAGATTTCGGCAAGCCATAGCTTGACTCTCTCATACGAAAGTAAATGCACTAATCTGCATGGTCACAACTGGATAATAACAGTTTATTGCAAAGCAAAGGAACTGAATGCCGACGGCATGGTGGTGGACTTCACCATCATAAAGAAGCAGATTCAGGATGTTCTCGACCACGCAAACCTAAACGAGGTGTTGCCATTCAATCCTACAGCTGAGAATATAGCACGTTGGATTACTGAGCAGATACCTTGTTGCTATAAGGTCATGGTGCAGGAAAGCGAGGATAATGTTGCTATGTATGCTGTTGATGACAATGACCTATTATAATATATAATAAGGTATAATATAATAAGGTATGGAAAAATATAGAATTAACGAGATTTTCTATTCTCTGCAGGGTGAAGGACGCAACACAGGACGAGCAGCAGTCTTTGTTCGTTTCTCTGGTTGCAACCTTAAATGTCCATTCTGCGATACTGACTTCACAAAGTATCAGGAGATGTCGGCACAAGATATCATCGACAGCATGAAAGCTCTTATTGGCGATGTTAGCACAATGCCTATGGTGGTATTGACAGGCGGCGAACCTACCTTGCAAGTTGACGAATCGTTGATAGATGCTATTCATAAAAATGGGTTCTCGTTTGTGGCAATGGAGTCTAATGGTACTGCCTTACCACCAAAGAACCTTGATTGGCTCACGGTATCGCCAAAGGGTAAGGTGATGGTGAAGACTTGCAACGAGCTGAAATGTATCTATGACGAAAAGGGCTTGCTTGCATATCCTGAAGGTTTAGAAGCAGAATATAAATATGTGCAACCTTGCGATGTGGGAGATAAGGAGCAAAACGCTTCTATCATGGCAAAGGCAATAGCTTTTGTAGAGAGCCATCCCGAATGGAGACTATCGCTGCAAACTCATAAAATGATAGGTTTTAAATAATAAGCATATGATATATATCCATTGGCTATTTCTATTAGTCTACACCTTAGTGATAGCAATTGCTATGCTAAAGGTGTTGATGGACAACCGACAGCCTGCTAAGACGTTGGCATGGCTATTGGTATTGTCGTTTTTGCCAATGGTGGGTATCGTATTATACTTCTTCTTCGGACAAAACACACGCAAGGAGAAACTGATAAGCAAACATAGCATGGACCAGCTTACAAAGCGCTCTATGCTTGAGTTTGCAGAACAAAAGGACATCGTATATCCAGAGCAATGCCAACAGCTGATAACTCTCTTCTATAATCAAAGTACGGCGTATCCTTTCAAAGACAACGAAGTAGACATTTTTACTACAGGTCACGACTTCTTCCTTGCTTTGCTACAAGAAATAGGCAAAGCAAAGAAACACATACATATTGAATTTTATATCTTTGAAGAAGATCCATTGGGTTCTCTCATAGCAGACGCTTTGATAGACAAGGCAAGAGAGGGTGTAGAGGTGAGAGTGATATATGACGATGTGGGCAATTGGAATGTTCGTAATAGTTTCTATGAGCGCATGCGCGATGAGGGCATAAATATTCACTCCTTTATGCCTGTGAAGTTTCCTGCTTTTACCAGTAAGGTGAACTACCGCAATCACCGTAAGCTATGCGTTATAGATGGCAAAACAGGATTCATCGGAGGAATGAATATTGCCATCAGATATATAAAGGGCTCTAATGGAATGAAGTGGCGAGACACTCACTTGATGGTGCGTGGAAATATTGTTTATGCCATACAGAAGGCATTTCTTGTAGACTGGTATTTCGTTGACCGCACTCTTATCACCAATCGCAAATACTACCCTACTCCATCTTCTAACATCTCTAACGACTGTTTGGCTCAAGTAGTGACAAGCAGTCCAATAGCTCTATGGCCTGATATCATGCAAGGATATGTACGCATACTGCTTGAAGCAAAGAAGTATGTGTATATAGAATCACCATACTTCTTGCCTACAGATCAGATATTATTTGCTATGCGTACGGCTGCATTGACAGGCGTTGACGTAAGGCTCATTATCCCTAAGAAGACAGACTCGAAGATTGTGCAATGGGCAAGTCGCTCGTATATTTCTGAGATATTAGAGGCTGGCATAAGAGTTTATCTATACACACCAGGCTTCAATCATACTAAACTATTGGTGTGCGATGATATTATCTCTACATGTGGTTCTACGAATGTTGACTTCCGAAGTTTTGAGAACAATTTCGAGAGCAACATCTTCTTCTATCAGCAAGAGATGGCATTGCGCATGAAAGAGGTGTTCTTGAACGATATGGAGCAATGTGAAGAAAAAAATATAGCCTTCAACTATGGACATAATACCACAGTTAAAGGCTACAGAAAGATTAATCTATTCTTTATTCGATTATGGGAGTCGCTTACTCGTCTGCTGAGTCCGCTTCTTTAGTTTCCTCGTTATTCAAAGCCCCAGCTCTGAATATCGAGAAGTTTACAGAGCCGTATGTGCGATGATCAATGAACATAGGGTGATTAGTGAAATCGTTTTTCTTGCCATGTTCCAAAACGAATATTCCACCTTCCTTTAGCAGTTGCTTGCCAAATATCAAATCGGGTATAGCATCTATCTTGTCTAATGCGTATGGAGGGTCAGCAAAGATGAAATCAAACTGCTGACGACATGACTTCACAAATCTGAATACATCGCCTTTGATAAGGATATTGTTGTCAACACCTATCTTGTTCATACATTGCTTTATGAAGGCAGCATGATCGCGGTCGGCCTCTACACTTATCACCGAAGCACATCCACGAGATACAAGTTCGAGAGATATGCTACCAGTACCTGCAAACAAGTCGAGAGCTGTTGCATCTTCAAAATCTATCAAACCATTAAGAACATTAAAGATATTCTCCTTGGCAAAGTCGGTGGTAGGACGAGCCTTAAACGAGCGTGGTATCTCAAAATGGCGTCCTTTATATATTCCTGTTATTATTCGCATCTTATTTTTTATAGTCTATTTAATTCTTCACTCTTCACTTACAAATAAAGCATCATCATATCGATAGGCATGCCTTGAATCTTTGTTATTGGTGAGCGATTGAAATCGGCTGTAATGTTTATCACGAAGACTTTCTTCAGATAGTTCTTCATTGCTTCCACAAGCCAATTTTTATCTGGCATGTCACCACAAAGGAACAACTCATCATCAAGAGCCTCGAAGCCCACTTGTTTCCATACATACAGCATGTAATAGGCTGCATCACGAGAGTAAGGAGCCTCAAACTGATTATAGAATCTTATACGAGTCTTGTCAAAACTCACTACTTCGAGTTTACCATCATGGAAATAGCAATAAAGTCTTTTCTTCATTGAGCCAAGGCTCTTTTTATGAAGGTATTCCAATATTGGCAACATCAATGGTTGAAATCTCACATCCTCATAATGGTCGTCGACAACGAGTTTTAAGTCGCTATTAACGCCAAAGAGCGCTACAGCATTTAATGTTGGCAACATTCTGTCCATTACAGTAACGCCTTCTACTGCCGAAAAGCAATGGTGGTATAGTTCATCCTTATTGTCAGCAACATACTCATCAGTAGGCACCAACAGCATCTTGGCATCTACAGATACCAAGGCTCTATGGTTAGGAGCCAACAAAATGTTGCTCGACTTGAAAGCCTGTCTGAGGTTAGCAGCCTTCGATACTCCACTCTTCACGATATATGGTTCAAAAGCTACCAACGACTCCAAGCTATCGTCGGCAATGGCAAAGGCAAGCGAACGATTGCCCACTCTTATCGTTGTGCGAGGCTTTCTGCCTGCGATAATGTTATTCCCAGTTTGCTGCATTGTCATTATTGGATGTTATATCGCCAAACTTCAATCCTGGATATTCTCCATAGATATTGGCATTTTCTATTATTGATGATATATACTTTTCGTTCATTCCCTTAAGGAAGTCGGCATACAAAGCAGAACATTCCATCACAGGAATCATCTTTCCACTTTTACCTTCAACCTTCGTTGCTGCCATTCTGAATTTGGCACCTTCGGCGAAAGGAATATACTGAATGGAGTCTGCAATAAGCTTTGCAGTTATCAATTGCTTGAAATCAGCTGCATAACAGCCATGGGTATTACGATAATGTTCCTGCGCACTTCGTATTATACATAGTCGCTGTTTCACTATCGTTTCCCTGCTATTTCGTTCATTGTCTCTGCATACTGGTGCAAATATGCTCATCAAGCATGTTGCAAGAAGCACCACTACACTTGCCGACAACAACAATATCTGTATTTTCCTCTTCGTCATCTTCTTTACTTATAATATAAGTGCGATTTATTGACATAAACCGCTACTCTCTGCAAAGTTAGTGCAAATGAGTGGAATAACAAAACAAATACGAAGTTTTGTTTTTTATTCCCGAGTGCAGCCTAACTTATTTAAAGTTAGTGCAAATGAGTGGAAAGTTAGTGCAAGCGAGTGCAATGTGAGCGTGCTCACGAATTGCCGAGTGAAGCCTAACTTGTAAAATAACAAAACAAATACGAAGTTTTGTTTTTTATTCCCGAGTGCATAAAAAGAATGATACATTACGAGGCAATAATTCTACATCATCATGCGTTTAATAAAGAAAACTATATTAATAAATGACAAACATGAAAAAAACAGCAATTATTATGTTGATGTTAGGCATTTTGAGCTTAGAAAGCTTTGCTCAAAGCCGAGTAGGAACATTTTCTATCATACCAAAGATAGGAACAAATATCGCAAGTGTCACCAACCACGAGCTCTACACAGATATTAATAACAAGTTAGATAGCAAGTCAAATACGGGTCTTACCTTTGGTGTAGACTTGCAATATCAAGCAACCGACAGAGTCGCATTATCTGCAGGCATTGGCTATTCACGTCAAGGATATAGATATGACGACACAAAATGGAAGTCAGAATCCGAATCAACAACAGAATATGATGTATATGGAACATGGACAGACTTTCACCAAAACATAGACTACCTTACAATCCCTGTAATGGTTAAATACTATCTGTTCCCTAACTTCACAATTGGAGCAGGTGTACAGGCTGGTTTCATCCTTGATAACAAATGTAGCTACGAGGTATCATCATACAAAGAATATCCTAATGGCTTACGAGAATATTCAAACAAATCAGAAGTTGAAGAGATAGAATTCACAAACAAAACTATGAATGTCTTCGACCTATCCATCCCAATCTCTGCATCTTATGAATATATGAATGTAGTCGTTGCAGCCACATACAACCTCGGCATGACAAGAATCTTCAAAGCTCCTTTGGATAATTGTCACAACAGAGTGGTGTCATTCACCGTTGGTTATAAATTCGATTTATAAGAAAGAAAATTGCTTATTAAGCAAGCAAATTTCCTATAATAATCAAGGAAACTGCTTATAATAAGCATGAAAACTACTAATAACAAGCAAAAGATAAAATAAACAAGGACATGCCCCTCACTCCCGAACAAATAGCGATAATCCGCAAAAAGGAAGCTGCTATGCCTGATGCCTTAAAGCGAGATAACCTCACGAACTATCGTGAGGGCTATTTCTTCATCACTCTAAACACCAGAAACGAATCTCCGATACTTAGCACCATAGAGGGCGAAGTCGGTATGCCTGCAGGTAGCCCTAATGCTCCCCATTGCAAATACACCCCACTTGGTGCAAAAGTAAAAGAGATGTGGGAGACGATACCTACAATATGCAATACTGCCGAAATAATAGCATGCGAAGTGATGCCAGAACATTTTCATGGACTTCTTCGCTTAAAGCCCGGAAATCAAAAACATTTAGGGCATATAGTAGGTGGCTTCATGGGCGGATGTACCCATTGTTACTGGGATTTATTAGGCATAGATTGGCATACAACCCGCTTTGACCAAGGCGCGAACGCGCTCATACAAGACCGCGATCGCGACCACACATGTTCTTTCCGTGGGCCTTCGCTCTTTGTGCGTGGCTATAATGATGTGGTGCCTATCACTCAAGAAGAGGTTGATATAAAGATTGAATATATACGCCGACAAGCAGAGAGAAGATTGATAAAAGGCGAGAAAAGCGACCTTTTTAAGATTTATAGGAATAAACATTCGAAGAACTGGCGAGAGGATGTTGTGATGAATGCCATTGCTGCCGACAGATTCTTCAAGCAAAATGAAAAGGCGAAGCAAGATGCACAACAAAATGTAAGGCTAAGGCTAAACTACGATTCACAATCTGTAGCTCTTGACTATCTTGGCAACCTTGAGCTACTGGCAAGCGAAAAGACTATACCTTTGATTTGTCATAGAGCTGATACCAAACGCTTCGAAGAACAAAAGAGCATCGTACTACAAGCAGCTCGCAATGGATGGACTGTTGTCTCTGCATTTATATCTCCAAAAGAGAGGGAGATAAGAAAGATACTATTGAGCGAACTGCTACCATTTATAGAAATTATGGACAATGGCTTCTCTGATAGATATAAACCTACAGGTACCGCTTTCTACGCCTGTGGTGAACGTCGAATGGTACAGATTAGTTGCTGGAACTATAAGTATGAACGAGAATCCGTAATTTGCCGTGAGATGTGCTTGGTGATGAATGAGCTATCACGAGTTATCAGCAAGCTGCCAGATGATTGGTGGAAGCAGATGAAGATATAAGCAGATAGGAACTGACTAAAGAATTAAAGAATAGAAAGGACAAAGCAAATAAATAATGCAAATAAAAAAAACAGAATTAAGAATACTAAAAGCTATATTCTTTATTCTGTTTTCTTTTTATCCATGTATCTGGTTATCAGTTTATTCAGCCTTTTCTGGATAGTTAAGATTCTCAGGCTTAATATTCTTCAACACCTTGAGATATTGCTTAGCTTCATAGCGAGCCATAGGCAGATCATGAAGCAGATAGTTGCCACAGTCCTGAGGTTCTGTTCCTGGTACAACCCCATCGTAGTTAGCAACAAATTCGAAGGTTTCTATCATGAGCTTAACAATCTCTTCACTCTTCATATCACCCTTCATAAGGAGATAGTTACCTGTAAGACAACCCATTGGTCCCCAGTAAACTATACGATCTTGCCATTCTTCGTTATTGCGGAGATATGTTGCTGCAAGATGCTCGATAGTATGCAAAGCACCTGGATGCAAAGCAGGTTCGCGGTTAGGAGCCTTCATACGAATATCGAAAGTTGTAACAACATCGTTGCCTACGTTATCCTTGCGGCTAACATATATTCCTGGCAATAGTTGATTGTGATCTATTGTAAAGCTTGGTATTTTCTTCATTTCTTTTAGTTTTTATTATTATGATTGCCATAAACTTAGGCTATCAGCAAACAGCCGACAACCTATCAGCAAATAACTATAGACTATTGATAAAATTCTTGGTCACATTGAAGCTTCCTTCTGCCATACGATTCCAGAAGTCGAAATACTGTGCTGCCTTTTCGTCCTTCAAAGGCACATCGCTGACGATTCTGAACGAGATGAATGGCACTTGATATTTATGACAGGTCTGCGCTATAGAACAGCTCTCCATATCAACAGCCTTAGCCTCAGGGAAATGATTAAGGATATCAGCCATCTTCTCCTTGCTATCTACAAACCATTCACCGCTAACAATAAGACCAGCAGTAACATTGCCACAATTCAAAGCCTTTTCTACAAATTCTGCAGGGCTCTTAAATCGAGCTGGCAGTCCCATTATCTGTCCATATTCGCATTCGCTTCCGCAATATGCATCATGGTATGTACACTCTGTAGATACAACAACATCCAATGGCAACATTTCTACATCAGCACCTCCTGCAACACCCGAAGATACAACAAGGTCTGGCTGATAATGGTTTATCATCTCTACTGCACCGATTGCAGAATTAACCTTTCCGATACCGCATTGTTGCAACACCACTTCGTTGTTGCCAATCTTGCCACGAACGAAATCATTGTGGTTCCAACGTTCCTTGGTTGAGTCTTCGAGCAAGCTTATAAGCTGTGCAAACTCCTTGTCCATAGCAACTATTATTCCTATTTTCATAATCTATTTCGAGTATTTTCTTATTTCTGGGTTGCAAAAGTAAGAAAAAAAACTGAGCCTGCGAAATGTTTTCATATAATAAGGTATGCCGTGTCATATTTTTGCTGTATCTTTGCAGAGATATATAAACGATGGCTTGCCATCATGATGAAAGTAGAAATCAATAATAAACAAATGGAAAAGATAAAAAGACTATTACCAGAAGTGCTCGTAGTAGCACTATTTGCAGTTATTGCCTTTGTCTATTTTATGCCAGCCGACCTTGACGGACGTATTCTTTATCGTCACGACTCACAGGCAGGACGAGGACTTGGACATGAGGCTACCGAATACTATCAACGTACAGGCGAGAGAACACGCTGGACAAACAGTGCCTTCAGCGGAATGCCTACATTCCAGACAGCACCTTCTTATAACAGCACCCAAGGTCTCTCAGCCATTGCTAAAGCTTATCATCTTTGGCTTCCCGACTATGTATGGTATGTTTTTGCCTACCTACTTGGTTTCTACATTTTGCTCAGAGCTTTCGACTTCCGTCGCCAGTTAGCCGTCCTTGGCTCTATCATTTGGGCTTTTTCTTCCTATTTCTTTATTATTATCGCAGCCGGTCACTATTGGAAAGTAGAGGCTCTTGCCTATCTGCCACCATTAATAGCAGGTATTGTGACATGCTATAAAGGAAGATATCTATGGGGATTTGTGCTAACAGCACTATTCTCTGCCCTTGAAGTCATTGCCAACCACGTGCAGATGACATACTACTATCTGTTCATCATTCTCTTCATGATTATTGCCTACTTGGTTTCTGCTATCAGAGAAAAGAAGTTGGCACAGTTTGCTAAGGCAACAGCTGTTTGTGCAGCTGGTGGACTGATTGGTATCTGCATGAATATCTCTAACCTATATCACACATGGGAGTATAGCCAAGAGAGTATGCGTGGCAAGAGTGAACTCGTGAAAGCAAACTCTGCTAATCAAACCAGCTCTGGCCTCGACCGCGACTATATCACCCAATGGAGCTATGGTATTGATGAAACATGGACACTCCTTGTACCAAATGCCAAGGGTGGTGCTTCAGAACCATTGACACGCAACGAGACTGCCATGAAGAAGGCTGATCCTAACTTCATGCCTGTATATCAGCAGATAGGACAATATTGGGGCGACCAGCCAGGAACAAGCGGTCCTGTATATGTTGGTGCTTTCGTTATGATGCTGTTCATCTTGGGATTGTTCATCGTTAAGGGCGGAATAAAATGGGCTTTACTTGCAGCTACGATACTCTCGATATTACTATCGTGGGGACACAACTTCATGCCATTCACCAACTTCTTCCTCGACTATATTCCTATGTATGCCAAGTTCCGTACTGTGGCATCAATACTCGTTATAGCCGAATTCACCATTCCTTTGTTGGCGATGATGGCATTAAAGAAGATTATCGACGAACCTGAGATATTAAACAAGAAGTTGAAATTCGTATACATCAGCTTTGGTTTGACAGCAGGCTTCTGTCTTTTGTTCCTCGTTATGCCAGGACTCTTCTTCTCAGATTTCATTTCTGCACAAGAGATGCAGGCATTCCGACAGATACCACAGGAATATCTTTCACAGATGTTACCAAACCTCCGTGCTATGCGTGAAGCAATGTTTGATGCCGACTGCTGGCGTTCATTCATCATCATTGCTATTGGCACATTGATGCTCCTCCTCTTCAAAGCCAAGAAGCTTAAAGAGACATGGCTCGTTGCAGGTATCATCATTTTGTGTGGTGTCGATATGTGGGGAGTCAACAAGCGCTATCTGCACGACGATATGTTTGTAGAGGCAAGTGTTAAGGACACTCCTATCACCATGACAGAAAGCGACAAGCAGATTCTTCAGGACAAGGGTCTCGACTATCGTGTTTTGAATCTTGCTTCAAACACATTCAACGAAAACGAGACATCATACTATCACAAGAGTATTGGTGGTTATCATCCTGCTAAGCTTCGTCGTTATCAGGAGCTCATCGACTATCATATTGCTCCTGAGATGAGAGCTATGATGGGAGCCATAGCAGAAGCTGGTGGCGATATGACAAAGGTTAATGGCGATTCTATTTGGCCTGTACTCAATATGCTCAACACCAAGTATGTCATTATGCCTTTGCAGGGCGGTCAGACTGTACCTATCCAAAACACCTACTCTTTTGGCAACGCATGGTTTGTTAACAAGATAACCTATGTTAAGAATGCAAATGAAGAGATTGATGCTTTAGGCAAACTGAACCTCAGACACGAGGCTGTTGCTGACGAGAAGTTTAAGGATATCCTTGGCAATGCAACAGAACAAGGTGGTACATCTGTAGCTACTGTCACAGCCTACGATGCCAACCGTTTGGCTTACGATGTGAAGAGCGACAAGGGTGGTATACTTGTATTCTCAGAAATATACTATCCAGGATGGACTGCCACAGTAGATGGTCAGCCTGTTGAGGTTGGCCGTGTGAACTACGTTCTTCGTGCTATCAACATCAAGCCTGGAGCACACAAGGTAGAGTTGTCATTCTTCCCTAAGACTGTCGACAATACTGAAACCATTGCTTACATTGCCTCTGCAATTCTCCTTTTGGTATTGATATTTGCATTGGTAAAGACTTTCATGAAAAAGAAAGAAGAAAAATAACACATTATATTACCTCTCTCTTTTCAAAAAAGGGAGAGGTAATTAAAAGCCTAATCACTATTCATAATAAGCAGCATTTATCTCCCTAACTAATTTTAAAAAAAGACCTAAATTCTATGAAACAAAGAAACCTAATAACAATGGCAATGATTTGTTGCATGGCTACCGCTTCAGCCCAAGATTCTCGCCAGTCTTCAAGCATATATCTTTCGCCTACTACACCAGGAGCGACCCTCGTTCCTTTCGCATTAAATAGTGAAGGTATAAAACTGCCTATTCGCTGGGGACTCGATGTAGCATGGGATAGCGAGCAGAATGTGCGCAAAGGTATCAATCACATAGGTAAGGACAACATCTCTATCATGAGAAGTAGCTTCCAAACCACATACCCACTTATAAACGACGAAGAACTAACTGCATCACAAAAACAGAAACTTGATACCAGAACCAAGCTTATTGATATTGTTGGCAAAGATATTGATATCGTACTCAACGAAGACCAAGAAGCAGGTATTGTTTCATATTACGTCGAAAATGGTGTTGCCAATGTAGACCATTGGTGCAAACTTATAAATGCCAGCGTGAAATGGCTCAACGAGAACTATCCTAAGCACAAGGTCGTAGCAATATCTCCATATAATGAACCTGACTATTCGTGGGGACAAGGAAACCTTGCAAGCTTTAAGGAAATAGCAAAGAAATTAAAAACCGAATACCCTCTGTTTGAGAACATTGCAATAACAGGAGGAAATACCCTCAATAACGACGAAGCCTTAAAATGGTATAATGGACTAAAACCATACGTGGATTGGGGGAATACTCACCAATTGGATGGAAGTTTTACAAACTATGCAAACTTCTTCAAAACTGTTGCTAACGATGGCAACTATCCATACGCAGACGAATTGCACAACGTAGGTGAAGCTATGATAGGTGCCGAATACGGAATAAAGATGGGAATATGGTGGGGCTTCGACAGCCGTTCACGTGGTGAATTCTGTCGTATCAGCAATAGCGGTTCAAGAATAGGATATGCCGAGAACCGTAATGCTTGGACTGCAGCTTCTGTATATCGCGATGACACTACCAACGAAATAAAGGCTTTCATTGGTTCGTCAGAACGTCAAGCAAACACCTCTGAATTTAATTTCATATCTAAAGACCGCATGGTATATTTCGACGGCTATGGTCCTACACACGAATACACCATGTCGATACCAGGAGGTACAGACTATCAAAAAGGTCAAACAAATGCAGAGAAGGTTATTGATGTAACCTGGGGCGAAGATGTTCAGCCAAGTATCATCAAAGGCCGCTACCGCTTGATGAATAAAGCATCAAAGAATGTCGCTGCAGAATATAATTCCGACAACATAGCTATGGTAAAAGCTGCGAAGTTCAACAGTACTCAGCTATGGGACATCAATCCTATCGACGCCCGCATTGGTGGTGACTACAGCTATCATGAAATAACATCTGCAAACGATGGTAGACATATCAACGTACAGAATTTCTCTACCTACGTAGGTGGAAATGTGATGGCTTATGATGGCAAAAACTCAAGCAATGAGCAATGGTATCTGAAGTATGCTGGCAATGGCTATTACTATCTTATCAATCGCGAGTCGAATCTATATCTTATGGCTGCCTCTTCAAGCACAACCATTGGAATAAATGTACAGCAAGGAGCTCTCGACACATCAACCCAAGCCAAAAAGGATTTAAGATTGTGGAAGCTTGTTCCTGAGGATGCTGAATGCGAAACAAAGGCACCAGCTATACCAAGCGGACTTACCGCAAAAGCAAGTAATGCCTCTGTAAGATTGGAATGGAATGCTAATACCGAAGCCGACTTGGCTGGATATATGGTTATAAGAGGTGATGCTGACGGCACAAACTGGAATACCATCGCTCGCAAGATTACAGACCCTTGCTTCATCGACAACACATGCGAGCAGGGCAAAGAATATCAATATGCAGTAAAGGCTATCGACAAGAGTGATAACATATCTCGAAAGTCGGAGATTATATATGCTATGCCTACAGGCGACAAAGGACTTATTGCCAACTGGCAATTTGAGGAATCTCTTGCCGACAATACTGATAATGCCATGGATGCAGTAAGTCTCAACAAAGCAGGCTTTGTGTCAGAACATAAGTCTGGCGAGAAAGCACTATATCTTAACAACAACTATCTACAGTTGCCTTACACGATAGCAAATTCCGACGAGATAACCATCGCTCTATGGACGAAATGGACAAACACTTCAAGTGGTTGGCAACGTCTGTTCGACTTCGGTAATGGCACTGACCAATATATGTTCCTCACACCAAGCAACAATTCAAATATGCGATTGGCATTGAAGAATGGTGGTGACGAACAACAGGTGACATACAAGACAAAGATGCCTGCAAACTCTTGGCAACATATCACCGTAACAATTGGCAATGGCACTGCTCGCATCTATATCAATGGCGAAGTTGCAGCTGAAAGCAATGGCATAACTATAAAGCCAAGCGATATAAAGCCTGTACGCAATTATATTGGACGCAGTCAGTTTGTTAACGATCCATATTACAAGGGATATATTGATGATGTTAGGATTTACAACTATGCTCTATCTAAAGAAGAGATAAAAGAAGTAATGAATGATCTTACAAATAACATCGACAACATCAAGCCAGAGCTTTCAACTGAAGCTACAATTTATTATAATATTGACGGCACCAAAGCTAAAGCTAAAAGTAAAGGCTTGAAGATAAAGAAAGATAAAAACGGAAAAGCTCAAAAAATAATAAGATAGAAGTTATGAAAAAACTATTATCATTGCCACCAAACCTCGTAGGGTGGTTTCACGATATAACAGGCTATCCTAAGTCGGAATGGTTTTGCACCAACGACCCCATAGACCACAAGCTTGGTTCTGGTGGTGGTACCACATGGTTGCTAACTCAGGCTTACGAAAACGAGATGGCACATTCTGATGCCAATAATCAGAAGACATTTGAAGAATGGCTGTCTTCAGAGAAGCGCTTACTGCTTCATGCTGGTGGTCAGAGTCGTCGACTTCCTGCCTATGCGCCATCGGGCAAGGTACTCACCCCTGTCCCTGTATTCAGATGGGAACGTGGACAGCGCTTGTCGCAAGACTTGCTATCGCTACAGATTCCACTCTACAAAAAGATTATGGATGCAGCGCCAAGCAGTCTGCATACAATGATTGTTAGTGGCGATGTGCTGATACGAACCACCCAACCTCTTCAGCCTATCCCAGAGGCTGATGTGGTTTGCTATGGTTTGTGGCTTGGACCTGAGATTGCCAAAAATCATGGTGTATTTGTATCGTCATGCGATACTCCTTCGGTATTGAAGTGTATGCTTCAGAAACCGTCACCAGCTACACTCGGCACCATTCAGAAAGATCATTATTACCTTACCGACATTGGTATATGGCTATTGAGCGACAAGGCTGTGAAGGTATTGATGAGCCATAAGGGAGAATACGACTTGTATAGCGAGTTTGGTGGAGCTATGGGAACAGAGCCTACACTCAACGACGAGGCGGTGAAGGAACTTAAAGTGGCAATATTACCATTGTCTGGTGGCGAGTTCTATCATTTCGGAACATCTCACGAACTTCTGTCTTCTACTCTCGCAATACAGAACTTGGTCAACGACCAGCGACTGATAATGCACCATTCGCGCAAGCCTCATCCTTGCATCTTCATACAGAATAGCATCACCAAGAAGGCTGTAGATAGTAGCAACGAAGAGGTATGGATAGAGAATTCGTATATCTCTGAGGGATGGAGCATCAGCCAGAAGAATATCATTACTGGTGTACCTAAGAACAACTGGAATATCACTCTCGCTCCTGGTCAATGTATCGACATCGTTCCTATGGGCGAAACTCAATATGTTGTTCGTCCTTATGGTTTCAACGACCGTTTTGCTGGCGAAGAACAGCAAAGACCTCAATTCCCTATTGTCGACAATATTGATGAAGCAGGACTTGTGTTGAGATACATGCTCAATCAAGAGACTGAAGGCGAAGACAAAGGTAAAGGTAAGGCTATATTCGAAAAAGCACAAAAGATTAGTGCTGAGCAGATATCTGCTACTGCCAACCTACGTCGCCTATTTGAACAAAGAAGAGAGTTCAGAAAGCACAACTGGTCAGCCCTTGCCGACAACTATGAGCATAGCGTGTTCTATCAGCTCGACCTCAACGATGCTGCTAAGGAGTTTAAGGCTAATGGCATAGCAATGCCTAAACCTCTACCAGACTCAGCACCTTTGCTCACAAGAATGAAGGATGCCATGTTCCGTGGCGACAACGACAAGACTTTCGGTCTGCTTAGAGAAGGCATCGTGAAGACTTCAAATGCCAATGGCATCAACATGCCTACTCTATCTTCTATGTCTAATAAGGTTGCTACCGACCAAATTGTATGGGGACGTTCTCCTGTTAGAATAGATATCGCAGGCGGATGGACAGACACACCTCCTTTCTGCCTCATGGAAGGCGGAAGTGTGGTAAACCTTGCCATAGAGCTAAATGGTCAACAACCTATTCAGACCTACGTTAAGCCATGCCGTGAGCATCATGTAGTATTAAAGAGTATCGACCTCGGAGCATCAGAGATTGTAGAAACCTACGAACAGCTTGCTGACTTCAAGCGCGTGGGTAGTCCTTTCTCTATACCTAAGGCGGCATTGGCATTAGCAGGCTTCTTACCACAATATTCGCAAGAGAAATATCCTGACCTAAAGTCACAGCTCATGGCTTTCGGTTGTGGTATAGAGATAACATTACTCTCGGCTATACCTGCAGGAAGCGGACTTGGTACCAGTAGCGTGCTTGCAGCAACGGTATTAGGAACCATCAACGACTTCCTCTCACTTGGCTGGGACAAAAACGAGATTTGCCACAAGACACTTGTATTGGAGCAGTTGCTAACCACAGGTGGTGGATGGCAAGATCAGTTTGGCGGAGTGTTGCAAGGAGTGAAACTTCTGCAAACCTGCAAGGGATTCGAACAGCAGCCTATTGTTCATTGGTTGCCTACCGACCTCTACACCCAACCAGAATATCAGGCTTGCCACCTATTATATTATACAGGTATCACACGCACAGCAAAGACCATTCTTGCAGAGATTGTGCAAAAAATGTTCCTCAACGACCACGACCAGGTGGCATTGCTCCGCGAAATGAAGGCTCACTCTTTGCAGATGTATGAAGCTATTCAGCGCAACGACTTCCAGGAGATGGGTAAACTCGTTGGCAAGACTTGGCTACAAAACCAAGCTATCGATGCAGGAACAAATCCTATGGAGGTTAAGAAACTTACCGACCTTATCGACGACCTCTGCTTAGGCTATAAGCTTCCTGGTGCTGGTGGTGGTGGCTACTTATATATGGTAGCCAAAGATCCTGAGGCTGCAGCAAGGATTAAGGTTATCCTCAATGCCAACCGTCCTAACGGCAATGCACGCTTTGTAGGCATGAGCCTCAGCAAGACTGGTCTACAGGTGAGCAGAAGCTAAAGATTAGATAATAAAAACTACAGCATGGAATTTAGAACTATAGTTGACATACCAACCCCAGAGTTTACCATCGAGCCTCAAGAGAAGATGCTCTTCGTAGGTTCATGCTTTGCCGATAATATAGGCAAACGCTTTGTCGACGAGATGTTTCTCGCCACGGTAAATCCTTTGGGAGTAATGTATAACCCTGCGAGCATACTTCATACTATCCAAAGTATCGAGGATGCTCCAAGGGTAGCATTCCTTACGCTTGGCACCAACCATGTGTACATACTCAAAGAAACTGGCGAGATTGTTGACAACTGTCGTAAGCGTCCTGCCAGTTTGTTCCATGAAGAAGAACTTACTGTCGACGAATGTGCTGAGTATTTGCAAAAGGCTGTAGACATACTCTACTCACGCAATAAGGATGTACATGTGGTAGTAACGGTTAGTCCTATCCGCTATGCTAAATATGGCTATCATGGTAGTCAGCTATCTAAAGCCACCCTGCAGTTGGCAGCTGATAAGTTAGTTAAAGCAAATGTCAACTGCACTTATTTCCCAGCCTACGAGATTGTAAACGACGAGCTTCGCGACTATCGTTTCTATCGCGAAGACATGCTCCACCCTACCGACCAAACTGTGGAATATATTTGGCAACGACTGCAAGAAACATATCTCAGCAATGCAGCCAAAGACTTCATCGAGAGCTGGAGACCTCTAAAAGAGGCTATAAGGCATAGACCTTTCAATCCCGATGGAGCAGAATATATAGCCTTTGCCAACAAGACAAAGGAAAACATCGCCAAGCTAAGGCTTCAATATCCACTACTTCCACTAATACCTGAAGAATTTGGCATCTTTGCCAATTCTTGATATAACAACTATTGTTAAAACAATCCACCTACTTCAGTATTTCTGCAATGCTAATCGTTTTACTAAAAACTAACATCAAATAATATGAGCAAAACCTATCTATTAGGACTCGATGTAGGCAGTTCGTCTGTCAAAGCTTCAATAGTAGAAGCTGCATCTGGTCGTTGTGTTGCTTCAGCTTTCTATCCTAAACAAGAGGCTCCTATCAAAGCCTTAAAGACAGGATGGGCAGAACAGGCACCATCCATGTGGTGGGAGAATGCCAAACTTGCCATTGCCGACACCATGTCGGCTGCAAATATCATAGGCTCCGATATAGCAGCAATAGGAATATCATACCAAATGCACGGCTTGGTATGCGTAGATAAAGACCACAACGTGTTGCGCGATTCCATCATCTGGTGCGATTCACGTGCCGTACCTTATGGTCAACGTGCTTTTAGCGAGATTGGCGAAGAGCAATGCTTATCTCATCTTCTTAATTCTCCCGGCAACTTTACTGCAGCAAAATTGGCATGGGTAAAGGACAACGAGCCTGAGGTTTTCGAACATATATATAAGGTGATGTTGCCTGGCGACTATATCGCCATGATGCTTAGCGACACCATCAACACTACCGTAAGCGGATTGTCGGAAGGCATGATGTGGGATTTCAAGAATCGTACTACTGCCAACTTCCTACTTTCATACTATGGCTTTTCTAAGGATATCATAGCTGATATCGTTCCAACATTCTCTATACAATCTAAGGTCTCACGCAAGGCAGCTCTTGAGACAGGACTTGCCGAAGGCACTCCTATCTCTTATCGTGCTGGCGACCAACCAAACAATGCCCTATCGCTCAATGTTTTCAATCCAGGCGAAATAGCTTCTACTGCAGGAACAAGCGGAGTGGTATATGGTGTGCTTGGTGATGTGGCTTACGACAAAAAGAGTCGTGTAAACACCTTTGCTCATGTCAACTATACCTCCCGGCAAGATCGTCTTGGAGTATTATTGTGTATCAACGGCACAGGCATCCTTAATGCTTGGGCTCACAGAAACATTGCTCCCGACCTTAGCTATGCGGAGATGAACGACCTTGCATCTACAGTTCCTGTGGGTAGCGAAGGTATTAGTATTCTGCCTTTCGGCAATGGTGCAGAGCGTATGCTCGAAAATAAAGAAATTGGTTGTAGCATCCATGGCTTAAACTTCAATAATCATAATCGTGCTCATATCCTGCGTGCAGCACAAGAAGGTATCGTTTTCTCATTCTGCCAAGGTATGGAGATAATGCGCAATATGGGTATGGACATCCACAAGATACATGCAGGCAATGCCAACATGTTCCTAAGTCCTATATTCCGCGAGACTTTGTCTACTACAAGTGGCGCCACCATCGAACTCTACGATACTGATGGTAGCGTTGGTGCTGCTAAAGGTGCCGGCATAGGTTGTGGCATCTATGCCAACCACAACGAAGCCTTTGCATCGCTTGAACGCAAAGCAATAATAAATCCCGACAACAGCAAGGCTCAAGCATACCTTGATGCCTATGCTCGTTGGCAAGAACTTCTAAATAACAAATAAAAATTAATCTAAGCCTGTGCCTTATATATATAATAAGGTATAGACAAAAACAATTAAAACCTATGAAAGAGTATTTTCCACAAATCGGCAAGATTCCTTTTGAAGGAACAGAGAGTATGAACCCTATGGCTTTCCACTACTACGATGCAGAAAGAGTAGTTATGGGAAAGAAGATGAAGGATTGGTTGAAATTCGCTATGGCTTGGTGGCACACACTTGGTCAGGCATCAGGCGACCAGTTTGGCGGTCAGACTCGCCACTATGAATGGGACAAAGCTGACGATGCTTTGCAGCGTGCTAAAGACAAGGCTGATGCAGGTTTCGAGATTATGGAGAAATTGGGCATCAACTATTTCTGCTTCCATGATGTAGACCTTATCGAAGAGGGCAAGACAATAGAAGAATATGAGCAGCGCATGCAGGCTATCACAGACTATCTGAAAGAAAAGCTTGCACAGCATCCTGACAAGCATCTACTTTGGGGTACAGCCAACGTGTTCAGCCATGAGCGCTATATGAATGGTGCTGCCACAAATCCTGATTTCGATGTTGTTGCCCGTGCTGCTGTTCAGATTAAGAATGCTATTGATGCAACTATCAAGCTTGGCGGTAGCAACTATGTATTCTGGGGTGGACGCGAAGGCTATATGAGCTTGCTCAACACCGACCAAAAGCGTGAGAAGGAGCATCTTGCGACTATGCTTACATTGGCTCGCGACTATGCTCGCAGCAAAGGTTTCACAGGCACATTCCTCATCGAGCCTAAGCCAATGGAGCCTACTAAGCATCAGTATGATGTAGACACAGAAACTGTAGTTGGCTTCCTCAAAGCTCATGGTTTGGATAAAGACTTCAAGGTGAATATCGAGGTAAACCATGCCACTCTTGCTGGTCACACCTTCGAACATGAGTTGGCAGTAGCTGTCGACAATGGTATGCTTGGCTCTATTGATGCCAACCGTGGTGATGCACAGAATGGTTGGGATACCGACCAGTTCCCTATCGACAACTTCGAGCTTACTCAGGCCATGATGGAGATTATCCGCAATGGTGGTCTTGGCAATGGCGGTAGCAACTTCGATGCTAAGCTTCGCCGCAATTCTACCGACCCTGAGGATATCTTTATCGCTCATATCAGCGGTATGGATGCTATGGCTCGTGCATTGCTCAATGCTGCCGACATCATTGAGAATAGCGAATTGCCAAAGATGAAGGAGGCTCGCTACTCAAGTTTCGACTTCGGCTTCGGCAAGGATTATGAGGATGGCAACATGACTCTCGAAGCTCTTGTTGACTATGCCAAGGCTAATGGCGAACCAAAGACTACAAGTGGTAAGCAGGAATTGTATGAAACCATCTTAGCTTTGCGTTGCAAATAATAGTATGAAAAGAATATTTGCTTCACTTGCGCTGATGCTACCTCTCGTAGCATCAGCACAATATGTTTCTAAAGTCTGGTCGCCAGATAATGGCAATGGCACTTATACAAACCCTGTAATAAATGCCGACTATAGCGACCCTGACGTATGTGTTGTTGGCGAGGATTACTACCTCACATCCAGCTCATTTGCTCATATGCCAGGCTTACCTATCCTCCACTCTCGCGACCTCGTAAACTGGGAGATTATTGGTCATGCGCTGCAAAGCCAATTCCCCGACAAAGAAGTGCCTGAGCATGGCAATGGCGTGTGGGCTCCATGTATTCGCTATCACAATGGCGAGTTCTATATCTATTGGGGCGACCCAGACCGAGGGGTGTATATGGTGAAAACCAAAGACCCTCGTGGCACATGGGATGAGCCGGTTTGCGTAATATCAGGCAAGGGCATGATAGACACCTCTCCACTATGGGATGACGATGGTCGTTGCTATCTCGTTAATGGTTGGGCAAACAGCCGTTGCGGTTTCAACTCTGTGCTTACAGTTCGCGAACTTTCTGCCGATGGAACCAAGGCTATTAGCAATCCTGTCCTCGTCTTCGATGGTGGCAACAAGGACTTCACTACCGAGGGTCCTAAGTTCTACAAGCGTGACGGATATTATTGGATAATGTGTCCTGCTGGCGGCGTAGAGCAAGGTTGGCAGTTGGCTATGCGCTCAAAGAGTCCTTATGGACCTTATGAGTCGAAAACGGTATTGGCTCAAGGCAAGACAAAGGTAAATGGTCCTCACCAAGGAGGATGGGTGCACACACAATATGGTGAAGACTGGTTCCTCCACTTCCAAGACAAGGGAGCCTATGGCAGAGTGGTATGGTTGCAACCTGTAGACTGGTCTTCGGGCTGGCCTATAATGGGCAAGAAGGGTGAACCAGTAACAACTTATCGTAAGCCTAAGTCATCATCGACAACTATCGTGAACCCACAAGAGAGCGATGAGTTTAATGCTCCAAAGCTTGGTTTGCAATGGCAATGGCAGGGCGACTACAAGCAATACTATGGTATGCCTACTGCTAATGGCGTATTCCGTATGTTCACCTATCGCCATTCTGCCGACAAAAACTTATGGGATGTTCCAAGCATGCTATTGCAGAAGACTCCTGCCGATAAGTTCTATGCTACAGCTAAGCTTCGCCTTGCTGCCAAGGCAGAGAATCAATTGGGTGGATTGATAATGATGGGACGTGGCTATAGCTGTCTGGTTGTAGAGCGCGTAGGCGATAGCTTCCAACTCCAGCAACGCACATGCAACAAGGCTGACAAGGGAGAGAAAGAAGCTAAGCAGGTATTGGCAACTTTCAAGCCTACCGACCGCGATAAGATTGACTACCATCCTGCTATTTACATGGACATCTATCTAAGAATGAACGTCGAAGGCGGTAAGGCTTCGTTTGCCTATAGCCTCAACGGCAAATCATTCAAGCCTGTTGGCGACACATTCACCATGCGCGAAGGCAAATGGGTAGGAGCAAAAGTTGGTATGGTTGCCATCGACAACAATACTAAATCTGATGCCGGTCTCTTAGACATCGACTGGTTTAGAATAGATTAATTTCTTATACACACATACAAAAGCCTTGCTTGCCACGTTTGCAAGCAAGGTTTTTTGTTTTCATCACTACCTACTCAACTATCGAAAAGTGTTTCGATTGTTGATTAATACAATTTCCTTCCTCTTCCAAAACTATTGCATTAAATTATGCAATTAGCTACCTCTTTCGACTAACCTAGGTTAGCAGGTCATAGAAGCCTACTTACTTTGCCATTTATATTAATATACTTGACCAACTAACCTAGGTTAGTCGAAAGAGTAATATAATTAGCTATTTATTGGTAGCTTTTATAGATGCCATATAAGCATATATCCCTATAGCGAGTTGATAGTTCTCGCTATAGGGATATTTCGTTTTCATCATATACATAACAATAAAAAAATACGATGTATTACTTTGTTATCAGATAAAATGCGTAATTTTGCATGCAGAATTAAAATACAAAGACGTATATGAATTACACTATCGAGAAGGTAACCACACTGATAGGTGCGCGTCGCTATGGAGATTCTGATGCCAGCATAGGTTTTATCCTTACTGACAGCAGATCGTTGTGTTTCCCTGAGGAAACATTGTTTTTTGCTTTGAAGTCTGACCGCAACGATGGTCACAACTATATTCCAGAACTTTATCGTCGCGGAGTACGCAACTTCGTGGTATCAGAAGTTCCTAAGGGTTGGGCGTCAGATTATCCTGAGGCTAACTTCCTGAAGGTTGTAAACACCCTTGAGGCTTTGCAGCGTTTGGCAGAACGCCATCGTGACGAGTTCAACATTCCTATTGTCGGCATTACAGGTAGCAATGGTAAGACCATGGTAAAGGAGTGGCTCTATCAGCTGTTGTCGCAGAAGAAATACGTTACTCGCTCTCCTCGCAGCTACAACTCACAGATTGGTGTACCTCTTAGTGTATGGCTCTTGGAACCAAGCACCCAGGTGGGAATATTCGAGGCTGGTATCAGTCAGCCAGGCGAGATGCTTGCGCTTCGCGATATCATACAGCCAACGATAGCTGTGCTAACCAACGTGGGCAATGCTCACCAAGAGAACTTCTCTACTATGGAAGAGAAATGTCGCGAAAAGCTTGTGCTCTTCCATGATGCTGAGACTATTGTATATAATCTCGACGACAAACTGATAGCAAATGCTGTTGATACTTCTGCCGACTGCACAGGCGAACGCTTGGCATGGTCGACAGAGAATAAGAAGGCTGCAATGTATGTTGCCGAGATTGCTAAAGACGAGACTTCTACTACTATCTCGTATAGCTATAAGGGTGGCGAGCAGAATAAGTATACCTTGCCTTTCATCGATGATGCTTCGGTAGTAAACTCTATAATCTGCGCTACTATAGCATTGAAGTTAGGACTCTCTGCTGCCGAGATTGCTGAAGGCATGAAGGCATTGGAACCTGTTGCTATGCGATTGGAAGTTAAGGAAGGCAACCACGGATGCACACTTATCAACGACTCTTACAATTCAGATATCAACTCCCTCGATATAGCTCTCGACTTCATGAACCGTCGTCCTGATCATCAAGGACGTCGTCGCACTCTTATTCTGAGCGATATGTTCCAGAGCGGTATGGAGCCTAAGGCACTATATAAAGAGGTAGGCGACTTGGCTCGCAAACGTGGAGTTGTGAAATTCATTGGTATCGGTCCTGCCATCATGGAGAATGGCGATATGATACAGATATCAGAAAAGTATTTCTTTGAGTCGGTAGAAGAATTCATACATAGCAAGGTATTCCACTCTCTGAGAGATGAGGTTATATTGCTAAAGGGCGCACGTCAGTTTGGCTTCGACCAGATAACAGAACTCCTTGTGCATAAGGTACACGAGACGATATTGGAAGTAAACCTCAACGCCATCGTTGACAACCTCAACTGGTATCGTTCGTTCCTAAAGCCTGAGACTAAATTGGTGTGCATGATAAAGGCAGACGCTTATGGTGCAGGTAGCGTGGAGATAGCAAAAACCCTACAAGACCATCGCGTAGACTATCTTGCTGTGGCTGTTGCCGACGAGGGTGCAACTCTCAGACGTAATGGTATCACAAGCAACATCATGGTGATGAACCCTGAGATGACAGCCTTTAAGACAATGTTCGACTATGATCTTGAACCAGAGGTTTACAACTTCCGTCTGCTCGACGCTTTGATAAAAGCGGCTGAAAAAGAAGGAATCACAGGCTATCCTGTTCACATCAAACTCGATACTGGCATGCATCGCCTTGGCTTCGACCCTAAGAAAGATATCGATAAGCTCATAGACCGTCTGCGTCGTCAAAACTCTATCATTCCTCGTTCTGTATTCTCACATTTCGTAGGTTCAGATAGCGACAACTTCGATGACTTCTCAGCTCAGCAGTTTGCTCTCTTTGATGAGGGTAGCAAGAAGTTGCAGGCTGCTTTCAGCCACAAGATATTGCGCCATATGGACAACTCTGCAGGCATAGAGCATTTCCCTGAGCGTCAGATGGATATGTGTCGTTTGGGCTTAGGTCTCTATGGTATAAACCCACGCAACAATCAGATTATCAATAATGTTAGTTCGCTAAAGACTACCATCCTGCAAATACGCAACGTGCCTGCAACAGATACCGTTGGCTACAGCCGTAAGGGCACTCTACAGCACGACTCCGTGATAGCTGCAATTCCTATAGGATATGCAGACGGTCTGAACCGTCATCTTGGCAATCGTCATTGCTATTGCTTGGTAAATGGCAAGAAAGCAGAATATGTGGGCAATATCTGTATGGACGTTGCCATGATTGATGTAACAGGTATAGACAGCAAAGAAGGCGACACCGTAGAGATATTTGGCGACCATCTGCCAGTAACAGTTCTGTCGGATGTTTTGGACACTATTCCATACGAAGTTCTTACAGGAATAAGCCATCGAGTAAAGAGAATTTACTTCCAAGACTAACAATAGGTGGTATGAGCAACATTAAGTAATGTTACCATACATATTAATTAAGGAAATGGTGCAAGGATATAAAAATTATTTTGTATCTTTGCACCACTATCTATTATTATACGTCTTGATACAAACTACAAGACGTAATATACTATGGTCTACCAGAAATAACAAAAACAATAATAACAAAAAATGGAACAAGTATTTAGCTACATTATCAGCCTTGGCGCAAGCGTGATGATGCCTATCATCTTTACTGTGATAGGCTTGTGCATTGGTATGAAATTCGGAAAAGCATTGAAGTCTGGTCTCTTCGTAGGCGTGGGCTTTGTAGGCTTGGGTGTAGTTACAGCATTGCTGACAACAAACTTCAACGACCCATTGAAAGCTATTTCCGACATCTATCATCTACAACTAAACGTTTTCGACATGGGATGGCCAGCAGCTGCTGCCGTAGCCTACAACACTGCAGTAGGCGCTTTGATTATCCCTATTTGTTTGGGTGTAAACCTATTAATGTTGTTGACTAAGACCACACGTACTGTCAACATCGACCTCTGGAACTATTGGCACTTTGCATTTATTGGTGCTGTTGCCTACTTTGTAATGGGCGAGAGCCTTGCATGGGGCTATTTCGCAGCCATCATCTGCTACATCATCACTTTGGTGTTTGCCGACCTCACAGCAGAGAAATTCCAGAAATACTACGACCTTGATGGTATTTCTATTCCACAGCCTTTCTGCCAGAGCTTCACTCCTTTCGCTATATGTTTCAACAAACTCTTCGACCTTATCCCAGGTTTCTCTAAGCTCGACATCGATGCCGAAGGCTTGAAGAAGAAGTTTGGTGTATTGGGCGAACCATTGGTATTGGGAGTTATCGTAGGTGCCTTGATTGGTTGGGCTGCAGAGCTCGATATCAAGAAGATTCTCTTCCTCGGTGTTACCATGGGTGCCGTTATGGAGTTGATTCCTCGCATCACCTCGCTCTTCATCGAAGGTTTGAAGCCTATCTCTGAAAAGACACAGGAGTTGGTAAAGAGCAAGTTTAATGGTAAGAAGGTGCACATCGGTATGAGTCCTGCTTTGGTTATCGGTCATCCTACAACCTTGGTATCTTCTATCATCCTTATCCCTGTAATCCTTGCTATTGCAGTATTTTTGCCAGGCAACCAGTTCTTGCCATTGGCATCACTTGCAGGTATGTTCTACCTCTTCCCAATGATATTGCCATTCACAAAGGGTAATGTGGTAAAGACAATCATCATCGGTCTTATAGCTCTCGTTATCGGTCTTTATTTCGTTACCGACATGGCTCCTGACTTCACAATGGCTGCCAACTATGTATTTGCAGCTACAGGCGATAAGGCAGCACATATTCCTGACGGATTCTCTGGTGGAGCTCTCGACTTTGCATCATCATTGTTTGGATGGGTTATCTATAAGCTCACATGCTATATCCCTTACATCGGTCCTGCAATCCTCACACTCTTCACATTGGCATTGATGATTTACAACAACCGCAAGATCTGCAAGGAAGAGAAAGGTGCAAACTAAAATCAACATTATTAACGATAAGAATATAATAAACGAAATATGAAAAAGCTTTTTATTACAACAACAATGTGTCTCGCAGCCTTCATGGCTTCAGCACAATGCCGTGAAAACAGCGCTTACGAAGTAAAGGCAGAAAACGCATATACCAACTACAACGTGCGCTATGCCAGCAACCCACAAGATGCAAAGCACTACACAACAGACCGCTTGCGCAAGGAGTTTGCTATCGAAAAGATATTTGCTCCAGGCGAAGTAAACTGGACATACACTATGTTCGACCGTTTCCTCATCGGTGGTGCAGAGCCTACAACAGCTCCTATCAAGCTCACATCATTGGCTTGCCTCTACACAGATAAGCCTACAGACAAGAAGCGTTTGCTCGACAACCGTGAGCTCGGTATCATCAACATCGGTGGTAAGGGCACTGTAACTGTTGACGGCAAGAGCTATGACCTCGACTTTCAGGAGGCTCTCTACGTAGGTCGTGCTGACGAAAAGAACAACAAGGAGATTGTTCTCACAAGCAAAGATCCTGCTAATCCTGCCAAGTTCTATATGAACAGCGCATGCGCTCATCAGTCATTCCCTACAAAGAAGGTTACTCTTAAGGAAGCTAACAATATCAAGGCTGGTTCTTTGAAAGAGAGCAACGACCGTGTTATCCACCAGATGATTATCGATGGTGTTGCAGGAGTTAGAACATGTCAGCTTCAGATGGGTATCACCGAGCTTAAGGAAGGTTCTGTATGGAACACAATGCCTGCTCACACCCACACTCGCCGTATGGAGACATACATTTATTATAATGTACCACAGGGACAGAAAATTCTTCACATGATGGGCGAGCCACAGGAGACACGTCCAGTATGGCTCAACAACGAGCAGGCTGTTATCGCTCCTGAGTGGTCTATCCATTGCGCCGCAGGTACAAGCAACTATACCTTTATCTGGGGTATGGCTGGCGAGAACCTTATCTACAACGATATGCAGGTAATCAAGATTCCTGATTTGAAATAATATAAAACAAACATAATTTGGGGTTTGGAGTGATGTAGCTCGTCTGCATCGCTCCCCCACCCCTAAACCTAATCTACAAAACAACAATGTCAAAGCTACAAACAACAAAAATGACAAACTGGCGTTGGGTAATGTGTGCAATGCTTTTCTTTGCAACCACCGTCAACTACATGGACCGCCAGGTTCTCTCTCTTACATGGAAAGACTTCATCTCTCCAGAATTTCATTGGAACGATGAAATCTATGGTAACATCACCGCTGTATTCTCTCTGCTCTATGCAGTAGCCAACCTTTTCGCAGGAAAGTTCGTAGACTGGATGGGCACAAAGAAGGGTTATCTCTGGGCTATCCTCATTTGGTCGCTCGGTGCTGTATTGCATGCTTTCTGCGGTATCTTTACCGAAGGATGGATGGGTGGCGACTTCACATCAAAAGAAGCACTCATTGGTGCTACAGGCGATGCAGTCCTCGTGATTTCTACAGTCAGCATGTATGCTTTCTTGTTCTGCCGTTGTGTCCTCGCACTTGGTGAGGCAGGTAACTTCCCTGCAGCTATCAAGGTTACAGCAGAATATTTCCCGAAGAAAGACCGTGCTTTCGCTACATCTATCTTCAACTCTGGTGCCAGCGTAGGTGCTCTTGCTGCTCCTGCTACTATTCCTCTCATCGCTAAGGCTGTGGGTTGGGAAATGGCATTCATCATCATTGGTGCCCTTGGCTTTATTTGGGCAGGTATCTGGATATTCGTTTACGACAAGCCTGCTCAGTCAAAGCATGTAAACGAGGCTGAGCTCAACTATGTAAACCAGGACGAGGCTAACGAGACTGAGGCAGAGAAGAAAGAAGAGGCTGAAGAAAAGCAGATGAGCATCCTTCAGGCTTTCAAATATCGTCAGACATGGTCGTTTGTATTCGGTAAGTTTATGACCGATGGTGTATGGTGGTTCTTCTTGTTCTGGGCTCCAGCTTATTTCTCTGATCAGTATGGTTACACCTCAGACTCTTCTATGGGTATTGCACTTATCTTCACCCTTTATGCTATCGTAACAGTATTGTCAATGTTCGGTGGCTATCTTCCAAAGCTCTTCGTTGAGCAGAAGGGTATGAACCCTTATCAGGGCCGTATGCTCGCTATGTTAATCTTCGCATTCTTCCCTATGCTCGCTCTCTTTGCACAGCCATTGGGACAGTATAGCGCATGGTGGCCAGCTATCATCATCGGCTTTGTAGGCGCAGGTCACCAGGCTTGGTCAGCAAACATCTTCTCTACCACAGGCGATATGTTCCCTAAGTCAGCTATCGCTACCATCACAGGTATCGGTTCTATGGCAGGTGGTGTAGGCTCGTTCCTCATCAACAAGGGTTCTGGTGCTTTGTTCACCTATGCAGAAAACCAGGGGGAAGCCTTCACTTTCATGGGCTTCGAAGGTAAGCCTGCAGGCTACATGATTATCTTCTGCATCTGTGCCGTTGCTTACCTCATTGGTTGGACAGTAATGAAGACTCTCGTACCAAAGTACAAGCCAATCGTATTGGACTAATCCAGATAACATCTAATCATTATAATTAGACTTTATCTTATATATATATATAAAATACTCCCCCATTCTTTTCACTCGTTGAAAGAATGGGGGAGTTTTCATTTCAAAGTCTTACCACTTCAGCTTACCATACTTCTCTTTATACCATAGTTGCCAACCATTGACGAGGTTTTGCCAAACGACATAGGCACCGGGAGCAACGGCAGCAAGTGGGTTGAGAAAGGTTAGGGTGAGCCAAATAGCTACGATAGTGTTCTTTTGCCCCAGGGCTTGACCAGCACTAATGCTTGCACCATAATGTCTACCTACAGCTTTGCCTATAGCAAATTGGACAAGGCATACTATCAAAGGAACTATAAGCAAAAGAACCAAGATATAGCCAGAAACTTGAGCATGGATGATATTGCGAACAGTCTCGCCCATAAGGATAGTGAGGTTGAAACACCACATATAAAAGCCCAAATCTTTAATGCTCTTTACCTTGTCGACAAAGCGAGGTAAGAACTTACGGCTGAGCAAAGCCAAGAGCAATGGAACTACAAGCACCGTGGTTACATTGCGAAACACCATCATACTCATATATAAGAATGTAACGTTGGCACCTTTCTCTACCATAGGGAAGAGTAAAGGGATGATAACCATGGTGAAGATGTTGGCGATGACGGTATATGTGGTAAGCGAACCAATGCTTCCTCCAAGTTTTTCTGTCACCACAGCCACAGCTGCTGCTGTAGGACAAATAAAGCAGATAAAAGCTGCTTCGAGCACAAGCTTTACATTGTATGATACTCCAAAAAGATAGATGGCTACAACCATAGAAGCAGCTAAAGATGTGCGAATAATTTGGAGGATAAAATGCCATTTTTGAGGGCGCATTTCCTTAATCTCTATCTTACAGAAGGTTACATAGAGTAAAGCAAATAGCACTATCGGCATGAGAGTTATAAGATGCGGACCTACAGCATCACCTATAGGCTCGAGAAAGGGAACATTAGCAAACAACAGATAGCCTACAGCTCCTAACACAAGTGAGCAAGGCAACGCAAATCTACGAAAGAATCTCCACAAAGTCATAATACAGATGTTTTTATTTAGGGGAGTTAGAGATAGTGAGAACTCAAAATTGTTGGTATATATAAATATCTGAAGTTTCGCATGTACGGAAGTTATAGTAGTTAAAGAAGTTATCACTCCCTTCGGTCGTTAGAAGTTATAGCCAATAGCCTTTTTGGTTGTATATTTAGCTATAAAGCATATGGCTTTAACTTCTCTAACTTCTTTAAATTCTTTAACTTCCACATTTGCAAAAGTTGAGTAAATATGTATATATAAAAAAGGAGGAAGTTCTATTTAACTTCCTCCTTATGTATAGGAATTATTCCTTGTTTGCTCTCTTACGCTCGAGGTGGTCGAGAATAATCTTGCGCATACGCATGCTCTTTGGAGTAACCTCTACGAGCTCGTCGCCCTTGATATACTCAAGACATTCCTCAAGACTCATCACAGTCTTAGGTATAACGCGTGCCTTCTCATCAGAACCAGAAGCACGAACGTTGGTAAGCTGCTTAGCCTTAGTAACGTTGATTACAAGGTCGTTTTCGTGAACATGCTCGCCCACTACCTCGCCAGCATAAACCTCATCACCTGGATCGATGAAGAACTTACCACGATCCTGAAGCTTGTCGATAGCATAAGCGTATGATGTACCGGTTTCGAGAGCTATCATCGAACCATTGGTACGACGCTGAATCTCGCCCTTGTAAGGCTGATAGTCTTTGAAACGGTGTGCCATGATAGCCTCACCCTGTGAAGCAGTAAGCACATTAGTACGCAAACCGATGATACCACGTGAAGGAATCTCGAACTCGATGTTCACACGGTCAGCCTGGCTTTCCATAGATGTCATCTCGCCCTTACGGCGTGTCACCATATCAATCATCTTACTTGCAAACTCCTCAGGCACATTGATTGTGAGTTCCTCAATAGGCTCACACTTCACACCATCGATAGTCTTGTAGATAACCTGTGGCTGACCTACCTGAAGCTCATAGCCCTCACGACGCATAGTCTCGATAAGCACAGAGAGGTGGAGCACACCACGTCCGCTAACAATCCACTTATCAGTACAATCCTCAAAAGGACGAACGCGAAGAGCAAGGTTCTTCTCCAACTCCTTATCCAAACGCTCCTGGATGTGGCGTGAAGTACAATATTTACCCTCCTTACCGAAGAATGGGCTGTCGTTGATAGTGAAGAGCATGCTCATGGTAGGCTCATCGATAGCGATAGGAGGCAATGCTTCAGGATTGTCGTAGTCGCAGATAGTATCACCAATCTCAAACTTCTCCAAACCGATAACAGCACAGATATCGCCAGACTCTACGCTGTCAGTCTTCTTATGTCCCATACCCTCGAAGGTATGAAGTTCCTTAATCTTGGTCTTCTCCATAGATCCGTCGCGATGGCAGATAGTAACATTCATACCATCCTTGAGTACACCACGATGAACACGACCTACGGCGATACGACCAGTATAGTTACTATAGTCGAGAGATGTGATAAGCATCTGAGGAGTACCCTCAAGCTGCTTAGGGGCAGGGATTACCTCAACTATCTTATCGAGAAGATAGTCGATATTGTCAGTAGGCTGATTCCACTCCTCAGCCATCCAGCCATTTTTAGCTGAACCATAAACTACAGGGAAATCGAGCTGATCTTCTGTAGCATTAAGAGAGAACATGAGGTCGAAGACCATTTCATATACCTCCTCTGGACGACAGTTAGGCTTGTCTACCTTGTTGACAACCACGATAGGCTTCAATCCAAGCTGCAAAGCTTTCTGCAACACGAAGCGAGTCTGAGGCATAGGACCTTCGAAAGCATCGACGAGCAAAAGGCATCCGTCTGCCATGTTAAGCACACGCTCTACCTCACCACCGAAGTCAGAGTGTCCAGGAGTATCAAGAATATTAATTTTAGTACCTTTCCAATTGATGGAAACGTTTTTAGAAAGAATTGTGATACCCCTCTCACGTTCGAGGTCGTTGGCATCAAGCACTTCGCCACTGTTATCCTGACCGTCGCGGAAAAGCTTTCCAGCGAGCATCATCTTGTCTACGAGAGTTGTCTTGCCATGGTCGACATGGGCAATAACTGCTATGTTTCTAATGTCTTGCATTGTATATAATGTATAAATCAGGTGCAAAATTACAAAAAAATATTGTATACTCTTGCCATAATAAGAAAAAAGTTGTAACTTTGCATCCGCATTTGTGCAAACATTATTAATTATTTACAAAAAAGCTATGTATTTAGACAAGGCAAAAAAAGAAGAGATCTTTGGTAAGTACGGAAAGTCTAACTCTGATACTGGTTCAGCTGAGAGCCAGATAGCATTGTTCTCATACCGTATTGCCCATTTGACGGAGCACGTAAAGAAGCACCGTAAAGATTATACTACCACACGTTCTTTGACTCAGTTGGTAGGAAAGCGCCGTGCATTGCTCAATTACCTCTACGATCGCGACATCAATCGCTATCGTGCTATCATCAAGGCCCTCGGCCTCCGCAAGTAATTGCAAGCAAGCACAAAAGAAACAAAGCCACATCCACAAGGGTGTGGCTTTTTTGTTTTATTACTGTTCAAGTAATTTATTGTTTTTACAAGAGCCTAAAGGGGAATCTGAAACTGCCGTACTCTTGATATGGCATTGATCGTCAGTACATGGTTGTACTAAAGATATAAAATCATAATATACAATCGAGTAGGAGGTAAACACTAATTATAGGTGTTTATCTCCTATTTTCGTGTTTACCGTCCTCTCACACCACCGTACATGCGGTTCCGCATACGGCGGTTCCCTCATGCCGAGCATACATACTACTACTGAATCCACTCCAGACAGTGGATTCAGTTTTTTTACACACAGATATATATATATTATAGTATATTCCTACTGCCCCCCATTCTCAATGACTTCAACAAAGCATCCTTAAGATCTTCGTTTGTGCCAAGTCCGAGTTTCTTGCGGATATGTATGCGCACAGTGCTGATATTGTTGGGTGTTTTATTGAGTATGGAGGCAATTTCGTTAATCATCTTTCCGCCGATAATAAGCCTGCACACCTCCTTCTCGGTGGGTGTCAGCGTTGGTATAACAGCCGATATGTCGGCATGTTGCATCCTGCGTTGATCCACTCTATGCTCCACAGCCCTGATAAGGTTAGCTTCGGTGCGCTCGTCGAGACGGTCGAAGAAGTCAGATATGTCCTTGCCTGCCATACCGCCGCGCCCTAACTGTATATAGGCGAGCAACTCCGTCTTGGTCATGTGGAAGGTGGCAAGCAGATTGTTCAGTGTAGAGTTGTAGTCGGCATTCTCCTTCAGCATGCCTCTAATGCCACGCCTTATCATCTCGCCAAGCACACATGTGAAAATCTCAACAAAGATGAATACAGCCACTATCTGGCGGTTTACTCCTCCGTCTGTGTATAGATAAGCGAAGACTATCGTGCCTATGCTCACAAGGGCTATCACTGTAGGCATGTGTCGGACGGCAGCCAAAACGAGATAGATTATAAGGGCGAGTGAAATTATCTGGTTGAACAATACCGCATCTTCATACCCCACAGGACGCTCCACCGTAATATATACGATACGGGCACTTTCTGTCAGTTGCACCAATATGCCGAATATGGATATAGCAGTCTTCAGTGGCATGCGATGCAGCAGATACAATACCAGCACGACAATCGTTGCCACCCACAGCAGAGCCGATATTATATGCAGCGGAGTGTCGCAGCGTCCTATCAATCCAACGATGTGCATAGGCACACCAGGCAAGACAACCGACAGGCTGAGCATCAGGAAAGTGATAAGACACAAACGTTGCTGCCAGTTGTGGCTGCGCTGATCAAGGAATGTGGCCATACGCTCTTTCAGTGTTATCTTCATAGATTTATTTATTTATCACTACAAAGATAGCTCCTTTTTTAGACATTTTACCCCTTTTTACCCCTCTTTTTTCTATCTTTTACGTCTATTCACGTCTGTAAGACTTTGGAGATGTTTCGTGATTCCCTTAAATTTGCACCACATCGAATAAAATAAAATCAAATAACTATTATGGAAACATTCAAATTCAAACACCCACGCAGAGTATATCTCTACACTTTGCTTTCATTTCTGATGTGCATGTTAGGAGCAAGCAGTGTGTCTGCTGGTAGCAGGACACCTCGCAATCCGATTGTGAATAAGATATGATTACCAAACCTAATTAAACAAAAATATGACATTTATGAAAATCAGAAAAATCCCAAACATCCGCAGCATCATTCTCTGTATGCTGCTTTCATTACCAATGTGTATGGTTTGTGGCAGCAATGCCATGAAAGACCAGAAATACAGTCAGACAGCATCATGCGACAAGAACGGTCACTCTTTAAAGGATGATGTCTGCCAAAGATGCGGACACGGTTTTTTCTCTTACCGTACCAAGAGCGGAAAGATTGTAACCTTTGCCAATAACATAGATTTCGGTGCAAAAATCGTGTCGCATACTATTGTGAATGGTGAGTGTACGATAGAGTGCGACGGTCCGATAACAAAGATTCCCGATAAAGCCTTTTCCAGTAAGGATCTGAAAGGTGAGCTACTACGCATACCAAGGACTGTTAAATACATTGGTACAAGAGCTTTCTATTACAATAAAGATCTTTCAGGATTCCTCATCATCCCTAACTCGGTTACAGAGATAGGCGAAAGAGCTTTTTACATGTGCGGATTCAATGGCAGTCTGACGCTATCTAATAATCTGACAAAGATAGGAAACAGTGCTTTTAGCGACTGTGGCTTTACAGGTAATCTTACCATCCCTAACTCTGTAACAGAAATCGGTACGTATGCTTTCAATAATTGTGCCAGATTCAATGGCAAGCTGACTCTGTCTGACAATCTGAAAACGATTGGAGAAAGTGCTTTCAACAACTGTAATAAACTAAAAGGACCAATAATTACATTTCCTGCAACATTGGAAAAGATAGGCACTGATGTATTTTATAGAATCACAAGCATCAAGAGTGTTAAGTTCCAGTCTTTGCCACAAGGCATCAATAATATAAAGCAGAAAGATGTAATTCTCAACGATGCCTCTTTCATAAGCGACCAGGCAACAGGCACTGTCAACAATATCTCCTACAGCCGCACCATAACCCCAACATGGGGAACCCTCGTATTGCCTTACTCTTTAACGCTTACCGGCAACGAACCATATAGCCTGTATGCTATAGAAAGCATATCTACAGACGAGCTTGTATTAAGCCGCCTCAATGGAAAAGTGGCTGCCGGAACACCATGTATGGTTAAGCGAAACGGAGAGCAGGAGGAAATGACCTTTACGGCAAATAACGCTACATTAAACATGACGATACAGCCGATTGCTGTAAACGAACTGAAGTTCCAAGGCACCTACCATGCAAAGAAAGTGACCGACGGATATATCATCCGCAACGGTCTCTTATGGGACGTGGCAAAGCTGAAAGCGGCTTCGCCAGAGACAGAGGCGATAATGGTTGGTCCGTTCCGCTCATGGCTCGACGGCACAACAAATGGCGCAGCAAAACTCTCCATCCGCGTAGATGATTCCGCAACCGGCATCGACAACCCTATCTCGTCTCTCAATGCTGACGATGTGGAATACTACGACCTGAACGGCAGACGACTTACCGCTCCGCAGCAAGGAATAAACATTATGAAGAAAGGTAACAAGACAATGAAAGTCATCATCAAATAAAAGAACTACACATTTAATATATTACCCCCAAAAGAACAAAAAAATGAAAAAGAAAGAATATATCAAACCGGAGACAAACATACTTCAAAGTGAACCACAAGCTATCCTTGCAGGCTCTAATGGCAACAGCATAAATGTAGCATCAGAGAAACTCTATACAGAGGAAGAAGTCATGAAGCTGTGGGAAAGACCCGAACAAAAGACAATCTGGTCAGACTAAGATGTTACAAGTAGACGAATAGACAAGGAGATTAGTTTTCCTTGAAAATTGGTTCACAAGCCCTAAACAAGTAATGCATATCTCCTCGTTTACTCGTCTACTCGTCACTTGTCTGCTCGTCAACTTATATAAAAAAGGCAAAACTATCACCTATTTTTTATCTTGCCATCCATCCTTGCCTTGAGAGCCTCATACAGGCTGTCGGTCGGCTGCAGACCGAGCTTACGACGAATATTGGCGCGTTGGGTGTTTACATTAGACTCCGTCTTGTTGAGAATCATACAGATACTGTCCAACTTACAGCCCCTCAATATCAACTGCGCAATATTACGCTCCGATGGTGTAAGGTCAGGAAAAGTCTGCTCTATACGCTCCCCTGTTGAAGCTTCCGCATTGATATACTTCGTCACGTTGTCTATGATATACTTCTGCGTCCTCTCGTTAAACTGTGAAAGGATAAGGCGCGTCTCATCCTCACTGTACTCCTTCTTCTCCAACTGTATGTACCGTTTCAGCTGCTCCTTGTTCAGTCTGAGCACATGCATCAACTCCTCTTCTTCCTGCTTTATCGATATGCCATGACAATGAAATTCCTACATGCCTCTGTTGCCCAGAAGTTATTTGTGACAAAGTCATCGATGGAGAAATCGTTCTTCAATTCTTTTATCCTATTCTCAGAATCCGCTCTTCCGCGATATGAGTCATATACAATCTTGGCCGGCAGGTCAAGAAAACTATTTGAAGCGTCCGTGAGACCTCCTCGTATAAGGGCATTGTCTTTCTATCTTATACCTACTTCATTTTTTCGCAAGCTCAAGGAAACTCCACTGACCGTTCCGAATAGCTATTGGACTTTGATTTGTTATGCAATCTTATCCACGGTCACATGCCTCATATGAAGTTTCTGTCCGTTAGGTCTGATATTTGTCGCCGGCTTCCTTCAGATTCCAACTCGCGATGGACACCCTTGCCTTTGACTATGCAATTCCCGCTATTAGGGCTTGCTCGGGACTTTCACCCGTTAGACAATGTTCATGCCGAGCGTACAAAACAACCGCCGCATATCCACACTCTTCGGATATGCGGCGGTTTTGCCTTTCGGCACCTGAACACATTATATATATTGTATGTGTGAGTTACTAATCATCGAAAGGGTTAGGATTCGAGTCGGTGATCTCTGAGGAATAGTCTTCATCATCCCAGTCGAAGCAGCCAGAATACTTCTTGGCACAGGCTGGACCTGTGGCAGGTTTATTGCTGATTCCAGGAGAACCTGCCATCATACCCTCACTCTCTATTTCCAACAATATCATTGTTGGCTTGATATATTTCTTCATAATTTTCTATCTTTTTATTTGTTATACACTACTTTCTTGCCGTTCACTATGTAGATCTCGCCCTTCTGAGGAGCAGCCACCTTGCGACCCATCAAGTCGAAGTAAACCTTAGGCTGCAGGTCGACTTGGTCGTAAATGCCCTTGTTAGAGCCATCGCCATTGATGCGGTCGATGCCCGTAGCCTCACCATCATCGAATACCATGCTGTAAGCCTTGGCTTCGCCGAATCCTTCATCACCTCCTCCGATTTCAGTAGAGCTGAGGTCGAGATAAGCACCCACCTTCAAGGTCGTGTTGTCTGCCGCTACTGGGTGGAAGTTGCCATCAGTCTGGAGGATATAGCTACCACCCTTAGCCACCATGCTTTCGAAGGTACCCTTCAAGAGG